>CEQK01013253.1_pt1 | contig 13559 bp, 12 predicted proteins | sample 531051 | NCBI WGS metagenome assembly CEQK01 (sample SAMEA2621229, study PRJEB7988) | marine metagenome | biome: marine biome (ENVO:00000447); feature: deep chlorophyll maximum layer (ENVO:xxxxxxxx); material: "saline water (ENVO:00002010), including plankton (ENVO:xxxxxxxx)" | depth 150 m
GCGGTGCTGATGGATGTGATGATGCCGATCATGACGGGCGAAGAGGCGACCGTGGCCATCCGGGCCCTGCCCGGCCCCGAAGCCCGCGTGCCGATCATCGGCATCAGTGCGCACAGCCTGCAGGCCGAAAGAGAGAGCCTGCTGACTGCGGGCATGTCGAAATGCCTCGTCAAACCGATCAGGCGCGACGCACTCGATGCCGCCTTGCGTGCGGCTCTATCAGCCGACAACGCGCAATCCGGGGAAGCGGTGCTGTTCGATATCGAGGTTTTCCTCGAAGCATTCCTGGTCCTGCCCCCTTCCTTTCGTCAAAAGATGCTCGACGCGTTCCGCAAGGATCTCGGAAAGAATGGTAAAGCACTGGCCAGTGCAATCCTTGCCGGCGACGATGAAGGTACGGACAGGCTTGCCCACAGTCTCAAGGGTATCTGCCTGAACGTGGGCGCTGTCGCGATGGTGGATCAGTTGGCCGAGATCCGCAGCGCGCCGGTCGATCAGCGGGAAAGCATGGTCACCCCTCTGCGGGATACGATCGCCGCAAGCCTGGCGGCTTGCGACGACCTGTATGGTGAGCGTGTCGCGCATGCTCAGTAAGCACCCCGACCGGTAGCGACCGCCGGAACCGTGCGCAGCAGCAGCGACAGATCGGTCAGCAGGCCACGCCGGCGCAGATAGGCGCAATCCATCGCCACCTGACGCTTGAACGGGATCTCCGCACGTCCACTGACCTGCCAGATGCAGGTGATGCCGGGCTTGCCGCCCAGTCGGCGCCAGCTCTGCCCGGCGTAGGTCACGACCTCGGAAGGCAGGGCAGGACGCGGGCCGACCAGCGACATCTCGCCGGTCAAGACGTTGATCAGCTGCGGCAATTCGTCGATCGAGGTCCGGCGGATGAAGCGGCCGACCTTCGTGATGCGAGGATCGTTCTTCATCTTGAAGCAGGTTCCGTCGCGCTCCGAGTGAGCGAGCAGCGCCGCGCGTCTCGCTTCGGCATCGGTGTACATCGAGCGGAACTTGATCATGTTGAAATTGCGTCCACGCTCGCCGATGCGGGTCTGGCGGAAGAACACCGGGCCGCGATCCTCGAGCCTGATCGCCAGCGCGACGGCGAGGAAGATCGGACACAGAGCGACCAGCGCCATCGTGGCGATTACCATGTCGGTGGCACGCTTGATGGCGGCAGATGTTTTCTCCAGCGCACCGCGACGTTCCAGCGCGTGGCGTGCCGCATGCGCCATGAAAACTGCATTCCCCAGAATGTACCGCTTGGCGAGCCGGCGGGGCTCCATTGCCAGGCGCCACGCCCATTCGCAGCCGATGGCGCGAACTGCCCTGGGTGCGCGAGGGATGCGGCCCGAGTAGTAGTCGAACAGGCCGCCGACGCCGAGGATCACGGGCACGTCGATCCGATGGCGGTTCCGGGCAATCCACTTTTCCTGCAGCGGCACGCCGAACCCGACGAACAGGATCGAGGCGCCCGAGCGGTTGATCCGCTCGATCAGGGCGTGCTCCTGTTCGGCATCGAAATAACCGTGCCAGGTGCCGGCAATATCGATGCGCGGAAAACTGCGCGCGGCCCATGCTGCGGCACCATCGGCCACGCCATGATCGCCGCCGAGAAGGAAGATCGCCTGACCGCTATATTCGGCGAACTCGCAGATGTGCGGAAACAGATCGGTGCCGTTGAGGTTTTCGCCCAGCTTGACGCCCGCCATCCGTGCGGCCAGCGACATGCCGCTGCCGTCGGGCAGCAGGCGGTCGCTGACATCGAGCGCACGGCGGTATCCGGCGTCATTATAAAGCGTGTTGACGCAATGCGCGTTTACGAAGTTGACCACGGTGCGCTGTCCGCGAGCGGCGCGCGACACGATCTCGCGGGCCGTATCCTGACGGGTGCCTTTAACCAGGGTCTGGCCGAACAGGTCGACCGTCGGCTGCGCTTCCGCAGCGTTGATCTTCTGCATGAACGCGGTGAAGTCGTAGGTGGCGAATTCGCTTGTCGGATTATATCTCATGGGGCTTCCTCCTGGTGGATGGCCCCGATTGAGCAATTGCCGTGCCAAACGGATAAAAACGCTATATATCAATTAGTTATGCGAATTCCCCCTGTCGCCAGAGAGCTGGCAGGATGCGCATTTTCGCAAGTTGCGCAGGTTCGGTTTCGCATTTTGCGATGAATTCCCTCGCAGAACGCGAATTTGCGGGCTCTGCGGCCTTTCTGGAGCAACCCAACAACCTGAAAACGGCGGGAATCTGCCACTGGCACGGTCCTTGAAGATGGGATGGCGAACCCATTCGAGGACCCGCCTTCAATGTTCGCACGTACCATCTCCAACCGGCTGCCCGCAGGCATCGCGCCGATCGCCAAAGGCCTTGTCGCCTACGGCTCGGCCGAGGCGGCGACCCGGGTCGTGCGCATTCTCGCGATCCTTGTCATTGCGCGGCGCACGTCGCCCGAACTGCTCGGCACGGCGGCGCTGGCGCTGACGCTGTTCGAATTGATCCGCGTGCTCGCCAATGCCGGTATCGGCCAGCGCATCATCGCCGCGACCGACGAGGAACTGCCCGCGCTGTGCAACACCGCAGCGCGCCTGTTCTGGGCGGTCTGCCTCGCCGTCGCGGGCGTGCAGCTGGCCGTAGCTTCCGCGCTGTTCCTGATCTGGAACCTGTCCGAAGCAGCGCTGATGCTGGCGGTGCTCTCTGGCGTCTATGTCTGCATGCCGCCCGCGCTGGTGCAGGTCTTCCTGCTGATGCGCGACGGTCGCCTGACCACCACTGCACGCATCGGCGCGACGCAGACCATGGCGGATCATTGCCTGACGCTGGCGCTGGTCGTCGTGTGGCCGAGCGCGTGGGCGATCGTCCTGCCCAAGCTGCTGACCGCGCCCTTGTGGACCATCCTGACGCGCCGCGCCCGCAAGTGGTCTTCCAACCCGGCGGCCGGGTATGCGCCGCTGCGCGAATTTGCGGCCTACGGCCCCGCCATTCTCGGCTCCGAACTGATCGCGGCGCTGCGCATCAATGCCGACAAGCTGGTCATCGGTGCGCTGCTGGGAAGCGAAGCGCTGGGCCTGTACTACTTCGCCTTCAATGCCGGGCTGGGCATCACCTTGTCCTTCGTCGCGGCCTGCAACACGGTGGTCTTCCCGCTGCTGTGCAAGCAGGCAGGCGATGCGGACCGCGCGCGCCTGTTCCGCCAGTCCTTCGTGCTGGGCCTGGTGCTGCTGGCCCCGGTCGTCGCCGCACAGGCGCTGCTGGCACCGGTCTACGTTCCGCTGGTGTTCGGTGCCGAGTGGATCGACGCGGCGCCCTACATCGCTCTGCTCTCGCTCGCCGCGCTGCCTCTTTACGCCGGTTCGCTGATCGGTGCCTGGCTGCGCGCCCGCAAGCGGCCTTTCGTGGAAACGCGCCTGGCGCTGGCCGCCACCGCCACCGGTCTTGCCGGGCTGGCCGCCGGGTCCACCCACTCGCTCGCTGCAGCCTGCGCTGCCTACGCCGCCGGCCTCGCGCTGGTGCTGTTGCCGGCGGCCATCGCCCACCTGTTTGCCTCAACCATCCAATCCAGTCCGACAAAAGGAGTAGCCTGATGCGCACCCCCCGTTTTTCCGTGATTATCCCGGTTCACAATGCCGAACGCACGATCGCAGCGACGCTGCAAAGCGTGCGCGCGCAGTCTTTCCAGAACTTCGAGATCATCCTGATCGACGACGGCTCGACCGATGACAGCATCCGCAAGATGCTGCCTTTCGCAGGCAATGACGAACGCGTGAGGCTGTTCGCGAAGAACCAGGAAGGCGTTTCGGCCACCCGCAATTTCGGCGCAGAGCTTGCCCGGGGTGAACTGCTTGCATTCCTCGATGCGGACGATTGCTGGCGTACCAACAAGCTGTTGCAGCACCATCGCCTGCACGAGGTGTATCAAGGCCTGGAGGCGAGCTTCGCCAAGATCGCCTTCCGGTCTGAACGCGCAGACGGCACGCTGGCCGATCCGCTGACCTATTCCACCGTGCGACACGATCTGCTCCGTCTGGATACGGTCCTGTCGGAAAACCCTGTGTGCACCACCTCGAACCTCGTCATCAAGCGCGAGACCTTCCTTGCGATGGGCGGCTTCCATGACGGCATGAACCATGCCGAAGACCAGGAGTTTCTCGCTCGCTTCGTGGACGAAGGGCGCAAGATAGCCGGCATGGATCACTGGCTGGTGGATTACCGCCTCAGCCCGGACGGCCTGTCGTGCGATTACGAAGCCATGCTCGCAGGCTGGCGGGAGCTCGCAGCCAAATATGAAGGCCGCTTCGACATGCGCCGGAGCGAAGCGATCTACTGCCGCTACCTCGCTCGCCGCATCCTGCGTGCAGGGGGCCCCGCGCGGCTGGCCAGGCAGATGGCCTTCGATGGCCTTCGTGCCGACTACCGCGCCTTCTTTTCCGACACACGCCGCGGCGGTCTGACGCTCGGCGCCGCGATTGGCAGCAGCCTGCTTCCGCAAGGGGTCCGGGCCAGCGTTTTCGCCTGATTTCAAGATATTCGAAGGGGACTACCAGTGACCAATCCGAAAATTTCCGTCGTGATGCCCGTCTACAATGTTCAAGACTATGTGGCCGAAGCCATCCAGTCCGTTCTGGCGCAGACCTTCACCGATTTCGAACTGATCATCGTCGACGACGGTGGGCAGGACGGATCGATGGAAATCGTGCACAGCTTCTATGACGAGCGCATCCGCATCATCACCCAGGCCAACCGGGGCCTCGCCGGTGCTCGAAACAGCGGAATTGCCGAGGCGCGTGCGCCCTACATCGCGCTGCTCGATTCCGACGATCGCTGGCACCCGGAAAAGCTGCGCCTGCACTATGTGCATCTGGAAGCCGACAAGTCGATCGGCGTCAGTTTTTCGGGTTCGCGCATGATCGATAAGGTCGGCAACGAGCTTGCGCTGGCCATGCGTCCCAAGCTGACCGGTATTCGCCCTGAAGATATCCTACGCCGCAACCCGATCGGTAATGGCAGCGCTCCGGTGCTGCGCCGTTCGGCCATCGACGCCGCGATGTTCGCCCATCCGGAGGAACCCTGGCGCAAATGCTGGTTCGACGAGAATTTCCGCCAGTCGGAAGACATCGACCTGTGGGTTCGTCTCTCGGCTGCACATGGCGTGCGGTTCGAAGGGATTGCGGGTGAGCTGACCGAATACCGCATCGTCGGCGGTGCGCTGTCGGCCAACATCGTGAAGCAGTATCTCAGCTGGACCGCGATGCTGGACAAAGCCTCGCGCTATGCACCTGAACTGGTGGCGCGGCATGGCGATGCGGCCCGCGCCTATCAGTTGCGCTACCTGGCCCGCCGCGCGATTCAGCTGGGCAATGTCGAACTGGCGGCCGACCTGTTCGGCAAGGCCGTCCGCCTCGAACCGCGCATGCTCCTGAAGGAACCGGGCAAGAGCGTAACTACCGCCGGTGCGGTCGTGGCGGCGAAAGTGCTTGGGCCTGAACGCTTCCGCGCGATTTCGAAGTGCTATCTGAAGGAGGCCGCAGCATGATCGACGTCGTCCATCTGCTCGACGATTTTGCCTTCGGCGGCGTGACCCGGGCGCTCACCGTGTTCGACCGCCCGGAATTGACCGAGCATGCCCGGTCGCGGACCGTCGCCATCGGCAAGGACAGGCTGGCGGAAAGGTACGATGCCGATCTTCTGGTCACGCATGTGCCGCCCTCGTGGGCGCGGCTGGGGTTCCTCGTGTCGCTGCGCATGCGCAACCGGGATGCTCGTCTCGTCCATGTGGAGCACAGCTACACAGAGGGGTTCGTCCGCGAAAATGTGAAGGCACCGCACAGGTTCGTGACACTGCTGCGGCTGGCTTTTTCGCTGTACGACGAGATTATCTGCGTCTCGCGCGCGCAACGCGATTGGCTTGCGGACGACATCGGCATCCCGAGCGACAAGCTGCGCGTCATCCACCCGTGGTGCGGGCGCGAGGAGCTGTTCGCGCTGCCGGCAGTGCCCCTGGATCGAGAGCGCCCTTTGCGCCTTGTGGCTTACGGCCGTTTCGCCAGCGTGAAGAACTTCACGGCATTGATCGAAGCCGTGTCGCTTTTCGTGTCCGGCGACATCGATCTCCAGCTGATCGGTGACGGGCCGGAAATGGCCGCAATGCGTGAGGCGGCCGGAGACCATCCCCACATTCATTTCAGGGGGCGGATCGACGACCCGGCCGAATTCCTCGGCGATTGCCATGCCGTGATCGTGCCCTCGCGCCATGAGGCGTTCGGCCTTGTCGCGACCGAGGCGCGGATGGCTGCGCGGCCCATTCTGGTCGCCGATGTCGACGGGCTGCCCGAACAGGTCGGCCTCGCTGGCCTCGCCCGACCGATGCGCACGCCGGATGAAATCGCGCTGGCGATCGACCAGTTCGGCAAGCTGCCGCTCCACGCGATGGGTCGTGCCGGACGGCGCAGGGTAGCAGGGCTGCCGGCGGCGATCCTGGCCGGCTGGAAGGACGTATTCGCAGATGCCGGAAGCGAAACGGCGGGCAGGGTTGTTGTCCCGTTTCTGAAAAAGGCAGCCTGAAGCGAGCCGTGTTCCCCCTTCGGGCTCGCCGGGGCCGCTCCGCTGCATATCGCAGCGGGGCGGCCCTTTTTCATGGCATCGTGCCAGGCTATTTGCGCCTGTTTCGCGTTGGCTTATTCCTTGGCCATGGCCCAAACGACTGTTCCATCGCCACGTGTGTTATCGGTATCGCAAAGCGGCGGGCACAGGTTTTCAAAACAACCGGTCGAGCGGATCGAGCTCGAACGAGGGCGGGGCGTCAGGGGCGATGCTCACGCTGGCGAGCGTGTCCAACACCTCTCGCGCGTGCGGGCCGATCCCACCCAGCGGAACCTGCGTCAGGTCCACCTGATCCATGGCGAACTGCTGGAGCAGCTTTCTGCCCGAGGTTTCTGCGTGAACCCCGGCGACTTGGGAGAGAACATCACCACCTGGGGGATCGACCTGCTTGTCTTGCCCAAGGGCACCCTCCTTGAAATCGGGGCCGGCGCGGTGCTGGAAGTCACTGGTCTGAGGAACCCGTGCAGGCAGATCGAGGCATTCGAAGAGGGACTGCTTGCCGCAGTACTCGATCGGACGTCCGACGGTGCGGTGATCCGCAAAGCCGGGATCATGAGCGTGGTGGTCGCTGGCGGGACAGTCGCGATCGGCGATTCGATCAGGGCGCGGTTGCCGGTTGAGCCGCATCTTCCTCTTGAACCTGTCTAGCCCCGTCGCGCTGCACTTCGTAGCTGCGGGCGGCGAGCACCTTGCCCACCAGAACCAGCGCGGGCCAGTAAAGGTAGGCGAGGATCTCCAGGTTCTCACCGAAGCTGTAGAGCACCATGACGAAGACCATCGACAGTGCGACCCGCTCGGCGCTGCCCTGGCGTGCGCGCCATGCCAGCACCAGCAGCGTGCTGAACAGCGGCACCGCCAGCGCGATCGCGCCGGTCAGGCCTTTGACGAAAAGCAGGCCGTACCAGCTGTGATGACTGCCGATCGGCATGTATTCGACCAGATGCGGCCCGTTTTCGACGATCCCGTGGCCGAACCAGTAAGCTTCGCCCTGCCAGCGTTCGATCGCGATGCGACCCAGGGCAGCACGCACCCGGCTGGAGTCGGCTCGCGCGGCAGAGAAATCATTCATCAGCGCTTCGAGTACCTCGATCAGCGCAGGGCCGAAGATCCCCAGCAGCACCATCGCCGGGGCGGCGAGGTACCACATCCACGCGCGGTCCATGCGGCCAAGGCCCCACACGATCGGGGCGATCACCGCCAGCGCGACCAGCGCCAGCCTCGATTGCGAGAGGATCGCCAGCACCAGCCCGGCGACGATGCCGACGGTGCGCCAGCCCACGTGCTTGTCGCGTGCTGCGAGCAGGACGAAGATCACCGCGACCATCCCGGCTGCGGGTGACCAGGGTGCGAAGAACTGCCAGCGTGGCGTGCCGGCGCCCGGCTCGATCGTATAGAGCGTGGTCGCGAAATATTCCGGCCCCGGACCTCCCACGGCCTTGAGCGGAGAGACCCACAGCGTTTCGGGCAGTCCGATGAAAGGCGCGAGCAGGAACAGCGGCAGCAGCATCAGCGTCTGCGCGCCGAGCTTGCAGACCGCGCGATAGATGACTTCCTCGCGCACCTGCAGCAGCGCGCCCGCCAGCGGGAACAGCGCGATCAGCGCCCAACCCTTGGCCCAGCCGATCGAGGACTTGATCGTCTTGCCCGTGCCCAGATCGAAGTTCGCGTGACCTGCCCACAGGATCAGCAACATCGCCGCCATCCCCACGATCCACAGCCAGATCGTCAGTGGGAGGAGGGCAAAGCGCTCGCTCACCGTGCGATCGACATAGGCCAGCCAGCACGCCATCAGCGCGAGCGTCCAGCCGATCACCGGCCCGGAGATGTACAGTCCACCCAACAGCCAGAGCAGCCAGGTGGACTGTATCGAAACCGAGATCAGGCGTTCGGCAGGAGTTTGCGGATGATCGGTTGACGCAGCCACAGCAGCAGGAACCCAAAGAGGACGAAGATACTGGCACCAAGGGCACCGGCGAGGGCGATGATCGGCGAGGGTGCCGAACGGCTGCGCGGCAGCGACGGCACTTCCAGCGTCTGGACCAGCGGATAGGACGCGAAGGGATCGGCCTTGTTGGTATCTAGCCGGGCCAGCGCGGAGCTGAACACGGCTTCGGCAACGCGCAGGTCGCGCACCAGCCCGGCAAGCGTCGACGCCTGCGCCACAAGCTCGTCGCTGCGGCCCGATTCCTGAGAGATCTGGCGCCGCAGTTCTGCCAGCGCGGCCTGGTTGCCCGCATGCATGCTGTCACGATTTGTCAGCGTTTCGAACAGCCGTTCGCGCGTGTCCGACACCGCGAGATCGGAAAAGGCGAGCACATCCTTGTTGCTGGCACCGGTCAGGCGGGCACCGCGGCGGGCCAGCGCATCGCGCAGTTCGGAACGTTCTGCGCCGAGCTTTTCCATCGCGCCATGGGCCGAACCAAGCGTACCGCCCCGCTGCGTCTCTTCGCCGACCGTCGCGGCATAGCGCGTAAGCAGCTGCGAGAAGACCGGGTCGGCCTTCAGCTGCATCGCCAGCCGTGCCTGCGGAATGCTGATCTGCAACGAGGACGCAAGCCGACCGGCGGTGCCACCGCTTTCCGCCACGAGCACGCGGCGGTCGCGCTCGGCGGCCTTCATCTGGTCGAGACTGGAGACCCGCCCGGCAAACTGGTCGAGCGAGACGAGCCCGGTTTCACCCTGGAACTGCAGCAGCGCCGCCTGCGCGGCATCGACCTTGTGTTCCAGCTCGGCGATCCTGCGTGCGTCTGCCTTTTCGCGCGTCGCCGCCTCGTCCTTACGCAGCGTGTCGAGCGCGGCCATAAAGGCAGCCTGCACATGCTCCATCCGGTCGCGCGCCTGCTCGGGCGAGGTGCCGGGAATGGTCAGTTCAATGAGGTTGGTCTGGTCGATCAGCTTGATCTGCGGCGCGGGAAAGGCGCTCTCGTCTTCCCCCGCTCGTTTGGCCGCATCGCGAAGCACGACATCGGACGTGATCAGCCGCTTGTAGTTTTCCGTCGGGCTCAGCGTGGTGCTGGAGAAAGCGGACGCCGAAGTCGACGTTGCCTGGCCGATCGACTCCAGATTGACCGAGCCGCCCACGCCCGAACCGGGGAGGATCAGAGTCATCCGGCTGTCGTAACGGTCGGGCACCAGCGCCAGATAGGCGATGGTGACGATCCAGATCGCCGCCAGGGGTATCGCCATGGTGACGATGTAGCGGCGATAGCGGCCGACCGCGGGCATGCCGTCGCGAACGAAAGCCCATACCCGAAGCAGCCAGCGCGGTGCCGGTTTGTAATAGGGATCTGTGCGGTCCATCAGTCGGCTCCGCTGAGCAGGATGGCCGGTGTGACACTACCCGCAGCATTGCCGATCGAACCGATGACTTCGTTCAGGTTCGACAGGCGGCTATCGTAGCAGGCGATCGCGTCGTTGGGCATCAGCAGCGGATTGGCCGCATCGCGTCCCGCGCCACGCACGAGCTTCTCGATGTCGCGCTCCACGACAATGCTCTGTCCGTTGAGCGGGTTGCGCGAGATCAGCACCGCGCGCCGATCCGACTGCATGTAGGACCCGCCCACGCAGTTCATCGCCACCAGTGCCTGCAACAGCCGCGTGCCGTAGGGCAGGGAGGTGGTTTCCGACCCGATGCCAGCGCCCGCGTTGTTGTTGGCGCCCTTGGTCAGGTTGGACATGAAGACCTTGATCCCCGGAGGCGTGAGCGGGGTGGGGCGGGCCAGCGCGGGATCGAAGCAACCGCGGCTGGGCACGATCACCCGGTCGCCCGCGGCAATCGTAACGTCGTTCGCGGTCCAGCCACGCGCCAGACCGGAAAGGTCGAGCTCGACATAGGCATTGCCGCGAATGAGATAGATGCGCTGCACGTCGGCATCGGGCCGCACGCCGCCTGCCGCGCGGATCGCGGTGGCTACGCTGCGCGATACGTTGTCGTCGCCGCGCACGTCGCCTTCCTTCAGGCCGATGCGGCTTTCCGGCGTCCGTTCCCCGGCGCGCACCGCGCCTTCCATGAACACCGCGCCCGAGACCGCGACGGGCACGCCTGCGGCCTCGATCAGCGAGAGCGACACTGCATTGCGCAGCGGCCGGACCACGCCCGATCGCACCAGCTCGGCACGGATCGTCTGCTCGGCTTCGGTGATCGAGCGGCCTGCCAGCATCAGCGGCTGATGGCCGGGCACCACGATGGTGCCGTTGCTTTCGATCACATAAGTGCCGCCAAGCTCGCCCTCGTCGCCCAGCAGGCTCAGCGTCAGCCTGTCTCCCGGGGAAAGGGTGGAGGTGCGCGCGAGGAATTCCTCGGGCCGCGCCCGGCGCAGCGTGTCGAGCTCGCGCGGCGCGCGCCAGTCACAGGTCGGCGCACCGCGCGCGGCCGGCGCGGCCATAACCCAGTCGCCTTCGGGGTGGCCGCTGTTGCGAGCCAGGTCCTGGCCAGGCAGCCACGCGGAGCCGGAAATGTTGGCCGGGGCAGGGCCCGACACGCAGGCACCCAGCGAAGCCGCCATTGCAAGCACGGAAATGCGGCGATTGAAATTGAAAGACATCGAACCTGACCCTCTGGATTGCATTTGGACCAGATGTTTCAAGGAGCGTGCCAGATGGCGCGCATCCCCGGTTTTGGGCGATCGGAGGGGGCTTCAGTTGCGCCTTTCGCATTTTGCGAGGGCGCATCTTCGCAATTTGCAAAGGCTTTTCGCATTATGCATCAGCCAATGGCCAGGATGCACGCTTTTCCGTCGCCCAAAACCGGCACGCATCTTGCTCCTGTAAATGCGTTCGCGCGAAAGCGCTCTCCGCTGAGACAGGAGCTTCCGTTGAAAGGCCTTATATTTTCCGAACTCATTCGCTTTATGGAAGAAAAGCAAAATCCGCTATTCGTGGAGCAGGTAATCGCCGCGGCGGACCTGCCTAACGACGCTGCATTTTCCCGCATTGGCGTGTATCCCACAGCGCATGCATTGCTTCTCGTGGGGGCTGCGTCGCAATTATCGGGCATTCCGGTTGCTGCTCTGTGCGAGGAATTCGGCACATACCTGTTCGGGCGCTTCAATATTCTCTACCCTGAGATCATGTCGTCCTATTCCACCGCCGAGAGCCTGCTCGAACATGTCCGCGGGCACATCCACGAGGACGTGAAGGTGCTCTATCCCGACGCCACCCCTCCCGAAGTGACCATGAAGACGCAGGACGGCCAATGCATCGTCGAATATCGGTCGCACCGTCCGCTGGCGCATATTGCATGCGGCCTCATCCGGGGATGTCTCGACCACTTCGGTGACGAGCGAAAGATCGAATGGGTCAACTGTAGCGAGAGCGGCGACGCCGCCACATTCAGGATTGCGGCATAATGGCAAACTCTGTTCTGATCGTCGAAGACAGCGCGTCCATCGCGCTCGGCTATGCGGCACAGTTGCAAAGCGCCGGGCACAAGGTGGATGTCGCCGAGACTCTGGCCGACGCGAAGGTCGCTCTGCGTCGCGGGGACTTCGATGTCGTGCTGCTGGACCTGCAATTGCCCGACGGCAATGGCATGGACCTTATGGGCGGCAAGTCATCGGACGATAAGCCGCTCCCTGCCTTCATCATCGTGACCGCCGACGGCTCCCTTGCCCGCGCAATCGATGCGATGCGGTTGGGTGCTTACGATTTCCTGGTCAAACCCGTGGCCGGCGAACGGCTGCTGACCACGGTGCGCAACGCCGCCGAACGGGGGCGACCCGCGCGAAAGGCACAGGCGCCCAAGCGCGCGGACACCGCAAGCGGGTATCACGGCTTCATCGGCAAATCGCCTGCCATGCTGCAAGTGTACGATGCGATCGAGAATATCGCGAGTTCCAAGGCGACGGTCTTCGTCACCGGCGAGAGCGGCACGGGCAAGGAGGTGACTGCCGAAGCGATCCACGCCGCAGGCGCGCGCAGCAATGGCCCCTTCGTGGCGATCAATTGCGGCGCCATTCCCGAGAGCCTGCTGGAGTCCGAGCTGTTCGGCCATGTGAAAGGTGCCTTCACCGGCGCGGTCGAGAACCGAATCGGCGCTGCCAAGGCGGCCGATGGCGGCACGCTGTTTCTCGACGAAATCTGCGAAATGGAGCTGAAGCTGCAGGTCAAACTGCTGCGTTTCCTGCAAACCGCGACCGTCCAGCCGGTCGGGTCGAGCAAGGTCGAGCCGGTCGACGTGCGGATCGTGTGCGCGACCAATCGCGATCCGATTGCCGAAGTGGCGGCGGGCCGGTTCCGCGAAGACCTTTTCTATCGCCTGAATGTCATCCCGCTCGAACTCCCGCCGCTGCGCGCGCGCGGAAAGGACGTGCAACTGATTGCCGAGCAATTCATGGCCCGCTTCGGCAAGGAAGAGGGGCGCGAGCTGACGGCATTGAGCGAAGAAAGCCGCGCAGCGCTGTACGAACATCCGTGGCCGGGTAACGTCCGCGAGTTGCAGAACACCGTCCGCCGCGCCGTGGTCGTCGGGTCCGGCCCGACCCTGGACCTCGCATTGCAGCGGAACCCCGGCGCACCCGCCCAGCAGGTGGCGGTTGCCGGTCATGCCGATTCTGATGTCACCATGCCGAGCCCGCTCGACGCTGACAGGCAGCCTGCGCGGCACGACGTGTGGGAAGGGATGACGCTAGATCAGATCGAGCGAATGGCGATTCACGCGGCCATCAAGCGCTGCGATGGAAATATCACCAAGGCGGCGAAGACGCTCGATGTCAGCCCCTCGACCGTCTACCGCAAGCTGGAAAAATGGGGGGCAGCGATCGATTGAGCGGTCGCCGCTTCGCGATATGAAACCGAAATGGCGGAGGGTACGAGACGAAGCTCGAATTCTCCGGCAGGAGCGCGACTGCGCGACCGGCCGTCAGGCCGCCCCATCGGAGGCCTAAGCGAAGCGAATTGCCGCGAGATCAAAAGAATGGCGGAGACGGAGGATTTCTTAGGTCTCAACCTAATGAATT
>CEQK01079498.1_pt1 | contig 13556 bp, 14 predicted proteins | sample 531051 | NCBI WGS metagenome assembly CEQK01 (sample SAMEA2621229, study PRJEB7988) | marine metagenome | biome: marine biome (ENVO:00000447); feature: deep chlorophyll maximum layer (ENVO:xxxxxxxx); material: "saline water (ENVO:00002010), including plankton (ENVO:xxxxxxxx)" | depth 150 m
ATAAATGGCGTGAACGAATAGGCTATCAAGAGGCAGACCTTATTACATCTCAGGCTGCTCGTCGTGGCACAGAAATGCATTATGTGTTAGAGCAATACATGTCAGGTCAAGGTTATTTAAATTTAAGTGATGATGGGTCCTTACCTAGAATGATGGCACACACCATTATTGAGAATTTAGATAAATTATCAGAGGTGTACGGTACCGAAATAAATTTAGCTTACGATGATCGTTGGGCAGGTTCTACCGATTTAGTTTGTGTGTATGACGGCAAACCAACTATTGCAGATTTTAAACAGTCTAATAGACCAAAGAGAGAGGAGTGGATTGAAGACTACTTTTATCAGATTGCTGCTTACTCACTTGCACATAAAAAACAATACGGTGAAATTACCCAAGGCATGATTTTGGTTTGCACTAAAGACCTAGTTTTTCAAAAATTTATGATGAATGAGGAAATGTTGTCCGAATACGAAGAAAAATGGTTTGCAAAAGTTGAAGACTATCATAAAGGCATCAAATGAGCTTATACAGAGGTTTTGTTAGTTTCTGAACTCAATGTATCAATTGTAATGTTTAAACGCCGATATAAGCCTGTAAGAGCCCTGTTTTCCTTACAAAAAGTCTAATATTTCTTCACCAAGCGTTTTTGCACTAATTTGAATTTTATTTTGTAAACTTTTTAAAATATATTCATCGATAGTATTTCTAGCCACGATATCTACATACAAAACACTACCTGTTTGACCCGCTCGATGTGCACGATCTTCAGATTGTTGCCTTTCTTCTAAATTAAAAGAATTACTAAAATAAATCACCGTGTTTGCTTCAGTCAAGTTTAACCCAAAACCTGCTGATTGTGGATTGCCGACAAAAAATCTTACCTTATCATCGTTTTGAAATGATTGTATGATGCCAGGTCTTTTTACAGTATCGGTGTCCCCATAAAAAGCGACAGTGCTATCGGTGCCATATTTTGTTTTTAAAGTTTCAATAATGTTTTCAAGTGTTCTAATATAATGAGACCAAATAATTATTTTGCCACTGGTTTCTTCTATGACATTGAGTAACTCATTTAACTTTGCAGAGGGTAGGTCTTTAACCTCACCTGTGTCTGATTTGTAAAAACCACAAGTCAACTGCATCAATTTAATTATCTCAGCGAGTTTGTTGTTATAAGTGACAGTGTCATCCTTGATTACAGTTCTTGCATGATCTTTGAGTTCTTTGTAAGCCTCAGCTTGGTCAGACAGTAAATTGACATATCGTCTTGTGTAAACTTTAGGTTTCAAGTCCAAACAATCTTTCTTCAGGGTGCGATACGAGTGCTCTTTTACTTTTGTTTCTAGACCTTCTAGATTTATGTAGCTTACAGGTATAGATACCCTTCGACCTGAAGTATTTGTAATATCACGCATCACGCAGTGTTTAGCACGAAACACAAAAAAGTTATCTGTTCCAAGAATACCTTTTTGTAAAAACTGAAATTGTGAAAATAAATCTAGTGGTGATTTGGTGATCGGTGAACCTGTTAAGATCCTTCTGTAAGTAACTTTGTCACCTAACTTCATTAAAGACTTTGTGCGTTTCGCTGTACGATTTTTTATAGTGGTAGACTCATCGACAATCATCATAGTTTTTTTGCCATAATAATCTAATATTTTACCAAGAAAAGAGACACCTGATTTATGACTAAAAGCCTCTACATTCATCAATAGAAAATTAAGTTTACCCTCATCAAAGGCAAAGTGTTTATCAATCTTATAAGTAAAAATGTGCGTCTTACTAGGACAATGCGTATGTATTTCATCTTTCCAATTTTGGTAAACTGAGTTTGGTGCTATGACCACGCATAAAGATATCTTACCTAGTTGATACAAGTAAGCAGCGTTATCAATGCTGACTTTTGTCTTACCTGTCCCCATCTCCATTAAATAGGCAAACACTTTTTTTTCAGCTCCTAGAATCAAGGCTTGACGCTGATGTTCAAAGGGTTTTGTTTTATACTCGTACATAGTTGTAGTATTTTACAATCCGACTATTGACATTGCAAGAAAATAAGAATACTGTTTAGTTTCTATAAATTAATATAGGAGGGTCCTATGGATCTTGAAGCACTGTCCACAGTAGTTGTGGACACAGAGGCGGCAAAAGATATTGCCGAAGAGTGCAACAAGTTGATAGAGACTCAGAAAGAAGTAGCAAACATGGAAGAGCAATTAAAAAAGCTTAAGGAAACAGAGCGAAACCTTTCTGAACAGTCTATCCCAAACTTGATGCGTGAAGCAGGTATTAAGGAATTAAAACTTGATGATGGCACTGCCATCTCAGTGAAACCTTATTATTCTGCAAGTATTTCTAAAGCAAAAGAAAAAGAGGCATTCGAATGGATGCGTCAAAACGGCTTTGGAGATTTGATTAAAAACAAAGTGGAGTTGCAATTTGGAAAAGCTGAAGATGAGTTAGCAAATCAACTCGTTGAAGAGCTTAAATCTAAAGGCCACAATGTTTCGCAGAAAATGAAAATAGAACCGATGACACTAAAAGCGTTTATTCGAGAACAAATCGAAGAAGGTCATGAAGTGCCGGCGGATCTATTGGGTGTTTATGTTGGAAACAAAACCACGATTAAACAAAAATAGGAGAAAGTAAAATGTCAAATAACACAAAAGTTGCAAAGAAAAAGAGCACAGATGTAAGCACAAACACTCTTAGTGATTTGGAATCATTTGCTGGTCAAGGTACAGAAAACATTGGTGCTCGTGATGTTAAGTTACCTATCATTAAAGTTTTATCTAGAACTACACCAAATCTAGATGAGATTGAGGAGCAGTATGGAGCTAAACCTGGCGATATCTTAAACGAGGTTACAGGCTCTTTCTGGAACAGCAAAAAAGGTATGCTTGTGGTTCCTTGCCATTATGTAAATACCTTTATTGAATGGGCAGACCGAGGTTCAAGCGAATCTACAGGAGCGCCTATTCAGATCCACAGAGATGCAGCTATTATGCAACAAACTAATAGAGCAGATGACGGTAAAGATAGACTTGAAAACGGTCATTATGTGGAAGACACAGCTAATCACTTTGTTTATATTTTAGACGATGAGTACAACGCAGTGGAAACAGCTTTAATTACCATGAAGTCTACTCAAAAGAAGAAGTCTAGAGTATGGAATACAATGATGATGTCGAAAAAACTTAAGGGTTCAAAAGGATTTTTTGTACCACCAACATGGGCGACCGTGTATCGTTTAACCACTGTCAAAGAGGAAAACTCTAAAGGACAATGGTATGGGTGGAGCATAACTTTTGATCGTTTTTTAGACAAACCTACCGATGAGGCAACATTACAATCAACTATGGCATTTTCTGATAGCAGTAAGAAGCTAGATTTGATGAGTAAAGTTGATTACTCAGAGGGTGAGCCAAAAGCTCCTAACAATACGCAGCCACCAAAAACTGATGGTGAGATGGACGGTCAAAACATTCCATTCTAAAAATGCACAAAGAATTATTTCAACTTTTTCAAGGTGATGATTCTTGTTATCTCAAGTCCTCACTCACGGGTGAGGACGATGATAGGGGTAAAAAAGGTGCAGACTATATAACCGTAAAAGAACCACTGACTGCCAAACATTGGAAAGAACACCTTGATGGCAAAATGCGTATAGGCATTAGACCTGAAATCGGTGAGCAGTGCCTTTGGGGTTGTATAGACGTTGACCCAAATAATTACAAAGATTATAACCAAAAAAAATATGTAGAGATTATTAGAAACTATAAATTACCATTCGTACCGGTTAAATCTAAATCTGGTGGTCTGCACATATTTGTTTTCTTCACAGAACTTGCAGATGTCACGCAAGTGCAAAAAAAACTTAATCAAATAAACCAACAGTATTTTCTATCAAATGAAGTCTTTCCAATGAACAAAGCAGTTAACATGCCTTACTTTGATGCCAATAGAACTAAAGAGTTTGCGTTTGATGAGATGAATAACCCTGTTATGGTAGGGGGCTTCTTAGACATTGCTGAGACTCGAAAAATTGTACCTAAAGATTTTTACAAGTTTCAAGTGCAAGAATATGAAGCGGAGTCTGAATGGGGACATTATCCACCATGTGTTCAAAAATTAATACAAGAGGGTTGGTCAGGTAACAATCGTAATAATTATTTATTTAATGTGCTTGTATTAGAGATGAAAAAAACAAATTCATTGACAGTAAAAAATTTAGAAGAGATAGGACACACTCGTAATTCAGAAATATTTGCAACACCGTTACCAAGGGGCGAGGTATCATCGTTGTGTAAATCGGTTCACAAACAAGGTTACGAATTTCAGTGCCCACCGAAACATCCAGAGTTTCAACCAATCTGTAATAAAGAATTATGTAAGACGAGAAGACTTGGTATTGGTGAAGCGATACCAGAAATTATCGATGCTTTTGAAAATATTACTTACATACAAGACACAAAAAATGTCTGGTATGAGTTTGATTTTAAAGGACAACATGTTATTGTTACACCTGAAGATATGAAAGATGAAAAGTCTTTTAGAGTGAAACTTTTGAAACATCGACTCTATTGGATGACTTTACCAAAACCACCGAAAGGGCCATCACCTTTTGAGCTTTTGATGAAAGGCATTGTCGAGAAAGCCGAAGAAAATAAAGAACACACTTACGAAGACACCTTAGAAGAGGAACGATACAAAGTGTTAAAAGATTTCTTTGAGTCGCATGTTGAACAAGATAAGTTCACAAAATTAAAGGACGGCTATGTCGTCTTAGATTCCAAAACAAACATTTGTTATTTTAAAAAGATAACACTATCTAACTTTCTAAAGAAAAAAGCACACGGTGTATTTAATACAACGGCTGATGCATTACGTTTATTGGGTTGTAAACGTAAGGATTATTACGAAGGTGAAAAGAATGTATGGTTTGTGGAGATGCCAGAGTTTGTCTCTCATATTGCAATAAAAAATAATAGTTTAAAAAATAAAACATTGACGGAGATAGATGATGAGTTCCATGACAAGTTCAGGCATTCAGAAACAAAAGTCGATATACAAAAAGACGATTAAGATATTTGGTCCACCAGGCACAGGTAAAACACACACTTTGATAGAGCGTGTGTTGAAAGGTTATTTAAAAAAAGGTGTGCACCCAAGAGATATAGCATTCATTTCGTTTACCAATAAAGCCGTCAATACAGCAAGAGACCGAGCCTTAGCAACTTTTCCACATTTTTCTGTTGATGATTTTATGAGATTTAAAACACTACATAAGTATTGTCGTCGATACTTTAAGGAAGAAGTCTTTGATCCTAAAAATTGTATGTTGGACTATGCTATGGAAGCTAAGATTATAAAAACTTCTGACAACCGGTTAGCTGATGATAATTTTACTTATAAGGATTGGTCATTAGGTGTGTATGATAAAGCACGCAATATGTTAGAAGACCCTAAACTTATATACAAACGAGAAACTTACAAAAAAGATAGTTTAGATGTTTTCTTGAGAAAAATTTCAACGTACGAACATTACAAGAAAGACTCGTTTATTGATTTTACAGACATGATTATGAGAGCAATTGATGAGGTTAATTTTCCTCCACTTGAGGTCTTAATACTTGATGAGGCACAAGACTTCACACCTTTACAATGGTCAGTCATTTACAAGATTGTTGATAACGTGAAGCGAGTGTATTTAGCGGGTGATGATGACCAAGGTATTTATAAGTGGAACGGTGCTGACCCTAAATATTTCACCACTTACTTTCCTGGTAGACATGTCATACTGCGTAAAACAAGAAGATTTGGTGAAGCCATACATCATTTCTCCCAGATAATTCGCCGAGGCATATTTGATAGTGTAGAAAAAGATTATGACTATCAAGATAAACAAGGCATGGTCAAACGCTACTTAAGTTTTAATGAGATACCGATTGGGGAAACGCCTGGCACTTGGTATATTCTGGGTCGTGTGAATAACACAGTAAATGAACTGCGTATGTGTGCCAAAGACGCTGGTTTATACTTTGCGAACAATAAAGGTAACAAGTCTTTTGATATAAAACAGTGGCAAGCTATTAAGTCATGGACGACTTTGAGTAAAGGTAAAAGTATTTTAAGAGATGATGCTGAGAATATGTATAAATACATTCGTGATTTAAAAGACATTGCTTTTCGTCAACCTAAGTTTTGGATGGGCGAGCCAACAACTCAACAATATACCTTTGAACATTTACAAGAATGGTGTGGTTTGGATTTGCCAGAGGAAGCCAAGCCATTACCTTGGTGGGAGATTTTACAAAGAAACTTTAAACCAGAACAAGTCAATTATTTTATACGCTTATTGAAAAGATATGGACAAAAAAGTTTAGATCAAGAACCTAAAATAATTATTGATACAATACACTCTGTAAAAGGTGGAGAGGCAGACAATGTCGTTTTATACTCTAAAACCAATTGGCCATCCGCTTTTTCTAATAAAAACACAGAAGAACAAGCAGATGAAAAGCGTGTGTACTACACAGGTGCAACTCGTGCTCGAGATAGCTTGCATTTGCTTTCAACCGATCACCGATATAACTACCCCATGGGTGAAGATTACTTGGTGTATTTACAGGAGAAAAAGCATGGCTACTAATGGATTACAGCTGAATTTTAGTTTTAAAAAATCGATATGGACAGGCCCTAGTGAGTACAAAGATTTGAGCGCTTACGATGAGATTGCCATTGACTTAGAAACACGAGATGACGGTATTAACAATGGCATGGGTGCAGGTTGGGCTACCAAGTCAGGAGAAATTGTAGGTTTTGCAGTGGCCGTCGCTGGTTGGCAAGGTTACTTCCCTTTTGCACATTTAGGGGGCGGTAATTTAATTAAGGAGCAGGTTTGGAAATACATGCAAGATATTTGTGCACTACCGTGCCCTAAAATTTTTCACAATGCACAATATGATGTCGGTTGGCTAAAAGCCTCAGGGATCACGGTTAACGGAACAATTATAGATACGATGGTTGCAGGTGCGCTTATTGATGAAAACCGCTATAGCTATGCCCTAAACAGCTTATCTAAAGATTATTTAGGTGAACTTAAAGCTGAAACAGAATTAATTGAGGCTGCACAACAACATGGCGTTGACCCAAAAGGAGAGATGTGGAAGTTACCTGCAGAGCATGTAGGCTTTTATGCGGAGCAAGATGCTAGGCTAACTTACATGTTATGGCAAAGATTTAAGAGCGAAATACATAACCAAAATTTAGAAACCATCTGGGATTTGGAGAGTAAATTATTACCAACTTTGATTGACATGAGGATGCGTGGTATTCGAGTGGATGTTGAAAAAGCAGAACGCTTGCAAAAAGATTTTAGAGCCAAAGAAAAAGTTGTGCTCAAAGAGATTAAAAAATTATCAGGCGTGGATGTAGATATATGGGCAGCCAGACAAATCGGTCAGGCTTTTGATAAGTTAGGTATTGATTACCCAAAGACTAAAAAATCAAATGAACCAAGTTTCACACAAAATTGGTTACAAAACTCTGAGCATAAAATTAGTAAACTTATTGTGCAGGCTAGAGAAATTAATAAGTTTCAAAATACTTTTATAAGTTCTATTTTAAAGTACGAGCATAATGGTCGTATTCATGGCGAGATTAAACAGCTTAAAAGCGAACAGGGTGGCACTGTGAGTGGACGTCTAGCCATGTCTAATCCTAATTTACAACAGTTGCCTGCTAGATCAAAAGAGTTTGGGCCTTTAATTAGGGGACTCTTCCTACCTGAAGAGGGTTGTCAATGGGGGAGCTTTGACTATTCACAACAAGAACCTAGACTGGTGGTGCACTATGCGGCTCTCGTGGATGACGGATTGTCAGGTTCTAAAGAATTGATTGAGGCTTATCAACAAGATGATGCTGATTTTCATCAAACCGTGGCAGATTTAGTAGGCATTGATCGTAAACAGGCCAAAACAATAGGACTTGGTCTTATGTATGGTATGGGTAAAAACAAATTAAGCACTATGTTAGGTGTAGACGTAGATAAAGCACATGAGCTCATTAACTTATATAATCGTAAAGTGCCTTTTGTAAAAGAGTTATCTGACTTATGTATGAAAAAAGCCAACAATGAAGGGGTCATACGCACAAAATTAGGCCGTAAATGTCGTTTTGATATGTGGGAGCCTAAGGACTTCGGTATACACACACCAGAGCGATTTGAGAACGCTTCAGCTAAATACGGGCAAGCCAACATAAAAAGGGCTTTTACTTATAAAGCACTTAATCGTCTCATACAAGGTAGTGCTGCTGATCAAACGAAACAAGCGGTAGTTAGTTGTGTGGAAGAAGGTTATTTACCTTTATTGCAAATACATGATGAGCTTTGTTTTAACATAGAAAACACAGATCAGGTGGAACAAATAAAAACATTGATGGAAACTTGCGTTGAGTTAAAAGTGCCTAGTAAAGTCGATGTGGCTTTAGGTAAAGATTTTGGTGAAGTAGTATGATAGCTTTTCCTAATAAAAAATACAGAACTATTTACGCTGACCCACCTTGGCATGAAGTTGGTGGTGGCAAAATTAAACGAGGTGCAGACCGACATTATTCTTTAATGAAAACAAAAGACATAAAAATGTTGCCAGTTCAAGACATAGCTGATGACGAGTGTTGGTTGTATATGTGGGTTACTAATAATTATTTAAAAGATGGTTTAGATATTATGGAACATTGGGGTTTTAGATATGTAACCAATCTAGTATGGGCAAAGACATCCTTTGGGCTAGGATACTACTTTCGTGGTCAACATGAACTTTGTTTGTTTGGTGTCAAAGGTAAATTAAAACCAAAAGTTAAAAACGAAAGCACTTTAATACTTAAACCAAAAGACAAACATTCCAAGAAACCAGAGGAGTTTTATGAGAAGATTGAGAATGTATCACATGCTCCATATATTGAACTGTTTGCCAGAGAATACAGAGATGGTTGGGATGCATGGGGGAACGAAATATGAAAACACTCAGGATATTGTGTTTAGGAGCAGGCGTACAAAGTACGACACTTGCGTTGATGATTGAAAAAGGAGAAATACCGATGGTGGATGGCGCTATTTTTGCGGATACAGGAGGTGAGCCTCAAGCCGTATATGACCATTTAGACTGGTTAGAGAAACAAGTGTCTTATCCTGTTTACAAAGTACAGTGGAGAAATTTAAAAAAAGACATCATAGATGCTTCAACAGGTGCATATCATGGTTTTCCAGCACCTTTTTATACGATGAATGATAAGGGTAAACGAGGTATTTTGATGCGACAATGCACAGCCGATTACAAGATTAAGCCTGTTGTTCAAAAAACTCGTGAGCTAATGGGTTACACCAAAGGTAAACGTGTAGATAGAAAAATTTGGAGAGTGGAACATATCATGGGCATTTCTACTGATGAAATGCAACGTATGAAGCCTAATAATTTAAAGTATATAACTAATCTTTACCCACTTGTTGAAAAAGATATATCAAGGTTACAGTGTTTAGAATGGATGAAAAAAAATAATTATCCTGAGCCTCCAAGAAGTGCTTGTACTTTTTGTCCTTATCATTCAGATGAAGAGTGGGTAAAAGTAAAAGAGAACAAAAAGGAGTGGGAGGAAGTAGTTAAAATAGATTATATGATTAGAAATACGAGTAAATTTTTTACGAAAACTGGTAATACGAATAAAATGAAAAGCACGATGTATTTACATAATAGCTGTCAACCTATTGACAAAGTAGACTTTAAAAAAAGTGACGATCAGTTTAAATTTGATTTTATGGACGAGTGTGAGGGAATGTGTGGCAATTAACCACTTAGACATGTGCTCAGGTATTGGTGGTTGGGCAATAGCCTTTCGTGAGCTAGGTATCAACACTGTAGCTTTCTGTGAGATAGATAAATACCCAAGACAAGTGTTGCAAAAAAACTTTCCTGGTGTTCCAATCTTTAATGACTTGAAGGAGTTAACTTATGAAGACATCAAAGAAAGAACAGGAGTTGATGGCATTGACATCCTCACTTGTTCCTACCCCTGCCAACCTTTTAGTGTTGCAGGCAAACAAAAAGGCGAAGAAGATCCAAGACACCTCTGGCCAGACACTTTTAGACTTGTCCAAGAGTGTAGGCCCACTTGGTTTGTTGGAGAAAACGTTAGTGGACACATTAAACTCGGTCTTGACACCGTACTCGAGGACTTGGAGAGTGAAGGTTACGACACAAGGACATTTATTATTCCAGCTTCATCCGTTGGTGCATGGCACAAAAGGGAAAGACTCTGGATTATTGGCTACTCCGAACACAATGGATCACTTGCCACCAAGAAGTCCAGAAAGCACCAAGAAACTGCAAGAGGGACATCGCAAGGGCAGAACCAAGCCGAGCAATTTGAGGGAGCAAGTAGACCCAGCAACCATGAAAATGTATCGTACACCGACAACGATGGATGTGAAGGAGGATACTTTAAAACACGCAACCAAATTGCTACAAGGCAAAACAATGCGAGCATCAGGGGAACATGTACAGATAACTCTTGCAGACCAAATGATGATAGAAGAAATAAGGCAGAATCCAGAGTTACTGAAAAAATATCAAAACCACGAAATGGTAACACGCAAGGATTTACCACCTCAAGAGGAGTTCATAAAGTATCTGAAAAGCCAAACCAGTGCGACCAAGATAGCAAAACTCACGGGTATCAAAAAGACCACCACCGAACATTGGTTCAGGAAGGACAAGCATTTCAGTCATCCAAGTCCAGAGGATTGGGAGAAAATCAAACCACATCTAAAACAGATAAAGTACGACAAAGTGATGACCACCTTACACAGCGTAGAGTGGACACCAAGAATGTATCCGACACCGAGAGCCTGCGATTTGGAAGGGGGAGTGGTGAAGAATGTAGAACTCCACAATGGCAGTTTCTCCAGGAAGAACAAGAAAGGCGTGAGGTATGGCGTGAAGCTGAAAGATGCACTACATCATATGGAGAAGATGTATCCGACACCAGCAGCGAGGGATTACAAAGATTCAACGTTAAGTCCAGCGTCGATGAGTCGCAACTCGGACAGTCTACCGACTATGATGATGCGAGAGGACAAGAAAACTGGTGGCAAACTCAATCCGAACTTTGTGGAGTTCCTGATGGGATTTCCTATGAACTGGACAAAGGTCGAGTCGGACGGATTAAAGGATTAGGTAACGCCATTGTGCCACAGATAGCATGGTTTATTGGTAATGCCATTGTATCAGCTCAGAACACTCAAGAAGATAGTAGACAGTAAAATACTTGGATTATCACAAATAAACTCACGCATCTTTTTAACCTTACGGCGCAGTTTCTTTTTTTCTTGTTCGTCTTGTGTTTTCTCAAGAGTTTTATAAAACAAGTCATACTGATACCATAGTATTTGTTTATCATAAAACTTAATGACTCGCCTTTTTACTAAATTTTTGTAATGTGATAAAACAACTTCAGGGTCTAATTCAGCCCAATAGCATACATTTTGAAAGTCCTGGCAATTGCTGATTATCCAATTGTGTGCTTTGAGTTTAGCGATAGAGCTTTTACGGTCACTGTAATTAATGTGGGTATCATCTAAAGCGTTGCAAATGACTGAACGCCACAGTCTTTCTTCAGGTAATAATGCAGACTCGGATAAGGCCTCGTGGGCTATTTCATAACGAACTAAATCATCCTTGATCGCTTCGGTCATATTCAATGTCCATATTCTTTCACTAGATAGGAAAGTGTATCCTCGTACAATTGAATGACATATGTATCATATTTTTGGTCTTTGTAAAAGCAGTAATCACGGTGAATGTTGTCCATCATATAGCATCGCTCCATACCGGACAACGACTCAGGGTCAACTAACTCAGATATGAATAAGCCGTTTTCTTTTCCGAACAGTTCTTCCCAAATTGATTTTTTTGTAGCCATGCACTATTGTATGCATGGTTTAAAGTGTGAGACAAGACTTGACTTTTATTTTTGTTTGTCAAATAAATAAGAACCCACATGACCACTGCCGTTACAGTGGTCACATTTGATTGCAATAGTGTCCATGCTAATAATGTCAGGTTCGTTTAATCTAAAATTTAAAACATTGGTTGGCTTTTTCTCATAAAAAAAGCCGTTACCATTACAATGTTTGCAGACTATGTAGCGCCTACTTGTTGAGGTCATCGGCCACCTCATCGTTGTCAGCTTTATAACTCTCAACTCTGAACCACTTATCTCGACAATAGCCTTTATTGTAAACTTTTACAATGTTGTCAATGTAATCATCTCTACTAGCTTGTCCTTTCAAAGAGTTGCTTTTAGTTTCCAAAACTTTTAAAAATCGCTTTATGTCAAAATCTCTATGTTTCATGAGAAATATCATGGCCTTCATAAATTGTACTCTGGCCGTAAATTTATCAAGTTTTGAGAGTTCACATAAAATCTTAGCTCTTTTTTTCGCTAACTCTAAATTAGCAATTTTTAACTTACCCACCCTAAAATTGTGTAAACCCGACGTTCCTGCACTACCAGCTAATAACATAATACAAATTTGCATAGGCAGATTATAAGTTTCCTTAAACCAGTCTAATGTGGTATATGGACCAGCGTAACTTCTGCCCTTGCCTTTCTCATCAATAATAAAAGAAGCTAAATAGTCTTTGAAAGACCAACCTCTTTTAACATTGTTCGTAGTACGAATGTCTGCATCAGTCCTGTTGGGGTCAAAACGATACCTAATTGGCAGCTCCAACTTTCTTAAAGCATAAAACCTATGCTGACCGTCCACAATCTCCATGTGTTGATTGACCACAATGGGATCATCTAAGAGTTTTATTTGCATGGATTTTACTATTTTATCCACATGTGCTTTGTTGATTGACCTATTGCAGTCTATAAATTTAAAAAGCTCATAATCAGTCGTTTCTAAAATACTATCTGTATTAATTTTTCGGTCTAAGCTCGTTACATTATTTTTAGATTTAGGTTTAGGTTTAGAATGGGACATTATCACTTCCCCCTATATTTTTTGCAGTTTTTTTAATGCTTTTGAACTCAAAAACATCAATGACCTCATCAAATGACATGCCTGGCACCTGTAAAAGTTCCATAACAAGTTTTTGAACGTCACTTGGAGCACACTTAATAAAAAAACTTACTGATTTTGTGTCAACAATTTTATCAACATATTGACTGTACTCTTCAACATTTTCTATTTGTTGTCTATCATTATCGTAAAAAGTATTTTTATTCATAATATTGCCCCTCCTTAGGGCATTTAATTAAAATTTAGTGAACTACTTCACCGTCTTTTTTATTTGAGTCAAAAAATGTTTGGTCAACTTTTTCAAAAAAATCAGGTTTACTTACTATGTCCTGCTCCTGATATAAGTCATCAATTGATTTGCCAATCACTTTCTCCCCAAATTCTATTGCTTTTAGTACCACAGTTCTTGCATCGGTATCTTTATTTTTCCCATAAGTTTCATTTAAGAAAAAATAGAACATAAAAG
>CEQK01005119.1_pt1 | contig 13531 bp, 18 predicted proteins | sample 531051 | NCBI WGS metagenome assembly CEQK01 (sample SAMEA2621229, study PRJEB7988) | marine metagenome | biome: marine biome (ENVO:00000447); feature: deep chlorophyll maximum layer (ENVO:xxxxxxxx); material: "saline water (ENVO:00002010), including plankton (ENVO:xxxxxxxx)" | depth 150 m
CCCATAACATTCAATCAGTAAATCTACTATCTTTAAATACATTACTATTTATTAGAAATTAATAACAATTTGCATAAGGATTGAATGGTTTCTGTGGAGCAATTGCTCTCCTCAATTTTTCTTTCATTTCATTCTCTTCCTTTTCTTTCTTTTGAGATTCTTGTTTTTCTTTTTTCCTTTGTTTCCTTAATACTTCATATTTCGCAATCCCATCGAGTACTGCTTTCTCAACATCAACGCCGTATCCTTGTGGTGATGGTTTAGGTGTTGGTAATTCATCATTGACTTCTTTTTCAAGTTTCTCAACCTCTTTCTTTTTCTTCGTTCTTAATAGTTCTTGATTCTTTTTTTCAAGTAATTTATCTTCTTTCCTTGCGGCTGCTTTTGCCTTTCGGGTCGCCATTGCCTTCTCTCTTGCTGCCTTTAACTTTAATTTGTGGGCTTCACTCATGGGAGGTCTTTTCTTGAATGGTTTGCCTTTCTTTGTTAATTTAACATTTGGTTCGACTTCCTTAATCTGTTCTTGTATATTCTTCTTCTCTTCTTCATTGAAAGAAAATATTTCCTCTGGATTAATTGAATCACTTTTCTTTACTGGTTCAACTATGATCTCCTCTTCGTTTGCATCTTCATCAATGGTGACTTTCTTCTCATCTTCATATTGCATATTGGGATTCTCCTCTTCTTTACCGTCGGAATCGGGGTTGATTGATTCATCGTCACTTGGGATAAAATCCATCTTAACTTCTGGTAAAAAATCCATTTTATTATATGTAAATATTTAAATTTTATAATAAAAATTTATTAAAAATTATTAAACTTTATTAAACTTTTTATTGTACCTTTTACAAATATATTTGTCCGAGAATATTTTAAAAAAGTAGTAAAATGAGCGTCAAAAAAGTGTCTGGGGTAAATCTCTCAAAAAAAAGGTGTGGAGAAATATTTTTTATAGGTTTTTTTTCGAACATTTACCCCAGACACTTTTTCTCATGGATAGACAAAATTAAAATAAGAACCAGCCTCCATTATCTTTAATGGTCTCTTTCTTCTTTTCCCTCTCATTCAATATAGTAAATATATCAGCAATATCCTTTTTAATACATTCCATATCTTCAATCATTTTATTTAAATTTGATTCTACTTTCTTAATAGGTTTCTCTTTGTCGATTTCTTTCTGCAAATCAAGATGTAAATTTTGTTGATCCATTGTCTTTTTAATATTATTGAATAAAATATTCATAATATAATATATATATAAAAATGAGCCAAAGTGATACTATAATATACCCCGCTACTGAATGGAACGCCAATGATTACGCCAATATCATTACAATCTCCGCAGCTGCAATATCATCTGTACTACTTGTAATATTTAAATCGAGATGTAAGACGATTGATATATGTTGGGGTGCAATTAATTGTTTAAGAGATCCTATGGAAGAAGAAGATGCTAATAATGAAAATAACAATAATGATAATAACAATAATGAAAATAATAACAATAATGATGAAGAGCAACAATTAAATCAAAATAATAATCCAAATAATAATCCAAATAATAATAATAATGATGAAGGATAAACCACTTTACAAACCTTTTAAGAGTAAAGCAAAAAACAAAAAGTATTCTGTTTATGTAATGAAAGGAGGTAAAAAAAGATTAATACATTTCGGCGATTCGAGGTACGAACAATTTAAAGATAAAATAGGAGAATTTTCTCATTTAGATCATGGAGATAAAAAAAGAAAAAAGAATTATCATTCGAGACATGGAAAGACCAATGATAAAAATACTGCTAAATATTGGAGTGGAAAAATTCTATGGTGAAAATAATAATCCAAATAATAATAATAATGATGAATGATGTTATTTCATGTTTAATTACAGATATTATTAGAACTACATTAACAATATGTAACTATCATAATTGCGATCGTAATTGTAGTCAGTACCTTCTCGATGTGGCTGGGAATTGTGATGAGGTATTTCATAATGCAAGATATTTGGAATTATGGAATACATTAATAAATATTTGTTTTACTGACGGACATTAAAATATATATTAAGTTATAAAATGCCCCCAAAGAAAAGTAAGAAAGAAGAAGATACGCCATTTGAAGATTTGAAAGAAGGTGCTTTCACCAGAACTGCTAAAAGTCATGGATACGATGATGTAATGAAGTTTGCAAAATTAGTAATGAGAGAAAATAAAAAAGGAAAAAAAGTATTACCAAGTGGAAGAAGAATTACACCCTTAATGGTAAAGAGAGCAAATTTTGCCGTTAATTTTGGAAAGAAGAAAAAGAAATAATTCCGCCATTTTCCCAGATTTTTTTTCTATTATATAAATATAATGGATAGAAAAAAAGGGTTTAAAGAAATGGCTAATAATATTATGTATAATAATATGGCGGATAATAATATGATGGATATTCAAGATTTTTTTGATACAATAGAAAAAGAATATAATTCTTCTTTTTATAGACACATTAACATATCATTAAAAAAGAATAAAAAAGGGAAAATGGAAAAAATTCCCAGAGGTGAGAAGAATGATTTAAGTGTTGAGGATATTAAGAATAACAGAGGGAATACTAATTATAATACATTATCACTTGCAGTCAAACATATTCCAGATCTATATGTAGTCGATTTTGATACAAAGGAAGTTACTGATTGTGAATTATATGATTTATTGAATGATGATTGTGTTGCATATACACCAACAACCAAAGGTTCTCATTATTACATTAAGATCAAAAATATTGGTGAATATCCAGCATATTCAGAACAACAAAAGATTTATGTTGATAAGAATATTGAAGTTGATTTAATTAAAATCAATAATATTTGGGAAACCAAAGGGAGAAAAATTAATGGAACTATTAAAGAATATGATTGGAACGATATTAAGAAATATTTCAATGTTACGAAGATGAATTTTTCTAATTCACCACCAGCTTCACCTCCACCTTCACCAAAACAATCCGAAGAAGAAGATAATGATTTAATTCCATTTGTACCAATTAAAAAAGAATATAATATTCAAGAAGTTCAAGATTGTTTAAAATATCTCAACAATGAAGAATGTTTTGAATATGCAACATGGAGTAAGATCGGAATGGCGATACATACTATTACCAATGGAGATAATGTTGGTTTAGGAATGTTTGTTGATTTTAGCAAACAAGATAAAGAAGGTTATGATTTAGAGAATATAAGGTCGAATTGGAACTATTGGAAAAAGAAAGGCACAAAGGTAGGATTAACAACATTGAGAAAGTTGGCTGATAAATATAAACCAATTGATAATGATACTGCTTGTGAATATATATTCAAAAGATATGTAGAAACAACATACGATAAGAGTAAGGATTTTGTCGAAGATGTGAAATATTCTATGTTCTTTAATGGAGGACGCAAAAAGGTATTAGAGTACATGAATACAAAATTAATATTTGTAAAGGAAACGGGTGATTACATTATATTAGATAGGAAGATAGTAAGAAAAGAGAATGATGAAATGATTAATATGCCTTGTTGGTATTTAAAAAATCCAACAAAATCCAAAGATCATTTCAGAAAAGAAAATTTTACATGCAAGTTTGGAAATGATAATGATAATGATGATGATGAAATGGTTTTTAAAATGAAACCCTTTGATGAGTGGTGTGAATGGACTAATAGACGAGAAGTTCGAGCAATTGGTTTTGATCCTCGTGGAGATAGTAATCCAGATCTATTTAATTTATGGAATGGATTCAATATTCAAAAGGAAGAAGCTGATGAGTACGATGAAAAAGATGCTGAACCTATATTACAACACATTAAGGAATTATGGTGTAATGGTGATGATAATTCATACAATTATATTTTGGATTTATTCGCTCATTACATTCAAAAACCTCATGTTAAAACTGGGGTATTATTGGCGTTGAAATCAAAACAAGGTGGAGGTAAAGGAATTATATTGAATAAACTTGCTGAAATTATCGGAGATATGCATTATACTCAAAACAGCAACGCCAAATTTTTATTTGGTGATTTTAACGGACAATTAGAAGCAAAATTGGTTTGCAATCTCGATGAAGCCTTCTGGGGTGGTGATAAACAATTAGAAGGTGTTGTGAAGAATAAGATTACAGAAAAAAGACAAACTATCAATAAGAAAAATAAAGAAAATTATATAATTGATTGTTATTGTAATTATATTATTACAACCAATAATGATTGGTTTGCTGGTTGTTCTGCTGATGATAGAAGACATTATTGTTTAGAATTATCTGATTTCTTATGTGGAAGAATGACCGAAGAAAAAATGAAAATAGTTCAACCCGTATTGGACGCACCAGCAGAAGCATTTGCGAAAATTCTATACAATCGAGATATTAGTGAGTTCAATCCCAGAATCTTTAAAAAGACAAAATTATTACAAGATCAAGTCGAAAGGAATTGGAACTCTGTGAGTACATGGTGGAATATGGTAATGAAAGATGGAGGATTTACAATTGGAGACAAGTTTATTGAATGGGACAAATTAGATAAAGATGATTATGGAGTGATGGTAGGAGGAAGAATTATTAAGAATAAAAAAGGTGAAAAGAAAACAGTTTATTATAAAGATTGGATTTTTGATTGTTATAATAATACAACCGCAGATAATAGAAAATTTTCCAAAAGCTCCTTTTATAGGGATTTACAAAAAAATTGTTTAGGTGATTTATATTCCGAATTTAAATTACAAATCAAAAAAAATAGAAGAATATTTGTTGATCTTCCATCATTAGAGGAAGCAAGAAAAAAATGGAGTAGTATGCAAGAGTTCGATTATGAGTATGATGATGATGATAATGATGATTGGGTTGTTGATGGTGAATATGATTCATCAGACGAAGAATAATTAAGGATTATTACATTTATTTTTTATTTTTATAATTTTCAAAAATCTTTTTAGGATTTATTTTTTTATTTACTTCAATATCTTTATTGATTTCAAATTGTAATTTGTTTAACCCTTCACCATGTTTTAATGGTTCGATTTTTTTAATTTTTGTCTTTGATTTTTTAGGCATCTTATATTGATAGAGAATATATTTTTTTTATAATTTTTTTTTGAATTATTTTATATTTCATAATATAAAATGAGCTTAATTGTAACTTCTAATGTACCAACAGAAAATCGCCCAGATCAATCGGAAATATTCAAACCCTATTCATACACCAACAATCTAACCAATACATTAAAAATTCCTCCGAATAGTGAGATCGCATTGCAATCCACAAAAATCACAAAAAACGGACAGATTATCCTATCCAATCAGAATGGGAATTTCTTCCAATATTTCGGAGTGCCTATTGGAACGGGTACGAGATTAGATGCTACTTATGCAACATCTATTCCTATGATGGGTCATGCTGGGGGTGATCCCAATAATTTCTTAAATGGGAATAGAGTCGAAACCAATACAACGGGATTTATTACAAATCTCCAAGTAGGCATGGATAATTGTTCTTTCCACCCCGCCTTATTAGAAGGTTATACTGATGGAAAGGTTCAATCAAGTTGGGAATGTACTGTTAAAAGGAATGCTGGTGTTGATTTTTTGGGTTGGAACTGGGCTGGAACTCAACATACCGCAAAAACCGCAGAGAATACAACTTTCAATTGGACTGATCTATCATCAACACAAGAAGCCAATTTCACTACGAATGGCGGAGAAGTAACTACAACAACGGCGAATGGATATTTCGTCCAAGACAGAAGAAGGCCAGTTGCTCTTAATAATGGAGAATGTGATTTCGATTTTTCTGGTGTTGGTGGAACTGGAAGATGGGGTGTTGGTTTATCAAGAATTAATCCAGAGACCAATGTCGATGGGGATATAAGATTTCACCCAGAAATGTATAATAGTGACTATGGATCAGTAGCACAGTTCAACAAAGCAGTTGGAAGAATGTACGCAGATATTATGGTTATGAGAGTAGGGAATGTTCTACGCATTTATCAATCTTGCGTATCAGTTGATACAGCCGCAACACGAAGCGGAGAACGGGATTATGATGATATATTAATGAAAGAGATTACATATTGGGGAGATTTTAACGATGAGTTTGATGAACCTTATGATATAGCGACTAATGCTGATGCATATACCGAAGTAAGATTCAAAATCGTCAATGAAGAATTGAAGATCTATCTGTATTCGCTGATGGGTATGCCCCAAGAAGTCCTCATGTGCGATTTCTCAACATTATCGGGTAATGGTGGTGGAAAAGGTAATGTAACATATCCAATCCATCAATCTAAATGGGCGTTATATCCAACTATGTTCTGTCGTGGAGCTGGTAATCATTTAGATTTAGTGAAATATGATTACCAATCCCAATATCCCATATATGATGCAAATAATTATTGGAAATGGGATTTCCAAGAGAATCTTCGTAGGCGTGGATTAACTCATAATTATTTCCCAGAATCAAGTTGGTGGAATGATACAACAGACACCACTTCTGGTGCTGGTGGTGATGGGTTACTTACTCCCGCTGGTATAGGTGGTATGTTGGGTGAATATGAAGGATTTGAGAATATTCTCATAACAGCACCAACCCGACTTTATGATGATCCAATGAGAGGCGAACCATCAATTACACAACCCGCTAATACATCACTTCTTTTTGGATTCAGAGGTAGAGGTGTAGTAAGACCTAATACCCAAATTGGAGTTAATAGTACTCTATTCAGTGATGAAGTTCCAGATCTAATAAGTGATGTTTCTTTATTTGTAAGATTGAATAATTTTACACAAAATTCTATTAATGCAAGACAAGGAACAATATCAAAGATCGTAGGACATTTACCTCGATTTGATAATAGTGGTAATGATACTGGTGGATTATATTTTGAACCACATGAAAAAACATATCTATCATTAAACAATGCAGAAGAATTGGTAATAAATTCTTTTGATGTTGATATTGTTTATGATAATGAAACATTATGCAAAGCTTTATCTGGAAAAACGATTGTTTGTTTCCACATTAGACAAAAACCTCGAATGTAATCAACACACAAGATACGATATATCTTTTAAATAAGCAAGTATAAAAACACTTATATCTTCATCATTTTCATCATGAGGACAATTATCACAATAATCACTTAAATCAAAATAAAAAGGTAATTCTTCAATGGTAAGTTTTAAATCTTCCATAACTATATTATATCTTCTTTTGTATTTCTTATTAAGAGCATCTTGGCGATTAATATGAAATATTTCTCGTTTAATTTCAGTAGGTAATAAATCAAACATATATATTAAAATGATAGAAAAAAATAATGTAGAAAAAACATATTAAGGATAAATTATTATCTATATGTAGAATAAAAAAAAATGACTGAAAAAACATACAATCTAAAACTTACAGCAAAAGAACTATATCACCTTCAATGGGGAATTGAATGTCTTCGAGATAATTTTGAAGAGGGTACTGATTTTTATAATGACTCCAAAAAGGTTGTTGAAAACCTTGAAAAAAGATTTGAGAAGGAAGATTACTCCGAGATTTGTTGGGGTAAGAAAACAAATGAAAAATTAAAGAAAAAAATCGCAGTACTCGAAAGACAAATACAATATTTAATGAAGAAGCGTCTGTCTGTCTGTCTTTGTAATGATTGTTGGGATAAAAACGAATTAATAAGTGAGAATATAAATAAGGACTTCAAAGATATAGATAAAAAAATCATGTATCCTCTTCTTCACTAAATTCTAATTGATAAAATCCGTTTTGATCTACGGAATAAGTTAATGATTCTTCTTCGGCTGATCCTTCACTATCAGAATATTTTTCTTTTTTTTGACTTCGTTTTATTTCGATTTTTGTTGGTTTATAATCTTCATCAACAATTTTCTTCTTGAAGGGTAATAATTCTTCAACCAAATCTTCCCTTTCTGCATCATTTAATATGGAAATTATATCATCAAAACATTTTTTATCCATATTACAATATTAACTTATATTATATTTTATTCTTGATTTTTTTTCCTTTCTTCAAAAATCTTTTCAATTATTTTGTCGTATTGCATTCCTTCGTGTTTTAGATCAGTAATAAGATCTAATTCATCATCATTCAATCTGGTTTCTGGATTTTTTTGTGTTACTGCTAATTTTTTGCATTCCGCATCAGTTAGATCACTATCCGCTCCTTCTGTTGGAAATCTTCCTTTTCGTTCCATAATTTCTTTCTTTTTTTGTTCCCTTCCTTCCATTTATACTTTAATAATATATTTTTTTTATCATTTATTTTTTATCCTTTTTTTCATCTCCTAATATTTCACCAATAATATTTGAAGGGTGAGGAATATTTCGAATTATCTTATAGATGACTGCTGATGTATTATCTACATTGGCGAAAGTTCCATCGGGATCATGAATACTTGTCGTAATATCTGCTATTGTTTTCTCTTTGGTACATGTAAATATTAAATCAGATGGATTACCCAAGAAATAATCATTTTGAGCTGAATATTTATCAACAATTCCCATAATAGGGAGATTTGCTCCCGTTGGATCTCCTCCAATAGCACTGAACCCTTCTAATAATGAAGATCTGATTGTATAATATGGTTTGAGAACTGCCTTTGGAAGTCCTATTGCTTCGATTTGTTCTGATGCTGTTTTAATAATGACTTCTGGTGTATAACCGAGAGGAGTTCCATAATTGACTGCGGCTTGAAAAGTATAACCATTCCCACTCGCAATTATATCGTATGCTAATATATTTTTGGGATAAGGGAGAGATGTAGCATACATATTTGCTCCAAATTCATTTGTTACATAGGCTTTTGAATCTGTTGCAAGAACTTCACAATTAGTCGTTGGAAGATATAATTTTTCTAAATTTGTATTATTGACTCGTTTTACAAGAACATTATCTTTTGATGGAGCTGCGTTGAGTTGTTCGTATGTATAACCTAATATTTCCCATAATGATCCTTCCCATTCTTCTTCATTAGCACCAAACGATTCTATATAAATCCCTCCATGAGAGTCGAAAATTTTATAATTTTCAACATTCTCATTATTTCCCTTATATATTTCTGTATTACTTCCTAATTGTGGGTCTTGTGCGTGAATAGCGTCAGCGGTTTCTGGATATACACCTCGTCTATATGCTTGATTAAGCCACGCATAAGGTTTAAAGGTTGGACTATAACCAAATTGAGTTGGTCGTGGGTTAATTTTATAGATTGTATCTCCTTGATCGGGGTTTATTGATGGAGGTACAATTCCTCTTTCCGTCATTGATAAAGGTGGAAACATAGATCTATTATTGATAAATTGCATACCAGAACCAGCACGAGCATCATTTCCTACATTATTCGCATTGTGTAACTTACTTATATTGAATCTTGAAGATACTGGATCAAATGATAATGTGGGGGTATTTGCTCCAATATAGGTTTGGGTCATATAGGGAGATAAATCTACTGCTTGATTGTCTCCAATATTTTTTAACCAATTTGAAGTATTTGTGAATTCTGCTTGGGTTTTTGCAGCTGGAAGAGCGTCTTTCTGGTATTGTGTAAGAACCCCAATATCACAATTAGCATTCCCGCTGTATGGTGTAATAATAGCAGTTGAGAATGCGGTTGCATGAAAATCATGACCTATTCTTCTACCCATTGATATATCATTACCCGCTTCTGTGAATAGTTGTTTTGGAATACCGTATAAGAGATCTGGTCTTAATCGAATATAATAAATATCTTTGGTATGATCGTTAATATCTACAATCCATCGATAAGGTTGGGCGAATCCATAAGCAAAGGTCACATCGTCTATATGAAAGTTTTCTGGGGCGATATATGTATCTCTTTGGGAATCATCATACTTAAAGAAGATTGGAATTGTTGCCTTACAAACATTTTCAGCTCCCACTTCTAATTCGTACCCATCAGAACCGAATTCTGCGTTATGAGGTACTACTCCGTGTGTGTAAAATGGGTTAATATGGAAAAATCTTGAATTATTAACTGTGGGAAGGGCAACATAACTAACGTCTGATGTATAAGCGGGGGAATCTTCTAAATCGTCCCATAAATTTTCATAATATCCTTGTGTATCGAGATAATCTCGAATAATTTTTAAGTTTGCTTCATTATAGACTACATTAATAGCAAGGGGATTTCCTTGATCTCCTCCTCCACTTGGAAAATGATTCAATGCTGGATTGGAGTTCTCCATAGTCAATAGAGTTTGGAAACCTCCCCAAATATTCGCTCCAAGAGAGGGAAGCCATTCAAGTAGAGGATCAGCACGATTCTTGACTTGTGCTGGTCTGATCTTATCATGCATTTCTCTTCCTAATTCAAAAATCTCTGGGCGTTTGACTGCAATATAACCTAATGAAGCAATCCAATTATACGCTGCTTGGTCTTTTGCTCCACCAATATAACTATCATAATTGGCTTTCTTACAATAGAAATAATTTTGTGCGTTAATTGGTTTATATGTGGGAGTTTCTATTGTTTGTGTTACTTGTCTAACATAATCAGTTTCATCAAGTATATTGAATGATTGATTTTCTGTTACTTTTTGAAGTTGTTGTGTAACTTGTTCTGCGATGGATGTTGGTGTATTAAATCCTTTATCAACTTCTATATCAATTTTTTCTCTCATTCTGTAATAAGTACATTCACTAAATACACCTTTCACATCTGCGGGGAATTGATCGTCCCCTCCATCTACATCAGTCGAATAAGTGACTGTATCTTTAACAAACATGGTATATCTTGTATTATCGACTTTTTGCTTATGAAGATTTCCAATTCGTTTAATCCAGTCCTCAACAGCAAAACACCATTCATTAACGGTAAAATGATTAAATCCAGATGTCTCTCCGTCTCTTTCAGTATATACTTTTTGACTGGTTTGTATTCCGTCGCCCGGCTCGGGAATCCAATGTTCGTCGTATCTTTGTATCCATCTTCGAGGTTGTTGAATGTATTGCGGATATTCGTTGGCTGTGATATAATAACCAATGATTAATGATGAAAGATTATCTCGAATTTCTACATCTGATTTTATAAGATTTGTTCTTATAGATCTATAATATCCCAATCTATAATTTGGAGAATATGCATTACTTTTTTCATAATAATAATCACCAAATACAATATTAGTATATACGGGAGTTGTATGAACGGATTTGCGTTCTCGATCTGCTTGTCTTACAGTTCTATTCTCCCCTTTCAATTCAATTGTTTGTTGATTCCCAGCACCGATTTCATTTACAAAGGCTCTTTCCAAAGATACAGCATCACCAACATTTAATTTAACTGTTTCTTGTAAGGTATTAGTAAATATTGCTGGATTAGTATCGTTATTGGTTATACCTTCAATTGAACCAGAGCGATTACAATTAATAAGTTTAATGTCTGTATAGTTCATATTTATATATATGAATAATAAAAAAAAATGGAAAAAAAACAGATTATTTAATAGAGTCCCTTTGATTTAAGAAGGGAAACTTTTTCTGGGTGCTTGGTTTCAAATTGGTCTAATGTATCTTTCTTTGTATAATATCGATGTAAGGATCTTGCTTTTAATAAGTCAGCATTCTCCATGTACTTTTCTTTCTTCTTATCTTTATTATTTGCATAATGAATCTTGGCTCTTTCTCGATTCTTCTTTATGAAGTCTTCATTATGTTTCTGGGAGTTGTGATAGTAATCACTTTCTCTTTTCTTTTTGTTTTTGTAAGTAGTCAAGATTTTTTGGATCTGGTCTTCTGTTAAGTTATACATATTCTCTATAATTATATATATATAATAATTTATCTTTAAACTTGAATAAAAAATAATATAATCCATTATTATACCTCTAATCTATTGTTTTACTTGTATTTAATGGTAAATATGCCCTAAATAACCCTTATAATCCACTATTTTACATATAATCCACTATTATACTACTTAAAAACGACACTAATTTTAAAATTATTACCGCTTTAAGTACCGAAATAGACATTATTTTAGATTATAGACCATTTTTACACTATATAATAGGTAAAATAATGGATTATAGGTATAATAATAGATTATTAAGGTATGTATTCGATATTAATAATCTATTTATTAATATGAAATATTATTTGGTACATGTTGGTAGAGGATTTTATTATACAACAGATCCAACAACAAAATTAAGAAAGTATGGTGGAAGAAAATCAAAAGAACAAAAAGAAAAAGAATGCAATCATCTCATAGTTAAAAAAGGTTCATGGGTTATTACCTTTGATTAAAGTAATTCATTCAGAGGTTTAATATATTGTTGTTGTATATCTATACATTCATTATATTCATCTCTACCTCGATCACATCGTCCTTGCATCTTAATTGAATACGGACTTGAATCATGTTCCCAGCCAAAGATTCCGTCACAACATTTCCACAAATAAAAGATTCTTACTTCTGGATTCTCTTCTATTAATTCTTTACCTTTCACAAATTTATTCTTTCCAAAAAATAATGAATTATATTGATTGTGATTTATTCTTCTTGTTTTAATTTCGATAAAATATTTATCATTTACTTTATCAAATTCAAAATATTTTCCGTATTGGATAATATCTTTTGTATTCTTTAATGTACCAAAATATTCTTCCAAGATTGCATGAATGTCGGATTCACTTTGAAATCCAAAACTTAAATCAATTTCCCTTTTATTCATTATAGTATAATGTTAGATTTTTTTTTCAATAATTCAACTTATAAAAAAGTGTCTGGGGTAAATGTTGTAAATAATTTAAGATATTAAAATTCCATAACTTCTTTTTTTTGGAAGATTTACCCCAGACACTTTTACGGAAAATCAAGAACAAATTTTCCTTTTTGCATTTTAAATTTTAATATCTTATTTTTCTTTATTAATTCTTTTTCTTTTAATAATTCTTGTACTTCATGACTAATGATTGGATTGATATGATCTATCTTATGAGGAGATTGATTATACAATCTTAATGCTCTTCTTATTGTTGGTATATCACCATACATATATATCGACATACAATCCAAATATACTTGTGAATGAGATGTATATATATCATTTAAAGAATAAAAATTCTTACAATACTGAATAATCTTTTTGGCTATAAGCATTATCTTTGTTTTATCTTCAATGGATAATCTTTTCTTGGTTGTTGGGTTTCTAAATATATCTTGTAATTTGGTCTTATTGGGAATTAAATTATTATAAGTAACAAGATCCATGTAATCGCTTATATTTTCAATAATTTCTCGTTTAGTTAATTGTGGATCAATATATACTTTTAAGGATTGGAAGATTATTCTTAAATCGACCTTTGTATGTGATTTATGAATATTCATATATAGAATATAAAATAAAATAAAAATGTATATTATCAATATAAATGCCTTTCACTTCTGGGAAACTTAAAGGTCAATTGACGGCTGCGGAAATTCGCAAACTAATCAGAGGTCATAACAAATTAGTATCTATTAAAAT
>CEQK01013251.1_pt1 | contig 13528 bp, 10 predicted proteins | sample 531051 | NCBI WGS metagenome assembly CEQK01 (sample SAMEA2621229, study PRJEB7988) | marine metagenome | biome: marine biome (ENVO:00000447); feature: deep chlorophyll maximum layer (ENVO:xxxxxxxx); material: "saline water (ENVO:00002010), including plankton (ENVO:xxxxxxxx)" | depth 150 m
CAGAAGCACATGCCGCACCACATGGTCGGCCCGGTGTCGATCGCCGACATGCCCGACCACCGGCACGCCTTCCTGATCAGGGCGCCGGAGCGGGTTGTCGCAAGTTACCAGCAGAAGAATGAACTGCGCCGTGCCGATCTGCTTGGTTTCTCCCGTTTGCGGCGGTATTTCGATTACGAGCGGGAACGTAAGGGGACCGTCCCGCCCGTAGTGGACTCAGATGCCATCCTCAATGATCCGCCGATGATGCTTGAAAAGCTTTGTACGGCTTTGGGCATTGGTTGGGACACTTCGATGCTGCATTGGCAAACCGGTCCACACCCCGAAGACGGCGTATGGGGTCGGCATTGGTACGACAAGGTCAACGCGTCGACTGGCTTCGGTAAACCACCCGCAGACCTGCCAAAACTGGAGGGGGCCTATGCCGATGTGGCGGCCGAATGCCGTGAGGATTACGAGGCCCTGTTGCAACACGCCTTGTGATGCGTCCTGTCGCAAAGAAAAATCGTTTCATCGCAACCTCTTGCGCCGGATTTCGCACCGTTCGTTTCTTCCCCAGAGGAGACAGAGATGGAATACGAAATCAGGGACGACCCGCAAGGCCTAGAAGAGAGGGATCATGCCAACCGGGACGGCGGATTGGTCGAAGACCATGTCGCTCTGGAAAGGCAGCGAAGCACGCGCCAGGCAGGCTATCGGGAGCATGATCGCAGCGGCACCTCTTCGGGCGCGCCATTGCAGGCGGAGTAGCTGGCGGACAGGGTGGACTTATTAAGTCTCAATCTAATGATTTGAAATCATTTTTTAGTTAATTGGCCGCCAAATCCGAACCCACATTCTACCCCACACACCTGCTATATCGCGTGTCTGGACCAAAGAATACTGCTCCATCTTACGCGACATTGTCCAGCTGTTTTCTGTAGCATTCCCAGTTGGGCGTAGAGGCTATCTCTCCCGATCAAACGACCGCGGCGCTTGCGAACCTTTCACAACTACTAGCTAAGTTTGACGCATGCGAAGCTTCGCCGCGTTTTAGTTCAGACGTCGCTTCTCAAAGTTGCGCGGAAACCGCGAGCGGTGTGATACATGCCGGGGATGGTGTGCGGAAACGCTCCTAATCAATCACAGCTTTAACAATGCCATGCAGACTTGAAGGATTACGAGGCAATCGTCGTGTCAAAGGTTCGTCGCTGGCAGTTCTGCCAGGTTTCTGGCTCGAAATTTCGGGGAAGGCAATGTTGAGCCGTCGCAGACATTGGAAAAGGGGGGCCCCGCCACCAAGGGAAGCTTGAAACGGCAGGGCTACACCAACATTTCGAATCGAACAAATGAAGGTGCAGGGCCAGTCTTATACTAGCCCGAGGCGCTGGTATCATTCGCACATGCTCGGTTGCAGCATCGCTTTCGAGCGCTCTTTGACTATTTCGATAGCAGAGGTGCCCTGTCGCTTAGAACCGAATCTACAACGACAGGGCTACACCATCTGCACGTTCGCATGGGGGCGTAAGGACGATGGTGCAGCAGATGAACTCGCAATCATAAATCTCGTTCCTGAGCGTCTCGCGTGAAGTGCTGGTGCCCTGCCGCAATAAGGAGGCAGACACAACAGGGCGCACCATCGGACGGGTCGCATCGTAAAATGGTGCAAGGCGGTTGTGACAGCCCCACCAGCAGAACTCGTAACAGCAGTTAATCTAGTTCGTTTCTGAGCGGTCCTGCTGAGGGTGCTCAATGGCTGCAAATGGGCCGGTTGCTGACCGGCCGCTTTTGGAACCCGACGCTACCAAAGCTGACATAAAAACGAGACCACGCGATTATCAGAAGCGTCAACAGAGTTGACATTCCCTGCTTCGGTTTGGTCCATCGAAAGCGGCCATACATTCAAGCGTTCGCCCGCTACGGCAACTGGGCAGAGAAAAGACGGTTTGCTTCAAAAGCAGATAACGTCACAAGCGGACGCTTCTAGGCTTGCGGTGGGAAAGCGCGCTCCAACGATACAATCCGGCAATGCCTGCTGATCACTCCGCACTCCGCTCGAAACTCTCTGTATGATGCTCAAGGATGCAGCCCGTTCCAACTGCGCTTTCTACCCGACACAGGCCACCGGCGTTCGATAGCGGCCTCATAGTCGCTGTCGGTAGGACAGCAGGATGCCAAGAAAGCCAACAGGCCTCGCGCTCAATATCCTGATGCTAGTCTGGCCGCTCGAAGTCGTTCGCGAATGGCAGGCAATGGGATAGGGAGTAGCCAGGCCACAGGTCAGTCGAACCAGCCTTTTTTCTTCTTGTTGCCGAACCAGTCGGTTTCCTCCTTGGGATCAAACCAGCTCGATTTCTCTTCCTTCTTCCCGCCGCCGCTGGAAAACCGGAAGCCGCCCACTTCGGTGCTGATCTGGCCATCGCTGCGTACATCGAAGCCGCCCATGCTGATAGTGTGCTTGCCATCCTTGTGCAGCGTTACGCCGTCCGCCACGCGCATGTTCCAGTTCCCCTTCGTATCCATGGACACTCCATCCATCGCCTCCATCGTGGTGGTGCCGTCGCTGGCCACGTTGAACCCGCCCATGCTGGTGGAAAAACCGGCACCGTGGTTGGGCGCAACGGGACTGCGCCGGTCGGCATATCGCGCCAGTCCGGTGGTGTCCGCATGACCTGAGTTTACGGCCGCGGTGAAGGCTTTCTGTTTCGGTGTCCTGTTGGCGAAGGGGATGTCGAGGATACGCTCCGGAAAAAACAGGGTTGCCAGGGCATCGGGAGTGATCCGGCTCGGGTCGTTCTGGGCGGATGCCGACTGTGTCCGCTGCAACCCGCGTTCGATCGCCTTTTCCCTGACGTTTCCGAGAGGGTTCCAGAGGAAGCCCAAGGCACCCGCTATCGCAGCGAAAATCGCTTCGTAGACGATCAGCGAATAATGGAAATCTTCGGCGAAGAAGGCGAAGATGCCCCAGCCGATGGCAACGGCGCCTGCGAAGTCGATCCATCTCTTGTCCGGCTTGATCGGCAGCGGGCGCAATGCGCCGAGGCCGATCGTGAGCGCCAGCGCTGCCCAAGTCAGCAGCGCCCAGATAAGGTCTCCGCTCCACCGGTCGTAGAAGAACGTCGTGATCAACACCGGCAGGGCGAAGGCGGCCGCACGGATTTTGGGGTCGAGCGCGGACAGTTTCTCGGCAATTCCGGCGAAGAAATTCCCCGATGGTTTCGCCGTAGCATCGCCGGCTGCGGTTTCCGCCTCCCGCTCGATATCGTGCTGCTGCGCCGCCGCGATCTTCGATGCTGCGAGCAGCTCCGTCTCGCGGCCGGGCGTGCGCAAAGCTTCGCTGGCCAGCATATCGGCAAACCATGGCCGCTTGATCGCCTGTTCGTAATAAAGTCCATCCTCCACCTTCAGGCGGGGTGACTGCTGGGCGTTCGGCTCTTCCGCTACCCACAATTCGGCAAGCAGGGCCAGCTTCTCCTTTGACGCCAGGATCGTCTTGAGCTTTTCGAAATTCGCCGGGTCATGGTCGGCCGATCCAGCAGCGGCGCAGGCCATAATGAGTTCGAGATGGCGATCTTCCAGCAGGGCATCATCGAGGGCACTGCCGGGCGCGTTCCACAAGGAACGGTAAAGCAGCATCTCGCCATGCGTCAGCAGGGTGTCGTGAAACTCCCGCCGCCATGCCGCATCGATTGCGGCCCAGCGCTCGGCGTTCCCCTTCGATACCCGCTCGTCGGTAAGGACGCCCCAGCTATACAAGCTGCCAGCGAAATTCGCGAGTTCCTGCGTGCAAACGACATAGTCGTCTTTCAACAGTTGCGGCAGGTATTCATCCAGAAACTCGGCCTGGACCGGCAGCCCCTCGATCATCGGCGTCCATTGCGGCGCATAGCGTAGGGCGAATTCGAACAGGGCCAGCTCGGTAACATTTTCCTCGAGCAGCTTGTCCAGCGCGATACGTGCATCGTAATCGCGCAGGTCTTCCTCGATCCATTTCTGCACATAGCCGCGCTCGATATGCTCGCCGGCAAGCTCGTGATTTTCGGCGAGAGCGGCGGCGAGTTCGGCAAGGGTCGTGTACGATCCATCGCCCAGCTTGTACGGTTTATCGGATCGCGTATCTTCGTTCATCAAAGCCCCCCGGTTTCGTCGCGATCCGGAGCATAGGATGAATTATGTTAATTTCGCAACCTAGACACCCGCAATAACCATGCGTTTTTGGCGCAAACGATAGGATCAGTGATTGGGCAAGCGGATTGGCGGCTTGAGCGCCCGATTTTCGGCGTCACACTGTGGCGTTTTGCCCGATCCGATCGGTCGACGCCCCTATAGAAGGAAGGGTGAAAATCGGGTCTGGCTTTGTTCGGATACTGCCATCGGTCCGGCCTGTTGGTGCGGCGTAGTTCCGCTGGCCTGTATGGGAGTTCGCGAACCGGATTCCCCTTGCGGATAAAGCCGAAGCGTCGGTCGATGCTTATGTGGCTCTTGTAACCCAACACCGGCGTGGCGATCTGCGGCGGCGGCGTGCCCTGTTTCCAAATTTTCTTTCATTTGAGACACATAGCTGGAGCACTGGCAGTTACACAGCCGGCTTACAGTTCTGTCAAAATCACTTAGTCGGGGTTTCGGAGCCGTCAGCGGACTGGCTGCTTTGGGTGCCAAGACGTTCCCCGGCCCGACAACTGATTGCACCGTTTGCCAGCCACGGCCTTGAGCCGTTCACTCTTCGCGCGGCGGCGGGTTCGCGAGGCAGGCCTCGTATTCGCGTTCCGAGAGACAGAGATAGACCGGTCCGCGCAAATATTCCTCCTGGCGGGACATTCGGGCGCTGTTCGAGATTCCCGCCAATGCACGCATCGACTTGCTCTGGTTCGGATCGACTTCCTTCTGCACATCGTCCTCCACCGTCCACCCGTCGGGTAGGATAGGCTGCGGACTACCTGCTTCGCGCCAGAGAGCTGCGATGCGCTCCTCATCCGGCGACCACATCATGTAGCGATAGGCCAGGATCGCCTTGAGGTAGGGGTCAGGTCGGTTCTCGCCGCCGCCAGGATTCAGTGCGCGTAGCCGTTCGAGTGCGGCGATACTATCGTCAAGCGACCAGACCTTCCCGGCCTTCATCGGAATGTAGAACAGCCAAGAGGACAACGTGCCCAGCCGCTCACAATTCGGGTTCTCGCCATAGCAGCGCGGAGGCGCGGTCCAGTCCGAGTCCTGCTTCGCCAGAAAGTCGAGGAAATCCGCGTCGCCAATCCTCAACCCCTCTGCGATCAAGCTCGTGTTAAAGTTGCTGAATCCGCGCCCGTTGTTGTCGTTTGCGAACAGCGTGTCGTTCGGCGTTAGCCCAGCGTCAAACATCACCTGCAGCATGTCCCTATAGGCAGGGTCGGCGTAGTTTGCTTCGATCGGACCGGGTAGCTTGGGGTTGTTGGAATCTCCGGGTATGGTCGGCGCGTAACTGAGCGCGTCCATCAGGGCGCTCCTATTGAACCCAGCGGCGATATACATGCCGACCGCGTCGGCGTCCTTCAAATCAACCGCACTTCGCAGGCCGTCGGGTGTGATCGCCATGCCCTGCTCAGTCAGTTTCTCGCGCGCCTCGGCCGGGTCCATGTCTGATGTGCTGCCGCCTGAGCATGCGGTAAGCGTCAGCAGGACCGCAGCGGCAATGCCGCCCACCATAGAATTCATATGCTTTCCCCCATTCGCAATGTTGCGATGAGTGCACTGCGTAGCCCCAGTGCCGATCGATTGCAAAAACGAACGGGTTGCGGGCAGCTCGTGTCATTTACCGGCACTCTTCACACCCGCTTGGCCGGCGCAGACATGGATCGGTCGATTACGGTTGTCAGCTGTCAGCATCCTGCGCCAAACTGGAAGGAGTAAGTCGCCAATTCCCTACCATAGTCATTCAGCGTTGACTTCGCGCAACTTTCCTTTTTTCTTCATCCACCGAGAGGGAGGACTCCATGGATATTATGAAAGCGAAGCAATACGCTTTATTTTTTGTCGCGGCATTTGCGCTGACGGGCTGTTCCGGTCAGGCCGGCACTGAACCTGGCGATACGGCCGCAGGTGAGGACAACGCCCCGAAAGTTCAGGCCGGAAGTTCCGATGGTCGGAGCGATCTTTATCTCGATGGTCCCAAACGGTCGGGCGCCCTTGAGATCGACGCAACGAATGTAGCCTACCTGTATCATCGCATGTCGGGTGAACCAGCATCGATCGATCGCATGATGACGGAGCCGCTCAAATTGAGGTTCGATGATGAATTCGCGCGCAGGCGATTTCTCGAGGAGAATTTCGACGAGTTCGCCAAACTGGTCGACGAGGCCGTCTCGGCCAAGGTCTATACGGTCACGCTCAGTGGCGGACTCGAAGGCTACGACTTCGACCGCGAAGGATTTCCGATAGACGGGCTTTATGATCGGACGATGGTGACATTCAGTGCAGACGCCAGCGGCTCCGAAGGTCTCGATTTTGCGCTTGCGCTGGAAGGCACCGATGAACTCGACATTCTGCCCATGCCGGTCGAAGATGCCGAAAGGCGGAGCAACTCTCTTAGTAACTCCGCCGTTGATCTGGAGGTAGCGTTCACCCCCGTCGAAGCCGGATGGGAAAAGGTCCGCGACGACCAACGGCGCACTGTGGTCGGTAAGGCTTACAGCGTGAAGGTCCTCTCGCCTGACGGAAGTGTCATCGGCACGATCGGTTTGGACTCTGAGCCGCCAACTCGACCGCTTCGTGTTTTTGCCGAAAATCCTTTTAAGAAATCAATGCTGATCAATCCTTGGACGGCCGAAAATGCTCCCGAGGCGGTCCTTGATCGCTATGCCTGGATCATCGACGAGCGATGGAAAATGCCAAGCTATCAGGAAGGCGACAATATAGAGGAGGCGATGACTACCAATGTCAGCGCAGCAGGCGGCTGCGTTGCTCAATACGGTTACAGCGAATGCCAGCGTCTCGCCCAACGCCGGAATGATTTCATCACGCATTGCACGCGAAGCGTTCCGGACAACCGCAAGCAGGAATGTTATTCGATTAGAAGTCTGCCTTATACGGACCAAGAAGCAAACGCGTTGTAGGTCAGCCCTCTGAACTCCACGATGCCTCGATCTGTTCGAGTGCGTGATTAACGCCCGCCTCGAACTCCCCTCGATTAAAATAGTCTGCTGTTTCGCCAGCGATGCGATTGCGCGTGTCTTCCATATAAGCGAGCGCTTCATCGCCTACAATTTGGACATCGCGTTGCTCGATCGAGGCAACGATTGCTGGTGTTCCAAGATCCCATGCTGCCATGCCGGCCGCGCCAAATCTGTCCTCATCGGCCAGTCGATCGACGGCAAGAAAGCCATAGCGATACCCTGTCCTTCTGGCGAACGCATCTACGCGAGCAGCGATCGCGGCCTGAACTTCGGGGTCATTGAGCTTCTCCCAGCCAAATTCATCCTCGGGTTCCGCGACCGCGTCGCTGGCGTCCGCAGCTGTTCTGGTCGAATCCTCAGTTTCGACTGGCTGCATCTCGTAAGCTTCCGTTTCGGACGAACACCCCGTCATTGCGAACCCCGCACCCAATAGGATGGTCGCCACCAAACGTACCCTCATGGCCCAGTTCTCCCTTTCATTCCGAACAAGGCAAAAGCAAAACTGGCTGACAAACACAAGGTCGGCAGTTTGGCGTACGTGTAACTCCAACCACAACAGCCTTCGTGCGAGCAAGAGCTGACCCCGAATGTTCAAGCGAAAGGTTAGCGCGACAATCCCCCGCCCACCATTCAAGTTGCAACTATTGTAAGTGCAACGTGAGAATTCTATTTTTCATGAATGAAGGTTGAGGTTGCTAAGTCACTCGCTGAGCTGGAAGCCCTGGTCGCCGACGTAGGGGATGATGTGCTTTTTCGAGGCCAGACCAAGCATTTTGGTGGCTTGGATTCACCTGCGATGTCCTCATCCTTTGATCGCCACGGATGCATTCCTCCCGAAATGATCAAATGGAGCTACTACGCGCGTGGAGCGCTAAAATTGACCTTGGGAGAAGTTGTCGACTCAATGGAGCTAACCCAAGCGGTCTTGCAGCATTACGGTTGGCGTTCCTTTTATCTTGACCTTAGTGCAAGTCCGGCGGTTTCAGCGTGGTTCGCCTCACACACATTTGTCTCTGACGTTGCAATCGAGATGTGTGAGGATTGCTTCGAGCTACCTATCTGGCTTCGAAAAACCAAGGCCCGATATGAATTTCAGCCAGGAACAGGCCACCTCTATCTGATCGATAAGCGCAAACTGTTAGAGAGTGGCAATGCGCTACATGATCTCTCTCAGCTGGAAGCCGCTGCTCCGAAACCGAGATTCAAGGCGCAGGCTGCGTGGCTTGCAGGCCCTCTTAGAGGACACCTGCCAATCGAGTGCTTTCACAGCCGGATCATTGCCAATCGCCAAATCCTTGCTGATTTCGCCGCGAAGGGTGGCTTCGAAGAAACGTCTGACCTGTTTCCAGCTCAAGAAAGCGATCCAGTCCTAGCTTCTCTCTTGAGCCTTCCTTGGACGGAACTAAAGCTTCCAGATGAAAAGAAACCGAAATTCGACTTGCCTGCTTTCCGGCGCAGTCTGGAACTGCCCGAATATCACGATAGCTTCTACAAGATTCACAGCGATATGCATGCGTTCTACAGAGGCGAGACGATAGCCGAGCTATTTGATGCCAGCGACGGTGAAAAGCCGCCATTCACACTGCGCAGCGTTCCCGATGACGTGATTTTCGGGCACGTGGCAGCCCCTGAAGTTAGGTTCCCACAGATCGCGAGGGCGATTGAAGAAGATAAATTCGCGGCCTTTGAAGTTGGAAACCTTATCAGGACGTCCGAGACTGGCCCATCGAGAAGCTATGGAAAGGGGCTGGCTATCCAGTCCAAAGGCGAGAATATTGTCGAGGTCAGTGAGCTTTCGGTCGACCATCCTGGTACGAAAATGACAGGATGCGGAGTCAATCGCGGCTGGCATTACCAGATTGATCAAGATGGAACCTGGCGGCGTATCTCTCACGAAGATGACTGTCCTTGTGGCGACGATGATCGGCACCGGAAGCATTTTTCTGCACTAACGATATTGGATAGATGGCTGGCCGATCCGAGTGACTTCCACCAAGATTGAAGTTAGATTAACTGGTCTACATATGAATGGTAGCGGTCAGGAGAGCACGTCATCAATCGGGACTGGAAGCTCCGAAAATCGTCAAATTACATGAAGTTCCGGAAATCAAACAGGTCATCGACCAGGGCGGGATTCTGCTGGATTATGCGAGCGAACCGTTGAGAGTATTCAAGTGTGACGGGCAGCTTCTTGTAGAGCGTGTTGTTGTTCCAATCCATCTTTGTCAGGCCGAGAATTCCTGAACAAGTGTCGTGCCATCCGCCTACCCCACTGAAACGACGAACGAGAAGAGGTGTTGGAACGGGCTTGAGCGCCCCTTCCTTGTAGACGTTGTAACGGTCGCTTTCCATGTGAACGCCTCGCACGCTGCCTTGGGTCCACAACAAGGCCTCGTTGTGCGAGATCGGCAGCACGGTTCCCCGATCAACCGGATAGCCTTCTGCTTCCGCTTTTCTGATACCGTATTTTGTAAACGACCAGTCGGTGCTTTGCACGATTTGAACCAGCTCGATCTCGGTTGCCTCGTTAAAGGCATCCAGCGCTCCAAGAGCTTCATCATCTCTGAATGGCGTGTTCTTATGGATAGTAACCTTTTTGGGCGACCGCCCAAAATGGCCGCGCTGATATATCTCCAAACTGCGGGACATCACGCTGTACATCTCGTGATACGATAAATAGGGGTTGTCCCGCCTATCTTTGGTGAATTCTCGCGCATCATAAGCGACAAATTGGAAGCCCGTCCCATCAGGATCGAAAACCTGACTACAGCAAGTCGTGTATTCTGCGCCGCCTGCGACTGGTTTCATGGCATAGCTGATGCCAATGAATGCTTCTTCCTTGTTAAGGCCAGACAGCTTCCAGGGAATACCATTCGCTTTCGCATAAAGCGCGACGCTCAGGCCCCACATGACCTGCGCACGACAACTTCGCCGCAAGGCTCCCTCTCGTATGATCTGAATAGGAATGTTCGACGGGGCGCAAAAAGCCTTGAGGTAATCGTGTAGATTGAAGCCAGGCGCTTCAAAACACCGCTCCCAAGTATCGGGAAGGTATACGAGCAACACGTCAAAGGTGGATCGTTGGCTTCCGATTCCGCCGATGACTTCGAACAATCGCTTGGCAAGGCCTGCTCTGTCGAAACGCTGTGCCAGCGCATTCATGTCGCTTGGCAATGTGAAAGAGAGATTTGCTCCTCCGCCTTCAAGCGGAATGCGAAAGGCCTGTTCGAAGCCAGGATAGCCAGGGTAGTAATTCTTTGCTTCTCTTGGGGTAGCCGCTTGGGTGAGCTCGCGACAAACTCCTTCAAGCTTTGCCGATTGACCTTCTGGACACAAGAGCGCGACACGAACACGTGCGGGCACCCCGAGAGAATGAGAATAGGGACCAAATCTCAATATGCCGCGCAGCGGGTGCTTCTCCAGTTGCCCTTCGGCAAAGACCAAGGACGGCTCAGGTGTGGTCGAATATCCAGGTAACTGGGAGTGCTCTGATGCCATCATCCGCTCCTTCGACTGAAGGCGGTGCGGCTATTGACTAAGAACACGGGGTTTTCTTCTGACTCACCCGATGCAAATGGACTGATCTCGCAATCGGCTGCCTTTCCATTGGTCGGCAGCAGAGCCTTGATCCATGCGCTCAAAATGAGATCAGCTTTGCGATTGAAGCGACCGCCCTTGCGTTTGTCGAGGGTATCTATTGCCTCATCACGCCCCCACCTAGGCCATATCCAAATATCTGGCTGTAGCTGCAGCCAGGCTTTGCCATCGCGCATTTCAATATCGATTTGAACCGCTTCTGCCCAAGATATCTGCTTGCGCTCCGGATGCTCTTCTGTCGCCGAAGTCAAAAGACCTGGCACATCACCAGTCAGTGGGGATTGGAGGGCGCTCCTCAACGATGCAAAGGCCTGATGCGACTGCGCCTGCGCCGTTGCGATCAAAGTGTAACCACCGCGCCAAGGCCTCAAGACCAGCGGCTTATCTCGCTTAAGTGAAATGCAGATCGCTTTTTCCAGTAGAGCCTTGAGGTAGAGATTACTCTCAATCTCTGCGAGGTGACCTGACAGATCGATGGCCTCTGTACTGGTAAGATCACTTCCAAATGCCTGTTCAAGAGCCTTGCGGCTGCCCCACGCCAAGGTGCGTTCGCCTTTGGCGCAAATGATAGTGTCAGCGCTCTTACTCTCGGCATCGCGAAGGTCTTGCCAGTCCTTGTCAGCCCTAAAATTGAGCGCCTGGCACATCGTCGGGAGACGCGTGATAGGGAGACCATTCGACCTAATTATTGGGTTCGATTTGCCGGCCGATGGAAGGGGGATGTCAACTTCTTGCCTAGCGGCCTTGCGAACTTTCGCATCCAACTCAGGATTCGGGTTTTGAATCTGTCGCCAAATACGGGACATCATTGAGTCATATGTTTCGATATCCACGAGGTGCGCAGTCACGCCTCGGCTCTGCGCCGTGGCTATCAAGTTTGTGACGATCGGAAGCGGCTCCGATCCCTTGAGCTTGGTCCAATACAGGCCGTAGGGAAATGGGTTCGCGGTCTGAAGAACCTCTTCAAGCAGCGTCATGACACTATCGTCGCGACCGCTGTAGCCGGCGACGATCAAGCCAAATCGATTACAGGCGTTCAAGAACCCTTTGCTTAGCTCTGCGTTTTGCTCGCGCAAATCGTCGGCCAAGTTTTTGATACTCTGATAGCGGAAATCTCCATGCAGCTTGCAATAGACTGGGTACTGCTCGGAGTTGATCGCTTCATTCGCAGCGTAAGCGCCCTCTATGTGAAACGGTGCAAGGCTTTGCCCGCCAACCTCTGCGACCGCGCGCTCCACGATATTATCAAAGTTGGTGGTGAAAACGGCCTTGGTGATTTTTGAGCAAATGAGCGCAGCCAGCACACGATGACCGAGCGAGAGCGACGCTTTGTCATCGGCAAGGATCGCGCTGACGTATCGCCTCTGGCGCTCTTTATCATTTCCGAAAATAAGCTCGAAATAGGTCGTATACTCCTCTGGCGAGCCTTCTTCAGGAAAGCCCTTAGATACCATATAGGATTGGATTTTTTCGCGGACCGCCGCATTCTGAATGTCGTTTGGTGGAACGATCTGGTCCTCTTCGGTCGTGTAATATCGCCGCTTCAAGTCCCATATGATGTCCCAAGCAGTCGGAAGGCCCGCACTTTGCGACGCCCCTGCGCCTAAAAACCAAGCGAAATGGTTGGGGGATTCCGTAACTCTTCGAATGAAGTCAGATTGCTCCATGCAAGATTGGTACGATTTCGGAGATACTTCTGTCTACTTCCGCCCACCTATTACCCATGGGGAAAACTTCCTTGAACGACAAATCAATAACTCGAGCCGACTCACGGGCATGCAGGAAGAGGAGCGCTGGGGACCTCCCCGGTCGAACCGATGGGCTAAGATGCAGGTGATGCTCGATTCCTAAGGGTGCCTAGGTCGATTGCACAAGCACGTGGATGAATGACCGCTTTTCAGCAATGGAGGTGGATGCCGGAATGACTGACTTGAGGGCGCGAAGCCGCCATCGGCAAAGAGACTAGGACCGCTGCAAAAGAGCGATCACAAGTCTGGCCGCGAGAGCTTGCTCTGCTTTTTCACGTCGCTCCCGCACTTTCGAGACGAGCTGGCGTTTGGAGTGATCCGGCGTGCTGGACGATGGCAGCAAGCACGACAGCTTGCAGGAGGTCACGGTGCGCGGTCATCATACTGTGCTACTTGCCTGCTGTGCGTTCGGACTTCGCAGCCGTTCCACCAGCGATCGAAGGCTGGCTGTGATGACGAGAGTAGCGCTTCCCATTTTGATGACCTCGATCTCGCCTTTGCCGATAAGCACATAGAGCGTGCTGCGCCCGATCCCAAGATAGCGACAGGCGTCCGGGACACGCATGACGATCGGTTCGATAGCCGGGCTCCCACGCTGCTTTCGAAGATGCTCTGTCGTGCCTGCAGTTGGCATACCGGTCGATCCTTTCGTCTGTCGGGTGATGACGGACCGACCTGGGGAGCAGGGGAGGGGACAGACCGGCCCGCCATCGACACCGAGTATCGATCGAACACGCCGTTCAGCGCCACATGACGTTCGTACGCTGTCGTTGCCGTTATTACGCTGCAGCACCGAAGTCTGAGAGCGAGCTCACCATTCGCATGTACCAGAGTTCGAGCGAACGGCGAGGGACTTCCGAATTGAGGCGGTTTGTCCAGCAAACATACCATCCCAAGTTAAGTGCCGTCGCTAATATACCTGAGAACAAACGCCTTTTCCAGGAAAGCGCCGCGGAGCCAGCTCAAGTGCCGTCGCCTATTGCTCAACAAAACCAACCACCTGCAGCATGGACGACGGCGCTGCTTTTATCTCGCCATCTTATTTGGCTTCGTTTTTGA
>CEQK01050495.1_pt1 | contig 13474 bp, 14 predicted proteins | sample 531051 | NCBI WGS metagenome assembly CEQK01 (sample SAMEA2621229, study PRJEB7988) | marine metagenome | biome: marine biome (ENVO:00000447); feature: deep chlorophyll maximum layer (ENVO:xxxxxxxx); material: "saline water (ENVO:00002010), including plankton (ENVO:xxxxxxxx)" | depth 150 m
CCCGACTGAGAGGCGATGCGCGGCGTGATACCGGCGGTCACATAGGCTTCCGTCTCCATCACGCCAGCCGTGCCTGACTCATCGACATAGAAGATGCCGTTCGGCTTGAGGAAGAAATTGCCGAAACCGCCTGACGTGTTGACCGGCGATATCTCTTCGCCGGCCTCGACCAGAAGGCCAACGGGACTGAGGTCGGAATGATACATGCCGGCATTCATCGCAATCACCGGCGTCCGGCCGTCATCTTTCGTGGATGCGACGAAACCCTCAACATCGCCCCAGGGCTTGCCATCCGCATTGGCATGAAAGAGCTGGAGGTCGGCGGTTGCCGGGTCTATCTCGCAGACAACGTAGCGAATGTCGTCAACGCTCGTCTTCCGGCAATTGTGCGCCAGTTCTTCCACGTCGTCGCCCTCCACCCCTTGAGCCGGCTCGATCTCGGCCCGTGAGGTCAAGGCCCACCACAGGGTCACGACCACCACGAGCGTAACGATCACGGAAAACAGTAGGAGGAGATAGCGATTCATCGTCGATTCCTGTCGCCTCGCGCATGGCCTTCGGCTTGTATTGTCGCAGCCGAAGGGCTATTTCAGGGCAAGAACCCCGTCGGGCCTTGAACCCGGATGCGAAAGGACAGTTTATGACCGCCATCAATGAATTCATCGACAATGAAGTCAAATCCAACGACGTCGTCCTGTTCATGAAGGGCACGCCGCAGTTCCCGCAGTGCGGCTTCTCCGGCCAGGTCGTGCAGATCCTCGATTACCTCGGCGTTCCCTACAAGGGCATCAACGTTCTTGCCGACGACGATCTGCGCCAGGGCATCAAGGATTATTCGAGCTGGCCGACCATTCCGCAGCTCTACGTCAAGGGCGAATTCGTCGGTGGCTGCGACATCATCCGCGAGATGTTCCAGGCCAGCGAGCTCCAGCAGCACCTTCAGGAGAAGGGCGTGCCGGTAAAGGCTGCCTGATTGGCACGGCACTTTAAAAAACGCGTAAAAGAGGCGGATTTTCCGCCTCTTTTCGTTTCAACAGGCGCTGATCGTGCGCCGTTTGTATCGAGGATATAGGCAGTGACACGTCAGGTGCTGTTTATTCAGGGTGCCGGCGGGGGAACGCATGATGAATGGGACCACCGCTTGGTCGCCAGCCTTGAGGAAGCACTCGGTCCCGACTACGAAATGCGTTACCCCCGGATGCCGAGTGAGGCAGATCCGGATCATCTGAGCTGGAGAGAGGCCATTGCACAGGAACTGGCCAGCCTCGATGACGATGCCGTCCTCGTTGGCCACTCCTATGGCGCGACGGTTCTCGTCAACACGCTTGCCGAAGATGCACCCGAGCGCTCGTTTCTGTGTTTGATGCTGCTGGCAGCGCCCTTCCTTGGCGACGGCGGCTGGCCGACCGGCGACATCGAGCCCCAGGAAAAGCTGGGTGGCAAGCTGCCGGACGGTCTACCCGTCTACATCTATCACGGCACCGAAGACGAGGAAGTGCCGTTCGCGCATCTCGAGCTCTACGCCCGGGCGATACCTCAAGCCGTTACCCGCCGCCTCGACAACCGGGATCATCAGCTCGGCAACGATTTGAGTGAAGTCGGGAAGGATATCAAATCGTTGGTGTGACAGATCCGGCAGTGCCGGCACTTCGGTTTCGAGAGAAGATCGCCCGGCCGAAAACTGCCCCGCGAACAAAATCAGACAGGAGACATGATCATGACATGGACCATCTACCTTTCCGGGGAAATCCACACCGACTGGCGCGAGCAGATCGAAGCAGGTGCGAAGGCTGCGGGCTTGCCGGTCTCTTTCTCCGCCCCTGTCACCCATCATGAAGCCTCGGATGATGTCGGAGTCGCCATCCTTGGCAAGGAGCCGGACAAGTTCTGGCACGATCACAAGGGCGCGCAGATCAACGCCATCCGCACCCGCACGTTGATCGGCAAGGCGGACGTGGTCGTCGTCCGCTTCGGAGAGAAATACAAGCAATGGAACGCGGCTTTCGACGCGGGCTATGCCGCAGCGCTGGGCAAGCCGCTGATCGTCATGCACCAGGATGAGCATGCCCACGCGCTCAAGGAAGTCGATGCGGCCGCACTTGCCGTTGCGAAGACACCCGAGGAAGTCGTGTCCATCCTCGAGTACGTGATCAACGGCACGCTGTCCGGATACACAGATGCACAAGAGGCCGCGCAGTGACGGAAACTTCCTATTCCGGCTTCGGCCCGCAAACCCTGCCCTTCCTGAAAGCGCTCGGCTTTCACCAGAACCGGGAATGGTTCGAGGACAATCGCGACATCTACGAAACCGAATTGCGGGAGCCGCTTGCGGCGCTGATGGATGATATCGCCGCGCGGTTTGCCGATGAGGACATTCCGCTGACCTGTTCGGCGAAGCAGAGCATCTTCCGCATCAATCGCGATGTCCGTTTTTCGAAGAACAAGGAACCGTACAAGACCAATCTCGGTGCGGTCATCACGCGCTCGGGTGCGAAGAAGGATCCGGGCCTTCTCTACATCAACATCGCTCCCGACAATTGTTTCGTGGGCGCCGGCTTCTATCGCCTCGAAGGTGAGGAGCTGCGCGCGTTCCGCGAGGCAATCATCGAAAAACCGGGGGCGTTTCGGGCCGCGGTTGCACCGCTCATCCAGCGCGGGCACAGTTTTATCGAGCGTGACATGCTCAAACGGCCGCCGCGCGGGTTCGAGGCGATCGAGGACCCCGAGATGCTCGAACTTCTCAAGCTCAAGCACATTGCGCTCTCCCGTCCCTTCGCCCCGGAATTGCTCGATGGCCGGGCGCTGATCGACGAAATGGTCGAGGTTGCCCGGGCCGCACTACCACTCCTCGAATTCGGCTGGCGCGTCGTCGACCCGTTTCGCGAGGTCGCGGGCGAAGTGCCCGCCGGACGCCGCTAGAGATTTTCCAAGTAGCCGGAAATCAGCGCGCGCGAACGCTCGATATCGTTCAGTTTCCGGTCCAGCTTCTCGATTTCCCCAGCAAGCCGTGCGCGAAGGTTCTCGCACGGATGAAACCGCGGTTCCGGGCTGATCACACAGGGCAGCAGATCATGCATGGCCTCGATGGTCAGTCCCGCATCGGCGAGTTGCCGTATGCGGCGTGCTTCCTCGAGGTCCACTTCGGTATAGACCCGGTACCCGCTTTCCCCGCGCGCCGGCCTGAGAAGTCCCTGGCTCTCATAGTAGCGCAACATGCGCACACTAATGCCGCTGCGCGCGGCGATTTCACCGATCTGCATTCCATTCTCCGGGAAAAAGCACCTTGACCCTGACAGTACTGTCAGGGTGCATGAGTGTCGCCGTCAAATCAAGACGGAGACTTCCCAATGACAAAGATCGAGTATTTCAACCACTGCAACGCGGCTATCGGTTACCGCGATAAGGGCGAAGGCCCGGCTCTGGTTCTGATCCACGGCACCGGCGGAGACGGCGAGGCCAACTGGAGCGGCGTTGCCGAGAGTCTTTCGGGTCGGCGCATCCTGAGGCCCGATTATGCCGGCTCCGGCCTCACCAAGGATCCGGCCTCCCATCTGACGCTCGATCACATTGCCGATCAGGTTCTGGCCGCCGTCAATCACGCAGGCGTTGCAACATTCGATCTCGCCGGATTTTCGCTCGGAGCGGCGGTCGCCATCCGCATCGCAGCCCGTCATCCGGAACGCGTGACCAGCCTCGTCTCGCTTGGCGGGTTCGCGAACGGAGGTGATCCGCGATCACTGATGATGTTCGATCACTGGATCGACCTTGCGAGACGCGACCCCGGCGCCTTGGCGCGGCTGATGCTTCTCAGCGGTTTCACCCCGGAATATGTCGCCGGCATGGGCGATCTCGATGTGGTCGTCAGCGCTATGATTGATACCATGAACTGGACTGGCGTTGCATTGCAGGCTGAATTGGACAAATCGGTCGATATCACCGCCGATCTCAACGCAGTAACAGCGAGAACGCTCGTTCTGGGCAACCGACGCGACCAAATGGTTGCACCATCAGCCTCGATAACGCTTGCGGAAGGTATTGCAGGTGCGCGGCTCGACTGGATCGACGGCCCACATCTCTCGCCAATGGAAATGCCCGAGACGGTGGCACGCATTCTTGCCAAATTCTTTTCCGACATATCCTGAACACCCTTTGGAGGAGCGGGAACGAATACCGCTCCCTCCTTGGATCTTCCGGTCAATCTGACCGAGATATTTGGGTCTTGCCCGCAGACCTACGTAGAGGTACCTAGAGCAAGGCTACTGGATCCAGGCGATCCCTGCCCGCCGCGAAGCGCCCCCGGACATCTCCGCCCGGCCGCGCGTCCACCATTTCTGAGCGAATACGCATGACGCGCGCCACGTTCGGCGCCGTGCGGATGGAGTTCTCATGCTCGACAAGCGTTCCGACCAGCATACCGCTGCCCCGTCCCAGAGCTACAGGCTGCCCGGCACGATCGGCTTCAACGAGTTTATAGTGCTGATGGCAGCGCTGACCTCCATCGTCGCGTTCTCCATCGACATCTTCCTGCCCGCGCTTGCCGATATCGGCAACGATTACCAGCTGACCGACGACAATGACCGGCAGTTGGTCATCGTCGCCTTCACGGTAAGTTTCGGAATTGCCCAGCTCTTCTTCGGGCCGCTTGCCGACCGCTTCGGGCGCAAGACGCTGATGATCGGCAGCCTGGTTTTCTATGCCGTCGCCTCATTTGCCGCCAGTTTCGCGCCGAGTTTCGAGTTCCTGCTCGCCACCCGCGTGTGCCAGGCCATCGGTGCGTCGGGCGTGCGCATCACTACCTCTGCAGTCATTCGTGACTGTTTCGAGGGCCGCGACATGGCCCGTGTGATGAGCTACATCTTCACCACCTTCATGGTGGTCCCGATCTTCGCGCCTGCGATCGGCCAAGGCATCATCATGATCGCCGAGTGGCATTGGATATTCACCTTCCTCGGCACCGGTTCGCTGCTGTTGTGCTTCTGGTGCTACACCAAGATCGGCGAAACTCTGGCACCTGAAAACCGGCGCAGCCTGGCCGTCCGCTCGATCGCGCAAGCTGCCGTGGAGATAGCCACGAACCGGATCGCTGCCGGCTACTCGCTGGCCTCGACGCTGTTCTTCGGCGCGCTGTTTTCCATGGTTGTCTCGGTGCAGCAGATTTTCGACGACATTTACGGCCTCGGACAGTGGTTTGCGCTCGCATTCGCCGGCAACGCCGTCGGCATGGCGATCGCGAGTTTCATGAACGCGCGGCTGGTGCGCAAGCTCGGCATGCGCCGGATGTCGCATGCGGCCATGGTCAGCTTCGTCAGCGTGTCGTTCACAATGTTCGTACTCGCGCTGATCGGCACACCGCCATTCGCGGTCATGTTCACGCTGCTCGCAATCGCCATGATGAGCTTCGGGCTCGTCGCCGGCAATTTCAACTCGATCGCCATGCAGCCACTGGGTCATCTGGCGGGGACCGCGACATCGCTCATCGGCACGCTCACCTTCACCGGCGGCGCGGTGCTGGGCGGGCTCGTGGGACAGGCCTTCGACGGAACGGTACTTCCGATCTCGACAGCCTTCTTCAGCTTCGGGCTCGGCGCGTTCCTGATCGTGCTCGTGACGGAGCGCGGCAGGCTGTTCACCGTCGAAAACGGCTAGGGTCAGGACCTGTTAATCTGGCTGGAATGGTCGGAGGGAATTTGTGCGGATGCGCGAAGCGAGGCCGCAGGAAGGTTGAAGCCTTTCAAGGCCTCGCGACAAAGCAGCCCGTGCAAATTCGTCCGATCCGAAGGACGCCCGATCTGGTCCTGACCCTAGATGATCAGGTTGGCGAGGATCTCGTTTTCGGTGATGTCCTCGTAGCCGAGACCTGCCTGATCGAAGGATTCCATCAGGCGCGGAAAATTTTCCGGCGACCTGGTCTCGATGCCGATCAGGATCGAGCCGAAATTGCGCGCGGTCTTCTTCAGATATTCGAAGCGGGCAATGTCATCGTCGGGGCCGAGCAGTTCAAGGAAATCGCGTAGCGCGCCGGGGCGCTGCGGCAGCCGCAGGATGAAATATTTCTTCAGCCCGGCATAACGCATCGCGCGCTCCTTGACGTCGGGCAGCCGCTCGAAGTCGAAATTGCCGCCAGAGACGACGACGATGATGGTCTTGCCCTCGATCTCGGCTTTCGGAAGCGTGTCGAGCGCGGTCAGCGCCAGCGCACCGGCCGGTTCCAGCACGATGCCTTCGGTGGTCAGGATCTCGCTGATCGTGACGCAGATCGCGTTTTCTGGCGGCGTGATCACCTGCCCGGCGTTGAAATGCTTGAGCAGATCGAAATTGACCGCGCCTATTTCCGCCACCGATGCGCCATCGACGAAGTTGTCGACCTTGGGAAGTTTCAGCCGCTTGCCGGCTTTCAGGCTCTCCGCAAGGCTCGGCGCCCCGGCCGGTTCGGCGAACAGGAAGGCGCTGTCGTCGAGATCGTCCTCGAAATAGCGGGTGATGCCCGCGGCCAGCCCGCCCCCGCCAACCGGCAGGATGACGAGATCGAGCTTTTCGCTTTCCGGCAGTTGCGCGGCAATTTCGGCCGCGACCGTCGCCTGCCCCTGGATGATGTCGAGATGATCGAAGGGCGGCGCCATCAGCGCCTGGTGATCCCGCGCATAGGCGATTGCGGCGGCATAGGACGCGTCGAACGTGTCGCCGATCATGCGGATCTCGATGAACTCGCCCCCGAACGTCCGGGTCTTGTCGATCTTCTGCTGCGGTGTCGTGACCGGCATGAAGACCACGCCCTTGCGGCCGAAATGGCGGCAGACATAGGCGAAACCCTGCGCGTGATTGCCCGCCGAGGCACAGACGAACGTGTCAGGCCCGCCATCGGCTTCGATCGCCTTGCGGATGAAATTGAACGCCCCGCGGATCTTGTAGGAGCGGACCGGCGAGAGATCCTCGCGCTTGAGCCAGACACGGGCACCGTAGCGGTTCGACAGATGATCGTTGAGTTGCAGCGGTGTTTCGGCAAACAGATCGCGCATCGTCTCGAGCGCGCTGTCCACCTGTGAGTGAAAGCCATCGGGCGATTGAGTTTTATCCATGGCCGGTCTATTGCATGGGGATTGCCGAAAGCCAACCGGAAACGGGCGGCGCGGCGCGATGACGAGGCATGGCGTGAACGGCCAGACATTTCGATCCGCGATCTTCATCGCCTCCGTTTTCGGGCTCTATCTCGCCACCGCCATGCTGGTGCCGGCGATGGTGGACCTCTATTATTCCAACGAGGACTGGAAGGTCTTCGCGCTATCGGCGTTCTTCATCGGAGCGGGTAGCCTGGCAGCCGCAATGGCGACACGCGGCAACCCGGCTGCCTTCTCCAAGCGACTCGGCTTCCTCGTCGTCAATTTTCTCTGGATGACGCTCGCCATTTGCGGGGCGATACCGCTTTATCTTTCCTCGCTCGGCATCGGCTTCGTCGATGCGCTGTTCGAAAGTGTATCGGCGGTCACGACCACCGGCTCCACCGTCATCAGCGGGCTCGACCATCTCGCACCCGGCATCCTGATCTGGCGCTCGCTGCTGCAGTGGATCGGCGGTATCGGTATCGTGGCGCTGGGTCTTCTCGTGCTGCCGTTTCTGCGCGTGGGCGGATTTTCCTATTTCAAGATGGAATCGTCGGACACCAACGAGAAGCCGTTTGCGCGTTTCGCGGTCTTCGTGCGCGCCTTCTTCGCCATCTATTTCGGCCTGACGGCTACCTGTGCGGTACTTTACGGCACCTTTGGCATGGGGCTTTTCGATGCGGTCAACCACGCGATGACCACCATGGCGACAGGCGGGTTCTCGACACGCGACGCGTCATTCGGGGCTTTCGCACAGTCCCTGCCGCTGCTCTGGACGTCGACGATCTTCATGACGATTGCCGGCATGCCGTTTTCGGTACTCATCCTCTTCATGGCGCGTGGCCGGCTCGATGCGCTGAGGGACCCGCAGATCATCGCCTATCTGGTGATCATCGCCTGCGCCACGCTAATGGTGACTGTCTATCTGCGGCTCGGCAACGAAGAGAGTTTCGGCTTCGCAATCTCGCACGCAGCCTTCAACATCGTCTCGATCATCACCACCACGGGCTATGCGTCGGCCGACTATACCCAGTGGGGGCCGTTCATGGTGGCGATCGCCTTTTTCCTCACATTCCTGGGTGGCTGTTCGGGATCGACCGCGGGCGGCATCAAGACCTATCGCATCGTCATAATCTCGAGCGCCGTGCGGGCGGGCGTTCGCCGTCTCATCTATCCGCACGGCATCCACAATATCCGTTACGGCACGGTGACCGTCGATCCCGAGATGGTGCGGTCGGTATTCCTCTTCATATGCTCCTATCTCTTCCTCTGGGTTGTCGGCGGCATCGCGCTGGCTGCCACCGGGCTCGACCTCGAGACATCGATCTCCGGTTCGATCACCGCCCTTGCCAACGTCGGCCCCGGTATCGGCGACATTATCGGGCCCGCCGGCAATTTCGCGATCCTGAGCGATCCGGCCAAGGTGATCCTCTCGATCCTCATGCTGATGGGCCGTCTCGAAATTCTGGTGATGCTTGTTCTGTTCTCGCCGCTATTCTGGCGCGACTGACGGGCCTGCCGCCTGATTGCACGTTAGGATTTCAGCCACTCGCCTTTGCAATTATCACTCCTTTAACCATCCTAACTCTACCTTACGGGGAATTGGGAGTGAGACATGCATGCGTTGAATCTTGCCATAGCGGCTGAAGAGACGGGTTCTCCCGACTCTTTCGAGACCAATGAAGAGTTGCATTCCGGGATTGCCGAAGCCCCGAAGGAGGATATCGGCAAGCTGAAGGATGCGATGAACCAGATCGGTTCGAGCATCGGCGAGCTGTCGGTCAATATCGCAGACACGTCCGGTGTCGTCGGCGACGTGTCGCAGGCGCTCGACAAGCATGCGGCCGCCTTCCATGCCTTGACCGGCGACATCGACCAGATCGCCTCCTCCAACAAAACCGTTGCCGAAGCCTCTCGCGGGGCCATCGATGCAGCACAGGCCACGCGCGCCGGACTGACCGAAACCACCGAAAGCATGTCGTCGATCCTCGGCAATGCGGTGGCAGACATGAAGTCAATGGCGAGCAGCGCCGGCGAAGTGACCCGCGTTCTCGACGAGGTTTCCGCCCAGATTCGCGAAATTCACGGCTTTTCCGAATCCATTCGCGGCATTGCCACACAGACCCAGCTGCTGGCGGTCAATGCCGGCATCATGGCAGCTCATGCCGGTGACGCGGGCCGCGGCTTCGCGGTTGTCGCCGACGCGGTCAAGCAGCTTGCCGACAAGACCGGAAACGTCTCGCGCGACATGGTCGCCCGGCTCGAAGCCCTGCGGGGTGTCGTCGCGGACCTGCAATCGCGCAACGCCGAAAACGAATCCGTCGCCAATACCGCCTATCAGCGCTCGACCGAGATCGACGGCGAACTTCACAAGTTCACAGGCTTCGGCAAAACCGTGGAAGGCATGATCGGCGATATCGAGCGGATCACCGATCCCGTCGAACACACGACGCAGATCTGCGCCCGCGTGCTCTCGAAGGTCTCCGAACTCGACCGTGATGTCAGCCAGTCGAGCGAGCAGCTCACCAGTGCCTCGCAGCGGATCGACAAGCTGGTCGGCTTCTCGGAAGACGTGATCGGGCTCGTCGCCGCAAGCGGCATCGAGACCGAGGACACGCCACTCATCCGCCGCTGTATCGAAGCAGCGAAGGAAGCCGGTGCATTGTTCGAGAACGCCATCGACAAAGGTCTGTGCCGTCTCGACGACCTCTTCGATGAAAATTATGTCCCGATTGCGGGCACCAATCCGCAGCAGGTCACGACACGCTTCTCGCGGCTCACCGACAAGCTGATGCCTGCGATCCAGGAAGGCATGCTCGATTTCGATCCGCGCGTGACGTTCTGTGCAGCCGTCGACCGCAACGGTTACCTGCCGACCCACAACAAGATCTATTCACATCCGCAAAGCGACGATCCGGTCTGGAACGCCGCCAATTGCCGCAACCGGCGAATCTTCAACGACCGCACGGGACTGGCTGCGGGCCGCAGCACGCGCCCCTTCCTGCTGCAGACCTACCGTCGCGACATGGGCGGCGGCAATTTCGCGCTGATGAAGGACCTCTCCGCGCCGATTCACGTCAAGGGCCGGCATTGGGGCGGTCTCAGGATCGGTTTCAAGATCGCTCCGTAACGCGACCTATCCGCCCGCCCCGGCCTCCAACGCCAAAATCTCGGCAATATGATCGCCGAAGGCGCGGGCGGCAGACGAACGCCCTGTCTCCGCATAGGCGACCCGTATGCCGAGCCGCGGCAAGGCCGGCAACGGATCGCCGAGCACATGGAGATCTGGCGGCACCGATTTCTCCGTCATCACGCTGACCGCAAGGCCCGAGCGCGTGACCGCCACCAGTCCGGCATGGCTGTTGCTCGCATAGGCGATCCGGTATCTGAGCCCGGCGCGCGCCATCGCATCGCAGGCCGCGCGGTGGTCGAGTGTGTTGGAAGCCGTCAGCGCCAGTGGCAGCGGTTCGGCAAAGCGTCCGGCCTCCAGGGAAGGCTCAGCCCCGACCCAGACCAGCGCCTCGGTGGTGATGACCTCCTCTCCGGCATCGAGGTCGAGCGTCGAGACAAGCGCCAGATCCACCTGCTTGGACTGCAACAGCCGTCGCAGCTGATCCGTCGAAGCGGCCACCACGCGGATCTCGACCTCCGGATGCGCCTTGCCGAATCCCTCGAGCAACGGCGGAAAGTGCGAAACGAGATAATCTTCCGGGCAGCCGAAGACGATCGAACCAGACAGGGTTTTACCGCCGACCGTAGAGACCGCCTCCTCCGACAGGCTGAGGATGCGCTCCGCGTAGCCCAGAAACCGTTCGCCGCTCCCGGTCAGTCGCACGCCGCTCCCTGCACGGTGCAGGAGTTCCTGACCCACCGCCTCTTCGAGCCGGCGCATTTGCATGGTCACCGCCGACTGAGTGCGCCCCACCTGCACTGCCGCGGCACTGAGCGAGCCGAGCCGCGCGGCCTGCACGAACGTCATCAGAAGTCTGGGGTCGAGCGGCGCCTTCATATCAATTTTCCTTATACTAGAAGCGGAAAACTATCAATTTTGCGCGCAACCCGCCAGCCGCTACCATGGCTGACAGAATTTCACCCCGCACGTGAAGGGATTTTGGACATGTCGAAGAATGAAGACCGCGCCTTCTGGGCCTCCGCCGACAAACACCTGATCCGCTATTCCGGCGCGGGCGCCTTCGAGCCCGCCATCATCGAGCGGGCCAAGGGGTCCTATGTCTACGACGCGGATGACAGGCCGATCCTCGATTTCACCTCGGGCCAGATGAGCGCGCTCGTCGGCCATTCGCATCCGAAGATAGTGGAGGCGGTGCAGCGCCAGGTGGCGACCGTCGCACACCTCTTTTCCGGCATGCTCACGCGCCCGGTCGTCGAGCTTGCCGAACGGCTGGCGGCGCTCGCTCCGGGTCTGGACAAAGTACTCCTATTGTCCACCGGCGGCGAGGCCAACGAGGCGGCGATCCGCATGGCCAAGCTGGTGACCGGCAAGCACGAGGTCGTCGCCTTCTCGAAGAGCTGGCACGGCATGACGGGAGCAGCCGCCTCGGCCACCTATTCTGCAGGTCGCAAGGGCTACGGCCCCGCCACGGTCGGCTCGCTCGCGGTGCCCACCCCCAACGCCTTCCGCCCGCGCTTCAAGAACCCCGATGGCTCGCTCGACTGGCGCACCGAGATCGAGGACGCCTTTGCACTCATCGACAGCCAGTCGACGGGCAACCTCGCAGCCTTCATCGCCGAACCGATCCTGTCGAGCGGCGGCATGCTGGAACTGCCCGAAGGCTATCTCGCGGTCCTCAAGCAGAAGTGCCACGAGCGCGGCATGCTGCTGATCCTCGACGAGGCGCAGACCGGCATCGGCCGCACCGGGCTGATGTTTGCGCATGAACGCGATGGCGTGCAGCCAGATATTCTGACCCTGTCAAAAACCATCGGCGCCGGTCTTCCGCTCTCGGCCGTCATGACGACGCCTGAAATCGAGGCAGAGGCGCATGCCCGCGGCTATCTCTTCTACACCACCCACGCCTCCGATCCCCTGCCCGCCGCCGTCGGTACCGCAGTTCTCGATATCGTTGCGGAAGAAGGGCTGGTCGAGCGCGCGGCCACTCTCGGCAAGCGCCTGTTCGACGGTTTGTCGGCCTTGAAAAACGAGCACGAATGCGTCGGCGATGTGCGCGGTCGCGGCCTGTTCCTGGGTCTTGAAATCATCCGCGACGCCGAAAGCCGCGAACCCGATCACGAACTGGGCTCGAGGATCTCCGAGGAAGCCTTCCGCCGCGGTCTCAACATGAACATCGTCAAGCTGCCCGGCATGGGCGGCGTCTTCCGCATCGCCCCGCCGCTGACCATCTCCGAAGCGGAAATCGACAAGGGCGTGGGCATAATGGCGGATTCGATTGCAGCGGTGACGGGAAAGAAGCAGCGGAAAGCCGCGAATGTGGCGTGAGTTAAGGGCTCTGGTGCGGACGACGGGGATCGAACCCGTATGACCAAAGGCCGAGGGATTTTAAGTCCCTTGCGTCTACCAATTCCGCCACGTCCGCACGGAAACGAGCGGTAGCCGAGCGGCGCGCCGGGATCAAGCCTCACCAAGCCGGAAGTTGCTGGTGTCCAATCAGATATGCAGGCTCGATAGCACGATATAGGCGAGGCCCAGTCCGATTGTCGCAAGGACCAGGAAGAGAAGCCAGGCCATCGGCTCGGCTGCAATGTGCTTGAAGAATCTCATTGGACATCGTCCTTCATGAGGAAATTCGTCCGGCAGGACTGGAGCGTGCTTTCATGACGAATTGATCCGGGCTGAAAGAGGCCCGCAAAAAGCAAAAAGGCCGGGCTGTTGCCCCGGCCTTTCCAAACGCCTCGATGATACCGTGCCAGTACATCCGTGGTCACGGATCAGAAGCGCTAAACCATTACGCTGCGCGCAGGTTCTCTGCAGAGCTGCGGCCGCTGCGCTGATCTTCGACGATATCGAAGCTGACCTTCTGGCCTTCGACCAGCGAGTTCAGGTCCGAACGCTCGATAGCGGTTGCATGGACGAACACGTCCGAGCCGCCACCTTCCTGTTCGATAAATCCAAAACCCTTGGCGGTGTTGAAGAACTTCACTGTACCAGTGCTCATGACGATTTCCTTTCAATCGGTCATAGAAAATCCGTTGGCGCGCAGCGTGCGCGACAATCGGGTCAATCGATTTGAGAGAGGAAGATCGCAGTTGGCGCCAGTGGAGCCAGAGACAAAGTTCGAAAAACAAATTCGATGGACTGTACATAATCCATCCCGTCACCCGACACAAGGGCAGAAGAACTTTTAAATTATTTCGCACTTTTTGAAGCGGCAAAGAAAAAGCGGCCCGCGAACTGTCTC
>CEQK01000813.1_pt1 | contig 13450 bp, 10 predicted proteins | sample 531051 | NCBI WGS metagenome assembly CEQK01 (sample SAMEA2621229, study PRJEB7988) | marine metagenome | biome: marine biome (ENVO:00000447); feature: deep chlorophyll maximum layer (ENVO:xxxxxxxx); material: "saline water (ENVO:00002010), including plankton (ENVO:xxxxxxxx)" | depth 150 m
GCTCGCGGATCGCCTCGCTGATCGAAAGGAAGATCACCCCCGCCTTCTGCAGTTCCTCGCGGAAGGTGGTGGCAACGCTGACGCTGTCGAACACCGCGTCCACCGCGACCTTGCGTGCGCCCTTCACCCCGGCGAGCACTTCCTGCTCCGCCAGCGGGATACCCAGCTTGTCGTAGACCGATTTGATCTCGGGATCGAGCTCGTCGAGGCTTTCGAGCTCTTCCTTCTTCTTGGGCGCGGCGTAGTAATACGCGTCCTGATAATCGATCGCCGGATAGCCGATCTTCGCCCAGTCCGGCTCGGTCATGGTCAGCCACTTGCGATAGGCCTTGAGCCGCCATTCGAGCATCCACTCGGGCTCGTTCTTCTTGGCCGAGATGAACCTGACCGTGTCTTCGCTCAGACCTTTTGGCGCGTAGTCGGTCTCGATATCCGAATGCCAGCCGAACTCGTAGTCGGCGGCTTTCGCGGCGGCTGCCTTTGCCTCCGCGTCCTGCTCGGGCTGCTTGAGGTCGATTGCTTCGTTCATGCCACTTCTTTCTGTGCAGGTACTGCGCCCGCAATTTTCGCCAGCGAAACCCCGGCCAGCGCGCCGCGCACCGCGGCATTGACCACCGGCCAGTGCGGTTTGACGCTGCATTCGTGCTCGACTGCGCAATCGCCGGTGTCGATGCAACTGACGAGCGCGATAGGCCCTTCGATCGCCTCGACGATGTCGGCCATGCTGATCGCCGCCGCAGGCCGGCCCAGCTGGAGCCCGCCGCCCGCGCCTCTGGTGGAGCGGAGCAGGCCAGCCGCGCTCAGCTTGCTGACGATCTTCTGCGCGGTCGGCACGGGAATGCCGGTTTCCTGGGCCAGATCGGCCGACGACACGCGCCCGCCGCCGCATTTGCGGGCGGTCGCGGCCATGATCACGATGGCGTAGTCGGCAAGGTTGCTGAGGCGCATGCCAACCAATTCGGACTAAATCAGTCCGATTTCAACCAAAACCCGACTCTTGCGAGTCGTTTGCACTCGTCCGTCATTCCCGCGAAGGCGGAAATCCCGCTTCTTTATGGGCAGGATTAAAGGAGCAGCGCCCCCTCTCCCCTGAGATCGTTTCTCAATCGTCATTGCGAGGAGCCATAGGCGACGCGGCAATCCATCGCGCAGCTCCATAGATTGCTTCCCCCGGATCAAGCCCGGGGTCGCAATGACGAAAGTCAGGTCAGCCCTCTTTCTCGCTCGCCACCCACGCCTCGACATTCTCCTCCAGAATATCGAGCGGCACGGGCCCGGGCAGTAGCACGGCATCGTGGAATTCGCGGATGTCGAAATCCTCGCCCAGCTCGGCGCGTGCCTTCTCGCGCAGCTCCATGATCTTCAGCTTGCCGATCATGTAGGCGGTCGCCTGGCCGGGATAGACGACATAGCGTTCGATCGCCTTGCGGATGTCGCCTTCCGGGTTGGGCGTGTTGTCCTTCAGGTACTGGATCGCCTGCTCCCGGCTCCAGCGCTTGGAGTGGATGCCGGTGTCGACCACCAGCCGGCAGGCGCGCCACAGCTCCATCTGCAAGCGCCCGAAATCGGCATAGGGATCGGTGTAGAAGCCCATGTCCTTGCCCAGTTCCTCCGAATAGAGGCCCCAGCCTTCGGTATAGGCGGTCACCCCGCCGAAGCGGCGGAAGGGCGGCACATCGCCCAGCTCGGTCTGGATCGTGCGCTGGAGGTGATGGCCGGGCAGGCCTTCGTGATAGGCGAGCGCTTCGAGCTCGTTCTTGCTCATGTCCTTCAGGTTATAGAGGTTCACGTAATAGGTGCCGGGGCGCGAGCCGTCGGGTGCGGGGCTCTGGTAGAAAGCTTTCCCTGCGCTCTTTTCGCGGAACGCCTCGACCGGCTTGACCTGCAGGGGCGCCTTGGGGAGCGTTGCGAAGAACTCGGGCAGCTTCGCCTCCATCGCATCCAGCCGCGCCTGCGCATCGGCCAGATAGGCCTCGCGCGTGTCGTAATAGAAGCGGTCGTCGGTGCGGGTGAATTCGAAGAATTCCTGCAGCGTGCCTGCGAACCCGACCTGGTCCATGATCGCGCGCATCTCGTCGTGAATGCGCGCGACATTCTCCAGCCCGATCCGGTGGATCTGGTCGGCGGTGAGATCGGTCGTGGTGTAATTCTTGAGCAGTGCGGCGTAGTACGCCTCACCCTCGGGAAGGCGCCAGATACCGTCATCGGTTGGCGCGATGCCCTGCTGCCGCTTCATTTCGGCGAGCAGGCGCTGGTAGGCGGGCACCGCGCTGGCGTTCCACGCCTCGGTCGCCGCCGCTTCGAGCGCGGCGGTCTCTGCGGCAGACAGGTCGAGCGCTTCAACCTTCCCCCGGAAATCCTCCAGCACCGCGCTGTTTTCACCCGCGTCGAGCAGGTTGCGAACATCCGAGATGACATAGGGATAGACCCAGTCGGGCGGCATCACGCCCGCATCGGCCCGCTCGCGCGATTGGGCGGTCAGCGTGTCGATCACATCGCCCAGCCCATCGATCCGCGAGACATAGTCGGCCGCCTGATCGGCGTTCTGCACCGCGTGGATATTGATCAGGAAGGCGGGCAACTGGCTCTGCGCGCCGCTCATTTGGTCGAAGATGTAGCCGTAGTCGCGGTAGGGGAAGAGCGAGGCGGAGCGCTTCGCCATAGCGTCGAACAGGCGGTAGGACAGCGCATCCTGCGGCGAGAGCGCGGCGACATCGTAGCCCTCCCGCATGGCTGCCGCAGTGTCCTGCAACAGCGCCTGTTCGCGCACCTCCGCCTGATCGGAGAAATCGCCCCAGGTGCCGTAATCCTCGTCGCGAATCCCGCGATAGGCCTTGGTCAGCGGCGACATTCCCAGCTGCGCCGCGTCGTACCGATCGAACAGCGTGTCGATATCCGCCGGAACCTGCGCGGCGGGTGCCTCCGCGCTCGCGACCGGCGCGGCGCTGGTCTCGGTCTGCGTGGTGGTGCAGGCGGCGAGGCCCAGGCTCGCGAGCAGGACGATGGCGGTCTGGCCCGGAATGCGGGTGTTGGTCATGCGGCGTCTCCCCAAGAATTGCATGTTTTGGGCACCCTGCCCGAGCCAGCGCGCCAATGATAGGGCGGTGCAAACGACAGTCGACACCTCGCGGCGGCCGGCATAGGGCATGGCGCGATGCTGTTTCCGCTTGCTCGCCCGCTGCTCTTCACGCTCGACCCCGAACGCGCGCACCGCCTGTCGCTTGCCGGGCTCAAGCGCCTGCCGACAGGCCGCCCGCCGCGCCACGATCCGGCGCTTGGCGTGACCATCGACGGGGTCGCCTTCCCTAGCCCGGTCGGCGTCGCGCCGGGCTACGACAAGGATGCCGAAGTGCCCGACGCGCTGCTGGGGCTGGGCTTCGGCTTCGTCGAGGTCGGCACGATCACCCCGCTGGCGCAGGCGGGCAATCTGCGCCCGCGCCTGTTCCGGCTGGCGGAGGATCGCGCGGTCATCAACCGCATGGGGTTCAACAATGGCGGGGCCGAGGCCGCGCACAGGCGGCTTCGCAAGCGTGCGGGCAGGCCCGGGATCGTCGGAATCAACATCGGCGCCAACAAGGACAGCGACGATCGCATCGCAGACTATGCGCTGATGACCGAGCTGATGGCCCCGCTCGCCAGCTATCTGACGATCAACATTTCGAGCCCGAACACACCGGGCCTGCGCGACCTGCAGACGGGCGACGCGCTCAAGCACCTGCTCGATGGCGTGTTCGAGGCACGCGGAGAGCGGGCAACCCCGGTCTTCCTGAAACTTGCGCCCGATCTGGAGCCGAGCGAGATCGACGCGATCGCGAAGGTTGCTCTGGGCAGCCCGCTTGCCGCGCTGATTATCTCCAACACCACGCTCGCCCGCCCGCCGCTCAAGTCGAACCATGCCGACGAGGCGGGCGGACTGTCGGGCGCACCGCTCGCGCCGCTCGCGCTTCAGCGGCTCAAGGATTTCCGCAAGGCGACCGGGGGAGAAATCCCGCTGATCGCTGCCGGCGGGATCGACAGCGCCGACGCCGCGTGGGAGCGAATCGTCGCGGGCGCGAGCCTGGTGCAGCTCTATTCCGCGATGGTCTATCACGGGCCGATGCTCGGCCGCCGGATCGCCAAGGGCCTGTCGCAAAGGTTGCGGGCGGAAGGCTTTGCGTCGATTGAGGACGCCATCGGATCGCAAGCTTGAGGATCGCCATGCTCGCCAGAACTTTCACCGGCCCGCTCGCGGGTATCCTTGCCGCCCTCTCGCTCGCAGGCTGCGCGACTGCGCCCGCCACGCCGGTCGAAGGCGCCGCGCCGCAGACAATGCACGGTGCAGTCAGCGCCGCCGATCCGCGCGCGCAGGCAGCGGGCGACGAAATGCTGCGCCGGGGTGGCACCGCGACCGACGCGGCGATCGCGGTGATGCTCGCGCTGACCGTGGTCGAGCCGCAGAGCTCCGGCATCGGCGGCGGCGGCTTCATGGTGCTCGGCGATGCCGATGGCACGGTCACGACCTATGACGGGCGCGAAACCGCCCCCGCAGGGGCAACGCCGGACTGGTTTCTCGACAAGGACGGCAAGGTGCCGCCGTTCCGCGAGTCGGTGCGCAGCGGGCTGAGCGTCGGGGTCCCGGGCAACCTCGCGCTCGCCGCGAAGGCCCATGCCGAGCACGGCAAGCTGCCCTGGGCCGAGCTGTTCGAACCGGCGATCGCGCTCGCGCGTGACGGCTTCCGGGTGAACCCGCGGCTCAACAAGTCGCTGTCCGACAGCGCCGATACCGGCGCGCGCAGCGATCAGGGCAAGGCGCTGTACTACGATCCGGCAGGCGCGCCGGTCGCGATCGGCTCCACGCTGACCAACCCGGCACTGGCCCGCACGCTCGAGAGAATCGCGCAGGCCGGGCCCGATGCGTTCTACGACGGCGATCTTGCCGAGCGGATCGCGAAGACGGTCGCCGACGACACACCGCGTAGCGGCGCGATGACGGTGCAAGACATCGAAGGCTATGTCGCGAAGGAGCGCGCGCCGCTGTGCACCCGCTACCGCGCCTATCGCATCTGCGCGATGGGTCCGCCGACCTCGGGCGGGATCGCGGTGATGCAGATGCTCGGCCAGCTGGAGCGGTTCGATCTTGCCGCACTCGGCCCGCGCAATCCGGTGACCTGGCACCTGTTCCTCGAATCCCAGCGGCTCGCCTATGCCGACCGCGAGCTCTACCTTGCGGACAGCGATTTCGTGCCCGTCCCCGCCGCCGGACTGATCGCGCCCGATTACCTCGCCCGGCGCGGCGCGCTGATCCTGCCCGGCAGCACTCTGGCCGAAGTGAAGCCCGGCACGCCCGAAGGCGCGGACCTGGCGCTGGCCGATGGCGACGAGCCCGAGGAGCGCGGCACCTCGCATATCGCGGTGGTCGACGCTGCGGGCACGATGATCAGCTATACCTCGACCATCGAAAGCGCCTTCGGGTCGGGGCTGATGGTCGACGGGTTCTATCTCAACAACGAACTCACCGATTTCAGCCGCTCGCCCACGGTCGACGGGAAGCCTGTCGCGAACCGGGTGGAGGGCGGCAAGCGCCCGCGCAGCTCGATGTCGCCCGTTGTGGTCTACGACCCGCAGGGCCAGCCGTTCATGGCGGTCGGGGCGGCGGGCGGCAGCACGATCCCCGTGCAGACCGCGCGCAGCATCATCGGCGTGATCGATTTCGGGCTGGCTCCCGAAGACGCGCTGGGCCTGCCCTTCGTGATGGCGTTCGGCGACAGCGTGCTGCTGGAAGAGGGCACCTGGCTGGCGGACAGCCAGGACGCCTTCCGCTCGCTCGGCCACACCATGCTGACCATTCGCCCCGCACCGGTGAAGGCAGGGATCGTGGTGCGAGAGGGCGATGGCTGGGTCTCGGCGCGCGATCCGCGGCTCGAAGGGCAGCTGGAACTGCCCTGAGGGCATCAGCCCCCGCGCTTGCCGTAATCCTGCCGGGAGCCTAGATCGCCGCACATAGTTATAAAAATAACGAAACCTGGGAGACGGTGCGGCTTTGACGCAGCTTGAAGAGATCGAACGGGCGAGCAACCTCGTCTCATTGTTCCTGGAACGCGCCGACGCGGGCGGCGACAAGCCCTTCCTCGGGCGCAAGGTCGCGGGCGAGTGGCAGACCATCAGCTGGCGCGAGGCCGCCGATCAGGTGTGCCTGCTGGCGGAAAACCTGCGCGGCCTCGGCCTCAAGGACGGCGACCGGGTCATGCTGGTCAGCGAGAACCGGCCCGAATGGTGCATTTCCGACCTCGCGATCATGGCGGCGGGCTGCATCACGGTGCCCGCCTACACCACCAATACCGAGCGCGACCACGTCCACATCCTCGACAATTCGGGCGCGCGGGCGGTGATCGTCTCCAACGAGAAGCTGTCGGGCCCGCTGATCCCGGCGATCTTCGCGACCGGCATTGCCGAACACATCATCCCGATCGAAAGCGTGCGCGGGTACCAGGGCGGCAACCTGGCCTGCCATGGGTGGGAGCGGATGACGCAGGGCGATGCGAAGGCAGCGCGCGCCGCGGTCGATGCGCGGATCGCCAAGATCGGGCGCAGGGACACCGCCTGCATCATCTATACCAGCGGCACCGGCGGCGCACCGCGCGGCGTGTTGCAGCACCACGGTGCGATCCTGTGCAATGTCGCAGGCGCGGCGGACATCCTGATCGACGATTTCAACCTGTCGAACGATGAGCGGTTCCTCTCCTTCCTCCCGCTGAGCCACGCCTACGAACATACCGGCGGGCAATTCCTGCCGATCGGGGTCGGCGCGCAGATCTTCTATGCCGAGGGGCTGGAGAAGCTCGCCAGCAATATCGAGGAGACCAGCCCGACTGTGATGGTCGTGGTCCCGCGCCTGTTCGAAGTACTGCGCACGCGGATCATGAAGCAGATCGCCAAGCAGGGCGGCGCTGCGAGTTTCCTGCTGGACCGCGCGCTGGAGATCGAGGAGCGGGCCGCCGCCAAGGGCAAGAAGCGCCTGCGCGACAAGCCCATGGATGCGCTGGTCGGCAAGCTACTGAGGCCCAAGATTCGCCAGAAATTCGGCGGCAGGATTAAGGCGATGGTCTCGGGCGGCGCGCCGCTCAACCCCGATGTCGGGATATTCTTCCAGGCGCTCGGCCTGCCGATGATGCAGGGCTATGGCCAAACCGAGGCAGGCCCCGTGATCAGCTGCAACCGGCCAGCCGCCGGAGTCTCGATGGACACGGTCGGCCCGCCGATGAAGGGCGTCGAGGTCAGGATTGCCGAAGATGGCGAGATCCTGTGCCGGGGCGAGTTGGTGATGCATGGTTACTGGCAGAACCAGGGCGAAACCGACCGCGCGCTGAAGGACGGCTGGCTGCACACCGGCGATATCGGCCACATCGACGACAAGGGTCGGATCGTCATCACCGACCGCAAGAAGGACATGATCGTCAACGACAAGGGCGATAATGTCGCGCCGCAAAAGCTTGAGGGGATGCTGACCCTCCAGCCCGAGATCGGGCAGGCCATGGTGGTCGGCGACCGGCGGCCCTACGTGGTCGGGCTGATCGTGCCCGATACCGAGTGGGCGCTCGACTGGTGCAAGTCGCAGAACAAGTCGCTCGACTGCAAGAAGGTGCTGGAGCTGCCCGAGTTTCGCGCAGAAATCCGCAAGGCGATCGACCGGGTCAATGCCGAATTGTCGGTGGTCGAAAAGGTGCGCGGCTTCGCCTTCGCCGACGAGCCGTTCTCGATCGAGAACGAGGAAATGACGCCGAGCATGAAGATCCGGCGGCACAAGATCAGGGAACGCTACGGCGATCGGCTGAACGCCCTCTATCGCAGCTGAGTGGCGCGGCCATGCGGATCACCGATGAGACGGGGATTCGGACGGTCGCGGCGGTGACGGGCCCGGGTTGAGGGCACTACTGGGCACCAGGTGCTCAAGGTCGGTGATACGCCGGGGGACGGCCTCTTGGTGGAAGAACGTTAGGTCGCCTCCCCCGCTTTTTCCTGCGCGCCTTATTATCGACCCGCACGCCGGAGAGCGCTCGGTTGGCATCGCACCGAAAGGTGCGTGTTGCGCTATTGCAACATTGCTCCCTCAAGCATCCATCTGAGACTTGGCACGCGCACAGGCGCGCGATAACGCCCGCAACCGGCGGTTTTTGGGGATTGCGCAGATATCGGGGTCGTTATTTGCAATCTGAATGGTGCCGCTGCTTGGACATAAGGATACGTGATGAACACCAATAGTTGCCCAACCGCAACACGCGGTCGTGTGCGCCGCTGTGCAATCCTTCTCGGGGGTATTTCGCTCTTCTCGCTGGCCACACCGGCGCTCGCGCAGGATTCTGCCGTGCTCGAGCGTCTCGAAGCGCTCGAAGACCGGCTCGATGCGCTGCAGAGCGAAAACGAGCAGCTGCGCGCGCAGCTTGACGACATGCGCAGTGTGAAAACCGCGCAAGGCGATGTCGTCGTCGCGGCATCCGACGCGCAAGCGCCCGCTGCGGCCGCACAGGCGGAGATACCCGGCACGGCGCGCGTCGCGACGACGGCAGGCTCGGCCGGCCAGGTCGATGTGGTCACCGAAGCCGACGACCCGCGTGAGATGCAGGTGGCGGGGTCGGAGAACTTCGTCGGCACCAATGGGGCCTATGCGTACCAGATGCTCGACCATGCGGAGAACGTGAACACCAAGCCGCTGGTTCAGCTGGCGGCGCTGCAATCGGGCGAGCTGACCGACCGAGTCACGCTGTCGGGCGGGATCACCGCGATCGCCAATTACCAGTGGGCGACGGTCGACTCCAAGTTCGGCTACCTCATGCGCCATCCGACCAGCGCCAACCAGCTGGGCGACAATGTTTCCGAAGTGCTGCTGCATTCGGCCAACCTCGCGCTGACCGCGCGGCTGCTGCCCAACGTCACCGGCTATGCGGAACTGCTGTACGATCCGGAACAGAGCTTCGGCCAGGGGACGATCACCGCGCTGGCGCGCAACCAGATCCAGCTGCGCCGCGGCTGGGTGATATTCGGCAATCTGGACCAGCTGCCGGTCTATGCTCTGGTCGGCAAGATGGACACGCCCTTCGGCCTCAACGACACGGTCAACCCGTTCACCAATTCGACCAACTGGCACGCTTTCGCAGGGCTCGCTTATGGCGGGCAGGTCGGCTTCGTCTCGGGCGGCCTGCATGTGCGCGGAATGATCATCCAGGGCGGCTCTCAGTTCCGTTCGGCAAACGTGCCGGTGCTGGGCACCAGCGTGCCTTCGCGCGCGAACAACTTCGCGGTCGATGCGCGCTACACAATCGACCTTGGCGGGGATGGCAATGCGCTGATGGCCGGTGCCAGCTACCAGCGCGGCACCGCCTATTGCCAGGACTATCCGGTCACGCACTTCAACCCGTGTCAGGACAACAACCCGGGCATCGCCGCCTATGGCAAGCTGACCTATGGACCGCTGACGCTGATGGGCGAGTATGCGAAGACGACGAAGGAGTGGGCGGGTACCGCCGTACCCGATCCGACCAACCCGCTGAGCGTCTACGATGCGGTGAAGCCCGAGGCTTTCACCGTCGGCGGCCGCTTCGGCTTCGGGGCCGAAAGCCTGACCATGCAACGTCGCGAATTCGCGCTGTCGGCGGAATTGTCGAAGTTCATTTCGGGTGAGGAAGGCTCCCCCTGGCGGCGGCAGAACCAGATCGTGCTGGGCGGTTCGTGGTTCCCCGCACCGAACGTGAACCTGTTCGGCGAGTTCATCCGCGTGAACGGTTACGTCCCGCTCAACTTCCTGTCGGGGGGCAATTTCCCCGATGGCAGCACCTGGTCGGACCAGGATGCGGATACGAATGTGATTCTGGCAGGCGCGCAGGTCGCCTTCTGACCCGATTCGCCGATCGGGCCCTCAGTGCCGGGCCACTCGCAAAGAGTGGTCCGGCTCAGGCGGCCTCGTCTGCCAGATCGACATATTCGGGGAAGAAGGTCGGCGGGCGCGAAGACCATGCAGGCGCGGTCGCGGCAGCTTCGCTGAGGCTTTGCAGCAGCAGTTTGCGGCGTGCGGGGCGCAGGTGCGGCATGGCGGCGCCAGCGCAAAACGCGCTCGGCAGCCACGGGCGCACCTCAGGCCCCAGCAGGCGTTCGTAGAGGAAGCGGAAAGGCGAGAAGCCGTCGAGCCGTTCCTGCGCCAGATCGAACGCGGCAAGCCGGGAGAGCTGCCCCATGAAGGGGGAGACCGATTCGCCCGCATCCGCGCCGGGCATCGTGTGGCGCAGCACCTTCAGATCCTGATAGGCGACGTACTGGCGGCGGATGTCGACATTCTCGCCCGCATTGCGGGCCCACAGCTTGAAGGCATCGCACCGGCCCAGCCCGATATCGAGATTGCGCCGGATGAAGCGCTGTTCGCACGGGCTGAACCCGGCGAATTCGCGCATCTCGGCGATGCTCAGGCTGGTGGTGTTGTTCTTCGTCGCCATCGTGCCCCTCCGTGGCCGCCGAGTCGAGGCGGCCCGTTTGTCCGATGAGAGGCATGTTTCCGCGATCTTGGTAAACAAACCGCTAAGCTTGATATCCGGTCTTTCCTCAGCGGCGTCAGATAAGCCCTGCAAGCGGGCTTGAGGGGTCCGCATATTTGCGCGTCGCCATGCGTCCGGAGAGGTAGGCGTCGCGCCCGGCCTGCACCGCACGGCGCATCGCCCGGGCCATGCGAATCGGGTCTTTAGCCTCGGCGATCGCGGTGTTCATCAGGATCCCGTCGCAGCCCAGCTCCATGCCGACCGCCGCATCCGACGCGGTGCCGACACCGGCATCGACCAGCACCGGCACGCTCGCCCCTTCGACGATCAGGCGAATGGTCACGCGGTTCTGGATGCCGAGGCCACTTCCGATCGGCGCGCCCAGCGGCATGATCGCGACCGCGCCTGCTTCTTCCAGCTGCTTGGCGGCGATGGGATCGTCCGCGCAATAAACCATCGGGTGGAAGCCTTCCTTGGCCAGCGTCTCGGTCGCGCGCAAAGTCTCGCGCATGTCGGGGTACAGCGTCTTCGCCTCGCCCAGCACCTCCAGCTTGACCAGATCCCAGCCGCCCGCCTCGCGCGCAAGACGCAGCGTGCGCACCGCCTCGTCGGCAGTGAAGCAGCCCGCGGTATTGGGCAGGTAGGTGACCTTCTTCGGATCGATGAAATCGGTCAGCATCGGCTGATTGGGGTCGGACACGTTCACGCGCCGCACCGCGACGGTGACGATCTCCGCGCCGCTAGCCTCCAGCGCGGCGGCGTTCTGCGCGAAGTCCTTGTACTTGCCGGTGCCCACGATCAGGCGAGAGCGGAAGGTGCGCCCGGCGACACTCCACGTGTCATCGTCGTGCGCCGCATGGTCGCCTCCGCCCACGAAGTGCACGATCTCCAGCGAATCGCCATCGCTCAGCGCGATCTCGGCCAGCTGCGATCGCGGGGCGATCTCGCCATTATGCTCAACCGCGACCTTTTCCGGCGCGAGGCCGAGTTCGCGCACTAGCGCGGCGATGTCGGGGGCGGTGGTGGTGCGGCTCTCGCCGTTCAGCTGGATGGATCTGGTGTCGCTCATGGCCGGGCGACTTGGGGCCTCAGCGCCGTTCGCGCAAGACAATGCCGTGCCTGTGGTCGCTCGAACTGCGCAGGTTGAGCACGTGGCCAAGCGAAACCAGCGCCACGCCGATGATCGTCAGCGCGGCTTCTTCCACCCCGTGCGGCGCGGCCAGCGCACCGCCCATGAAAGTAAGCCCGGTCATCGCGATCACGAAGGGCATGCGCCGCTTGTGCCGCACCGCGCCGATACCGATCGCGACTCCGGCGATGATGGTCGCGGCGGCAAGGCCCCACCAGTGAAGTTCGGGCGCGAGCAGCCAGCCACCCGCAAGGCCGAGCGAGGAAATCACCACGATGGTCAGCACGCAGTGCACCGCGCACAGCGCGGACAGGGCGATACCCATCGCATCGAGACGGACACGATTCGAGAGACTGCGGATGTCCATTGCCAGCCAAGTATGTGACGTTGTTTTATTTTGCAAGATAACCGGGGCGAAAATTCAGCCTTGGCGCAGGTTTGCGTGCTTGCAACTGGGCGCGCGGGCACGCATTCAGACGCCATGGCAAGCCTGTTATCCCGCCGCCCCGACACCCCGCGCATGATCGACACCGCCCGTCCCGGCTGGCTGGCGTGGTGGCTGATCGTGGTTGCCGCTCTGGTGGTCACGATCGTAGCGGTCGGTGGCATCACCCGGCTGACCGAATCCGGCCTTTCGATCACCCAGTGGGACCCGGTTACAGGCGTGCTGCCGCCGCTCAGCGAACAGGCATGGCAGGCGGAGTTCGCGAGGTATCAGGCGACCCCGGAATACCGGCTTGAGGCGGGGCCTGCGGGCATGACGCTGTCCGACTTCAAAGGGATTTTCTTCTGGGAATGGTTCCACCGCCTGCTCGGGCGACTGATCGGAATGGTGTTTGCGCTGCCGCTGATCTTCGCTTGGGTGCGCGGATGGATCCCGCGTGGTTACAAGCCTCGGCTGGTCGCGCTGCTCGCGCTGGGCGGCCTGCAGGGCGTGTTCGGCTGGCTGATGGTCCGCTCCGGCCTCGGCGGCGAGATGACCGACGTGAGCCATTTCTGGCTTTCGATCCACCTCGGCACTGCGCTGATTACCCTGGCGGGTCTGGTATGGACCGCTCTCGACCTGCGCACGCTCAAGCGCGATCCACGCGCACGGCCGGCGCGGCTGCGACCGTTCGCCGCGCTGGCGGGCGTGGTTCTGTTTATCCAGATCGTGCTGGGTGCGTGGGTCGCGGGGCTTAACGCTGGGCTGGCGTCGAATACATGGCCGCTAATGCAGGGCCGCTTCATGCCCGAGGCGAACTGGGCGCAGGGCGCGTTCTGGGCCTTCACGCACGATCCCTTCCTGCTGCATTTCCTCCACCGCTGGTTCGCGTGGATCGCGTTCGCGGCGCTCGTCTGGCTCGGCCTGCAAGCCTCCCGGCGCGAGGGGATCGCGGGCAAGGCGCTGCTCGTGATCGTCTGCGCGCAGGTTCTGCTGGGAATCGTGACGGTCGTCACGGGCGTGTCGATCTGGGTCGCGGTCGCCCACCAGGTGACCGGTGCCCTGCTGGTCGCCGCCACTGCCGCCTCGGCCCACGCATTGGGCCAGCGCACCAGCAGGATGGACGGGCTCGCCGCGTGAGCGCGCTGATCTACACCGTTTTCGCCACTCGAGAGGACGCCCGCACAGTCGCCTCGCAACTGCTGGACGAGCGCCTGATTGCCTGTGCCAACGTGATCGGCCGGATCGAATCGCTGTTCGAATGGGATGGTGAGCGCGGCGAGGGCGAGGAGATTGCGATCCTGTTCAAGACCAATGCCGCGCGGCTGGACGATGCCGTCGCCCGTCTGGAAACGCTGCACCAATACGAGGCGCCCGCCATTCTCGGGTGGCGGGCGG
>CEQK01079637.1_pt1 | contig 13381 bp, 10 predicted proteins | sample 531051 | NCBI WGS metagenome assembly CEQK01 (sample SAMEA2621229, study PRJEB7988) | marine metagenome | biome: marine biome (ENVO:00000447); feature: deep chlorophyll maximum layer (ENVO:xxxxxxxx); material: "saline water (ENVO:00002010), including plankton (ENVO:xxxxxxxx)" | depth 150 m
TGACCGATCGTGCCGATGTTTACGTGCGGCTTGTTCCGCTCAAACTTGCCTTTTGCCATATCCCTCGTTCCTTATCGGGCATTGAAAGGTTTGCTTCGGACGGGGCAATTAGCGGCAATGCCACCAAAAGACAAGGCCTATTGCCGTTTTCCGCGCAAGACTGGGCGAATGCACCCGCAACCGGTCCCAATGACCGCGTGCTAGGCGCTCGAAACCGTTTTTCAAAACATGAGGTTGGGAGAAAGAGGCCTTGGAGCGGGTAGCGGGAATCGAACCCGCATATTCAGCTTGGAAGGCTGCTGCTCTACCATTGAGCTATACCCGCGTCCGGCGTTCCGAAAAGCAGTGGTGGAGGGGGTTGGATTCGAACCAACGTAGCCATAGGCAACGGATTTACAGTCCGTCCGTTTTAACCACTCACGCACCCCTCCAACTGCATACGGAGCAAATGCGTCTGAGACCATTTACACCAACGCCTGCGGGCGGCGAACCGTCCGCGGGGAACAACGATGCGCCTTATGACGATTGCGTCTTGGCCTGTCAACCGGCCTATCGAGATTTCATCTCATTGTTTTTGCTCCCGGCCTTCCAACCCCGTATCCAAGCGCTTTCGCTCCCGCTATAAGCACGCACATGAGCAAAAAAGACGAAAAAGCGGGCAACAAGGACAGCCATTACGCAAAGCTGCGCCGGGCCCATCGCGACGCCAAGTTCGGCGGCCCTCCCCCCAAGAGCAAACGCCCCGCCATTCCCCCGGGCGACGGTCCGCCCGACGGCATGGTCCATCTCTATGGTCTGCACACCGTACGCGCGGCGCTCGACAATCCGGCGCGGAAGATTGCGCGCATGATGGTGACCCGCAATGCACTGCAGCGCTTGGAAATTTCGGACGAGAGCACCCTGCCCTTCGATGTGGAGATCGTCGAACCGAAGGCGATCGACAAGATCACAGGTTCCGACGCCGTGCACCAGGGCGTCCTGATCGAATCGAAGCCGCTCACCCCAAAGCCGCTCAATTCGCTGGGCGATACGAAACTCGTCCTCGTCCTCGATCAGGTGACGGACCCGCACAATGTCGGCGCGATCATGCGTTCGGCCGTGGCATTCGGTGCCGGCGCACTGATCACCACCTCGCGCCACAGCCCCAACGAATCGGGCGTCCTGGCCAAATCGGCCTCGGGCGCGATCGAGAACATCGACCATATCGAGGTCCGCAATCTGGCTGATGCCCTCCAGACGCTGACGAAATCCGGCTTCCAGACAATCGGCCTCGATTCGGAAGGTCCAGACGTTCTCGAAAAGAGCTTTACCGGGGACAGGATCGCCCTGGTGCTGGGCGCCGAGGGCAAGGGACTGCGCCAGAAAACCCGCGATACGGTAGATACGCTCGCCCGACTAGACATGCCCGGGGTCATCAAATCGCTCAATGTCTCGAATGCCGCCGCCATTTCGCTTTATGCGGCCGGCGGCTATCTCTCGGCGAAATAGCGAAACCTGAATTAAGGAAACGCGCATCAACCCTGGACCGTTTCGCCTTTAGGGGTAAACGGTTAGGTTCGACAGGCGACTGCATTCATGTACGCATTCTGATTTTGCCGGTTCCGACAAAATCAAACTTGCTCTAATGCGCGTTTCCCTCTTGCCTGCGAATCCGGTTATTGCTAGTCGGATACCGTGCCCTTGTAGCTCAGTTGGTAGAGCATCTGATTTGTAATCAGGTGGTCGGGAGTTCGAGTCTCTCCGGGGGCACCATTTTTCCGGAAATTCTGTTTGGTTACCTCGCCTGCGGCGCGCACCGCAGGCGTTTGATATTATGGCCGCCGCTAGCCAGACCACTCCTGAGCGATCAGTCCAGACCGCTCAGAACCTTGTCCAGGGTTGCGGGATAATCGCGGACGCGGACGCCGGTCGCGTTGTACATCGCATTGGTGATCGCAGCCGCCGCTCCGCAAATACCGAGTTCGCCGAGACCCTTCGCCTGCATCGGATTGGCCCAGTCATCGCGCTCCTCGATGAAAAGGACATCGAGCTGCGGGACGTCCGCGTTCACCGCCACGTGGTATTCGGCGAGATCGTGATTGACGATCTGGCCGTGTCGCGGGTCATGCACCAGAGCCTCGGTCAGTGCCATGCCGATACCCCAGGTCATGCCGCCCAGGCACTGCGAACGCGCAGTCTTTTGGTTGAGGATGCGCCCCGCGGCAAAGGTGCCGAGCATCCGACGGACACGCGCCTCACCGGTCACCGCATTGACTGCCACCTCGGCGAAATAGGCGCCGTAGGTGGCCTGGCGCACCTTGTCACCGGCCTCTCCGGGCTCGACATGTCCGATCACCTCGATCGTCTCGCCACCGAGAATATCAGAAAGCGACTTCTTCTGATTGCCGGCGATGGCCATTCCATCCTTGAGCGTGAGATCCTGCTCATCGCAGCCCATCGCCCCGGCAATTTTTGTCCGGATTTCCTCGCAGGCGAGAAACACCGAGGTTCCGCTCGAAGCGGCACCGAAAGAACCGCCCGAACCCGAACCCGGCGGCAATTCCGTATCGCCGAGTTTCACCGATACCTTCTCGGCCGGAAGCCCGAGCATCTCGCAGGCGATCTGCGTGAGGACCGCATAGGTTCCGGTACCGATGTCGGTCTGATCGGTTTCGACCTCTGCCGTGCCGTCCTCTTTCAAGCGGACACGCGCCTTGGACTCGATCAGCATGTTGACGCGAAAGGCCGAGGCCATGCCGAGACCGACAAGCCATTCGCCGTCGCGGACGGCCTTGGGCTTGGGATTGCGCTTCTCCCAGCCAAATGCGCGGGCACCTTCATCCAGCGCCTCGGCCAGCTTGTGGGAGGAGAACGGAATACCCTTGCTCGGATCCTCATCCGGGATGTTGATCTTGCGAAGCTCGACAGGATCGATACCGATCTTGTCTGCCAGTTCGTCCATGGCGTTCTCGAAGACCGTCACACCGACGGATTCGCCCGGCGCACGGACAGAACCAGCGCAGGTCATGTTGACCCGCGCGATCTGCTGACCGATCACGCGGTTCTCGCCGCGATACATGAAGGGTGTCGCCTGGGTCACCGGTTCGGCGAATTCTTCGCCCTTGAGATTTGAGACAAGAGATTCGTGACCAATACCCGTCAGAAGGCCATTCCTGTCGGCTGCCAGACGGACGCGCTGGCGCGTCTCGGACCGGCGCATCGTGGTTTCGAAAACCTGCGGGCGCGTCATCACGACGGAAACCGGGCGGCCAAGCTGTTTCGCCGCAAGAGAGGCTGCGATCGCTTCCGGCGCGATCCCGAGTTTCGAACCAAATCCGCCGCCGACATAGGGCGACAGGATGCGGACGTTCTTGGGATCGATGCCCAGACTGTCGGCCAATTCGTTCCGGTTGAACCTCAGCATCTGGTAGCTGCCGCGCAATGTCAGCTGATCGCCGTTCCATTGCGCAATGGAAGCATGCGGTTCCATCGCCGCGCTGCTGTGACCCGGGGTCGTATAGGTCGCATCAACCGTGAAATCCGCATCGCTCATGGCAGCGTCGAGATCGCCCATCGAGGATTGCTTTTTCTCCGGCGTCTCAGGCTCAACGGCTTCGGGATCGACGTTGAAGTCGCTCGCCTCGACGATCTCGAGACCGAGTGACTGCGCTCCGTGCCGGGCCTGCTCGAACGTCTCTGCCACCACCAGCGCCACAGGCTGTCCGAAATAGGAAATATCGTCGACACCCTGTATTGGCGCTTCGTTGGCCATGCCCTGTGCCGGATTGCGCAAAAGTCTCTTGTCGGAAATCACCGCCAGAATGCCGGGCATCGCCTTGACGTGTTTCGCCGATATGTCGCGCAATTTGCCTTTCGTGGCGGGCGCGCGCACCAGAACGCCGTGGCAGAGATCGTCATGCTGCCATTCGGCAGCGTAGGTCGCGGCGCCGCTGACCTTCAGCGGACCGTCGGGCCGGTCGAGCGGGGTGCCGAGCACACCCTGGGCCATGTCGTCCAGCCTGCGGCGGGTGTCGGCTTCGTCCATCTTGAGGTGGCGGGTCATCGGGTTGCTTCCTCCAGCACGGCTTTGAGGGTTCTGCGGACAAGCGGGAGCTTGAAATCGTTCCCGCCCTGCCCCTTGGCATTCTTCAAAAGAGCGTCCGCGGCATCTCCAAAGACGGCCGCGGACGGCTCGCGCCCGATCAGCGCATCCTCGACGGCTGTATCGCGCCAAGGTTTCGGTGCGAGGCCGCCAAAAGCGAGGTTCGCATGCGCAATCTTTCCATCCTTCACGTCGACGACGGCAGCGACCGAAACAAGCGCGAACGCGTAGGATGCGCGGTCACGCACCTTTCGGTATACATGGCGACCTTCGGCGGGAGCAGGAAGGATGACGGCGGTAATGAGATCCTGCGGCGCGAGCACCGTTTCCTTGTGCGGGGTATCGCCGGGCAGAAGATAAAGCTCATCGAGCGGCATCCGGCGAGTTTCGCCGTCCTTGCCCATCACTTCGACCTCGGCTCCCAGAGCCATCATCGCCACTGCCATGTCGCTGGGATGTGTGGCGATACAGGCGTCGCTGGCTCCCAGTATGGCGTGAATTCGGTTGAACCCGCCGATAGCGGCACAGCCCGAACCCGGTTCGCGTTTGTTGCACGGCATGGCCGTGTCGTAGAAATAGTAACACCGAGTGCGCTGGAGCAGGTTTCCGCCGGTCGTGGCCTTGTTGCGCAATTGCCCGCTTGCGCCCGCAAGCAGTGCTTTCGCCAGAACCGGCCAGTCGCGACGCACGCGCATGTCGGCTGCCAGATCGCTGTTGGTGACGAGCGCGCCGATTTTGAGGCCCCCCTTGTCGGTTTCCTCGATGTCGTGAAGATCGAGGTGGTTGATGTCGATGAGCCTGTCAGGCGTCATGACTTCAAGCTTCATCAGATCGAGAAGATTGGTACCGCCGGCGATGATGGCGGAACCGTCCGCCGCGGCAGACACATCGCCGAACGCACCGGCGCGTTGATAATCAAACGACTTCATTTGCTGTCTCCACGTGCCACGCCGCGGATCGCATCGACGATGTTGGGATAGGCGGAACAGCGGCATAGGTTGCCGCTCATGCGCTCGGCGATTTCGGCATCCGTCAAATCCGGTTCGGAGGCAACGTCATTGGTGACATGGCTCGGCCATCCTGCTTTTGCCTCCTCGATCATCGCGGTCGCCGAACAGATCTGGCCCGGCGTGCAGTATCCGCACTGAAAACCGTCATGTTCGATAAAAGCCTTTTGCAGCGCTGAGAGGTCGGCGGCCGAACCAAGTCCCTCGATCGTCGTCACCTCGTCACCATCATGCATACAGGCGAGAGTCAGGCAGGAGTTGATCCTGCGGCCATTGACGATGACGGTACAGGCGCCGCACTGCCCGTGATCGCAGCCCTTCTTGGTACCGGTCAGACCCAGATGGTTCCTCAGGGCATCAAGAAGAGTCGTCCGCGTATCGGCGTCCAGGCTATGCCCGGCGCCGTTGATGGTTAGCTCGGTTTTCATGAAGTCCTCGTCCGGTCGGCGTTTTCTTTGAAGCGGGTAATCATGCGATTAACCAGCCGACCGACGACAAGTTCCATCAAGCAGAGTGCATCGCTTCACAAAGTCAGCGATTGGGCGGGTGAAAAAATTTCCGAATACCGCGAGGGAGCTAGGAGAGGCGGAATGGACGAACTCGACAGTCGATGACGGAGGTGGAGACCAAATATTCCTTATCGGTGCCGCCATGTCTGACGAGACACCTGCTCCCGGAACGAAGTCTCCACCCCACGTCTGAGGATCGCCGCATCCCCGACTCGAACTCACGTGTCCGCAAGGATCGCACTTGCGGAAGTGCCTATTTTGAAAGCAAAATACGACAGATGGAAATCAGTATTTCCACACATCGTTTCTACAAAATAATGGGGATTCGGCATACCGAGGCAACAACGCAAACGCGTTTCATTTGTCACTTATTTTACATAACCGGAATTATTGTCAGGTTTTTTGCCTCTATCGACAGTTTATCTTGCTTCCACATTCATCAAGCACCACACGCTCCCCGTCGAACACCAGCACACCGGATTGCTCCATTTGCCGAATCGCCTTGTTCAGATAAGGCCTCGCGATCCCGAGCAGGTTGGCGAATTCGACCTGACTGATCCCCCAATCCAACTCGATCGCCTCCTGAGACAGATCCTGCCCCTGAAATCGGGCGCAATTTTTCAGGACCATTACGATCCGATCCTCCAGGCTCCGCACCTTCATCGCGGCAGCCTGATTGAGCAGAAGGTTGAAGAGATGCGTCGTGGCGGAAACAACCAGCTCGTTGAGTGCACCATCCGGCATCAGGTCAACCAGATCGGATGATCTTCCAATATAAACGTTGGAATTTCTGAGCGCCCGAACAGTCAAACGTCCCGGATCCATCGCACGTCCGCCGAAGCTGACACATTCTCCCCTGAGAATGAGGCCGATGAGCTCCTCATTTCCGTAAACATGAGAGTAAAGCCCAACCGCGCCGGAAGACACATACAATATGTCGGCGTGGTCTTCTGCGATTGATGAGATGGCGGATGATTTCTTGTAGGTATGGAGATCAAAGAATTGAAGCCAGCGGCTGATTAGCCTGGAACTCTCGCCTGGATCGAAACCTTCAAGCATATCTCACCAAAACTCCGTAGCTTGGCACAATGTAGGTCAAATCTGCCTGATCTTCACCGCCATTCATCGACACTTCATGAAACTAAGCACAAAAATACAAGAAGTAGACAGATTTTTCTCGCGAGATCATCTTCGTCGGCGATTCCCTCTCCCGCAGTGAAACTTCTGAACCGCAGGGCTCGTTAATGCGTAGGATAAAGCGCAACTGGAAGAGCTGACCTGCATGCCGGATACCTCCGACAAGAAAAAAACTGCCCTCCTGTGGTTCAGGGAGGATTTACGCATAGCCGAAAACGCGGCTCTCTCAGCCGCATCGAAATATTCGGCCGTGGTGCCGGTCTTCATCCGCACGACCCAGACGAAAATGCGCTCGAACGGGGCAGCACGGGACTGGTGGCTGCACAAATCGCTGGAGGGGCTGTCGAAATCGCTAGACGAGCTCGGCGCGCCTCTCATTCTGACGACTGGCGATCCCTACGTAGTTCTGGGCGAGCTCGCCAAAAAATGCCACACGGAGACGATCCTGTGGAACCGGCGCTATGGTGGCGCGGCTGCGGAACTGGACGAGGAGCTGGCCGACAGGCTCACCGATGACGGCTTCGATGTGCAGACATTTCCGGGCGCGCTCCTCCACGACCCGGCCGCCATCAAGACCGGCTCCGGCAAATTCTACAAGGTTTTCACGCCCTTCTGGAAAGCCGTTGAATCAGATCTGGAGCTTCCTGACTCGATTCCTCAACCCGAAAAGCTCTCATCGCCGAGCAACACGCCAAAATCGGAGAAGCTGTCGGAGTGGAACCTCCTGCCGTCCGAACCGGACTGGGCGGGCGGTTTGCGCGACACCTGGACGCCCGGCGAAGCGGGAGCGCATGAGCGCCTGAAATCGTTCCTCGATGGCGGGATAACCGGCTATGCCAGCGGACGCGACCGCCCGGATGGGGAAAACACATCCCGTCTGTCTCCTCATCTGGCGGCCGGGGAAATCACGCCGGTACAGATTTTTCGCGCGCTGGATAATGCGAGCGGCAAGGGAAGTGGCTCCAACGAAGATCAGGCTGTCTTCCGCAAGGAGATCGGCTGGCGCGAGTTCTCCCACCACCTTCTGGTTCACAGTCCGAAGATCGATTCCGAGAACTTTGACGATCGCTTCGATGACTTTCCCTGGAATGATGCCGGCGACGATCTCGGAGCCTGGCAGAAGGGGATGACCGGCTACCCGATTGTCGATGCCGGAATGCGTGAACTCTGGCAGACCGGCTGGATGCACAACCGCGTCCGCATGATCGTGGCATCGTTCCTGACCAAGCACCTGCTCATCCATTGGAAGAAGGGTGAGGACTGGTTCTGGGACACGCTTGTCGATGCCGATTCCGCTTCCAACCCCTCAAATTGGCAATGGGTTGCGGGTTCCGGTGCGGACGCAGCGCCCTATTTCCGCATATTCAACCCGATCATCCAGGGTGAAAAGTTCGATCCGGACGGTATTTACGTCCGAGAATATGTTCCGGAGATCGCCGCATTGCCAGACAAGTACATTCATCATCCCTGGGACGCGCCGAACGACGTTCTCGAGGATGCAGGTATCACTCTTGGTGAAACTTATCCCAAGCCCATTGTCGACCACAAGGAAGCGCGCGAGCGCGCCCTGTCAGCCTTCGACACGATCAAGGAAGCATCATGAACGCCCCGGCCCCCTCGAAAATCGTTCCCGGCGCAATACCGCGCATGAAGATCGCCGTTGTCGGTTCGGGCATCTCCGGCGCATCCGCGGCCTGGGCCCTCGACCGCTGCCATGACGTCACGCTCTACGAATCCGAGGACCGCCCTGGGGGACACACGGCGACCGTCGACATTGATTACGACGGCAAACCCGTCTCGGTAGATACCGGTTTCATCGTCTACAACACCCTCAACTATCCCAACCTGACTGCGATGTTCGATCATCTCGGCGTAAAGACCCATGAGAGCGACATGAGCTTTTCGCTCTCGCTCGATCAGGGCAAGCTCGAATGGTGCGGCGATAACCTGGCCTCGGTTTTCGCCCAGAAGCGTAATCTGTTCCGGCCGTCCTTCCTCTTGATGCTGCGCGAGATCTTCCGCTTCAACAAGCTCTGCGTCACCGACCGTGAGGCCGGCCATCTGCACGCCCGCTCGATCGGCAATTATCTCGACTGGCGCGGCTTCTCGCCCGGCTTTCGGAACAACTACCTCGTGCCGATGGCGGCCGCGATCTGGTCGACACCGGCGCACAAGATGCTGGAATTTCCCGCAACGCATTTCGTCAATTTCTTCGACAATCACCGGCTGATACATTCGGAACGCCCGCAATGGCGCACAGTCTCCGGCGGCAGCCGCAATTACCTTAAAGAATTGCTCGCGCCCCTCGGCGACCGACTGCGCCTGTCTACCCCGGCCAGGAACGTGAAGCGCGACGATCGCGGTGTAGAAATCACCGACGGCACAGGCCGGACAGAGAGGTTCGATCATGTGATCTTTGCCTGCCACACCGATCAGGCGCTGGCAGCTCTTGATGAACCCACTGCGACGGAAGCCGCACTTCTGCCTGCGATCCCCTACCGGCCGAACCGTGTCATCCTCCACCGCGATACCGCCTTGATGCCGAAGCGGCGCAAGGCATGGGCCTCGTGGAACTACCTCCGCTCCACCAACGATGCCGCGGACGCGGATGTGGCTGTCAGCTACTGGATGAACCGGCTCCAGGGGATCGACAATGATTGCCCGCTCTTCGTGACGCTCAACCCTGATCGGGAACCGGATGCCGGCAAGGTGTTCGCCGAATTCTCTTACGACCATCCCCAATTCGGCACCGACGCGATGGAGATCCAAGAAGGAATCGAAATGATCCAGGGCCAGAACGCCACCAGCTATGCCGGTGCCTGGACCCGTTACGGCTTTCACGAGGATGGCCTGCTGTCGGGCATCAAGGCCGCCGAACGGCTGGGCGCGAGCTTTCCCTGGCGGGATGCGCCCGCTCCGGTGGACCCCGCAATTTTCGCCGGCGCGATGACGAGACGGGAGGAGACCAGCGAGGTCGCCTGATGAAACACGTCTCACCGCCCACCATTATCGATACAGCGCCCGCCCTACTCTATCGGGGTAATGTCATGCACCAGCGCATGCGTCCCGTCGAGCACCGTTTCGACTACGAAGTGTTCTCGCTTCTGGTCGATCTCGATCGGCTCGCGGAAGCGGACGCCCTGAGCCCGCTCTTCTCGGTCAACGGCTTCAACCTTCTGTCTTTCTGCGAAAAGGATCATATTCGCGGCACGGATGAGACTGGCCTGCGCGCCCATATCGAAGCCCTTTTGAGGGACGCCGGGTTGGCGGAAGCACCGGCACGGATTCTGCTCGCCTGCTATCCGCGCGTGCTTGGCAAGGTCTTCAATCCGCTCTCGGTTTTTTACGCCTATGATGCAACAAACACGCTGACGGCACTCGTCTACCAGGTGCGCAATACGTTCGGCGAGGATCACACCTATGTCTGCCCGGTTGAGGCCGGAGAAATGAGTCCGGCCGGCATCCGACAGGAGCGGAAGAAACTCTTCCACGTCTCCCCCTTCCTCGACATGGAACTGACCTATCATTTCCGCATGTCGTATCCTGGCGAAACCCTCAAATGGCGCATTCTGGAAACTAACGCGGACGGTCCGCTTCTCGCCGCGACCTATTCGGCGAAGGCCAAGGCCTTGAGCACTGGGGAAATTTTGCGCAATGTAATGCGTATTCCGATGCTGACCTGGAAAATCCTTGGCGGCATCCACTACGAGGCGTTGCGCCTGTGGCTCAAGGGCGTGACCTTCTTTCGTAAGCCGGAACCTCCGGCGAGAGTAAGCTATCCGGGCGCGGCATCCGGCAGAGAACCTGATCATGCGCCAGTGGGAGGGACAGACGCATGACCGACAGTCAGTATTGTGGCGATCAGGCGAAATATTGCCAGGACAAGGGCGAATTGCTGCGCCCCGAACACTTGTCGAAGCAGTTGCGCGGCCTGCCAGGCAAGGCGAAATTCGCGCTGCGCCGGCTCATGGGCATCAAGCGCGGTATCCTCATCATCACGCTGCCCGAAGGACGAACGGTTCGCATCGAAGGTGAGGCTGAAGGCCCGCACGCCCATCTCGTCCTGCGCAACTGGAATCTGGCCAGCCGCGCCTTGTCATCCGGCACCATCGGCGTGGCCGAAACCTATATGGATGGCGATTGGGAAAGCCCTGACGTCACCGCATTTCTCGAGTTTTTCCTCGTCAACATGAGCATCGGCGACCGTTTTTCCAACGGCGCTCAGGGCGTCCTTCGACTCATCGAGAAAGTCCGGCACTGGATGCGCTCGAACACCAAGGCGCAGGCTCAGAAGAACATCTCGGCCCATTACGATCTCGGCAACGCCTTTTACGAGCAGTGGCTGGATGAAACGATGACCTATTCTTCGGCGCTCTACGAGGAAGGGGCAAACGACCTGCCGAGCGCGCAGGCCCAGAAATACCGGGCGCTCGCCCATGCAGCAGGCATCAAACCCGGCGACAGGGTGCTCGAGATCGGCTGCGGCTGGGGTGGTTTCGCTGAGTTCGCGGCGTCCGAGATCGGCTGCCACGTCACCGGCCTGACCATCTCGAAGGAACAGCTCGCCTATGCGCGCGATCGTATCGAAAAGGCAGGGCTGTCGGACAAGGTGGACTTCAAGTTCCAGGACTACCGCGATGAAACGGGACAATACGACGCCATCGTGTCCATCGAAATGTTCGAGGCCGTCGGCGAGCGCTACTGGCCGACCTATTTCGGCAAGCTGCGCGAATGCCTGAAGCCGGGCGGACGCGCGGGGCTGCAGATCATCACCATCCGCCCTGAAGCCTACCAGAATTACAAGTCGGCTCCCGATTTCATCCAGCGCTACGTCTTCCCCGGCGGCATGCTGCCGTCCGAAGAGCATCTGGTCGATCTCGGACGGAAATCCGGGCTGAAGATGGTCGGCGAACGCGCCTTCGGCCTCGACTATGCCCGCACGCTTGCCGTCTGGCGCGAGCGTTTCTGGGCAGCCTGGGAGAACATCGTCCCGCTAGGTTTCGACGAGCGCTTCCGCAAATTGTGGGAGTTCTATCTCCATTACTGCGAGGCGGGTTTCCGCGCCGGTCACATCAACGTGCGCCAGGTTGTCTACACCTAGCGCCCCCTCACCCGGTCACGACAAGAGCAGCAGGGAGACAGGCGCACTCTCCCTGCCGCTGCTGCTCGCCTATGCGCTGCCGGCCATTCCGCTCGCGGCACTCACCCTGCCGCTTTATGTGCTGGTGCCGACCTACTACACCGAAGCTCTCGGTCTGCCGCTGGCGGGTGTCGGCTTCGCGCTGCTGATCGTCAGGCTGTTCGACGCGATCAGCGACCCCGCCGTGGGATGGATTGGCGACCGGGCCCGAACCCGCTTCGGACGCCGCCGCACGCTCTTCGCGCTCGGCATCCCGATTGTCGCGCTCTCCGCCTTCATGGCTTTCGCCCCGCCGGCGGATGCAAGCCTCTTCTGGCTCACCGGCTGGGGTCTTCTTCTGTCGCTCGGCTATACGACCATGCTTGTCCCGTACTCCGCCTGGGGCGCGGAACTTGCCGGCGATTACCACCAGCGTTCACGCATTGCCGGATGGCGCGAGGGCCTGATACTGCTCGGCACGCTGGGCGCCATCGCGCTTCCCTATACGATCGGCTTCGACGATCCGACCGTCTGGAACGGACTGGCGCTTCTGGGCGCCGCCATTGCCGTGTTGCTCCCGCTCTTGGGGCTTGTGACGCTTGTGGCCGTCCCGGAGCCGAGGGATTTCAGCCGCCGCAAGCTGAAGCTGCAAGAAGGGCTGAAGGCGATCGCGAAGAACGGGCCATTTCTCCGCCTGCTCGCGGCCTTCTTTCTCAACGGGCTCGCCAACGGAATACCCGCCACGCTGTTTCTCTATTTCGTCTCCGACCGCCTCGGAATGCCGGAGGCGCGAGGCATGTTTCTGTTCATCTATTTTCTATGCGGTGTAGCCGGGACGGCGATTGCCCTTCAAGTGGCCAAACGCACTTCGAAGCACCGGGCCTGGTCGGTGGCCATGATCATCGCCTGCATCGCCTTCGCGCCTGCGCCTCTTCTGCCTGAAGGCGCATGGTATGGGTTTCTGGCGATCTGCATCCTTACCGGCCTGCTCCTCGGCTTCGATCTCGCCCTTCCCCCGTCCATCCAGGCAGATGTCATCGATGTCGATACGGCAGAAAGCGGTGAACAGCGCAGCGGGCTTTATTTCGCGCTCTGGAGCCTGACCACCAAGCTTGCGCTTGCGCTGGCGGTCGGAGTTGCCTTCCCGCTACTCTCCCTTGCAGGCTTCGACCCGCAAGGCGAAACCACGCAGAACGGATTGCTCGCCCTGGCGCTTGCCTATGGATGGCTGCCGATCGCCGCGAAGCTGGCGGCCATCTCTCTGATGTGGAATTTTCCGCTGGATGAGGCGCAGCAGAAATCGCTGCGCGACAAGATCACTTCGGCCTGAGCGGCTTCTTCTTCCAGCCGGTTCCCGTGCCGACGAGCCAGAAATAGAGCGGATAGGGAAGTTTGGAGATGATCTTGAGCGGCCAGGTGAAGCGGCGCGGAAAGGTGATCTCGAAATCGCTCTCGGCGATACCCTTGGCGATACGCTTGCCCGCTTCCTCGACCTCCATAAGTGCGGGCATCGGAAACGGATTACCCT
>CEQK01063548.1_pt1 | contig 13380 bp, 10 predicted proteins | sample 531051 | NCBI WGS metagenome assembly CEQK01 (sample SAMEA2621229, study PRJEB7988) | marine metagenome | biome: marine biome (ENVO:00000447); feature: deep chlorophyll maximum layer (ENVO:xxxxxxxx); material: "saline water (ENVO:00002010), including plankton (ENVO:xxxxxxxx)" | depth 150 m
CGCGACAGCATCGGCACCTTCTCCACCATCCGCCCCGGCACGGTGAACCTGATGACCGCAGGCAGCGGCATCGTTCATTCGGAACGTTCGCCGCCGAGCGAGCGCAAGGGGGGACCGCGCATGTTCGGGATGCAGACCTGGCTCGCCCTGCCCGATGGTCGCGAGGAGATCGACCCCGCATTCGAGGCGGTCGAGGACCTGCCGGTGATCGAGGATGCGGGCGCGCGCGCGATTATCATCATGGGCGACCTGTGGGGCGAACGCGCCTCCACCACGACCTATGCCGACACGATCTATGCCGAGATCGTGCTCGCCCCCGGTGGGCAATTGCCCATCGAAACTCCGGCGGACGAGCGGGCGCTGATGGTGGTCGATGGTGAGGCGAGAATCGATGGCGAAGAACTGCCGCTCTACACGCTGGTCGTCCTTAGACCCGGAGATGCGCCGCTCCTCAGGTCGGAGAAAGGCGCGCGGGTGATGCTGCTTGGCGGGGAGAGCTTCGCAACCAAGCGGCACGTGTTCTGGAACTTCGTCAGCTCGGATCGCGAGCGGATCAACCAGGCCAAGGAAGACTGGCGCGAAGGCCGCTTCCCCAAAGTGCCCGGCGACGATCAGGAATGGATTCCCCTGCCCGACAAGCCCAAAACGGTCACCTATCCCTGAAGGAAAAATCATGAGCGATGTTTACGCCGGCAAGGTCGGCTGGATCACCGGTGCATCCTCCGGCATCGGCGCAGCGCTGGCACGCGCATTGTCGGGCGCAGGGATGCACGTGATCCTGTCGGGCCGCGACGAGGCGCGACTGGCCGAGGTGGCGCAGGACTGCGAGACCGAAACGCTGCTGCTGCCCTTCGACGTGCGTGACGAGGATGCGATGCACGCCGCCACCGCCAAAGCAATCGACTGGCGCGGCGGGGTCGACCTGTTCGTCGCCAATGCGGGCATCTCGCAACGCAGCCGCGCGACGCAGACGGCGATGCAGGTCTATCGCGACATCATCGATATCGATCTGACCGCGCAAATCGCTGCGACGCAGGCACTGCTGCCGCACTTTGCCGACCGCGGGAGCGGGCATCTGGTGTTCGTCTCGTCGGTCGCGGGCAAGATCGGCATTCCGTTGCGGACCGCCTATTGCGCGGCCAAGCATGGCCTGGTCGGCTACGCCGACGCGCTGCGGGCCGAACTTTCGCAAACGGGCGTATCGGTGCATGTGATCTGCCCGGGATCGGTCGCGACCAATGTCAGCCGCAACGCGCTGAGCGCCGACGGATCGGCGCGTGGGCGCAGCGACAGCGTTATCGACAACGGCATGCCGCCAGAAGAGGCGGCCCGGCGGATCGTCGAGGGCGTCGCCTCGGGCAAGCGTGAAATCATTGTTGCGCGCGGCGGGGAAGATAGCTGGGGCGAACAGCGCCGGACGCCAGACGCGCTGTTCGATCAGGTCGCGGCGATGGTCGCCAATGGTTACATGGACAAGATCGAGGGTGAAGGATGACGATGGAACAGACACGCGTAAGGCTCGCCAACGGAATCGAGCTGGATGTGGTCGATGAAGGACCCAAGGACGCTCCCGCGCTCATCTTCCTTCACGGCTTTCCAGAAAGCCACCGGACCTGGCGCCACCAGATCCCGTATTTTTCAGACCGTTTCCGCTGCATCGCGCCCGACCAGCGCGGGTATTGCGGATCATCAAAACCGCAGGAGGTAAGCGCCTACAGCCCGGACAAGCTGGTCGGCGATATCTTCCAGCTGGCCGATGCGCTGGGCGTGGAGACATTCACCATTGTCGGCCACGACTGGGGCGGCGCGATCGCCTGGGGCGTTGCGCTGGGCGGGCAGATGAATGGCCGCGTCACGCGTTGCGTCATCGCCAATGCACCGCACCCCGCGATCTTCCAGAAGCTGCTGTTCACCGATCCGAACCAGCGCGAGAGCAGCCAGTATATCCGCGGCTTCCGCGACACCGCAAACGACGATCTGGTGCGCGAGCACGGGCTTGTCGGCATTCTGATGAAAGAAGTGCGGTGGGACCGGCCCGATGCGATGGAGGCAGAGGAGCGTGAGGCGCTGCTGAAGGACTGGCAGGACCGCGACGCAGCCTTCGGCATGCTCAACTGGTACCGCGCGAGTCCGATGATCGTGCCGCCGATGGATGCGCCGTTCGAGGTTCCCGCAGACTACCAGCCGCCACAGCTGCCCAATCTTTCAATCCCCACGCTGGTGATCTGGGCGATGGACGACCTCGCGCTGCCACCGGGCAACATGGTCGGCATGGACGAGATCATCGACGATCTGACGATCGAGAAAGTGACCGGCTGTGGCCACTTCGTCCCTTGGGAATCGCCGGCGAAGGTCAACGCGGCGATGGATGCGTTTCTGGGGCGGACGGCCTAGGCCGCCTCCCACTCGACCCAGGCACCGTGAGGATGCGCAACGCCGAGGCGCTGCCATTCCTCACCGCACCCTTCATTATCGGGCCAGTAGCGCACCGACAGTTCGTGGCGGTGGGTGTCGCGGTTGGCCTCCAGCGAGATCCACGCAAGCGGCGCGTCCTCGGTCGCCTTTGCGCCGGCTGCCTCGATTGCCTCGATCACCTTCTCGCGCTGATACTCGGGCACATATTGCCACACGATGGAGTGCATGATCACGCGGGTCACGCCCGGCTCCGCACGCTCGGCCAGCACCTTCTCCACGAAGATATCCGCGCTCTCCCGCGCGATCTCGGGGGGCATCGTATTGGCCGCCGCGATGGCCGCATCCATCCGCGCGAATCGCTCCGTAAATTCGGGCCAGATATAGGCCTTGAGCCGCAGCGCCTGCGCCGGATCGGTCAGGTCGACCGGCGCGATGTCGCATCCGCGCGCACCGACGATGTCGTACTGCGCGTCGGGCGGCGGAGAGCCGCGCCATTCGGGCACCAGCCGCATCTGCGCGCCCCCCGGCCCGGCAGTCACCCCGCCCAGATCGAAGAAATAGCGGCGCATCATCAGGTTGATCCCGGCGCTCGATCCGATCTCGTTGAGCGCGAATTGCGCCGGAAGCCCCTTGTCGGAGAGCCACAGCATCGCCGCGGCGTAGGCCCAGCTGCGGCCCGCCTCGTTGGTCTGCGGGGGCCCGTCGAGCCATGGCATCAGGAACGCCTCATGCCGCTCGATCGCGTCCGCGACGACGTCCTGCGGATTGCTGACCCGCTGGCGCAAATAGATTGCCGAAAGCGCAGCGTCGTCGTCGCCAAGATGGAGCGCGTGCAGCCCACCCGCGATTCTGAGCGGCAGCGCATCGGCCAGCGACGCGCCCGCCCATTTGCGCACCCGGCGCATCACCGCCCCGCCCCGCTCCGTATCGAGCAGGCCCAGTAGCGCCTCGCAGATTTCCGCGGTCACCGGCGCGCCGTTGTCGCGGCAATAGGCGACCTGGTTGGCAAACGCGCGCTTCACCGCCTCGAACCCCTTCGCCTGTGGGTCGACCTTTTCGTATTTCGCTTCGCCGCCTGACATATCTCGCGCGCAATTGCCCTTTCGTCTCGCTCGCCCTATCTGGCGCTCCATGCCGCAGAGCGACCTCACTTTCGCCGTGCCCAAGGGCCGACTGCTCGACGATGCCCTGCCCGTGATGGAACGCGCGGGCGTGGTGCCCGAGGCGGGCTTTCACGACAAGGCCAACCGTGCACTATGCTTCGCAACGACACGCGATGACCTGCGCCTGATCCGCGTGCGCGCGTTCGACGTGGCGACCTTCGTCGCGCATGGCGCGGCGCAGATCGGGATCGTTGGATCGGACGTGATCGAGGAGTTCGACTATTCGGACCTCTACGCGCCGGTCGATCTCGACATCGGCCATTGCCACCTCGCGGTGGCGCAGGCGGTCGATGGCGAGGATACCGGTGGCGCGAGCCACGTGCGCGTCGCGACCAAATATCCCAACATCACCCGCCGTTTCTACGAGCGCGCGGGCGTGCAGGCCGAATGCGTCAAGCTGAACGGCGCGATGGAGCTTGCCCCGTCGCTGGGCCTTGCGGGACGAATCGTCGATCTCGTTTCCACCGGGCGCACGCTCAAGCAGAACGGGCTGGTCGAAACACAGCGCATTCTCGACATTACCGCACGGCTGATCGTCAACCGCGCCGCGCTGAAGACCGACGCCCGCGTTGCCGAGCTGGTCGAGACCTTCCGCCGCGAAGCGGAAGCGCGCGCCAATGAGAAGGCAACAGCCTGATGGAAATCCTCAACGCCAGCGCGCCCGACTTTGCGGACCGGTTCGACCGGGTGGTCAACGCCCGTCGCGAGAGTGCGGATGACGTCAGCCGCGATGTCGCGGAAATCATCGCCAAGGTGCGCGCGCATGGCGACCGCGCGCTGTCCGATCTGACCATCCGGCTCGACGGGCATACGCTCTCGTCTGAAGAGGACTGGCGCATCCCCGCGTGGAAATGCGAGCAGGCCTACCAGGATCTGGATGCCGGGCTTCGCGATGCGCTCACCCTCGCAGCCGATCGGATCCGTGCCTATCACGAGGCGCAAAAGCCCAACCCGCGCGATTATACCGACGATGTCGGCATGCGGCTTGGCCATCGCTGGACTCCGGTCGATGCGGCGGGAATCTACGTCCCCGGCGGGCGCGCGGCCTATCCTTCCTCGCTTCTGATGAATGCGATCCCTGCCCGGGTTGCGGGGGTCGAGCGGCTGGTGGCGGTCACGCCCACGCCCAAGGGCGAAGCCAATCCGCTGGTACTCGCCGCCGCGCATATTGCCGGGCTGGACGAGATCTGGCGCGTCGGCGGGGCTCAGGCGATCGCCGCGCTCGCCTATGGCACCGATCGGATTGCGCCGGTCGACGTGGTCACCGGGCCCGGCAATGCCTGGGTCGCGGAAGCCAAGCGGCAGGTCTTCGGCACGGTCGGCATCGACATGATCGCCGGGCCGAGCGAGATTCTGGTGATTGCGGACGATCAGAACGATCCCGCATGGATCGCCGCGGACCTGCTCAGCCAGGCCGAGCATGATCCCAGCTCGCAAAGCATCCTCATCACCGACAGCGCCGATTTCGCTGCGCAGGTGGAAGACCAGGTCGATGTGCAGGCCGCCATGCTCGCCACCGGCAAGACCGCGCGCGCTGCGTGGGATGCGCATGGCGCGATCATCGTCGTGCCCACGCTCGACGATGCCATGCCGCTCGCCAACCGGATCGCCGCCGAGCATGTTGAGCTGGCGGTCGACGATCCCGAAGCGCTGTTTGCAAAGCTGCGCCACGCGGGCAGCGTGTTCCTGGGGCGGATGGTGCCCGAAGCGGTCGGCGATTATGTCGCCGGGCCCAACCACGTGCTGCCGACCGGTCGCCGTGCACGCTTCGCCAGCGGGCTCTCGGTGCTCGACTTCATGAAGCGGACCAGCTTTATCGAGGCGAATGCCGATGCGCTTGGCGCAGTCGGCCCCGCCGCCATCGCCCTTGCCGAGGCCGAAGGCCTGCCGGCCCATGCCCAGTCCATCAGATTGCGATTGAAATAATGTCCGGAAACAACACCCGTTCGACCGCGCGCTCCGCCGCGCGCCTCGCTGCCGTCCAGGCGCTCTACCAGCAGGACATGGAGGGCACGAAGCTGCCCAAGCTGCTCGACGAATTTCACCAGCACCGGCTGGGCCGCGAGATCGAAGGCGACACCTACGCCGACGCCGAAGTGCCCTTCTTCGACGATATCGTGCGCGGTGTGGACGCCCGGCGCGAGGAAATCGATGTGCAGCTGAGCGAGAAGCTGGCGCAAGGGTGGAGCCTCAAGCGGCTCGACAAGACCATGCTGCAGGTGCTGCGCTGCGGCACCTACGAATTGATCGCCCGCGCGGACATTCCGACCGGCGCGGTGATCAGCGAATATGTCGACGTGGCCAAGGCCTTCTTCGACGACCGCGAAGCGAAGTTCGCCAACGGCGTGCTCGATGCGGTGGCGAAGGCGGCAAGGCCCTCGACTTGACTGTTTGGTGATTTCGGGCGATCCTCTTGAAACTCCATGGCACTGGAGGTTCGTCATGTTGAAATTTTCTGTCGCGTCGGCGCTGGCTGCATCACTGCTCGCCACATCTGCCTCGGCCCAGAGCCAGCAGAGCGTAACCTATTCGGCAAACGCAACCGAAGCTCCGCAGCGCAATCTGGTGCAACCGATCCGGCCCGGCGACTCGACTCAGCCCAGAGGGACCCAGGACAGCGCCTTGTCGGACGCGCTTACGCTGCTGGCAAAACGGGACTATTCCGCCGCTTACGAGGGTCTGATCACGCTCGCCCAGCAGGGTGACGGCCGCGCGATGCGCGAGATCGGCTGGATGTACGCCAATGGTCGCGGCGTCACGGCAGATCCCGCGGCTGCGCTTGGCTGGTTCCAGGAAGCGGCCATCGCGGGAGACGAGCGTGCCATGCTCATTTTGGGCACCGCACTGGCGCGGGGTCTGAATATCGAGAAGCAGCCCGAAGCCGCGCGATACTGGCTCCAGCGCGCTCGTGCGTCTGACGAGCGGAAAATCGCCGGCTCGGCAGCGGATGAATTGCGCAAGCTCTGATCGGTCCTTGGCTTGAAGCCTCACCTTCGCCTATCGACGGAGGATGAGTTCGGGCGAAATCGCTTTCATTGACGGTCTCCGCGAGTTGACGGCCCATCCCGCCGCGCGCGGGCTGGCGGATGATGCCGCAGTGCTCGAGATCGGTGGTGAAAGCCTGGTCCTGACCAAGGACGTGATGGTCGAGGGCGTTCACTGGCCGCCGCAGCAATCGCTCACGGATGTCGCGTGGAAGCTGGTCGCGGTAAACCTGTCGGACCTCGCGGCAAAGGGTGCCGAACCGATTGGCGTCATGCTCGGCTATGCCCTCGGGTCCGAGGATTCCGCCTTTCTGGACGGGTTGAGAGCGGCGCTTGACGCCTTCGACGTCCCATTGCTCGGCGGCGACACCGTATCCGGAGGCGACGGCCGTACGTTCAGCCTTACCGCGATTGGCCGCGCAGCGCACACACCGGTGCCCTCACGCGCCGGTGCAAGGCCGGGGGACGGCTTATACCTTTGCGGTAGCGTTGGCGGAGCAATGATGGGGTTCGAGGCGCTAACCGGCACCGGTCGGGCGGACCGGACGCCGTTCACCCGCCCCACGCCGCTATTGACCGAGGGGCACGCCCTCTCCCCCCATGTGACCGCGATGATGGACGTCTCGGACGGTCTGCTGCTCGATGCGTGGCGGATGGCACAGGCGAGCAAGGTCACGCTCTCCATCGACAGCGCTGCAGTGCCGATAGCCGCACCGGAGAGCCGCCGCGACGACGCATTGCGCTGGGGCGATGATTACGCCCTGCTTTTCACTGCCCCCACCGATGCCGCTCTGCCCGTGGATGCGAGCCTGATTGGCCTTGTTCAGGAGGCGGGCGACACTCCGCTCACACTCGATGAGGGAGCTCTGGGCGATCCAGAAGGCCTCGGCTACCGACACTAAATTGCGCCGAAAGCGCAGGAAATGTGCAGAAACGACGCGAGGGCTTGCGCCTCGCGAAACGCCCCTATAGCCATAGTCTCCTTAAATTGCCCGTCGATAAGGGTGAGCAACCGGATGCTATTCGGAAAAAACTTGGGGGAGAAATAAGACGTGGAACTCGTTCTCGTCGCTATCGTGCTCGGCCTGCTGGCCGTCGTGTACGGAATCATCACAAGCAGACAGGTTCTCGGGGCCGGAGCCGGCAATGAGAAGATGCAGGAAATCGCAGGTGCCATTCAGGAAGGCGCGCGCGCCTATCTGAACCGGCAATACACCACCATCGCTATCGTCGGCGTGGTCGTGGGCATTCTGGTCTTCCTTCTCCTCAATTGGATCGCGGCGACCGGCTTCGTGATCGGCGCGGTGCTGTCGGGCGCGGCAGGCTATATCGGGATGAACATCTCGGTGAAGGCCAATGTACGCACCGCCGCAGCCGCGCAGAGCGGGCTACAGCAGGGCCTCACCCTCGCCTTTCGTGCGGGTGCGATCACGGGGCTGCTGGTCGCTGGCCTAGCGCTGCTCGCGATCGCGGGCTTCTTCTACTTTCTCGCCGGAGCGCTCGGCTTCGAAGCGAACAGCCGCGAAGTGGTCGACGGGTTGGTCGGCCTCGCCTTCGGGGCCTCGCTGATTTCGATCTTCGCGCGTCTGGGTGGCGGTATCTTCACCAAGGCGGCGGATGTCGGCGCTGACCTCGTCGGCAAGGTCGAAGCGGGCATTCCCGAGGATGACCCCCGCAACCCGGCGGTGATCGCGGACAACGTGGGCGACAATGTCGGCGACTGCGCCGGGATGGCGGCCGACCTGTTCGAGACCTACGTCGTCACCGTAGGTGCGACCATGGTGCTGACCGCGCTGCTCTTGACCAGCCTCGGCGACCTGCTGCTACCGATGATGGCGCTGCCGCTGCTGATCGGCGGGGCGTGCATCGTCACCTCGATCATCGGCACCTACTTCGTGAAGCTGGGCCGCAAGCAGAACATCATGGGCGCGATGTACAAGGGCTTCATCGTCACCGCCGTGCTCTCGATCCCTGCGATCTTCGGCGTGATGACCTGGGCTCTGGGCGACATGAATGCCCTGATCGGCGCCAGCGTCGTCAGCGAAACCGCCACGGTCGCGCTGGGTGACACTCTGGTGACCGAGGGTACTGCCGAAGTCGTCGGCGGGTTTACCGGCATGGATCTGTTCTGGTGCACGATGCTGGGCCTGGTTATCACCGGCCTGATCATCTGGATCACGGAGTATTACACCGGCACCGAATACCGCCCGGTTCGCTCGATCGCCAAAGCGTCCGAAACGGGCCACGGGACCAACGTGATCCAGGGCCTCGCCATCTCGCTCGAAGCGACCGCGCTGCCCACGCTGGTGATCGTCGCGGGCATCATCGTTGCCTACATGCTCGCAGGCCTGATCGGGATCGCCTACGCGGCGACTGCGATGCTGGCGCTGGCGGGCATGGTCGTGGCGCTCGACGCCTATGGGCCGGTGACGGACAATGCCGGCGGCATCGCGGAAATGGCCGGGCTGGACGACTCCGTTCGCGAGAAGACCGACGCTCTGGACGCGGTGGGCAACACCACCAAGGCCGTGACCAAGGGCTATGCGATCGGTTCGGCAGGCCTCGCCGCGCTGGTGCTTTTCGCTGCCTACACCACCGACCTCACCGAGTTCTTCCCCGGCGTGACGGTGGACTTCAGCCTCAAGAACCCGTTCGTGATCGTCGGCCTGCTGCTGGGCGCGCTGCTGCCCTACCTGTTCGGTGCGATGGGCATGACCGCTGTGGGCCGCGCAGCGGGCGACGTGGTGAAGGACGTGCGCGAGCAGTTCGCGGAGAAGCCGGGCATCATGGATTACTCCGAGAAGCCCGATTACGCACGCACGGTGGACCTTGTGACCCGTGCAGCGATCAAGGAAATGATCGTTCCGTCGCTGCTACCGGTGCTGGCACCGGTGGTGGTCTATTTCGTCATCACGCTGATCGCAGGGCAAGCAAACGGCTTCGCCGCGCTCGGCGCGCTGCTGCTGGGCGTGATCGTCGGCGGGTTGTTCGTCGCGCTGTCCATGACCGCCGGAGGCGGCGCGTGGGACAATGCGAAGAAGTACATCGAAGACGGCAACCACGGCGGCAAGGGCTCCGAAGCACACAAGGCTGCGGTGACCGGCGATACCGTGGGCGACCCGTACAAGGATACGGCGGGCCCGGCGGTGAACCCGATGATCAAGATCACCAACATCGTCGCGCTGCTCCTGCTCGCCGCGCTGGCACAGGGTGTGGTCAGCTAACCCGCCGCTTTAACAGCAAAATACGTGCCCCCGCCCGGACCGATCCTCTGCCATCGCAGGGACGGCCCAGGCGGGGGTTTTTGCTTGCGATTGAAGCGATAACTCTTAAACCTGACATCACGGTCGGGGGGCCGTCTGGATCGCCTTGCGCCATCATGCCATTGATCGCGGTACGTTTTTACCAAGACCGGCTGAACGGATATGCCCTTCCTCCACAGAACAAATCCGAGTTTGGAAGGGACGCAATAAACTCATGATCAAGACCAGTCTTCTGCGCGGGGCCGCCTTCATGGCCGTGGCCGCTTTCTCAGCCGGTGCAATGCCCGCCGCGCTCGCGTCTCAGGCGCAGGCGCAGACCGCAGACACCCCGCCGCAGGTGCCCGCGACCGCCGAGGGCCGGATCCCGGCAGGCGAGTTCGTCAAGCAGGCCAACATGCGCACGGTACGAATTTCGCCCGATGGCACCCGCCTCGCCTATCTCGCCAACAGCGGCGGGAAGCAGGTGCTGGTAACGCTGAACCTGAACGACATCGCTGCGGGGCCGAAGCTGATCCTGGCGGCTGAGGAAGCCCGTGATTCGGGTGAGCGCACACTTCGCGGATTCCGCTGGGTCGGCAACGAGCATATCGTGATGACCGTGATCAGCCGCGAAGACATGGCCGGGAACCTCGCCGACTTCCGCCGCCTGATCGCTTACGACGTGAAGGACGGCGAACTTATCCAGCTCGCATGGCGCGACGCCGGGTTCGATGCGGGAAACATACTGCACATCGACCACAAGAACGGCACGTTCCTTCTCCAGCGTGACAGCACGGCTGGCAGCACCGAACGCTATTTCCTGCCCGAAGTGGTCGAGGTCGATGTCGACACGGGCAAATACAAGTATGTCCAGCGGACCAACCCGGTCGTCACCAATTGGCAGGCCGACGGCATGGGCGTGGTGCGCGCGGGCTACAATTATGATCGCGACACCGGCCGTCAGCGGATCCTCTATCGCTCCGGCGAGAGCGATAACTTCAGCACGGTCTACAATCAGGCCGATGCAACCTTCACCGAATCGCTGCCGGCGCCGCAGGTGTTCATTCCCGGGACCGACGAAGCCTTTGTGACGAGCCGCGAATCTGGGTTCACGAAGGTCTACCGGATGAACATGGAGACCATGAATCTTGGCGAACCGGTTTTCGAGGTTCCCGAGCGTGACGTCAGCGGAGTGATCCAAAGCGACGATGGCAACCGCGTGCTCGGTTACTATACCTTCGAAGACGGGCAGGAGCGCGCCGTCTACACCGACGAGACGCTTAAGGCGGTCAAGGCCGCGCTCGAGGGCGTGTTCGGCAAAGACGAGGCGCAGATCGTCGACTACTCGACCGACCTCGGCAAGGTCGTCGTCTTCGGTGGCGGCCTCCAACGGATCGGCGGATATTACATCTTCGACACCAAGACCGGACAGCTGGACCTGCTGGACTGGCAGTTCTCGGCGCTCAAGGATGCGCCGATCAATCCGATGCGGGCGGAAACCTACACCGCCAGCGACGGCACCAGGATCGAGGCGATCATCACCACTCCGCGTCATCGCGAGGGGCAGAAGAACCTGCCCGTCGTCGTGCTGCCGCATGGTGGTCCGTTCGGGGTGAAGGACACGATCAATTTCGGCTTCGCTGCATGGCACCAGGCTCTGGCGGAGCAGGGCTACGTCGTGATCCAGCCGAACTATCGCGGCTCGGGCGGCTACGGCAAGGAGTTCGAGAAGATGGGCCGCGAGCCGGGCGGCTACGGCAAGCGGATGCAGGACGACCTCAACGATGCGGTCACCTATTTCAGCCAGCAGGGCATGATCGACGCGGACCGTGCCTGCGTCATGGGCTGGTCCTACGGCGGTTTCGCAGCGGCGCGCGGGGCCCAGCGCGATGCCGACGTGTGGCAGTGCGCGATCGCGGGCGCAGGCGTGTACGACATGCCGCTGATGAATGCGTGGGATCGCAAGAACCTCGGCCGGTTCAGCGAAGGCTTCCAGGCAACCTCCGACGATGCCGAGGGTATCTCGCCCGCGCGCAACGCCGAAGGCAAGTGGGCACCGATCCTGATCGTCACCGCCAAGCGCGACGCCCGTATTCCGATGGAACAGGCTGAAACCCTCGTCTCGGCACTGCGCCGCGCAGGCAAGGTCGAAGGGCAGGATTTCCGTTACATCGTGCAGGAAAAGGGCACCCACAACCTGCCCTATGACGACGTGCACATGCAGTGGATCGACGAAGCCTATGCCTGGCTGCAGAAGTACAACCCGGCCTACATCCCCTCCGACGGGGACGCCGCTCCGGCCCTGATTTCGCTGAACTAAGCGACAGGTTGCCTGATTTTCGCAAGGCCGCGGTTCCTTCAGCAGGAGCCGCGGCCTTCGCTTTTGTGCGCCGGACTTAAGCAATTCTCAGCCTTTCCGCCCTAGGCTTAACGGCAGGGTAAGGCTCCGATCTGGTGCGAAAGGCGACGATAAGCGCGATGACGGCGGTGGACATGGTTGCTCCGGGTTACGACCGGGCCGGCGAGGTCGCGCCGCACTTCGCGGTGGCGCGCTGGCGCGGCTGCATGCCAGCCGATGAAGAGTGGGATGCCCTCGCAGTAGCGGCGAGCGAACCCAACCCCTTCTTCGAACGTTGGTTTCTCACCCCCTCGCTCGCGTCCTTTGATCCAGAGGGGCGCGTGGTCCTCGCGCAGCTGCGGGTCGATGGGCGGCTCGTCGGCCTTGCGCCGCTGGGGCGTGCGGGCCACTATTACGGTCGCCCCCTGCCCCACCTTTCGCTGTGGCTGCACGCCAATGCGTTCTGCGGCGTGCCGCTGATCGCGGAAGGGTTCGAGACGGTGTTCTGGTTGTCACTGCTCGCCTGGTCCGACCGCCAGCCGGGCATGGCCGCCTTTCTCCATCTGCCCGGAATGCCCGAAGACTGTGCCCCGGTGCACGCCCTCACTGCCCTCGCCACGCAGACCCATCGCGGCCATTCGGTGGTCGAGCGTGAGGCACGCGCGCTGCTCGCCTCGGATCTGAGCCCGGCGGACTATTTCACCCAGTCGCTATCCACCAAGAAGCGCAAGGAACTGCGCCGACAGGAACGCCGCTTGGCCGAACACGGCGCGCTTGAGGTGGTCCGCACCACCGATCCCGTACAGGTATCACGCTGGGCCGACGCTTACCTCGCGCTCGAAGCCGCGAGCTGGAAAAGCCGTGCGGGCAGCGCACTGGCCGATTCACCCGCCCACGCACAGTTCTTCCGCGACAGTCTGGCAGGCGCGGCGGCGCAGGGACGATTTGAGGGGCTCGCGCTGCATCTCGACGGTCGCCCGATCGCAATGCTCGCGACCTTCCTCACCGCGCCCGGCGCGTTCAGCTTCAAGACCGTCTACGACGAACGCTTCTCCCGCTATTCGCCCGGCGTGCTGCTGCAGAAGGAAAACCTCGACCTGCTGGCGCACGAGGACATTGCCTGGTGCGACAGCTGCGCCGCGCCCGACCACCCCATGATAGACCATTTCTGGCGCGGGCAGCGCAGCATGGTCGCGCTCAATCTGGCCATCGGCGGCCAGGCCCGTCGAACGCTCGGG
>CEQK01009255.1_pt1 | contig 13358 bp, 10 predicted proteins | sample 531051 | NCBI WGS metagenome assembly CEQK01 (sample SAMEA2621229, study PRJEB7988) | marine metagenome | biome: marine biome (ENVO:00000447); feature: deep chlorophyll maximum layer (ENVO:xxxxxxxx); material: "saline water (ENVO:00002010), including plankton (ENVO:xxxxxxxx)" | depth 150 m
CGTAAGCCTACGCCGCAAGTTGTGCCAAATGTTCTGACGACGGACAGGCGACGTTTTTCAGACCCGACCCGACATCCTGCTGAAGCGACATGGGCAAATCGTCGCAGTGATCGACACCAAATGGAAAGCGCTCGCCAAAGAACCCTCGGATCGCAAGCGCGGCGTCAGCCAAAGCGATGTTTACCAGATGATGGCGTACAGTCGCATCTACGGTTGCCGGAATTTGATGCTTCTCTACCCCGCTACACCGGGCACCGGCAGCACCATTGTGAGAAATTTCGGCATTCATGGCGGCCATGAGAGACTGACGCTGACGCGGCTCGATCTATCCGCGAAGCCGCGAGACATCATCAATTCCTTGAGTTCACTCGTCCAATCGGCGATTCCGATCCAATCATCTCAATCAAGTCCGGAAACCTCCTTTGCTCACACGTGAAATTCGTAGCCAGATCGACAAGCTGCGTGACCATTTCTGGTCCGGCGGTGTCTCCAATCCGCTGACCGCGGTGGAGCAGCTCACCTATCTGATGTTCGCCAAGCGGCTGGACGACATCCAGAAGCTGGAGGAAAGCAAGGCGGTTGGCCTCAAGTCTCAAGGTTACGAAGCGCGCGTTATCTTTCCGGAAGGCAAAGACGGCCTGGAAACGCCCGGCTTCCCCGATGGCGGCTGCCCATACGACCTGATGCGCTGGTCGCGGTTCAAGAACGAGCCCCCCGCGCGGATGTACGAGATCGTCGCCGATCACCTGATGCCGTTCATGCGCACCATCGGCGGCCAGGAATCGGTGATGGCGAAGCATATGAGCGGCGCGCGGCTGGCCTTCACCAAGCCGGCGCTGCTCGACAAGCTTGTCCAGGGGCTCGACGAAATCCCGATGGATGATCGCGATACCAAGGGCGACGTTTTCGAGTACCTCCTCGCCAAGATCGCCACCTCGGGCGAGAACGGGCAGTTCCGCACCCCGCGCCATATCATCGACCTGATGGTCCGCCTGATGGCTCCCAAGCCCACCGATACGATCTGCGATCCGGCGGCGGGCACGGCGGGCTTCCTGATGATGGCGAGTGAATATATCCGCGAGACCCATCCCGATTTCTGGAAGGACGAGGCGCTGCGCAAGCATTTCGAGACGGAGGCCTTCACCGGCTACGATTTCGATGAGACCATGCTGCGCATCGGCGCGATGAACATGATGCTGCACGGGATCGAGGCGCCGCGTATTTCCTATCGCGACAGCCTGGCGGAAGGCGGCGGCGAGGATGTCGGCCACTACAGCCTGATCCTCGCCAACCCGCCCTTCGCCGGCAGCCTGGACAATGAAAGCTGTTCCAAGGACCTGCTCAAGGTCGTCAAGACCAAGAAGACCGAGCTACTGTTCCTCGCCCTGTTCCTACGGATGCTCAGCACTGGCGGGCGCGCGGCGGTGATCGTGCCCGATGGCGTGCTGTTCGGGAGCCAGAAGGCGCACAAGGAAATCCGCCGCCTGCTGGTGGAGGATCACAAGCTCGACGCGGTAATCTCGCTCCCCTCGGGCGTGTTCCGGCCCTATGCCGGCGTTTCGACCGCGATCCTGATCTTCACCAAGACCGGGCGCGGCGGCACCGACCATGTCTGGTATTACGACATGCAGGCGGACGGCATCAGCCTGGACGACAAGCGCAATCCGCTGCTCGACGAGGCGCTGCTCGGCCCGGTGCCCGAACGCGCGCTGAGCGAGGAGGAGCATGCGAAGAACAACCTGCCCGACATCCTCGCCCGCTTTGCCGAACGTGACGGCAGCGAGAGGGGCCGGGAGCGCACCGAACAGAGCTTCTGCGTGCCCAAGGCGGACATTGTCGAGGCCGGCTACGACCTCTCGCTCAACCGCTACAAGGAGGTGGTGCACGCGGAGGTGAAGTACGATCCGCCCAAGGAGATCATCCGCGAGTTGCGCGAAATGGAAGGCGAGATCGCCAAGGGGCTCACTGCGCTTGAGGAGATGTTGGGATGAAGACAGTCCCGCTCCACGAGGTAGTCGATGTGGCGGCAGGCCAGGCCGCTCCGCCGCCAGAAGCGTTTGAGGGATCAGGCATACCATTCATCCGTGCCGGGAGCGTGGAAGGACTAATGACGCGTTCCAACTGGGGCGAGCTAGAGCATATCTCCGAAGAAACGGCCAAAAAGCGTAAGCTCAAACTTTTCCCACGAGACACAGTCTTGTTCGCCAAAAGCGGTATGTCAGCCAGCTTAGGCCGGGTCCACCGTATCGATCGTCCGGCATATGTTGTGAGCCACCTTGCCGCGCTGAAGCCGAACGGAAAGGCCGACCCTTCATTCCTAGCCCATTGGCTAAGTTACTTCGGCACACATAAGCTGATTAAAGACCCGGCTTATCCGTCGATCCGTTTAGCGGATATTTCAGGAATGCCTTTTCCTGATGTGGGAAAATTGGAGCAGAAGCGGATTGCGGCGATCCTTGATCAGGCGGACGCGCTGCGCCGCCTGCGTCGCCAATCCCTCTCTCGCCTGTCGGACCTCGGTGAGGCGATTTTCGCCGAGATGTTCGGCTCTGGCTCCCACACCAACCATACGGCTCTTGTGCCTCTCTCCCAAGTGGCGCAGCTCATCAATGGGGATCGCTCCTCAAATTACCCAAGCGGCAACGACATCGTCGATGCCGGTGTCTTATTTCTAAGCACGCGCAACATATTGGATGGGAAAGTTGACCTCTCATTTCGGCAATTCATCACCTCGGAGAAGTTCAACAGTTTAGGGGGGGGGAGGCTCGCTCGCGATGACGTTGTCATTACTCTCAGAGGCACAACAGGTCTGTCTGCTGTATTCAATACAGAGTACGAAACTGGGTTCATAAACGCGCAATTGATGATTATTCGTTGCGGTAGCAGTTTGTTACCGCAGTATCTACAAAGATACCTTTCGCTTCCTGCCACCCAACATAGAATGAAGAGGGGCGGTTCAGGCTCCGCCATTCCGCAACTGACAGGCGCGCAGATGAAAAATTTCATGATCTTGGTTCCGCCAATTGCTCAGCAACGTGCATTCGTTGATGCGAACGCGGATCTCCAAGATCACATTACCGATATCCTCGCTAGCGCGAGCAAGCTCGACGCCCTCTTCGCCTCGCTCCAGCAGCGCGCCTTTCGCGGGGAGCTTTGAGCGATGGAGGCCGCGACGCACAGGCTGAGCTTGCCCGGTCCGATGTTGCGGCGTGGTTTCTGGCTCTACGTGTGGCAGGTCGATGTGCCGGGGGAGGGCGAGCCGCTGCTCTATGTCGGGCGGACGGGCGATAACAGCAGTCCCAATGCCAGCGCGCCCTATACGCGCATGGGGCAGCATCTGGGGCAGGCGAGGGCGCAGAACGCGCTCCGCAAGCATCTCGAAAGGCGCGGGCTGGCTCTCGAAGAATGCAGCTATACCCTGATCTGCCATGGTCCGATCCATCCCGAGGTGGAGCGCCCGGATACTGTCGAGGAACGGCGGGCTCGCCGCAATGAACTGTTCGCGCGGCATCTCCCCTTTCGAGACGAGGTCGGCGCCTACGAGCGCGATCTTGCCGCATCGCTCGCCGAAGCGGGATATGACGTGCTCAACACCGTGAAATGGATGCGTCACGGCAATGCGGAGCGCTGGGCGCTGATCCGCGCCGCGTTCGCGCAAGACTTCCCAAGGCTGGAGCGAGCAGCATGAGCGACTCCAAGCGCCCGATCCTCTCGCCCAAAGGCACCCCCTCACGTGAGCCTGAGCAGCCAGCACCCGGCAGCTCGCAATTCGCTTTCCTCGCCCCGTTCCCCTTTATCCACGACCACGTCGCCATGGCAGAGCGGCAGGCGCTGTCCGATCCGCGTGGGAGCGCGGTCCATGCGCGTCTTGCCGTCGAGGCGTTGATGCGCTGGCTGTTCGACAACGATGCCGAGCTGCGCTGGCCCTATCAGGATCATCTCGCCGCGCTGATCGCCGAGCCGAGCTTCGTCCGCTTGGCGGGCACGATGATCCGCACCAAGATCGACCTGATCCGCAAGATCGGTAACCGCTCCGCGCATCCGGGCCGTTTCGCCGACAGTCAGGCGGTGAGTGCGGTGCGCGAGCTGTTCCATGTCGGCATCTGGTTCGCCACCCGCTATTCCGAAGATCCGCCGCCTGCCGATCTCTCTTTCGCTGCCGATCGCTTGCCACGCGGGAAAGAGGCACCGCAGACCAGCGCCGAGGATGCCCAGCGACTGGAGAAGCAGGCCGACGAAGCGCGCGAGGCGCTGGAGGCCGAGCGTAAGGCGCGCATGGCCGATGCGGAGAGCCGCGCGGCACTCGAAGCCGAACTGGCGAAGGTACAGGCAGAGATCACCGCGCTGCGCAAGGCCAATGAGGGCCGCGACGCCGGGCACGATTACGACGAGGCGACGACCCGCGACGAATTCATCGACGCACTGCTGCGCGAGGCCGGCTGGTCGCTGGCCGAAGAGCGCGACATCGAGTTCCCCGTCCACGGGATGCCCAACGACCGCAGCTTCGATGGCAAGGGAAAGGGCTTCGTCGACTATGTGCTGTGGGGCGACGATGGCAAGCCGCTGGCGCTCGTCGAGGCCAAGCGTGCTCGCAAGGATCCGCGGGAGGGCAAGCAGCAGGCCAAGCTCTATGCCGATTGCCTGGAGGAGCGGTACGGACAGCGGCCGGTCATCTTCTACACCAATGGCTACGGCCACTGGATATGGGACGATAAGCATTACCCGCCGCGCCCCGTCTCCGGCTTCCGTACCAAGGACGAGCTGGAGCTGCTGATCCAGCGGCGTGACACCCGTGCCCCCTTCGCCACCGTGCCCACCAACCGCGCGATCGCCGGCGGGGCGGGCCGCACCTATCAGGAAAAGGCAATCCGCGCCGTCTGCCACCGCTTCGAGGATGGTGACCATGGCGGCGAGAACCAGCGGACCGCGCTGCTGGTCATGGCCACCGGATCGGGCAAGACGCGCGTCGCCATTGCACTTTCCGACGTTTTGATGCGTGCCAATTACGCCAAGCGCGTGCTGTTCCTGGCCGATCGCACAGCGCTGGTGCGTCAGGCGGCTAAGATTTTTCGCATGCATCTAAAGGACAGCGCGACTGTCAACCTTGTGCAGGAGCCGGGCGGTGACGGACGCGTGTTCGTATCGACCTATCCCACGATGATGAACCTGATCGAGCGCGCACGTCAGGAAGGTCGCGGTCGCTTCGGCCCCGGCTATTTCGATCTTGTCATCATCGACGAGGCGCACCGCTCGGTTTACCGGAAATACAAGGCGATCTTCGATTGGTTCGACGCGCCGCTGCTCGGCCTGACAGCCACGCCGAAGGACGAGATCGACAAGAACACTTACGGGCTGTTCGAATTGGAGGATGGCGTACCCACCGACGCTTACGACCTGGCGGACGCGGTGCGCGATGGATTCCTCGTGCCGCCCAAAGCCGTCGATGTGCCGCTCAAATTCCCGCGCGAGGGCATCCAGTATGACGATTTGAGCGACGAGGAAAAGGAGGCCTGGGACGAGGCCGAATGGGGCGAAGACGGCCCGCCCGATGGCGTCGATGCTGCCGACGTAAACGATTGGCTGTTCAACAAAAACACAATCGACCAAATGCTGAAGCAGCTGATGGAGGATGGACTGAAGGTGGCCGGAGGCGACCGGCTCGGCAAGACCGTCGTCTTCGCCAAGAACCACCGGCATGCCGAATATATCGTCGAGCGGTTCGACGCCAATTTCCCTGCGCTGAAGGGGCATTTCTGCCAGCTGATCGACAACCGGGTACGCTACGCCCATTCGCTGATCGACAAGTTCGAGGAGCCGGAGAGCGATCCGCACATCGCCGTGTCGGTCGACATGCTCGATACCGGCATCGACATCCCCGACGTTCTCAACCTCGTATTCTTCAAGATCGTCCGGTCGAAATCGAAGTTCTGGCAGATGATCGGCCGCGGGACGCGATTGCGTGAAGGCATCTTCGTAGACGCCGATAGCAAGCGGACCGATAAGGAGTTCTTCTACGTCTTCGATTACCTGGGCAACCTCGACTATTTCAACGCGCAGATGGAGCGCACCGAGGGGAAGGCGACCGCGCCGCTAGGTGAGCGGCTGTTTGCTGCCCGGGTCGATTTACTGGGCCTTATGCAGCCTTCTGCCGAGGATACGACAACGGTACGGTCACCTTCGCACGGGTATCGCGGTGAAGAACCAGGGCTGTACGAAGCCACACGTGCGCAGTTGAAGCGTGAAGTGGACGGAATGGCGCCAGACAATTTCATCGTCCGGGCACAGCGCCGCCATGTTGAGAAGTTTCAGATTGAGAAGGCCTGGGAGCATCTGTCAGAAGAGGATAGGCACGAACTGACCGAGTTCATCGCAGGATTGCCGACCTCGGAGATCGATCCCGACACGGATGCGAAGCGGTTCGACCTGCTCTCCCTGCGTATTCAATTGGCAATGTTGCGGCGGGAGCCGTTCGAGAAGTTCCGGAAGACATTCGTCCAGCAGGTCCATTTGCTCGAAGCCAAGGCGGCGGTTCCGGATGTGGCGCGCGAGCTGGAGCTTATCCTCGAAGTTCAGACGCGCGAGTGGTGGATGGATGCGACGCCGCAAATGGTCGAGGTCGCACGCCGCCGACTTCGTGGGTTGATGAGCCTGATCGATCCGGGAGAGCAGGTCATCGTCAGTACCGATCTTGCCGATCAGATGGGTGAGAAGCGCGAAGTCGAATTGACCGATCTCGGCGGTGCATCGTCACTTGCGCAATTCCGGCGCAAGGCTCGCGCATTTGTGGAGGCGCATGCGGATCATCTGACCCTCGTGCGGCTACGCCAGGGTAGGCCGCTCACGGATGTCGATCTCGAAGAGTTGCAGAAGCTGTTCGTGTCGGCCGGTCTGACTAGCGAGGACGATTTCACGCGGGTTCGCACCCTGCCAGACCTGCCGAATTTCATAAGGTCGCTCGTCGGGCTGGATAGAAAGGCAGCGAGAGAGGCGTTCAACGCTGCGTTGGCTGACACGACGCTGTCAGCCCAGCAGATCAGCTTTGTCGAACTTATTGTGGATCAGCTCACGGCCACGGGCAGCATGGACCCCGTTTTACTTTATGCGCCGCCGTTTACCGATACCGCGCCGAATGGTGTGAGCGACCTGTTTCCAGCAGACTCGGTCGCGAAGATCGTATCCACGATCGAGGGATTCGAACCGCGTTCCGAGGCTGGGTAATAGGCCATCCTTAATCGAGGCCGTCTCAGCCCCTTGTGTACACGGCGTATACACAGGCCCATTTCCCACTATCCGCACCGAAATCTAAAACCGCAAAAACCACCGTTTCCCGCGGGTTTGAATGGTCGGGGAGACAGGATTCGAACCTGCGACCCTCTGCTCCCAAAGCAGATGCGCTACCAGGCTGCGCTACTCCCCGACACGGGATATCTTATGGCGGTCGCTTCCGGTGGGCCCGGCAGGACTCGAACCCGCGACCTAGCCGTTATGAGCGGCCAGCTCTAACCAACTGAGCTACAGGCCCCCGGATCGCGATGCCATCGCAAGGCCGGGCGCTAGCCGCGATTGCGCGAGCCTGCAAGCGGGCAGTGGCCCTCAATCGTGGTCGGCGGCTGCCCAGATATCGGCAACCGTGCTCGGCGCGACCTTGTGCGCGGCCATGTGCGCGTAAACCCCGCTCAGCCAGCCGTACAGCCGGTCCACATCCGCATCGCTATGGGTATAGGGCGTGTTGCCGGGCGCGAGGGAGGGACTGTGGAACGACAGGACCAGCACCGGCAGCCCCGCATCAAGCGCGGCATCGACTGCTTTCTTTGCAGCGCCCAGCGGCGTACCCTCTGGCGTCAACCGCACCCGTTCGAGCAGGCCGGTGCGCGATGCGATTCCGGCACCTCGGGGCAGCCGGGTGAGCTTTGGGAACAGCGTCGCGCCAGAGCGCCTCAGCGCGCCGCGATAGACGCTGGTGACCGGCAGTTCGAGCAGCTCGGGCTCGCGAGAGACCCAGTAGGGATGGTTGGGGAAATCCTCGTAATTGGGGCCGTCCTGCTCCGAATAGTCGAACAGCGCGCGGACCGATGTGTCCACGCGAATGCCGGTGTCGTGCAGGATCGCCTTGGTCGAAGGGCCCAGACCATATCGGCCCGCGCGGTAGGAAATCGGCGCGGTGCCGAACCCTTCCTCGATCGCGTCGCGCAGGCGAGTAAACTTCTCGCGTTCCAGCTCTGCCGGAAGATTGCCTGCGAAGCTGTTGAAAGTATTCACTTCCTCATCGAAGGGCGGATTGACCCAGGGGTGCAGCTGCACGCCGACCTCGGCCTTCCCGCGACGCACCGCATCGCCGATGATCTCGCGCGCACGGGCCGACTGCACGATCGGCCAATCGACCAGATAGAGCGGCGAGACGCCCAGCTCTTCGCAGAAGGACTGGAACCGGGGGATCTGCTCGACATGGTCGAGATCGTGCTGGTCGCGGGTGAAGGGCTTGTCCCAGTCGAAGGCTTCTTCGGTATCGACGGTCAGCAGTGAAACGGGCGCGAAGCCGGGCGCGAATTGCGCCGCCTGGTCCGCCGTCGGCAATCTCAGCATAGGTTTTGGCCCCCGTCAGGTCGGGCGCCACGCCCGCAGTTCAAACCGCGTGTTCGGGCACTCCGCCACGTTGATTAGCGGCGGGTTCGTTTGCGGTCAAAGCGGGCAGCGTGAGTATCAACTGCCGGTTCTCGCGCCGTAGGCTGCCGCCGATCGCAAGCGCTTCGGCCCGCGCGAGGCGCAGCGCGAAGCCGGGGCCGAACGGCCCGGCGCTGATCGCGACCGACAGCGGCTTGCCGCGTGCGGCGAAGATATCGTCACTGCCGTTGAGTGAGGCGGGCAGGTCGGCAATGAGTTGCGCTGTGCCCGCGTGGGTTTCCAGCGTCAGCGCGAGCTTCTCGCTCGGCGCGGCAGCCGAGCCGAGCGTCGCGAGGATGCGCCAACTGAGCAGCTCCGCGTCCGCGCGGGCCAGATCGACCTTGCACACCCCGCCCAGCGTGGCGACGAAGCTCGCACTGCGGGGCTGCAGCATCGGGATCAGTTGCGCGACATGCTGGCGGAAGATCGCGGCAATATCCGCATCGCCGCCGGCCGGGCGCAATTGGCCGCTCTCCAGACGGCTGAGGCGTTCCAGATCGTCGAACCCGGCGAGCATGCGCGCACTGTCGCCCGCAATCCCCGCGGCAAGCGCGCGATAATCGTGCGGGACCGGGCCGACCACCTGCTGCTGGATGACTTCGGCAAAGCCCTGGATCGCGTTTACCGGCGTGCGCAGCTCGTGCAGCAGCTGGCGCAGGCGATCGCTGTGGTTGCCCGGCTCCTCCGCCTCCAGCGCGCGGCGCATCCCGCCTGCAAAGCCGAGGAAGCGCCCGTCGGGGCTGGAAAAGCGCGGCTGTGCATCGAGAATCCAGTCGCCCGCGATCGCCGGACCACCTTCGAGCTTTACCTGTACGGCGCGCAGCGGCTGCTGGAGCGCGATCGCTTCGGCGAATTCCTCGGGCAGGATGGAGGGGAGCGACAGATACATCACGCGCGAGGCGGCGAAGCTGTCTGCCCAGTCGATCGTGCCTGTGGTGTCGGTCGCAAAGCCGAAGCCGGTCAGCTCCTCCTGCCGGATGCTCGCCTCGGTGAAGGGCAGGGTGGGGGCGGTGCGGTCGGGCTCTGCCGGGGCGGCAGCGCGGCGATCATCGTCGTTGCTCGCTCCGCCCCCGGCGTTCTTCTCTTCCTTGGCGCGCTGGAACGCTTCGATCCGGTGGCGCAGCGCGGCAATTTCGCCCTGTGCGTCGGGTTGTGCTTGGGGTTGCGGCTGAGGTTGGGGCTCCGGCGCGGGCTCGCGATCCGAAGCGGAAGGCGATTCGGTGCGGGCGGCGGCCTGCGCGCCGGCGATACCCGCCGCGAGCGCGCCGATCGCCGCAGCCATTTCGCTACCGCCGGCGGTGGCGGGCGCATGTGTAGCCTCGGCCTCAGTGGTCTCGTCGACCTCGGTGAATTCGCCATCGACGATGTCGTCGTCCTCCGGTTCGGGCTCCGGTTCTTCAGCCACCGGCGCTTCGTCAGTCGGCGCGTCTTCCACCAGCGGCTCTTCTGCGTCCGGCAGCGGCAGCGCGCGGTCGCGCACGCCGAGCCTTTCGAGCAGATCCTCAACCTTTCCGGGCAGATCGCGGCGCAGGCGCATAAACCCACGCGCGCGCACCGGTAGCCCGGGAATCAGTTCGAGCCACTGCTCTTCCGTGAGCCGTGCGGTGGACAAGGTGGCGCAGGCGACGTCGGGTTCGCCTTCCGCGAAATGCGCGACCAGCTCCGGATCGTTCAGCCGTCGGCCCTGTTCGCGAATGATCTCGGCCCGCTCGCGAACCGAGATGGTTTCGGCGAGTGATTCGAGCCGCAGCCGCGCAGCCGCAAGGAGGCTCGGATCGCGCCCTTCGCGCGGACGACCGAGCAGGTCCAGCAACTGGCGATATTGCGTGCGCGCACCCGCGCTCGCGCTCGCTTTCTGGCGCAGGACAGTGGCTAGGCGATCGTCGAACTGCATGATCGGGAAAAGACGCGGGCTCCGGCGACAAACGAAAAGGTCCGCCGGCCCGGGCGGCGCGACGTGTATGGTGCATAACCCTTTAACACGCAGCAGGAATGCCAGTCAGTCCCCACGTTGCAAAGCGGGACATTCGCTGTCATGAACAATAATGTTAGTCGCTCGAATTATTAACAAAGGTGATCCTTTCAGGATTGGTTCGGATGGCGACAGGGATGATGGATTGTTGCGGAAGGGGGGCCTGTGGCCAATCTTGATGAGATCGATCGGCAGCTGCTGCAGGAATTGCAGGCTGAAGGGCGGATTACGAATGTCGAACTGGCGCGCCGTGTCGGGCTGACGGCACCACCATGCTTGCGCCGCGTGCGCGCGCTGGAGGACATGGGTGTGATCCGCGGCTATCACGCCGATCTGGAACCCTCGAAGCTGGGTTTTGCGATCGTGGTCTTCGCAATGGTCAGCCTGAAGAGCCAGGCCGAGGATTCGCTGCGCGAGTTCGAGGCCGCGATGCAGGATCTGCCCGAGGTGCGCGAGGTCCACATGCTCAACGGCGAGATCGATTTCGTTCTCAAGATCGTGAGCCGGGATTTGCAGAGCTTCCAGGAATTCCTGACCAGCAAGCTGACCCCTGCGCCCAACGTGGCAAGTGTAAAGACCTCTCTGACGATCCGGACCAGCAAATATACCCCGGGCGTTCCGCTCAAGTAAGCGGGGCGAGAATGACTTCGTCCGATCAGCTTTCGGGCCATTGCCTGTGCGGCGAGGTGGCCATCGTGCTGGCGCAGCCCTCGCGCGAGGTGGAAATCTGCCAGTGCGATATGTGTCGCCGCTGGGGCGGTGCATTCTATGCCGCACAAAGGGGCTCCGAGGCGACGGTAACGGGCGAGGATTTCGTCACCGAATACCGCTCTAGCGAGTGGGCCAGCCGGGCCTTTTGCAAACAGTGCGGCAGCGGGCTGTGGTTCCGCTTCCTGCCGACGGGCAACCGCAGCTTTTCCGCAGGATTGTTCGACGGCGCGGCGCACCACGCAATCGAGAAGGAAATCTTCGTCGACGAGCGCGCCGAATGGTGCCGGATCGAGGGCGCTCACCCGCGCCAGACCGGCGCGGAAGTGATTGCGGAGGCCAAGGCGGCGGGTTTTACCTTCGACTAGGCGGGCGTCGGCGGGTTGGCCCGCTTTCTCGTCATTTTCCAATACCGGCAAAAATGGGCGAGACAGTGCGTCGATAAGATGATACATTGTATCAATGAGCAGCCCTGCATCCAATTCGACCTCCGACTTCTTCGACCAGAATATCGCCGACAGCTACGACGAGCGAAACAGCCGGCTGGCCCCGATTTCCGACGGCTTGCACTTCCTGCTGCGGCTGACGCTTGCATCGCTGCCGGAGAACGCCCGCGTGCTATGCGTGGGCGTTGGCACGGGGGCGGATATTTTCGCGCTCGCCAGCGAACGTGCCGACCTGAAGTTCGTCGGCGTCGACCCTTCGGCCCAGATGCTGGAGATTGCCCGACATCGCCTGGACGAGGCAGGCATCGGCGCCCGGTGCGAGCTGGTCCACGGCTATGTCGACGCGGTGGCGGAGCGCGATTTCGCCGCGGTGGTCAGCCTGCTCGTCGCCCATTTCGTGCAGCGTGAAGACCGCCCCGCGTTCTACCGCGCGATTTACGATCGGCTCGCGCCGGGCGGGCGCTTCCTCAGCGCAGAGATCAGCGGCGACCTCGACGCACCGCAGTTTCCCGCGATGGTCGAGGACTGGAGGCAGGTTCACGCGCTGATGGGCGCGAACGAGGAATCGCTGGCTTCGCTGGGCGACACCTTGCGCAACGTTCTCGGCGTGATCGGCCGGGCGGAAACGGAGGCTTTATGGCGCGAGGCGGGCTTTGCCGTGCCGGTGCCGTTCTTCCAGGCGTTCATGATTCGCGGATGGCATGCCGACAAGCCGTCCGCCTGACTTCAGCCGCCCGTGACCGCGAAGCTCTGCCTCAGCTTGAGCAGGCTGGCGGGCTGCCAGAACAGCTTTTTTTCGCGCGGAAAGCTGGCGAAGACGGGGTAATCCTTGCCACTGACATTGAGCCTGACCAGGACCGGCAGGTCGCCAGACTGATTCAGGAAATCGCGCAGCGTGCTCCAGTTGCCGACGATCTGGACGAAACACCCGCTCTTCTCTCCGGCGGTGAACTTGCGCGTGGTGGCGCTGTCCAAGGTCAGGCTCCCCGCTCTCGAAGCGAGGGTCAGCGCGAAAGTGTCTTCTGCCAGATTTTCGCAGCTATCTCCGATTCCGGCATTGAGGATGGCAACCTTGAGGTTGGCCTTGCTGTCCAACCCGATGAGCAAGTCCTGCCGGAAGTCGCCGGTGGTCAGATGGCGGCCGAACACATGGTTCGCGCGCATCTGGCTGAAAATCTCGCCGTTCACCCCTTCGGCACGCGGCTTGCCCCAGTCCTTTGCCAGCTCGTAGTTGCGATCCCGTGTGTCGCCTTCCGTGGCCATCCGGGTCTCCGCGACGGCCAGCGCGGCTCCAGCTTCGCCGGGTCGGGTATCGCTTTGCGACGCGAACGCCGCCGTTCCGGCGCACAGGGAAATTGCGGCAATGGTGCAGATCAACTTACGCATGGGCTGGTCCTCCTGCGGGCGAGGATTAGCCGCCCCGCACGCCTATTCCGCGATCGTCTTGTCGGTGAAGACAGCGGATAGGATCGCGCGGGGCGAAGCGTAAGTTACAAGTGCCGTTAGCTTTCGCTCTCGCGCTGCGCGAGCCACTCTTCCAGCCACTTGATCGAATAGTCGCCGTTGAGGAT
>CEQK01043541.1_pt1 | contig 13324 bp, 10 predicted proteins | sample 531051 | NCBI WGS metagenome assembly CEQK01 (sample SAMEA2621229, study PRJEB7988) | marine metagenome | biome: marine biome (ENVO:00000447); feature: deep chlorophyll maximum layer (ENVO:xxxxxxxx); material: "saline water (ENVO:00002010), including plankton (ENVO:xxxxxxxx)" | depth 150 m
CGAGGCCGCCGACACGGTCTGCAGGCGTTCGCTGACCTTGGCATCGAATGCGCTTGTCAGTTCCTCCATGCGCTTGGTCCGTTCCTCGCGGCGGGCCTGGTTCGCCCGTTCCTGTTCCTCCAGCTTCCGGCGTTCGATGCCGTTCTCCTGAAACACCAGAAGCGCCTGGGCCATGGCGCCGATTTCATCGCTGCGGTTGACGCCGTCGATCTGGGTTTCAAGATTGCCGGCAGCGACATCGGACATTTCCCGGGTCATTGCGGTAATCGGCTTTGAAATGCTTCGGCCGATCAGAATACCCATGGCGGCGACGATCGAGATGACGATGGCGGCGGAAACGGCGATAGCCACCAACAGATCGTGCAGCGGGGCGAAGATTTCCGATTGATCGATTTCCGCGATTACGGCCCACCTGGTACCCAGGAAATCCAGCGCGGTATAGGCGGAGACGACGGGAATGCCGCGGTAATCCGCGATCTCGTCAATTCCGGTCCCGCCTTCCAGGGCGTGTTTCACGGATTCGGATTCAACCTTCGTCTTGAGGATGGTCGAGTCCTTGGCGAACCGCGAGTCGCTGCGCATCAGGAAATCGCGCCCGACCAGATAGGTTTCTCCGGTCTCACCCATGCCGTCCGCGGATTGCATGATCTCGTTAATACGTGCGATGGGCATCTGAAACGCGAGCACGCCGATGACCTTGCCGTCGAAATTCTTAACCGCGGTCGAGATGAAGCTGGCAGGCGCTCCGTTGCTCGGCGCATAGGGTTTGAAGTCGAAAAACGCCATTTCGCCCGGCGCCTTGTCCATGGCGCTTTGATAGGCGCGGCCCAGATCCGTATCGCGCCATTTGCCCGACAGGACGTTTGTCGCGAAGTCCGGTTCCTTGAACACGGTGTACACAAGGTTGCCCCGGGCATCGAAGATGAAGACGTCGTAGTATCCCCGCTCGGTCATGAATTCGCGCAGCCAGGGGTGGTATGCTTTATGGGCGGAGGCGTAGCTTGACCCGTCCGGCGCGACGTCGAGCAGGTGCTTGTCGCCGATGGGGTTCGGATTGTCGGTGATGTACTTCTTCTGGAGTTCGGGGCCCGCGTTGTCGCCAAGCTCGTTCCATCCGCGGGAGAAATCACTCAGCGCGCGACGGATCAGGGGGCTGTCCGATTGAACCTTCAAGTCCTGACGGATGCTGTCCAGGTAGCTGCGGATAAAATGGGTTTTGGCGCCGCCCAGGGCCGTCAGCTTTTTCTCGGCTTCCCCTTGCAGTTCGATTGCGGCTTTCCGATAGGACAAGGCACCCGTCACCACCGTTGCGAGGATAGAGGCGATTACGATCGCCAACGGGACCTTTTTCGATATCTTCAAGGTGGGCATGTAAGGACTTCTCCTGAGGTTCATTTCCGGTGCGTCGGTAAGCTCGTGGGGTGGTTCGGCTCAGCGCGGACGCGAACGTTAGCCGGCAGATATTTCAAAATGAGTGCATTTTTGACACTGCCAGCCGATCACCCCCTGGATTCTCAGGGGAAAACGGCGCGCCAAAGCCAATGGTGCCGAATAAAGCAATATCCGTGCCGAATGCCGATGGATGAAGGGGGGCGTTTGCCCAACGTGACTTAACCCCCTTTAAAGGTTGTCATAATACGATAACCTTTGCCCCCGGTGACTTCCCGCGGGCAGAGGGATAAGATCATCGCCATGGACGATATTCAGTTGGAAACCCCGGCCAAGGCCGGAGAGCACGCCGAAGGCGCCGGCAACGGCGGCGCCAAGGAAGGCGGGGCGCGGGCGCCGCAGCGCCGGGCCCGCACCCAGCAACTGCGCGAACGCTACATCAACCGGGAAATTTCCTGGCTGGCCTTCAATTCGCGGGTGCTTGAGGAAGCCAATAACCCCCACCACCCGCTGCTGGAACGGCTGCGTTTCCTGTCGATCTCGGCATCGAACCTGGATGAGTTCTACATGGTCCGTGTCGCCGGCCTTAAGGGCCAGGTGCGGGCCGGCGTGGGCACGCCGTCCGAAGACGGCCAGACCCCGGCGGAACAGCTTCACGCCATCCATCAGGAGGTCGGCCGCCTGATGCAGGCCCAGCATGCCTGCTGGAGCAACCTGATGAAGGAACTGCGCGGCGAAGGCATCGCCGTGGTCGCTCCCGACGAACTGACCTCGCGGGAAAAGACCTGGTTGCGCAAATATGTGGACGGCATCATGCCGGTGCTGACGCCGCTCGCCATCGACCCGGCCCATCCGTTCCCCTTCATGCCCAACATGGGATTCTCCCTGGTCCTGGCGCTGACCCAACGCGGGATGGAAGAACCTTTGCGCGCCCTGCTGCCGGTGCCGACCCAACTCGACCGGTTCGTCCGCCTGCCGGGCGAAGCCATCCGCTTCATCCCGCTGGAAGACGTTATCGGCTTGTTCCTGGACCTGTGGTTCCCCAGCTTTGAGGTTCTGCAAAAAGCCACATTCCGTGTCATCCGTGACAGCGAAATGGAAATCGACGAAGAGGCGGAAGACCTGGTCCGGACCTTCGAATCGGCGCTCAAGCGCCGGCGCCGGGGCACGGTCATCCGTCTGACCTTCAATGCCGACGCGCCGCAGGAACTGCGCGATTTCGTGATTTCCGAAACCCATGCCTCGCCCGAGGACGTGATGCCGAACCCGGGCCTGCTTGGGCTGGTCGATACCAAACAGCTGATCCTCAGCGAGCGGCCGGATCTTCTGTTTTCGCCGTTCAACGCGCGCTTTCCGGAACGCATCCGCGATTTCGGCGGCGACATCTTCGCCGCCATCCGCCAAAAGGACATCATCGTCCACCACCCTTATGAAAGCTTCGACGTGGTGGTGCAGTTCGTGCGTCAGGCGGCGCGCGACCCCAACGTGGTGGCGATCAAGCAGACGCTTTACCGCACCAGCAACGATTCCCCCATCGTCGCGGCCTTGATCGAGGCGGCGGAGGCGGGCAAGTCCGTGACCGCCCTGGTCGAACTGAAAGCCCGGTTCGACGAGGAAGCGAACATTCGCTGGGCCCGCGACCTGGAACGGGCGGGTGTGCAGGTGGTCTACGGCTTTGTCGACATGAAGACTCATGCCAAGGTCAACATGATCGTGCGGCGTGAGGGCAGCGACCTGCGCCCCTACTGCCATTTCGGAACCGGCAACTATCACCCGATCACGGCCAAGATTTACACGGACCTCAGTTTCTTCACCTGCGATCCGCTGTTGGCTCAGGATGCGGCCAAGCTGTTCAACTACATGACCGGATACGCCAAGCCGACGGCCATGCAAAAGCTGTCGTTCTCGCCGCTGACGCTGCGCGACAATCTGGTCGATATGATCGAGGCAGAGGCCACCAACGCCAAGGCCGGAAAACCCGCCGGGATTTGGGCCAAGCTCAATTCCGTCGTCGACCCGGTGATGATCGAATCGCTGTACAAGGCATCGCAAGCCGGCGTGAAGATCGAACTGATCATCCGCGGTATTTGCAGCCTGCGCCCGGGCGTGGCCGGCATGTCCGAGAACATCCGGGTCAAGAGCATCGTCGGACGTTTCCTCGAGCATTCGCGAATCATCTGCTTCGGCAACGGTCACGCATTGCCGTCGCGACATGCCAAGATCTTCATTTCCTCCGCCGACTGGATGCCGCGCAATCTTAACCGCCGCATCGAAACCCTGGTCCCTATCGAAAACGAGACCGTGCATGCCCAGGTTCTCGACGAAATCATGGGCGCCAACCTGAAGGACACGGCACAAAGCTGGATCCTGAATGGCGACGGCAGTTTCTCGCGGTTGGATTCCGACGGCTTTTCCGCGCATAATTACTTCATCACCAATCCCTCGCTGTCTGGCCGCGGAAGCGCGCTCGACAAAAAGCCTGGGAAGAAGGGGCAGAGCGGCAGGTAGCCGTCCATCGACCGAAAAGAAGCCCGGCGGAAGCATGAGCCTTTTCAGAGACACCGGCACCGGCGATGCCGCGTCCAAGCGCGGCTTGTTCGGCGATGACCGTGCCCATGGGCGCGTTGCCGTGGTCGATATCGGATCGTCGTCGGTGCGCCTGGTCGTCTACGACACGCCGGCGCGCCTGCCGGTTCCCATCTTCAACGAAAAATCCGACTGCGGCCTGGTGCGCGGCCTGGCCAAGACGGGCAAGCTGAACAAGAAGGGCGTGGTGCGCGCGCGGGCGGCCCTGGCCCGGTTCATCCGCCTGGCCAAGGTGATGGGGGTCGAGCGCCTGGAACTGGTCGCCACGGCGGCCGTGCGTGACGCGGCAGACGGGCTGCATTTCGTCGAGGAAATCGAGAACACGTTCAAGGTTTCGGTACAGATCCCGTCAGGCGCGGAAGAAGCGCGGCTGTCGGCGTTGGGCCTGCTGATCGGCGTGCCCAAGGCTGACGGGTTGCTCGGCGACCTGGGCGGCGGGTCGCTCGACCTGATCAGCCTGGACAAGGGCCAGTTCGGCGCCAATGCGACCTTGCCTCTGGGCCATTTACGGCTGCCCGACGCCGTCGGCGGCGACATCCGCAAGGCGGCGCCCCTGATTGAGGAACAATTGGCCCAGCATGCGTGGCTGAAGGATATCCGCGGCCGCACCCTGTTCGCCGTCGGTGGATCATGGCGTGTGCTGGCGCGTATCTTCATCGAACAGACCCATTATCCGGTCCATATCATCGACGGCTTCACCATGGGCTATTCCGACCTGCGCCACCTGTGCCAGGTGCTGTCCGGCCTGGGCAAGGCTTCTCTGCAGCAGATGCCGATCCCCCGGCGGCGCATCGAAACCCTGCCGTTTGCGGCCCTGACCATGGATCAGCTGTTGAACGTGGCGCGTCCGGAAAAGATTGTGTTTTCCGGCTTCGGCATGCGCGAGGGGCAGATGATCAAAGGGCTGCCCAAGGAAATCCGCAGCCAGGACCCCCTGGTCGCCGGTTGCGAAACCCTGGCGGAGCGCAGCGGCCGTTTTACCGTGTCCGGCATTGAAATGCGTGATTGGATGTCGCCCCTGTTCCCGGGTGAGTCGGCGCGCCACGCGCGGCTGCGTTATGTCGCTTGTCTGTTGTCGGATATCGGCTGGACCGAACATCCCGACTACCGGGCGGAACACGCCTTTTTCCGCGTTCTGCGCCTGCCTTATGCGGGACTGACGCATCTTGATCGGGCGTTCCTGGCCATGGCCGTGCTGGTTCGCTACAACGGCAACCCGGAGCTGCCCTATGCGGCCCCCGTCCTGCACCTTTTGGATGATGACGACCGGCGGATCGCCAACGCGGTCGGGTTGGCCCTGCGTCTGGGCCATACGGTGTCAGGCTCGGCCCCGGACCTGATCGGCCGGACGACGTTGAAGCCGACACGGGAAAAACTGTTCCTGGGCCTGCCGGTCAAGGACCGCGACGTGTTTACCGGCGATGCGGTGGAACGGCGGCTGAAGACCCTGGCGACGGCGCTGGGATTCGGGGCCTCGGCCTTCGGCAAGACGTCGGAAAGCTGACGGCCGGGTCGGATTAACCCTCGATCAGCGGCACGGCCTGGAAACAGTCGAGCGCCATGGTGGCGTCGAAAATCCGCTTCAACCGGGGATGCTTGTCCCAATCCAGTTCCCGTTCGTGGCGGAACCGGACATGACCCATGGCGGCCGCTGCGGTGATGTCTGCTTGGGTTAATTTCTCACCGAAGAACCAGGGGCCGTCGGGCGACGCCTCGTTCTCCAGCCAGTCCAGGCACAGCTTGATCTGGTGGCGCACCCGGTGGCGCCATTGCAGGGACGGCGCATTGGCGTGCAGATTCTTGTCGATCGATAGCGCGACGCTCTTTTCCGCCAAGCCCCAGCCGATGGTGACGGCGCGCAGGACGGCGCGGCGCTCGGCCCCTTTTCCCGGAGTCAGGGCCTTTTCCGGGCCTGCTTCCTCGTCCAGGTAATCGAGGATCATCTGGCTGTCGAAGATCTTTTCGCCATTGGGCAGGATCAGCACCGGCACCTTGATCAGCGGATTGATCTCGGCGACCTGATCGGCATTGCGGAATACGGACAGCACGTCCCGCTCATAGGGAATGCCGTAATACTGCATGGTTACGGCGACGCGCCGTAGGAACGGGGAATCGTACTGTCCGACAAGACGGTGCATGAAAGCCGGGCTCCGCAGTTACAGATCGACGACCGTCAGGACACGGTCCTTGATGGCAAGACCCATGCGCCCGTCGCGCAACTTCAGGGCCGCCTCACCGAACAGTTCGCGCCGCCAGCCCTTGAGCGCCGGCACGTCGGCGTCCTCGCCGAAGGCGGCGATGGTGTCGATGTCTTCCGAATTGGCGATCAGGCGCTGCGCCACGCCCGATTCCTCGGCGCACATCTTCAGGAACACCTTCAGCAGGTCGGCCACGGGCCCGATGCCGCGCGGCAGGACGAGTTTCTCCACCGGTGTGGGGCATTCGTCATCGGGCAGGGCCCGGCCGCGCTCGACGGCTTCCATGATCTGGCGGCCCTGCCAGCCCTCGGCCATCTTTTGCGACAGGCCGCGGATGCGGGCCAGGTTCTCGATGGACTTCGGCGGATGGTGGGCGATCTCGACGATGGACTCGTCCCGCACGATGCGGTTCCGGGGTACATCGGCGCGTTGGGCCTCGATCTCTCGCCAGGCAGCGACTTCGCGCAGGATGGCCAACAGGCGCGGCGACGGGCGCCGCACCTTGAGCCGCTCGTAGGCTTCCATGGGATCGGTTTCGTAGAAGCTGCGGTTGTGCAGGGCTTCCATCTCGGAGGCGACCCAGGCAAGGCGGCCGCTTTTTTCCAGCTTGGCCTGCAGCTTTTCATAAACCGTGCGCAGGTGCGTCACATCCGACAGGGCATAGCTGATCTGTTTGTCCGACAGCGGCCGGGCGGCCCAGTCGGTGAACCGCGAGCTTTTGTCCACGGTCGCCTTGGCCAGCTTGGCGACCAGGGTTTCGTAACCCACGGAATCGCCGAACCCGCAGACCATGGCGGCGATCTGGGTGTCGAACACGGGGGCCGGGCAGTCGTCCATGGCGCGGCAGAAGATTTCCATGTCCTGGCGCGCCGCGTGGAAGACCTTCAGCACGTTGCGGTTGGCCAACAGTTCGAACACGGGCGCGAGATCGATGCCCGGCGCCAGGGCGTCGACCGCCGCCGCACCGTCGGGCCCGCCGATCTGCAGCAGGCAGAGCACCGGCCAATAGGTGCGCTCACGGATGAATTCCGTGTCGACGGTCACGTAGTCCACGGTGGCGAGCGGTGCGCAGAACGCCCGCAATTCGTCGTTGTCGGTAATTAGGTTCATTTCAGGGGCGAGAAACTGACGGGCGTGATCAGCTTGTTCTCTTGTTTCACCAACATGCCGGCGCTTTTCTTTTTGTAGACGGCCCAGTCCGGATCGGCGTCGCGGGCGGCGCGGCGGCGTTCCATGTCGGTCAGATCGTCATAGCTCCAAAGGTGCACGAATTCGTTCTGCGGCCCGACGGAGGTCGTGAAATATCCGATCAGGTTGAGGTGGCGAAGCTGAACGGGCAGGCCTTCGGCCTCAAACAGGTCCAGGTACTGTTTGTTCATGCCGTGCTGAACGGTATAGGTGCGGTGGTCGATGATCATGTCGGGCTATCCTCCTTGGGCGTCGGGCGGTCCTTCGTGCCGGGCCGCTACGCCGTTATACGCTAGAGAATTGCCGCGCCAAAGTGAAACGCTGCGATCTTGCCAACGTGGTCAAGGCGCGGAATGCTGCGCGCAACAAACATGGAGGACATTTTGAGCGATACCATTTTGCGTGACGACCGCGGCGGGGTGACTTGGCTGAGCGTGAACCGGCCGGACAAACTGAACGTTCTGAATTCGGCCCTGATGACCGAACTGACCCAGACCCTGCGCGATTTGGCAAACGACCGGGACCTGCGCGCCGTGGTGATCACAGGTGCGGGCGACCGGTCGTTCGTCGGCGGCGCCGACATCGGCGAGATGGCGGCCCTCGACCCCACGTCGGCCCGAGCCTTTATCACGCGCCTGCACGGCGTCATGGCGGCGATCCGCGACTTGCCGGTGCCGGTCATCGCGCGCATCAACGGCTATTGCCTGGGCGGCGGCATGGAATTGGCGGCGGCCTGCGATTTCCGCATCGCCGCCGACAACGCCAAATTCGGCATGCCCGAGGTCCGGGTTGGTCTGCCCAGCGTGATCGAGGCCGTGCTGCTGCCGCATCTGGTCGGCTGGGGGCGCACCCGCTGGCTGCTGATGACGGGCGAGATGATCGATGCGGCGACGGCCCATCAGTGGGGCTTTGTCGAATTTCTGACCAAACCGGAAGATCTGGACGCCGTGCTCGACCGTTCCGTTCAGGCCATCGTCGAATCCGGCCCGCACGCGATCCGCACACAAAAGATGCTGATTCAGTCCTGGGAAAGCCTGACCCCGGACGACGCCATCGCCGCGACCATTCCCGTGTTCGGCGACAGTTTCGAGACCGGTGAGCCCCAGGCCATGCTTGGGGGCTTCCTGGCGCGCAAGGCGAAGGGTTAGACTGCGGGCGCAACACCTTTGGGGGAAGGGCAATGGGCGATCGCTCGGAAGTCGTATTCAGCATCCTGATGGCGGCCTTCGTGGTCGTCCTGGTGATGACCAATGTCCTCGCGGGCAAGCTGTTTCTGGCCTTTCCCGAGACTTTCCCTGACGGCCTGTTCGGCGAAACGGTGACCCTGACCGCGGGGTTGATCACCTACCCTCTGACGTTCCTGATTACGGACGTGGTTTGCGAGGTTTATGGCCAGCGCCGCGCCAACCTGATGGTCTATACGGGCTTTGTCTTGAGCGTGCTGATCCTGGGCGTGATCCAGATCGCCCTGGTCGTGCCCGGATCTCCCGTCTGGCCCGCCGGCAACGCCAACTACGATACCGTGGAACAAATGCAGTTGGCCTATGAAAGCGTGTTTACCTTGCCGGGCATGCTGATTCTGGGGTCCATGACCGCCTATCTGGCGGCCCAGTTGCTGGACGTGAAGCTGTTCCATTTCTGGAAACGGGTGACGCGGGGCAAGCATCTGTGGCTGCGCAACAATGCCTCGACCATGATCAGCCAGCTTGCCGACACCTGCATCGTCAATTCGATCTTCCTGGGGTTCGGGCTTGGCTTGGCCTGGGACGTGGTGTTCAAGATCATCGTCGCCAGCTATCTGGCCAAGCTGGTCATCGCCCTGGCCGATACGCCGTTCATCTACCTGGGGGTCTGGCTGGTCCGCCGGGTTGCCCATCTGCCGGACCCGGACGCCGGCGTCGATATCCTGGTGTAATCCCCCGCGCAGCCCAAAAGAATAGGGGCGCGGATTGCCGCGCCCCTGATGTGTTTAAGAGACTTTTAGGGCAGCGGCGCCTGGCACCTACCAGCGCCGTTCCGCTGTCTCGCTCATGCCGTCGATGAAGCTCTTGAGCATGGCCACTTCGGTGCAGCCCTGCGGGCACAGGCCTTCGAGCCGGGCCAGAAGCTCACGGGCCGTGTCCTTCTGGCCCATTTCCACGTAAAGCTCGCCCATGTATTCGAGTGCCCCCTTATGGTTGGGCTCGATGGCCAGCGCGCGTTCGTAATAGTCGAAGGCGACGTCGTAATGGCCGAGTTTGCGCGAGGCATAACCCCGCAGGTTCCAGCCGTCGGCGTTGTCGGGGTATTGGGCCGTATAGGGCACCAGGGCCGCCAGGGCCGGTTCGAACTGGCTCTTTTTCAGAAGTTCCTGAATGTCGCGAAGGGCCTTGCCTTCCTTGTTGTCTTTGTCCTTATCGTCGGTCGACGTCGTCGGCGTGTCGCTGCCCGCGGCTTTGGCCTGCTGGGCGGTGACAAACGGGGAGAAGGCAATCAGGGCGCCAAGCGCCAGGACGGGAAGGGCGGTACGCCAAGTGGTGGTCATCATTGGGGCTCCTAACATCTTGTGTCAGGCCGTCGCTGGCCGTGTTCGCAGGTGCAGTATAACAGCTTTTTCAGAAAATCACCTGTCTCGCGTATGTGGTGCCGACGGCCGGGGGTGGTGGCCGGTCGGCAAATTCCCTCTGGATTTTCGCCGTTCGACCGCCTAGAAACCCGGGACGTTTGGGCCGCCGGTTCCGGACGTCGGCGGCGTCGTCAGACGAATATTCAGGGCGCGCGATTGCCCCGCCGGACCAACTCCATCGCGCGCGCGAACCATGAGAAGTAATCCAATGCACCCTTACCGCACCCATACCTGTGGCCAATTGCGCGAAGACAACGTCGGCGACACCGTGCGCCTGTCGGGCTGGGTCCACCGCAAACGCGACCACGGCAACCTGCTGTTCGTCGACCTGCGTGACCATTATGGCCTGACGCAATGCGTGATCGACGTGTCCGGCAGCCTGTTCCCGGCGGTCGAGGGCGTGCGCCCGGAAAGCGTGGTGACGATCACCGGCCCCGTGGTCAAGCGGTCGGAAGAAACCATCAACCCGTCGATTCCGACGGGCGCCATCGAAGTGCGCATTGATGAATTCCATGTCGAGAGCGCGGCCGAGATGCTGCCGCTTCAGGTGTTCGGTGATGCCGACCTGGGCGAGGAAACGCGCCTGCGTTACCGTTTCCTGGATCTGCGCCGCGAACAGCCGCACGCCAACATCATCCTGCGCTCCAACGTCATTTCATCGATCCGCCGCCGCATGGTCGATCAGGGCTTTCTGGAAATCCAGACTCCGATCCTGACGGCCTCCTCGCCCGAAGGGGCCCGCGATTATCTGGTGCCGGCGCGTAATCATCCGGGGCATTTCTATGCCTTGCCGCAGGCTCCGCAGCAGTTCAAGCAGCTGCTCATGGTGTCCGGCTTCGACAAGTATTTCCAGATCGCGCCCTGCTTCCGCGACGAGGACGCGCGGGCCGACCGTTCGCCCGGCGAGTTCTATCAACTCGACCTGGAAATGGCCTATGTCACCCAGGAAGACGTGTTCGCGGCGCTGGAACCCGTTCTGTCCGGCGTGTTCAAGGAATTCGCGAACGGCCGCAAGGTGACGGAAGGCGCGTTCCCGCGCATTCCCTATAAGGAATCGATGCTGAAATACGGCAACGACAAGCCGGACCTGCGCAACCCGATCGAAATGTCGAATGTCACCGATACCTTCGCCGGTTCCGGCTTCAAGGTGTTCGCCGGCATGATCGAAAAGAACGACAAGGTCCGCGTCCACGCCATTCCGGCGCCGGGCGGCGGCAGCCGCGCGTTCTGCGACCGCATGAATTCCTGGGCGCAGGGCCAGGGCCAGCCGGGCCTGGGCTACATCTTCTTCCGTGACGGCGAAGGCGCCGGCCCGGTCGCCAAGAACATCGGCGAAGACCGCACGGCGGCGCTCAAGGCGTCGCTGGGGCTGAACGACGGCGACGCCGTGTTCTTCGTGGCCGGCGTGCCCGGCGAGTTCGCATCCTTCGCCTCGGCCGCGCGGACCAAGATCGGCCAGGATCTGGACCTGATCGCCAAGGACCGCTTCGATTTCTGCTGGATCGTCGACTATCCGATGTTCGAGCTGAACGAAGATACGGGACGCGTCGATTTCTCGCACAATCCGTTCTCCATGCCCCAGGGCGGGCTGGAGGCCCTGGAAACCATGGATCCCCTGGATATCCTGGCCTACCAGTACGACATCGTGTGCAACGGGGTCGAACTGTCCTCGGGCGCGATCCGGAACCACAAGCCGGACATCATGGTCAAGGCGTTCGAAATCGCGGGCTATTCCAAGGAAACCGTGGAGCAGGAATTCGGCGGCATGTACCGGGCCTTCCAGTTCGGCGCTCCGCCGCACGGTGGCTCGGCCCCGGGCATCGACCGCATCGTGATGATGCTGGCCGACGAGCCGAATATCCGCGAGGTCATCGCCTTCCCCATGAACCAGCAGGCGCAGGATCTGCTCATGGGGGCACCGTCTCTGGTGCCTGATGAGCGGCTCAAGGAACTGCACCTTAAGCTCGCTCTGCCGAAGAAAGCAGGCCCCCAGGCCGGCGGTGAATCGCAGGGGTAGAAAATCTCCTGCCATCAACCACCCAGGATTCTGCAAATAATAAAAAGAGGTTAGCCGGTTAGAAAAAGCTGGCCCCCGATTCGCGCCTTCGGCTATAACGAATCGGTAGAAGACTTAATAAATAATAGTCGTTTCGGTTGGCCGCGGCGGCCGGGGAGCGAAACGGCGATAGGGTGAACCATTTTTACGGGGTGAAAATGCCGGTGCGGCTGCCGGTTCCCTACTGGGGGTTAAGATGCGGAAATCCGTAATCGTCGTCGGTGCGTGCGCGCTATTGGGCGGATGCGCCCTGCCGGTTCCCATCCAAGTCGCGTCCTGGGCCATCGACATCATCTCTGTCGTCGCCACGGAAAAATCCATCACGGATCATGGCCTGTCGGCACTGACCAGCAAGGACTGCGCGCTGTACCGCGCGGTAACCGAAGAAGACAACATCGTCTGCCGCGATATCGACGACCGCAAGGACGTCATGACGGCCGACGCGGGCAAAGATACCAAGGCCTTGGCGGACAAGGACATTCCGCCGCCGGCCCCAGGCTTCGAAGCCATTGAGGCGCAAGTGGCCAAGACGGACACGGCTCCCACCGTTGATCAAGCCGTGGCGCCGTCCTCCGATGCCGCCATTCAACCTGCGCCCGGAAACGAACAACCGGTGACCGTCAACATCGATCTGGCGGCCTTGCAGCCGGTGACGGAAAAGATTGATCGCCCATTCGTTCGCTTCACGCAGCCTGAGGTCGATGTCGTTCAGATTCCGGCCGCAGCCTTGCAGACTGCCGCGGCCCTGCCGTCGGCTGCCGTGGAGAACGGTAAGCCCAAGGAAGGGTTCTATTACGTGATCGGCAGCTTCCGTGGCAGCGAGCGGGCGAAGCGTCACATGCAGACCTTCAGGTCCCTCATGCCGGCGGTTCTGCACGGCAAGATCGGCCGCGATGGACGTGACGTGTACCGCGTCGTCGTCGGGCCGTTCGACGGACAGGAGCGGACCGGTGCGTTCCGCCGTATCAAGCGGGCGGGGATCGCCGATACCTGGGCGATCCGTGTGTCACCGAAGGATTGGTCGATCGCCGCCAAGTTGCGCCCGCTCGAGCAGGCTGATGCCAGCGCCGCGCTCAGCGCGCGGGATTGGCCCGGCCTGGCGCACTTCATCGTCCAGCATTAAGCCGCTTTCCGGTTTGTAGAATTATCGGTTGGGCCCGAGCGCCCGCCGCCGGGCGACTTCGCCCGGGGCATTCAATCGATGCGTCGTTCATGCCGCCATCGGTCTGCCGGAACCGTCGGGCGGGCCGTCCAGGGTCAGCAGCAGGTTGACGATGTGTTCGGTCTTGCGCACGAGCCGGG
>CEQK01055354.1_pt1 | contig 13303 bp, 13 predicted proteins | sample 531051 | NCBI WGS metagenome assembly CEQK01 (sample SAMEA2621229, study PRJEB7988) | marine metagenome | biome: marine biome (ENVO:00000447); feature: deep chlorophyll maximum layer (ENVO:xxxxxxxx); material: "saline water (ENVO:00002010), including plankton (ENVO:xxxxxxxx)" | depth 150 m
GCGCGCAGATCTCACGGGCCATTGGGCAGCGTGTGCGGAACTCGCAGCCGTCAGGTCGCTGCTTGAGGCTCGGGACCTCGCCGGAGATCATCTCCTCGACATCGACGGTGTCCTTGGCTGCGAGGAGCGCGCGCGTATACGGGTGGGCCGGAGCGTTGAACACCAGCTCGGACGGGCCTTCCTCAACAATACGGCCGAGATACATGATCGCGATGCGGTCGGTGACATGACGGGCGACGGCGAGGTTATGTGTGATCAGTAAGAACGACACGTTCAGTTTCTGCTGGAGTTCGTTGAGGAGATTGAGGAGTTCGCCCTGGACGGACAGATCGAGGCCCGCAGTCGGTTCGTCCGCCACCACCAGTTCAGGTTCCAGCGCCAGCGCCCGGGCCACCGTCACCCGGCGTGCCTGGCCACCGGATATTTCGTGGGGATAGCGATCGGCGAAATCCGGCGAGAGGCCGACGAGCGAGAGAAGCTCAATGGCCTTTTCGCGCCGGTCGCCGTCGAGCATGCGGTAGACCACCAGGGGTTCAGTCACCGAATGGCCGAGCCGCATGCGCGGATCGAGCGAGGCGACCGCATCCTGGAACATGAAGGCTGTCTTGCGCCGCATGCCGGGCCACAGCTTGTCGCGCTGCGAGGTCACCGTGTCACGATCCAGCCGGATCTGGCCGCCGGAGATCGGGGCGAGGCCCATAACCGCACGACCGAGTGTGGTCTTGCCGCTGCCGCTTTCCCCGATCAGGCCGACAGTCTTGCCGCGCTCGATCGTCAGCGACGTGCCGGGCAGCACTGTGACGAAGGGATCGGCACCACGCAGCCGCTGGAAGAGGGTGGCGGCCGGATAGCGGACTTCCAGAACGCTGATTTCGAGAAGAAGGTCCTGCTTGATCATGCGGTCACCAGATGACATGCGCTTTTCCAGTTTTCTCCGCAGGCAGCGAGCGCCGGCCGTTCTGTCCGGCAGCGGTCGAAGGCTGCCGGGCAGCGGGGTGCGAAGGTGCATCCCACACGCGGTGCGGTTGGCGGCGGCACGGTGCCTGGAATGGTCGGCAGCGTTCGGGTGGGTTCGTCGATACGCGCCGGGTCGCATTCGAGAAGCGCCTTGGTATAGGGATGCTGCGGGTTGGACAGCACCTCGCTCACCGGTCCCGTCTCCATCAATTCGCCCGCATAGAGCACGGCCACCCGGTCGCACACGCGCGATACCACGCTGATATCGTGGGTGATGAAGATGGTCGCGCCGGTGAGTTCGCTCTTTGCGTCGCGCATGATGGCGAGGATCTGCGCCTCGGTTGTCGCGTCGAGCGCGGTTGTCGGTTCGTCGGCAATCAGCAGGCGCGGTTCGGCCAGAAGGGCCGCGCCGATCGCCACACGCTGGCGGCTGCCGCCCGAAAGCTGGTGGGGGAACTGGCGCATGCGGGTTTCGGGATCGGACAGGCCGACCTTTTCGAGCATGTTGCAGGCACGGGTCCAGCGTTCTGACTTGCTCAGATCCGTGTGCCAGTGCTGGAACGCCACCATCTGGCTTCCGATGCGCAGCACCGGATTGAGCGCGGTAAAGGGATCTTGGGCGATGCTTGCAATGGCCGAACCGCGCAGCTGGCGCAGGTCGGCCTCAGACAGCGCGGTCATTTCATGGTCTTCGAAATGCACCGACCCCTTGATCCTGGCGCCGGCCGGCAGCAGGCCGAGCATGGCGGCGGCGAGGCTCGACTTGCCCGATCCGCTTTCGCCGACCAGCCCGAGCGTTTCGCCTTGCGCAACGTCCAGGGAGACATTCCGGACTGCCCGGATATCGGTCTGGTCGCCGGGATAGAGGATGCTGACATCCTTGAGAGAGAGTATGGGGTCCATGACGATCAGCGCCTCGCGATCTTGCGCGGATCGAGGACGTCGCGCAGCGCCTCGCCGAGGAAGGTGAAGGCGATGGTCGTAATGACGATGGGAAGACCTGCTGCCACCGCGATATGGGGCGCCTGGCGGACATAGGTGTAGCCTTCGGCCAGCATGTTGCCCCAGCTCGATTGCGGCGGCTGGACGCCCTGTCCGAGAAAACTCAGACCCGATTCGATGCCGATCACTGCAGGGATGTCCATTGCCACAAGCACGAGGATCGGGCCGATCAGATTGGGCAAGAGATGGGTGGCGGCAAGGCGCAACCGCGAGGAGCCAATGGCTTCCGCAGCGACCACAAAATCGGCGTTGCGCAGGACCAGAACCTGGTTGCGCACCACGCGGAAATAGCCCGGCGCCATGGACGCGGAAATCACGAAGATCAGCGTCGTCATGGACGGGCCGTAGATCGAGACCAGCACCAGCGCGAAAAGGACGAGCGGCAGCGCCTTCACCGAATCGTTGATGAGCACGAGAAAGCTGTCGACGAGCTTCGATCCCAGCCCGGCGATCATGCCCATTGCCATCCCTGCGAAAAGCGCGCCGCCGGTGCCGAGAAGTGCAACCTTGAAGGCGGTCCGGGTTCCGTAGATCACCCGGCTCAGGAGATCGCGTCCGATCTGGTCGGTTCCCAGCCAGTTGGCAAGCGTCGGGCCTTGCATTCTCAGCCGCGGTGCGAGTGCATTGGGATCATAGGGTGCGACGAGGGGGGCGGCGATTGCTGCTATGATGAAGAGGAGAATGACCATGGTGGCTACTGCGCCGGTGGGATTGCGCAACAGTCGTCTCAGAATGACGAAGCGTCTGGGCGCGGTGGAATCGTCGGTGACGGAGGTTGTGGTTGCGTCGGTCAATGTTCAGCCCTTCTCTGCGAGGCGCGGATCGAGAACGGCGATGGCGATATCGGCGAGGAAATTGGCCACGACGTAGAGCGCAGTGGTGACGACCACCGAGCCGAGCACGACGGGGAAATTCCGGCTGATGACGGCGTCATAGGCCATCGAGCCGAGGCCGGGGCGGGAAAAAACCACCTCGACAAGCACCGCGCCTGACAGAAGGTTACCCATGCCCACCCCGATGACCGAAATCACAGGAATGATCGCGATCGGCAGAACGCATTTCAGAACGATGGTCGATTTGGCGACGCCGAAGGTTTCGTAGGTGCGCACATGCGGTTCGGCCAGCGTTTCGAGCATGGCCACGCGCACCAACCGGGCGATGTAGCCGACCCAGGCAACGCCGACGGCGAAAGCGGGAAGAATGAGGTGGTGGATCTGGTCGCCGATATCGCCCGGTTCACCTGCGCCGAGCGAGGGAAACCATCTGAGCTTCACCGCAAACAGGATCAACGCGTAGATTGCCATCAGAAACGCGGGCAGGGCCACGACGCTGGTGGAGATCAGTCCGATGACGCGATCGGTCCAGCTGTCCGGCCGCAGGGCAGCCCAGATGCCGAGCGGGACGCCGATGAGCGCCGCCCACGCCAGTCCGGTGACGGCGAGCAAGACGGTTTTCGGAAGGGCGGAGAGAACCAGCGGGGTCACCGGACGCTGGTTGAGGATATCGGTGCCCATGTCGCCATGCAGCAAGGCCCAGAGGAAATTGAGCGCCTGAACGACGAGCGGCTGGTCCAGGCCCATTCGAAGTCGGAAAGCTTCCTTCTGTAATTCGCTGGCGCGGGGACCAAGCGCGATCGTCGCAGGATCACCCGGCACCGTGTAGATCAGGAGGAAGAGAATCGTCATGGCCGCCAGCATCACTGCAATGCCGAGGACAAATCGTCTTGCGATATAGCTTGCCATTGGCTCCGTTCGGTCGGTTGCGGGGACGCGCCGAGGTGGGAGGAGGCGGTCCGCATCTCAGCCCCGAAGAGGCTGTTTGGAAATACACGCTGTGATATATCACGGTGTATATTGCGAATAATGGGTCTACCGCTTAAAGTCAACGCACGGAATCAAAACGGGATGAGGACCGAATGGCGGTGGAGCGTGTTTTCAAATGGTTGGATGGCATCGACAGCGTCCGTGGCAAGGCGCCGTCGCTGACCGACAAGGCCTATGAGCGCATCCGCGAGCGTATCGTCGAGCGCAGCCTCGAGCCGGGTCACGATTTCACCGAGGCTGAGTTGGCCCGCCACCTCGACATGAGCAAGACACCCGTCCGTGAGGCGCTGGCGCGTCTTCAAATGGAGGGGTTCGTCCAGGCCATTCCCCGGCGCGGCTACATGGTCAAGCCACTGCACATGTCGGCTATCAAGGACCTGTTCGCGTTCCGTGCCCTGATCGACGGCGAGGCGGCAGCGCTTGCGGCCGGAAATATCACTCAGCAGCAATCCGACGAACTGCAGGCACTGCTTGATGCCAGCGAGCAGGCCACGCCTGAAGCCCGGCCCGACGCCGGCGAGATCGCCCGCATGATCCGCATCGACAATGCGTTTCACGAGGTGATCGCGCTGGCTGCCGGCAATGACAGGCTTCACCGCTCCATCGTCGCCGTCATCCGCGAATTCGAACGCTTCTACCATATCGAAGCCGGGCACCCGGAATTCTATGGCCCCGACTTCGTCGGCCACATCGACGTCTATAACGCGATCAGGTCCGGCGACCCCGAGCGCGCCCGCGCAACCATGCATGCGCATATGGAAAGTTCACGACGCGTATTGATCAAGGGGCTCACGGAGGGGCCCTCCAGGGCCGATGCTGAGGCCGCCTGGTTTTAGCGAACCGTGCCTACTTCGCCTTTGCTCCCGGCCGGCGGAACCGAAGTCCGGTCTGGGCGGGAAGGGAGCCTTCGCTGGAGTAGCGGACAAACCAGCGATTTGCGGAAGGGGAACGTGAATCATCTTGAACAGCGGTTTCCGACCTGTGCCGGCTTCTCGCACTTGAGCGAATGACAGTACTCGGCAATCTCTGACCGTGTGGTGAGCCAGAGAGATTTGTCAGCAACACAAAGCGCGGCGATCTCGCTGATCGCCCAGGCGGCGGCGGGCCGGCCGAAGCAGTGGCCATGCGCGAAAATGTCGAGAATGATTGTTTCTGCGGGTCGCGACTTGATCCCGGCGAGAGCCTCCTCGAACAGGCTGACGAATTGTCCCGGCGTGCGGCCGAACCGCATGGCGTGAGGCAGGTCGTTAAACTCGACCGACATGGGAATGGCCAGAATGTCGCCCTCGTCGAAGCGCTGGACATAGGGGCGATCGGCATCGAGCGCGTCGCCGTGCCAGCGGTATCCGGCGCGCACGAGCAGGCGATGGGTTTCCGGGCCGGAGGTGACGCGCGGGCTGACCCAGCCCGAGGGACGCGCGCCGATGGCCGCCTCGATCGCGTCCGTGCTGCGCGCGATTGAGGCGTTCTGCTCGTCGGGACCCAGGGTTGGGAAAATCATGTTCTGCGCCAGGCCGTGCCCTACGATGTCGTGCCCCGCAAGTGCCGCCCGGCGCAGCGCATCGGGCTGGCGCTCGGCGACCAGTCCGGACGTCAGGATACTGGCACGCAGGTCCTGTCGCTCAAGGATGTCGAGAAGCCGCCGGCTGCCGGCTGTCGCGTTGTAGCGCCCGTAGGAATCCGCATTCGGATCGAAGACCCCGCCCGGCAACACATTACCCATCGGCCCGACCCCCGAAGTCGTGCCGTCCCGCCAGATTTCCCAGGCGACGTTGAACACGATGGCTATGCGTCGCGCGCCAGGCCAGCAAAGATCGTCGGGGAGGGGGTGCGTTTCAATGGTGTCGGTACCGGTCATGGCGGCGTTCCTGAGCTTCTGAGGTCCCATGGTTTAACCGCCGGCCGATTGTGCGTGTACTTCAATCCTTGCAGGGCGACATGCACGACATTCAGTTAGGCGCATGAATTTCGTGCATCATGAAATGCCAATTATGCATTTCTTTCACGGCAATCCCGTCGTGTAGGCTCCGCAACAGTCTCGTCATATATCGATAGGGCGGGCGAAGGGAGGAATACATGATCAAATCCATTTCACGCCGGCTGGTCTGCGCTGCAGCGGCAAGCGCTGTCCTGGTCGTCGCAACGTCCGCATCCGTCACCATAGCCACAGCGGCAGAGATCGAGCTCAAGCTCGCCTGGTTGACTGCCGACAGTCCGACAGACCCCTATGCCATCGCCGCGCATGCCTTCAAGGATGCGATCGAGACTGCCATGCCGGGCCGCGTCGAGGTGTCGTTGTTCCCCAACCGGCAGCTCGGTGACGACAAGGAAATCCTAGAAGGCCTCCAGTTCGGCACCATCGACATGGGCATCATCACCAATGCGGTGGTGGCCAACCTCGAACCGACCTATCAGCTCGTCGATCTGCCCTTCCTCTTTGGCAATGCCGATCAGGCGCATCAGGTGCTCGACGGGCCGGTGGGCCAGAAACTGGCCGAAAACCTGCGCAAGCATGGCATCGTGTCGCTGGGTGCGGCCGAAGGCGGCTTCCGCAACATGATCAACAATACCAAGCCGGTACGCACGCCCGCCGATGTCGAGGGCGTGAAGTATCGCACGATGCAGAACCCGGTGTTTATCGAAATGTTCTCGGCGCTCGGCGGAAGCCCGGTGCCGATGGCCTGGGGTGAGGTTTTCACCGCCATGCAACAGGGCACGATCGACGGTCTGGAGATCCCGGCCTCGGTGGTCAATTCGAACAATTATGCCGACGTCACGAAATATCTCAGCTTCACGCGCCATACCTATTCCGCGATCCATCTGCTGATGGCCGAACGCACCTATGACAAACTGCCCGACGATGTCCGGGACGCGGTGATCAAGGCCGGCAAGTCAGCCATCGAAACCCAACGCGTCGCCGTTGCCGCGGCAGAAGAACAGGTGGTTGCCGCGCTCAGGGAAAAGGGCATGCAGATCAACGACATTGACGATGTTGCCGCCTTCCGCGCCAAGGTCGGCCCGGTCTACGAACAGTTCAAGCCGACCATCGGCGCCGATCTGCTCGACTCCGCGCTGAACGCCGTCGCAAACTGATCCGGATGCACCGGTTAGCGACCCTGATCGACACCACGAGCCGCATCATCGCGCGGCTCGTGGCACTTGCTTGCGTGGGGATCATCTACGTCATGCTCAGCCTGCTCGTGACGCAGGTCCTCATGCGCTATTTCCTCGGCAAGCCCCCGAGCTGGACGGAAGAGGCGGCCATCATCCTCTTTACATGGCTGGTTCTGCTTTACGCCACGGTCGGACTGCGAGAGGGCTTTCACGTCGCGATCGAGACCATACCGGCCGGCTGGGCGCGCCTGCGGCTCTGGTCGGATCGATCAGTCGCCGCACTTGCCATGCTGTTCGGCTGGGTGACGCTGACGGCGGGACTGGCCTATGTGGGCCGGACGGCAGGACAGAAAACCGCTGCCCTGCAATTGCCGATCGAAGTACTCTATCTCGCCGTGCCGGTCTGCGGCGCGCTTTTCATCCTGCACGCGGCAGCACTTCTTTTGGTCCCGCACAAAGCGCCGGCCGCAGAGCCGCAAGAGGCCACCGTCCGCGAGATCGCCGAATGAGCCTGACGCTTCTCTCCCTTTCTGTCGGTCTGCCCGCAATGTTGCTCATGCGCGTGCCGCTGGCGCTTGCCATAGGGCTTGCGACCATCGCCGCGCTCTGGACGGCCGATATCGACTTGATGATCTTCGCGCAGCGGATGGTCTCGGGAACGCAATCCTTCAGCCTGCTTGCGATCCCCTTCTTTATCCTCGCTGGCGACCTGATGACGGCGGGCGGTATCTCACGCCGGCTGGTTGCCTTTGCCGACGTGCTCGTGCGCCACCGCACCGGCGGTCTCGGTATGGTGGCGGTCCTCGCCGCCGCGTTCTTTGCTGCGCTTTCCGGTTCGGCTCCCGCGACGACGGCGGCAATCGGCGCGATCATGATCCCGGAGATGGAGAAGCGTGGCTATTCCCGCGCCTTCGCGACAGCGCTCGCCGTCGCCGGCGGGATCATCGGCCCGATGCTGCCGCCTTCCATTCCGATGGTGGTCTGGGGCGTGATGTCCGAGACATCGATCAGCGACCTTTTTCTCGCCGGCATCGTGCCTGGCCTGTTGCTGGCTGCCGGTCTGATGGTGGTCTGCTGGTGGCACGCGCGGCGCCACGGCATTGCTCCCCAACCGAAGGCGAGCGGTACCGAGATTTGGCAAGCCTTCAACGATGCCAAATGGGCGCTCTGCGGTCCGATCATTGTGCTGGGCGGCATCTATGGCGGCATCGTCACGCCGACCGAGGCTGCCATCGTCGCCACCGTCTTCGCCTTGGTACTCGGCTTCGGCGTCTACCGCGAGCTTACGCCTGGGCGCATCGGCGCGGTAACGACCGGCTCCCTCCGGACAATGTCCATCGTCATGTTCATCATCGCGCTCGCCAACGGCTTCGGCTGGATCATGGCGTTTCAGCAGATCCCCGGGCGTCTGACCGAGAGCCTGGCCTCGCTGTCGGACACACCCGTTCTCTACGTTTTGATGCTCAACCTGACGCTTCTGGCCATTGGATGCGTGATGGATAATCTCGCCGCTATGATCGTGCTGGCATCGTTCCTCGTGCCCATCGGACAGCAACTGGGCATGGATCCTGTCCAGTTCGGGGCCATGGTGGCCATCAACTTCACAATCGGCATGGCCACGCCGCCTTTCGGCTACACGCTGTTCGTGGGTGCCGCGATCAGCGGGCTGCGCATCGGCCAGATTGCACGCCCGCTAATGCCGATGCTCGCCGTAATGATCGCTGTTCTGCTGCTCGTCGCCTTCGTGCCGCCGGTGACGCTTGCCATCTCCGGTTTGCTGCAGTGAGAATGCGGCCATGGTGAACCTGCGCAATTTCGACCTGAACCTCTTGGTTATCTTCCGGGCGATCATGAACCGCGGTTCGATCGCCGGTGCCGCCGACGAGGTCGGCCTCTCCCCCTCGGCGGTCAGCCATGCCCTTGGCCGGCTGCGCATCATGCTCAATGACGAACTCTTCTTCCGGACCGCGGATGGGGTAAAGCCGACCAACCGCGCGGTCGATCTGAACGCGGACATCGAGCGCGGGCTGGGGTTCATCTCGACGGCGATTTCGCAGCAGCATCTCTTCGTCCCGGCCGAGGCGGAGAGGGTCTTCACGATCCAGGTGGCGGATTATGTTTCCGGCTTCCTGCTGCCCCGTCTTGTGCGCCGCCTCCAAAGCGATGCACCGGGTGTATCGATCGACATCCTGCCCTTTTCCGTCTCGCCCGACAGCGTGTGGGACCGGGTGGATATGCAGGTGCGGCTGACACCGGGCCGGCTGCAGCCGCAAATGGTGCGGAGCAAGCGCCTGCTGGCGGACGAGGTGGTGGTTCTTATGCGGCCCGACCACCCCCGCGCCGCCGAACCGATGACGGCCGAACTCTATGCGGCACTGCCACATGTGAAGCTCTCGCAATCGGCGACCGGCACGACCGTGATTGAAGACGCGCTCTCCGCGCGTGGGTTGCGGCGGAAGTTGCCGATGACGGTTGCCAGCTGGTTCGACATCCCGGACATCGTGGCCAATTCCGACCTCATCGCCATCGCGCCCCGACGGCTCCTGTCGCTCGACCCGAGGCTCCAAAACCTCGCATCGGCGCCCTTGCCGCTCGAGGAGGTCGTATTCTCGTTCGATCTGTGCTGGGATCTTAGGACCGAACGGGAACCCGGCCAACAATGGCTGCGCGGCGTCATCGCCGACATCTTCAAGACGGTCGGCGAATCGTAGGCTGTGAAAACTCTCCGAATACGCTGCGGCAATACGGTTGCCTCGAACTCCGCTGGTATCCGCGTTGCTCGTGTGAAGGTTCTCGCCTATTCGATATCGGGTTTTCTGGGCAGCGTTCTGATCGGCGGCATCATGATCTTCATCGCTGTCGGCATCGACGCCATTCGCGTATGCTACTTCGGGTAGCCTGGCGCGCCACAGACAGACCTATCAAGCCGAGGCGCCGGTTCCTTTGAGAGCCGGGGCATCACTGCCCAAAAGCAGTTGCGGCGGAGGGTTTTCGGACATCACGAGTGTCAGCACTGCCTCAGCAAGTTTTCGGGATCCCCAAGCTGCGCGCCATGCTTCTTCTGCCGCGCCTCGGGGATCGGATCAAAGAGCCTGTCGTAATCGTCGACCGAGCGCTCGGTACGAACCATGGAGCGCTCCGCCCGGTCGGTGCGGGCGCTGCTTTCTTTTAAGCGAACCCATTACGACATGCCCTGAGTGTCACGATGAAGGACAGGACCAGCAATATTAGAAGGCCTGGCGCGAAGGCACCGACACCGAACCGGTCGAGCAACACGCCGCCGATCAGGCCACCTCCGGCGATGGCGGCGTTCCAGGCCGTCACCAGCATGGATTGGGCGAGGTCCGCCGCCGGCCCGGCCGCCTTGGCGCTGGCTGTCTGAAACAGCGTCGCGCAGCCGCCGAAAGCCAGTCCCCAGACGGCGGTGGCGGCATAGATGACGACCGGCACGTCGCTCCAGATCCAGAACGCCGCCGCCGAGAGCGCGAATAGCGCGGTGCTGGCAAGCGTGAGGTGCCGCAGGCGGCGGTCAATCAGCACCCCGACGACCCATATGCTGACCAGTGAGGCTACACCGAACACTAGAAGCACCGCGTCGGTCCGGTCCGCCATGCCCGCTTCGGCGAGAAACGGCGCGACATAGGTGTAAAGAATATTGTGCGCGAGCACGAAGGCGAGGACGACGAACAGCACCGATCTTATGCCGGGTAACGTTAAAACGCTTCCCAGTGTGCGGCGCTGCGCAGATGGTTCGCCAGCAAAGTCGGGAACTTTTGTCAGCACCCAGAATATCAGAAGGACAGTCAGCCCGCTCATCAGAAAAAAACACGCACGCCAGCCTATGACTGCGCCGAGGAATGTCCCCGCCGGCACGCCGAGCGACAGCGCCAGCGGCGTTCCGGCCATGGCGATGGCGATCGCACGGCCCTTGAGGTGCTCAGGCGCCATGCGCGCGGCATATCCGGCGGCCAGAGCCCAGAGCAAACCAGCCGAGACGCCTGCCACGAAGCGCGCGGCCAATGTCAGCGCATAGTTACCGGAAATGGCGGTGACAGTGTTGGCCAGTAGGAAGCCTGCGATTGCGGTGAGCAATAGCGGACGCCGCCGCATGCCTTGGGTATAGGTCGTTAACGGGATCGCAGCGAGCAGCGAACCGAGGGCGTAGATGGTGACGAGTTGTCCGGCCGCAGACTCCGACACGCCGAGGCTGCCCCCGATCTGAGGCAGCAGCCCAGCCGGCAGCGCTTCCGTCACGATGGTGATGAAGGCTGCCGTCGAAAGCGCCAAAAGCGCCAACCAGGGAAGCTTGTCTGACGTATTAGGTGCGGTAGACGCGCCTTCGAAGCTTCTGACTTCCGTCATTCAATGCTCTCCGCCGCACCGGCCAACGTGTTTGCGCCTCCAAATTTCGGCAGAACGAGGTCGTCCACCTGATAAGTGTGGAACTCGAATGTGCTGAAGGCCTTCAGTTTCTCGAATTTGGCAGAGAAGGTGGGATCGGAGAAGAATTCCTCGACATCACCAACGCCGGAGATCGCCTCGACATTGACGACGGTTTGTCCGTCCGTGCTTTTGGCGAGGGAGCTCCACAGGAATCCCTCTTTCCGCTCAGCGACGTAATGGACGATGTCCTGGATGATCGCGAAGGCTTTGTCCTGTTTGCCTTCATGGACGTGGATGACGTTAACGATGAAAACCGTCGGATCAGGAGATGCGGAAAAACCGGCTTCGGGCGCGGGAGCCATTGGGACCTCTTTCGAATAGTGTCGTCGCTCCAGAGGTGGCACATCGTCGTTATCGGAAAAATAGGCTGTATTTCCGATCACTTCGGACTATCCTGTCCGGAATATGACCATTCCTATGGATAGCCTTGGTGCCCTCAACGTCTTCGTTCAGGCAGCGGAAGCCCGCAGCTTCACGATTGCTGGACGCCAGCTTGGCGTGTCGTCCTCGGCTGTCGGGAAAGCCGTAGCGCGGCTGGAAGAACGTCTCGGCGTGCGGCTGTTTCACCGCTCGACGCGTGCCATCACGCTGACTCCGGAGGGTGCCATGTTCCTGGAGCGTTGCCGGCGCATCTTCTGCGAAATGGAAGCCGCTGAACTGGAACTCTCGCAAACGCGCGCGCATCCGAGTGGGGTATTGCGGGTGAGCCTGCCCCTGGTTGGGATGCTGATGATGCCGACCTTGTCGGCGTTCATGCGAGCCTGGCCTGACGTTGAACTCGATCTCGATTTCACGGACCGGCTCGTAGATGTGATCGAGGAAGGTTTTGATGTGGTGATCCGCACCGGCGAAGGAAGCGATTCCCGTTTGATGACACGGACGCTCGGCGGGTTTCGCTACAAGCTGGTCGGCGCGCCGGACTATTTCGAAGAACACGGCGTTCCCCAAACCGCCGACGATCTCCGTCATCACAGATGCCTTCATCATCGGTATCGCTCGACGGGAAAGCTGGAAGAGTGGTTCCTTATCGACGACACGGGAACACCTGTCGAAGATATTCCAAGAGCGGCTGTCTCCAGCGCAATAGAGCCCCTGCTTTATATGGCCGAACGCGGGCTCGGGATCGCCTGCCTGCCGGACTTCGCCGTGCGCGACCGCCTGACTGAGGGCACGCTTGTCAGCGTGCTTGATGACGCCGTCCGGCATTCCGGCGTCTTCCGCATCCTCTGGCCTTCAAGCCGGCACCTGTCGCCAAAATTGCGCGCCTTCGTCGATTTTATAGCTGACAGTCTGTTTGCCGAAGCACATTCATAAAACGAGTGGTGCTAAATTTCGATGTGCGTCCAGGATATTGTCTCTCCCTGAGCGCAAACCGCACAAGGCTAGACTTTTGACAAGATGTGCAAGCAAACACGTGCTGGTATCCAATGCGATAAAAGGAATACCGGTTTCCTGCTTACGCGAATTTCAGACGTAAGCGCTTGGCTTGCGAGAGCACACTTCTAAGTTTTTGCTTGATATGGGGAAATGGCGCACCCGACAGGATTCGAACCTGTGACCTCTGCCTTCGGAGGGCAGCGCTCTATCCAGCTGAGCTACGGGTGCATCCGTTGACGACTGAGCAGGAACGGATCCTGGATTTCTGGTCGCCGCAAATCATGCAAGCGGGTTCTTAGCCCAACTGGCGGAGCGCATCAATGCTTTCCTTTTGGTGCCTGTGCAAACGGTCATCAGGACGGCGCGCGCGAAATGAGCGAAGCGTGCGGAGGGAGAGGCATTCTTGTGCTTGCGACGAAAAAAAACGGCCGGTGCGATGAGGCACCAGCCGTTTTTATTGACCGTGGGAACCGGTCTGATCAGGGGCAATCAGCCGTGTAGACATTGCCGTAGCGGTCGCGGTAGCGGCACTGGCCGGGGGTGGTGGCCGCGCCGAGCAGTGCGCCTGCAGCGCCGCCGATGAGGGC
>CEQK01007866.1_pt1 | contig 13093 bp, 9 predicted proteins | sample 531051 | NCBI WGS metagenome assembly CEQK01 (sample SAMEA2621229, study PRJEB7988) | marine metagenome | biome: marine biome (ENVO:00000447); feature: deep chlorophyll maximum layer (ENVO:xxxxxxxx); material: "saline water (ENVO:00002010), including plankton (ENVO:xxxxxxxx)" | depth 150 m
AAGGCGTGCATATCGGCAATTTCGTCGAGATCAAGGCCGCGACCCTGGGGGCCGGCAGCAAGGCCAATCACCTGTCCTATGTCGGCGACAGCATTGTCGGCGCAGGTGTGAACATCGGTGCGGGCACCATCACCTGCAATTACGACGGCCATGTGAAATCCCGGACGGTGATCGGCGACGGCGCCTTCATCGGCTCCAACACGGCCCTGGTCGCCCCGGTGACCGTGGGTGCGGGGGCCATCGTGGGGGCCGGCAGCGCGATTTCCAAGAATGTCGCGGCGGGTGCGCTCGCCGTGACCCGGGCCGAGCAGAAGGAAGTAAAGGGCTGGGCCGACAGCTTCAACGCCAAGCGGCGCAAGGACAAACAAGACCGGAAGAAAGAGGGCTAGCGGGCGATGTGCGGCATCATCGGAATTCTCGGCCGGGGTGAGGCCGCGCCCATCCTGTTGGAAGGGCTCAAGCGCCTGGAATACCGGGGCTATGATTCCGCCGGGATCGCGACCCTGGTCAACGGCGCCATCGACCGCCGGCGGGCCGAAGGCAAGCTTGCCAACCTGGCCGTCCGCCTGGACGAACAGCCCATCGCCGGCACGGTCGGCATCGGTCATACCCGCTGGGCGACCCATGGCGTGCCGAACGAAGTCAACGCCCACCCGCACGCGACCGACCGCGTCGCCATCGTCCACAACGGCATCATCGAAAATTACAAGGACCTCCGGGCTGAGCTGGTCGCCAAGGGCTGCGAGCTGGCGTCCGACACGGACACGGAAGTGATCGTCCATCTGATCACCCAGGAAATGGTCGACGGCAAGGACCCGGCGGCCGCGACCGCCGCCGTCCTGCGCCGGCTCGACGGGGCCTTTGCGCTGGCCATTATTTTTTCCGGGCACCACGACCTGATGATCGGGGCGCGTCGTGGCAGCCCGCTGGCCGTCGGCTTCGGCGAGGGCGAGATGTTCCTGGGCTCCGACGCCCTGGCCCTCGCACCCCTCACCGACCGCATCATGTATCTGGAGGACGGTGATTGGGCCGTGCTCAGCCCATCCGGCGTCCAGGTGTTCGACGGCGACGACGCCCCAGTGGAGCGGCCCGTGCGCCTGACCGAACTGTCGGGGGCGGCCATCGGCAAGGGCGGCTACCGGCATTTCATGCTCAAGGAAATCTACGAACAGCCCCAGGTCATCGGCGACACCCTGCAAAGTTTCATCAATCCGGCGTCGCGCACCATCACCATGCCGGGCCTTCCGTTCGACCCGGCGACGCTCGACCGCCTGACCCTGGTCGCCTGCGGCACGTCCTATTACGCCTGCCTTGCCGCCAAGTACTGGTTCGAACAACTGGCCCGCATCCCGGTCGAGGTCGATATCGCCTCCGAATTCCGCTACCGCGAGCCGCCCATGGCGGACAACGGCGCCGCGATCTTCATTTCCCAGTCCGGCGAAACGGTCGATACCCTGGCCGCCCTGCGCTACGCCCGCCAGGCGGGGCAATCGATCCTCTCCATCGTCAATCAGCCGGAAAGCGCCATCGCCCGGGAATCGGACATGGTCCTGCACACCAACGCAGGGCCCGAAATCGGCGTCGCCTCGACCAAGGCGTTCACCACGCAGCTGACCGTTCTGGCTTGCCTTGCCATCGCCGTGGCGCGCGGACGTAATGCCATTGACGCCGAGACCGAAGCGCGGCTGACCACGGCACTGACCGAAGTGCCCGGCCGGGCGGCGGAGATCCTCAATCACGATGAACGGCTCAAGGAAATCGCCCAGGGCATGGCCGAGGCGCGGGACGTACTCTACCTGGGCCGTGGCACCAGCTATCCGATCGCCCTCGAAGGGGCGCTGAAGCTGAAGGAAATTTCCTACATCCACGCCGAGGGCTATGCGGCCGGTGAAATGAAGCACGGACCCATCGCCCTGATCGACGATCAGGTGCCGGTTATCGTCATCGCCCCCACGGACGCCCTGTTCGAGAAGACGGCGTCGAACGTGCATGAAGTCATGGCCCGGGGCGGGCGGGTGATCGTCATTTCCGACGAGGCGGGGGCGGCGGCCCTGTCGGACGGAGCCGAAGCCACGGTCGCCCTGCGCACCGTCGACCCCTTCGTTGCCCCGATCCTTTATGCGATCCCGGTGCAATTGCTGGCCTACCACGTCGCGGTCATCAAGGGCACGGACGTGGACCAGCCCCGCAATCTTGCGAAAAGCGTGACCGTGGAATAGCGCAACCGCCGCTATCCGGTCCCTGCCAGAAAATCATATCCTCGCAAAGAAAAACGGCCGCCCCGAAGGACGGCCGTTTCCTTACTGAAAGCTCAACCGAGCGGCAGAGCGCCGAAGCGCCCTGCCTTAAGCCCGATTAGAACTTAACCTGAGCACCAACCAGGAAGGTCATCAGGCTGTCGAGGGCGGTCGTCGTGCCGTCAACATCCCAGAACATCACGTTGCCGTAGATGTTCGTGCCAGCAGCTTTGATCTGCTGGTTGACGCCGAAGCCGAAGGCCTGGCCGTCAATGCCGTCGCCGGCGAGGTCGGAAGTACCCTGGAAGGTCACACCAACGCCCGTGGCCCCCAACGAGTTCATGTTGGCCGTGTAACCGACAGTGGCGCCATAGACCTTGTGGTCCTTGCCGGAGTCCTGATCGGACGAGCCGTACAGACCAGTCAGGGAGATGCCGCTGTCATGCTTGACGGAAGCGCCGAGCTGCCACTGATCAGCCGTCGTGCCAGCACCGGAGGTGTTTTCATAGAAACCACGGACACGAACCTGCAGACCACCCATCTTGCCGTCATACAGACCGCCGATACCCCAGGTGCCCTGAGATTCCAGGCCCAGCTGGGCGCGGAAACCGTTCATGGACGGGGTTTCGTACTGAATGGAGTCGTTACGACCGCCATCAAGCGTTTTGAATACGTCACGGACGCTCGTGGTGGACAGAGCCGCGGCCGTGTTGTCGTTGCGGAACAGCATACCGGCAACGAGCAGGGAGCTATCCATACCAGCGAAGGCCCCTGCGGCGTAGCCGAGATCCAGGCCGTCGGACATGCCGTCGGAGATTTCCGACTGCTGACCCAGGGTCAGCTTACCGAACTGCTTATGCTTAAAGTAGAGTTCGGCCTTACGTTCGGAGAAGCTGCCGCCGCCGCCATCTTCGCTCGACTGGCTGATGTTGTTCGGATTGTTCGACTGCATTTCGACTTCGATCTTGGCACCAACGGAAACAGACTCGTTGACTTTGCCGGTGGCGGCGAGGCCGAAGCGGGTGGAGCCGTTATCACCGTCCTGGTGGCGGTAACCGGACTCTTCACCGTCGTTGTAGAACATCATGTTGCGGTTGACCTGGCCGTAAACTTTCAGGTCGGTCGCATTGCCGTTCTTGATCGAACCGGCTTCGGCGGTGGTGGCAACCGGGGCGGCGAACGCGAAAAGCGCAGCGCCGGCGGCACCAACCATAAGGGTCTTTTTGAGGTTCATTCGTTTGCTCCTAAGATGAGATTCACTCTTACAAATCCACTTTGCCCTGGAACATTTCAGGATTACGCGTTGGCAATCCTGTTCCGGACGAGGGCAGTTTAGCGGCTCGCCTCTGTTTCAAAAGCAAAATCCGCCTTGGGTGTAGATTTTTTGGAACAGTGTTGCGTGAATGCCACACTTTGCTGAGGTTTGATGAAAATCAGGGGCTTGGGTGGAGGCTTCCTGCTACTCAGCCTCCTTCAGATAGCCTCAATTGCGCAAATGTCACGGACGTGTCGCGAGTCCCCCGAATCGTCCCTTGATGCCGCCGCGCATAGCGTCTGGGCACCCGCAGTACGGTTGAACAGGGCGGCGAACATGGTTAGATGGGGGATCTCGGACCGATACCGGTTCCCGTATCCGCCTGCAAAAGCGAAGGACTGCCCCCAATGCCGCAATATGACTATGACATGATCACCATCGGCGGAGGCTCCGGCGGGGTCCGCGCGTCACGGTTCGCCGCTTCGACCTACGGCGTGAAGACCGCCGTGGTCGAAAATCTGCGTATCGGCGGCACTTGCGTTATGCGCGGCTGTGTGCCCAAGAAGCTTCTCGTCTATGCTGGTCATTTCGCTGAGGATTTCGAGGACGCAACCGGTTACGGCTGGGACGTTGGGGCGCCCGCGTTCGACTGGCCACAGCTGATTGCCAACAAGAATAAAGAGCTGGATCGCCTGGAAGGTGTCTATCACCGCCTGCTGCGTGACGCCGGGGTGAACGAGTTGACGGGCACGGGCCGTGTCATCGACGCCCATACGGTCGAGATCGCCGGACCGGACGGAACCCGGACCTGCACCGCGAAATACATCCTGATCGCCACCGGCGGCTGGCCGTCCCTGCCGGACATTCCCGGGATCGAACATGCCATTACCTCGAACGAAGCGCTTGACCTGGATCACCTCCCCGGCAGCATCGCGATCGTCGGCGGCGGCTATATCGCGGTTGAATTCGCGGGCATCTTCAACGGCCTGGGCGCCGAGACCCATGTGATTATCCGGGCGGAGAACATCCTGCGCGGGTTCGATCCGGCGGTGCGCGACACCCTGCACGAAGAAATGGTCAAGAAAGGCGTCTCCATTCATCAGGAAACCACCGTCCAATCCATAGAAAAGACGGCATCGGGTTATTCCCTGCGCCTCAACGACGACGATATCCTGGAGGTCGATGCCGTCATGTACGCCACCGGCCGCGCCCCCAACACCAAGGGCCTTGGCCTTGAACAGGCGGGCGTCACGCTGACCGCCAAGGGCGCCGTCGTCGTCGACGACCATTTCAAGACCAATGTCGACAGCATCTATGCCCTAGGCGACGTCATCGACCGGGTACAGCTGACGCCCGTGGCCCTGGCCGAGGGCATGGCCGTGGCCCATACCCTGTTCGGCGGCAAGCCGACCACGGTCGATTACGCCGATATCCCGACGGCCGTGTTCTCGACCCCGCCCGTGGGCACTGTGGGCCTGACCGAGGACGAGGCCCGCAAGAACCACGACGTGGTCATCTTCCAATCCCACTTCCGGCCCATGAAATACACGCTTTCGGGCCGCGACGAGCGCACCATGATGAAGATGATCGTGGATAAAAAGACCGACCGCGTGCTCGGCTGTCACATGGTCGGCCTGGACGCCGCCGAAATGACCCAAGCCCTGGGTATCGCGCTCAAGGCAGGCGCCACGAAGGCACATTTCGACGCCACCATCGGCATCCATCCGACGGCGGCCGAGGAATGGGTGACCATGCGCACGCCGGTACGCCCCGCCGAAGCGGCCGAATAGACCGCCGCCGCGACAACGAATACGAAAAGCCGCCGCCGAAACTCATCGGCGGCGGCTCTCCTTGTTACTTGAGGCAGATGCGGCGTCAGACGATCTGACGCGCCTTGAGATCCGCGATCTCGTCGGCACTGAGGCCCAGATCACCCAGGATGGCGTCCGTATGCTCGCCCTTTTCCGGCGGATGGACGACCAGCTTGGACTCGGTGCGGCTCATGCGGATCGGCTGCGACATCATCTTGGTCTTGCCGAAGCAAGTGGTCTCGCAGTCCTCGGCGATGCCCAAATGCTTGACCTGTTCGTCGGCAAACATGCCGGCCATGTCATAGATCGGACCCGACGGCACGCCCGCCTTGTTGAACGCCTCAACCCAATCGGCACTGGTCCGGTCCTTGGTTTTTTCGGCGATCAGGGCGTTCAAGTCATGGCGATTTTTGGAACGCTTTTCCGGGCCGTTGAAGCGGTCGTCCTCGGTCCACTCCGGGGTGCCCAGCACGTCGCACAGCCGCGCCCAAATGCGCTCGCCCGCGGCGGCGATGTTGATGTGACCGTCCTTGGTCGGGAACACGCCCGTGGGGATCGAGGTCGGGTGATCATTGCCGGCTTGGCCCGGCACCTCGTCCTCCATCAGATAGCGCGCGCCCTGGAAGTCGAGCATGAAGGCCATGGCCTGCAGCAGGGATGACGTGACCCATTGGCCCTGGCCGGATTTCTCACGCTCGATCAGGGCGATGAACACGCCCATGGCGCAGAACAGGCCGCCGGTCAGATCGGCGATGGGAATGCCGACGCGCATGGGCCCACGGCCCGGCTCACCGGTGATCGACATCAGGCCACCCATGCCCTGGGCGATCTGATCGAAGCCGGGGCGCTTGGCGTAAGGGCCATCCTGGCCGAAGCCGGAAATGGAGCCCAGGATAATGCGCGGGTTGACGGCCTTGAGGGCCTCATAACCGATACCGAGTTTTTCCTTCACGTCGGGGCGGAAGTTCTCGATCACCACGTCGGCCCCCTCGACCAGGCGCAGGAACAGCTTGCGGCCTTCCTCTTCCTTCAGATTCAGGGTCAGGGAACGCTTGTTGCGCTGCAGGTTCTGAAAATCGGCCGTGTGACGCTTGGCGCCCAGGGTGCCGTCGGGCTCGATGCTTTCAGGCAGTTCGACCTTGATCACGTCGGCTCCCCAATCCGCCAATTGACGGACGCAGGTGGGTCCCGAACGGACGCGGGTCAGGTCGAGAACCTTGATGTGATCGAGCGCGGTCGACGCGGCGGTATGTACCATGTGTTTCCTCTCCAAAGGCGGCGTGGCCCGGTTCTTTGGCGCCCGGACCTTGTATACAATTCAGATGTGCCGTTATCGGAATTTCCGGGGCTCAGGTCAATCGCCGCGCGGCACGGCCGCCGCATCAGCCACCCTTGTAGGTTTCCCCGTCGCCATCGTCGCCCGGCTCCGTGTCGAGGCCACGCGGATCGATGTTGATGACTTCCGGTGACGCACGGGGGACGGCGACAAAATCTTCCTTGTCTTCGGGCAGAACGCCCGCACGGCGCTGCATGCGGTAGAAGGCAAAGACGGCAGTCAGGAAATGAATGACCGCCGAATAGGCAAAGAAGGCATTGGGGCCGGCCAGCTCGACCACCCCGGACGCCAGCATCGGCCCGACAACGGCGCCGATCGCGAACACCAGGATCAGGGTTGAGGCGATTTCGACGAAGTCCTCGGGTTCGGCCTGATCGTTGGCATGGGCGATGGCGATGGCATAAAGCGCAAAGGTGAAGCCCCCGTAGATAAACGCGAGGGCATACATGGCGACGCGTGAAATTTCGCCGAACATCATAAGTGCCACAGCGCTGAGCCCGCCACCGACACAGATCATAATGATCACCCAGCGCCGGTCGATCAGATCGGACCACCGCCCGAGCGGCCATTGGAAAACCGCGCCGCCGATGATCAGCAGGCTCATGAACAGGGACAGTTCGGCGATCGACGACAGGGCGCTTTGCGCGAACAATGGCACGATGGTCCACACCGCACCGTTGACCAAGCCCACGGTCAGGCAGGCGACCACACCGACGGGCGAGATGGCGTAGACGCGGGGAATGCGGATACGCACCTGCTGCAGCGGATGGGGCGCCGTGGTCCGCGTAAGCGCGACGGGCACCAGGGCGACGGAAACCAGTACCGAAGCCACGACGAACAGCTCAAACCCGGCGGGCTCGTAGAGGTTCAGAAGCATCTGCCCGACGGTCACCGCCCCCAGGTTGACGATCTGATAGAAGGACAGGATGCGCCCGCGGTGTTCCTTGCCGGCCCGTTCGTTGATCCAGCTTTCCATGACCATGTAGAGCCCGCACAGGCAGGCCCCGGTGATGAAGCGCAGTCCCCACCAGGAGATGGGATCGACCCAGACAACATGCATGAGCTGCGCCGCCGACGCGATCGTGCCGAACACGGTGAACGACCGGATATGACCGACCCGCGCGACGACGCGGGGGGCAAAGAAGCATGACAGGATGTAGCCCAGATAAAAGGACGCCCCCATGACGCCGATCGCAAAGGGAGAAAAACCCTCGATCCCCGCGCGCACGGGCAACAGCGTGCCCTGAAGCCCGTTGCCGGCCAACAGGATGCCGAAACTGAGGAACAGGGCGGCGACGGGGATCAGAATAGCGACCATGTCGTTTCTTCCATTTCCTTAGACCCTAAGCGACCCACGCCCCCTATTCAGGCGGCATTCGCATTACGGTCTTCCGGGGCGGCGGTCAGCCGTTGAAGGGGCTGCCGACACCGCCGGCCAATATGATGCCCAGGACGATCATCCCCGTGCCGACCCATTGCGTCACGGAAAGGTGTTCACCGAACAAGAACACACCGGCAAGCGGCACCAGGATGAAGCCCAGCGCAATGAACGGATAGGCCGTGGACAAGGGCATTGTGCGCAGCAGCGTTACCCAGATGAATGTCGCAACGCCATAGATGGCAAACGCGCCGAGCAGCCATTTGTTCATCAATGACTGGAAAATGCTGTCCAGGCCGGCGCCTGACAGGGCGGCCTTCTTGAAGCAGATCTGCCCGGCGACAATCATCAGCAGGAAACCGGCGAGCTTGAGATAGGCCATTATCATTGTTTCCTTATTCGGCGCAGACGGTCCACGCCGTGCACGGCTAGGTGGACGATGACGGTGGCGCCGCTGAGCGCGAACACGGCGATTAGGGGCTCGTTGTAGCGAACCACGTTGACGGACACAAACGCGTAAAGCCCCAACATGAAATAGGGCGGCAGACAGAACACCAGGAACGGGCCCGCACGGCCGCGGCAGGCAAGAATCCAGACACAGGCCGGTAAAAGGATGAACCCGACCAGGCCGGCGTAATTGCCGACCCATTGACCGCGCAGAGCGAGCGACAGCGTGACCGCCAGATGCTTGCCCAGATCACCCCATACATATTCCCTGAGCAGATAGCCGAGCGGATTGTCCTGCGCCCCGGAGGCGGCCCGCACATCGAGGAAAAACTGGCCGCGCCCCATCATGTAGAAGGAGTCCGGATGGTACCAGGACAGCCGCCGGACCTGTTCTTCGGAAAATACCGCCGTCGCCAAGCTGTCCCCGAAATCAGGCAGCCAGTAGATCAGGCTGATCGCCCATTCCCGCCAGGTCATGAGATTGTACGGCAACCGTTCAATCAGCACCTTTGGACCGTATCCGCCGCTGATTCCGGCAAGATCGAAGCCGACATAGTTCCTGATCCACCAGGGCGCCAGGATTGCGGCCGCACCGGCGGCGAAGCACGCAGCGGCAGCGATGGTATCGGTCCACATGCGCCCGCGCCCAACGCGCCACCACACAACGATCACCGGCACCATGAAGTAAAGAAGGTATACATAGGACGCCCTCGTGAGCGCCGCGCCGGCAAGCGCCGCGCCGGCCAACACGGCGTCACGCCGCGCGGGGGCCGGGTCGGACAGGACCCGCGCCAGCATCCAGCTAAACAGTCCGATAAAGAAGAAGGTCGGAGTTTCCGTCAGGATCAGTCCGGCGTAATGGGTGAAACATTTGGTCGCCAGCACGATCATCAGCGTCAGCCAGGCGATCCGCGCATCCCCGGCAAGCCGACGCGCGGCCAGGAAGATAAAAAACGCCGTGAACGCGGTGAGCACGGCTTGAACAACGAACAAGGCCGTCAATCCGTTTAGGTCGCAGACGGCACCGTCCTGGGAAACGCATTTCAAGGCCTGCGCGAGGTCCGTGTCGAAAACCGCCAGCACGCCGACAAACATTGGATAGACCGGGCCGAAAAACGTTCCCAGTATTTCATTCACCCGTCCCCAATCCGACACCATGGCATCGGCCAGCGACGCGGCCATACCGGCGTACTGCATGGCGTCGGCGACCGGGCGGGTATAGGGCGGGACCAGGGTCTGTAACAGGGCGACGATCAGGCAAACGGCGCATGCAAGAACCGCCTGGGCGCGGTCCTGGTGCAACAAGCGGGCATATGCCGAAACGATTTGCACGTCGATCACCTTGATTATCTGGGCCTGTCCGGGACGGCCGATCCGGCCCGCGCGACTTGTATTCACCCGGCAAGAACGATGCAACCGGCCGGCACGCAAGCGAATGTTGTCGAACACCGTTTCTTCGCTATCATTGCCGCCGCACGTCGCACAAGGGAGGATCTCCACATCAAAGCAGCACCCACCCTGTTCGAACCTCCTGCCCGCCCGCAATATGCCCCGGGGGATCACACCCCCCTGTTCGCTTGCCGCGATTCCGATGGCCGGACCTTCGAATTCTATTCCGCCGTTACCGGCGCGCCGACGGTCCTGCTGTTCACCGGCGGCCAGAACCTTGCGGACATGACCTCGGGCGGACTCGACCCGGCGGTGCTCGGCGCCGGCGGCGCCCTGGTCGCGACCCTGGTGCCCGGCGACACCACCGTGGCTGCGGCCCAGAAAGAGGCCGCCGGCTGGCCGCACCGGGTGATGGCCGACCCCGGGTCCGAAATCACCAACGGGTTCGCGGGGCTGTCCGGCATCGCGGCGCCGGCGATCTATGTGCTTGACCCCAATCAGCGCCTGATCGGCGTGCGCGGGCTCGGCGGCGGAGCCGCGGGCCTGGACGGCTGGCTGGCCGACATGCTGATCCAGGCGCGGCACGGCCGCGACCAAGCCGTGGTCCAACGGGCGGCGCCGGCGCTGCTTGTTCCCCGTGCGCTGGAACCCGAAGACTGCGCCTGGTTGATCGGCCTGTGGCACAACGGCCCGCGCGACGACGGCACGGTCGCCGTGGGATCGTCGGCCGGCGGCGGCGTGCAGGTGGTGCCGACGACCAAGCGGCGCGAGGACTATTACCTGCGCGACAAGACCCTGGAGCAAAAGCTGCTGGATCGGCTGATGCCGCGTCTGGTGCCCGAGGTGTCCAAGGCCTTCCACTTCGAGGGCTATACGGTCGAGACCTTCAAGATCGGATGCTACAAGGCCGAGAAGGCGGGGTTCTTCACCGTCCACCGCGACGACACCAGCCCGGCGACCAAGCACCGCAAGTTCGCGGTGACCCTCAACCTGAACACGGATGAATACGAAGGCGGCGATTTGCGCTTTCCCGAATACGGCCCGGAACTGTACCGCCCGGAAAAGGGTGCTGCGGTCGTGTTCTCCTGCTCCCTGCTGCACGAGGTCCTGCCCGTGACCAAGGGCCATCGCTTCGTGGCGCTGACGTTCCTCAACGTGCCGGTGCAGTAACCTTAAGCCCCAACAAGCATCCCGTGGGGCCCGCCGGAAGCGGACCTTTTTCTGGGAACTTGTCGGTTATTTTCGGGGAAAAACGGGGAAATGGCGCGCCCGGGAAGATTCGAACTCCCAACCTCCTGATCCGTAGTCAGACGCTCTATCCAGTTGAGCTACGGGCGCTTGTGACTGGGCCCCCAAGGAGCCCCCGTCAGGAAGGAGCCGGACACTACTCCAGCACTTCTCCGTTTGCAAGCGCTAGGAGGCGTCCCGGATTAAAGGTCGTCAAACGCCGAATCTCCGTATTAAAATAGGAACTTGTGGTGCTCCGGGCCATTGAGTACACTCGCCCGGAAACTGAGGGGTGGGGTATGTTTACGTACATACCCGCTGGGGATTTAAAAACAACTCCGGTTTGTTATCGGAGAAGAACCAAGGGCTCGCGGACGAGATGGGTTTTCCGAAACTGAGAGTTCTTTTGGCGGGGGCCGTGATTTTCACGGGGGCATGTTCATTCGACGAGGACCTGTGGCCCTCGTTGAGCGCATCCGAGCCTTCGGCCAAAACAACGACAGAAACCGCGCAACCGGAAGCGGCATCGCCGCAAACGGCGAGCGCGCAAGACGCCGCATCGCAGCAAACGGCCGTTTTGGCGGCCAATCAGCCTGCCCTGGGTTCGACCAAGTTCGTGCCGACCGGCGTGACGCCGGGCGACGTGACCGGAACCTTCGTCGGTAAAAAGGTCCAGGAACTGCGCGATGAGTTGCAGAAGCTGCAAAGCTCGATCCTGCAGCACAACGAACAGCTTCAGTCCGTGCGCTCGCGCATCGTCGAAAGCTCGCAGCAGTACCACGGCACCATCGCCGCCGTTAAATCGCGCCTGCAGGTCGGCACGACTCGCGGCAACCCGGTTCTCGTGCAGCAGTTCAACACCGCGCAGCAGGATTTGAACCGGCTCAGCCAGGACATCGGCGAAATGAACAAGCTGTCCACCGGCGTGGCCAGCGATTCCACTCTGGCATCGTTCCTGACGGAAAGCGTGCGCGCCGCCTTCAAGGTGTCCGGCGCCGTCGACGAGGACCACCGCCAGCTTGCCATTCTCGAGGACGAGGTCGACCAGACCGTCGTCCTGATCGACCGCCTGCACCGCGAAGTGACCGAGGACGTACGCCGTCAGTCGACCTGGATCGGTGCCGAACAGCGCAATCTGGTGCAGATTTCGGCCGGTATCCGCCAGGGCGAATCGCTCGGCTCGTCGCTGCTTGACGCCGCCGTCACCGGCCGCGGCCCAAGCGCCAATCAGGTCGCCGCCCCCGCCGATACGTCGGGCCGCCGCCCCCTGGTGGTGATCCGCTTCGACCGGCCGAACGTGCCCTATCAACAAGCCCTGTACACGGCTGTCAGCCGCGCCCTTGAAACCCATCCGGCCGCGGTGTTCGACCTGGTCGCGGTGGCGCCCTCGGCCGGTGGGGCCGCGCGCGTCGCGATCAACACGAACAAGGCCAAGCGCCACGCCGAAGACGTCAAGCGTTCGCTGGTGGAAATGGGCCTGCCGCCGACGCGGGTGGCGGTGTCCGCCAAGACCCTGGCGGCCGCCAAGACAAACGAAGTTCACTTGTACGTTCGTTAAACCACGACATTCACTGCAAATCCGGATAACCGGCGTCAGCGTGGGCGCCGGTTTTTCCGTTTCTGAGGCCCCGTTTTCCGGAACCTCCGCCCTTGGGAAATACGGGCAGCCCCGTTAATATTCCCGTCATGACACCTCCCTCGCCGCCGGAACGCCCCCCTGAACGCATCGTCACCTGGGCCGAAATCCATGCGGATTCGCGCGCCCTGGCCGGCCGCCTGCTGAGCACACCGCCCCCCGGCCGCTGGGCGGCGCCCTGGAAGGGCATCGTCGCGATCACCCGGGGCGGCATGGTGCCGGCCGCCGTCCTGGCCCGTGAAATGGGCATCCGCCTGATCGATACCCTGGCCATCGCCAGCTATGACGTGAAATCCCAGGGCCGTGTCCAGATGCTCAAGGCGCCGGACGCCGCCACCGCCGACAAAGGGGCGGGCTGGTTGCTGGTCGACGATCTG
>CEQK01078559.1_pt1 | contig 13091 bp, 15 predicted proteins | sample 531051 | NCBI WGS metagenome assembly CEQK01 (sample SAMEA2621229, study PRJEB7988) | marine metagenome | biome: marine biome (ENVO:00000447); feature: deep chlorophyll maximum layer (ENVO:xxxxxxxx); material: "saline water (ENVO:00002010), including plankton (ENVO:xxxxxxxx)" | depth 150 m
TTCGATGCCCCCGGATTGGCCCGCCGCTTCTGCTTTTTCACTTCGGCGTCTCCGGCCCCGGGCCGTGAACCGGGGGGGCTGGGGGCGGCGTCACGGTCTCTGGGACTGCGGCGCCGGGCTTGTCCTTCTGTCCCCATTCCATGGATCTCAGAACCTTCTGGAATTCACCGGGCAGGCGGGCGCGTTCTTCCGGGCTGGCGACGGCCCACAGCGCGATCCAGGCCGCCAGCGTAAGAAAACAAAACGCCGTGAACAGTTTGCCGCCCAGCGGCGCCACGCGGGTGTCGAACCAATGGCGCAGGGGGGCGTCGCCGGTCAGGAACCGATGGCGCAGCAGAACGCCGGCCACGGCGGCGAGCACCAGAATGACGACGAGTTTCCAACCGTTTTCCATGTGCTGATCCTATTCGCCCGCGAGGTGCATCAACACCCGGCGGCGATGTGCCTGGCGGCGGTGTTCGAACAGATAAATGCCCTGCCATGTGCCGAGCATCACTTGGCCCCCGGTCACGGGCACGGACAGTTGCACGTTGGTTAGGGCGCTGCGGATATGGGCGGGCATGTCGTCAGGGCCTTCTGCGGTGTGGCGGTAAAGGGTGGGGTCTTCCTTCACCAGCCGTTCGAAAAAGGTCTGAAGGTCGCGGCACACGTCCGGGTCGGCGTTTTCCTGAATGGTCAGGGACGCACTGGTATGACGGCAATACAGGGTCAACAGCCCCGTCGTCATTCCCTGGCCAGCGGCCCAGGCCGCGACGTCGCGGGTAATCTCGTAAAGGCCCGGGCCGTCGGTGGCCACGTCCAGTTCATGCTGCGCCTGTCGCATGGGGGATGCTTAGCCTTCCCCAAGCCTGGCGGCAAGGGGTTGTCATATCCGTGCCGGACGGGTAATCAGGTTCAACGGGAAAAGAACATATGATGAACGAAATGGATGCCCGCGATAATCTGTCTCTGCCGGATACCCCCCGCCCGCAGGTGACCCAGGGTGTGACCCGGGGCGTCGTGCGCCTGCTTTGGCGCATGGGGTTCAGCCCGCTCACGGAATTCAAGCTGACGTCACGCCGTCGCATCGACGTGGCCGGCCTGAACGGCCAGGGCCGGTTTCTGTTCGTCGAGGTCAAATCGTCGGTCGAGGATTTCCGCGCCGACGGCAAATGGCACGAATATCCCGATTTCTGCGACGGGTTCTATTTCGCCGTGCCGCCGGGATTTCCGCAGGACATTCTGCCCATGGATGCGGGCCTGATCATCGCCGACGCCCATGACGGGGCGATCCTGAGGTCGGCCGACGAAACGCCCATGAACGGCAACCGGCGGCGCAAGCAGACCCTGACGTTTGCCAGGGCTGCGGCGGACCGGCTGGTGCGCGGCGTTTAGGTCTTCCGCCCCCGTTCGCGGGCAAGAAGTGCCCGTTTCCGTGCGACGCCCCAGCGGTATCCGGTCAGCGATCCGTTGGCCCCCACGGCGCGGTGGCAGGGAATAATCAGCGAGACCGGGTTGGTCGCGCAGGCGCGGCCGACGGCGCGCGCCGCCCCGTCGTTGCCCAACGCCGTCGCCAGTTCGCCGTAGGTCCGTGTCTCCCCCGCCGGGATTGCGGCCAGCGCCTGCCAGACCCGCCATTGAAAGGCCGTCGCCCGCACGTCCAGCGGCAGGGCTTCCGCCGTATCGGCCCCGTCCAAAAAGGCGAACAGGCGTTCCATCAGGGGCTTCAGGGTCGCGTCGTCGCGGGTGATCTCGGCCAGGGGAAAATCACGGCGCAGTTCGGATTCCAGGGCGCCGTCGTCGTCGGCGAGGGCGACCATGCAGAGCCCCTTGTCCGTCGCCGCCGCCAGCACCCGGCCGAGCGGCCCGTCGGCGATGGCGAAGCGGATCGCGGCCCCGCGCCCGCCGGCGGCATAGCTGGCGGGCGTCATACCCAACAATGCGGCGGATTTCTCGTAAACCCGGGACGACGAGCCGTAGCCGGCACCGTACAGGGCGCCCGCCACGCCGTCACCGGCCTTCAATCCCCGGCGTAGGCGCTCGGCCTTCACCGCATCGCCGTATTGCTTGGGGCTGACGCCGACCATGGCCTGGAATAGGCGCTGCAGATGAAAGGAACTGTAGCCCGTGGCCTCGGCCAGGGCGTCCAGGGGCGGGGGGATTTCGGCCGCCTCGATCAGGCGGCAGGCCTCGGCGACGGCGGCCAGGCGCGGGTCGATGATGCGGTCGTTGTCCGGCCGGCACCGCTTGCAGGGGCGGAATCCCGCACTTTCCGCCTGCGTGCCCGTGTCGAAGAAGCGGACGTTGTCCCGCTTGGGCCGGCGCGAGGCACAGCCCGGCGTGCAATAAACGCCCGTAGTGGTGACGGCATAGACGAAACCGCCGCCGGTGCGGCGGTCCAGGACTTGGCGCCAGCGGTCGTCTTCAAGGGTCGGGTCTTGGTGTGTTGCGTGATCCATGGGGAAAGCCTACGCCCAAGGCCTGGGTCAGGCCATCCGAAGCTTGCGGGGTAATTCTAGTCCGCGACAGGGCCGACCAGAAACAGCGCCGATCCTTCGTCGCGCAGCCATTTTCTGCAGGCGTCCATGTCGTCCGCCAGATCGCGCACCAGGGCCCAGAACCGGGGGCCGTGGTTGTGTTCGCGGATATGGGCGACCTCATGGGCGACGACGTAGTGCAGCACCCGTTCCGGGGCCAGCACCAGTCGCCAGGAGAAATTCAGGTTGCCGTTAATGGCACAGGAGCCCCAGCGGCTTTTCGTATCGCGCAGGGTGATTCGCCCGGCGGTGACGCCGAGGGCCGTCGTGGCGTCCTCGACACAGGGGAGAATGCGACGCCGGGCATCCCGCTTCAACCAATCGGCAAGCCGTCGCGGCAGATGTTCGGCCTGTCCGGTGACGTGGATTTCCCCTTGGTTCCCGTTGTCCTCGACCCAAACGCCGCCGCGCGCGTCCGGGCGGTGGCGGATCACATGCGGGCGGCCGAGATAGGGGATGACCTGGCCGTCGGCGAAGGGCAGGGGCTTGGGGGCGGAGGCCAGACGGGCGTGGACCCAGCCCGCCTGTTTCTCGGCGAAGGCGTGGGCCTCCGCGTCCGAGACCCAGGGCGGGCAGGTCACCACCGCCGTCCCCGTTGCCGGGTCAGCGCGCAGGATCAGGCGCTTGGCGCGCTTGTTGCGGCGGATGGTGAGCGGCACCGCGCCGCCGTCGGCGCGGTCAAGGCCGTGGCCCAGGGTCTGTAAGGTCCGGCCGCTCCCGCCGTCGGTCAACTCAGGCCGCTTCTGCCATGGCCAAGCCGGCGCCATCGTATTCCTGATACAGGCGCTGGGTCATGGCCGCGTCCATGGGCATGACCGGCGGGCGCATGTTGGCCCAGGCATTATCGCCCGTGTGACGGGCGACCATGGCCTTCAGGGACGGAATCAGCGGATAGCCGGAAATGATCTTGCGCACGGCGGCCAGCGGCTTCTGAAGCTCTTCCACGTTGCCGTCGTCGCCGTTCTTGCGGTATTCGGAATAGACCGCTTGGGCCAGATCGGAGGCGATGTTGGCGCAGGCCGTGATGCAGCCCGCCCCGCCTTCGCGCAGGACCGGCAGCATCAGATCGTCGGCGCCGGAGAACACGCAGAAGCCGGGGAATTCGCGGGCGGCCGTCAGCATGTTTTCCAGCACACCGGACGAATCCTTCATGCCCACGACCGTGTTCGGGTATTCCTTGCGCAGCATGCCGATCAGGTTCATGGAAATCGGCACGCCAGACATCTGCGGGAAGTGGTAGAGGCAGATCTTCAGGCGGTCGTCGCCGATGCGCTGGATGACTTCCGAATAGGCGGCGAACAGGCCTTCGTCGGACTGATTCTTATAATAGAACGGCGGCAGCATGAGCACCGCGCCGGCGCCGACTTCCAGCGCTTTCTTGGTGATCTCGACCGTATCCGGAATGGCGCAGCAGCCGGTGCCGGGCATCATGGGCTTTGTCGGCACGCCGTTCTCGGCCAGCTTGTCGAGGATTTCCAGGCGCTCGGCGACGGAAAATGAATTGGCCTCGCCCGTGGTGCCCAGGACGCCCAGGCCGTCGCAGCCGTTGGCCAGCAGCCATTTGGCATGGGCCGCCATACGGGCGTGATCGGGGCTCAAATCCGCATGCTGCGGGGTCAGGACGGCGGCATAGACGCCCGTCAGTTCCAGGTTGCTCGCACTCATGTCTTTCTCCTTCGCAGCGCTTTCCGGCCTGCTTGCCGGGCGGCGGGGCGGCTATTTGGGCCAGCCCACCACATGATTTTCCAGATCGTCGGTGTCGCGTTCGGAAACCACGCGGCCGCGCACCGAGATGCCTGCATAATGAACCGTTTCCGCATCGCCGGAAACCAGGGGATGCCACCAATAAAGGTCCTGGCCTTCGGAAATCAAGCGGTATGCGCAGGTTGACGGCAGCCAACCCAGTTTTTTGACCATGCGCGGTGTCAAAATCTGGCATTCGGGGACGAATCGCTTGCGGTCTTCGTAACTGGAACAGCGGCAGCTGTCCGTGTCCAAAAGGCGGCAGGCGACGTCGGTGTAGAGAATCTCGCGCGTCGCTTCGTTTTCCAGCTTATTGAGGCAGCAGCGCCCGCAGCCGTCGCACAGCGATTCCCATTCCCCCTTGGACATTTCGGCAAGACCCTTGGTCTTCCAGAACGGCGGCGGTAGGTCGCGTTTCTTCTTCCTGAACAGCCCGAACATGGACGTTGTCTTTCCTTAGGCGGTGATGAAGGGCGACAGCATACTGCCCTCAGGCGCCGCTGTCCTCTCGGTCGATCAGGTGGACAAACGATCCCATGACACGGCCCCGCCGCCGGCCCAGGGCGCCCAGATACATGCCGTCGGCGTTGGAGACGTGGAACAGGGGGGCATCCAAGCCCTCGGCGACGATCGTCGCGTAATGGAATTCATGGCCGCGCAGCGCTGCCCCGGCCGGCCCGAACGGCCCGGCATCGGCGATGACCGCGCGACGATAGCCCAGGTGCAGTTTGCGTTGGGCGAACGACGTTTCAACGGGCAGCAGCCCGGCCATGGCATGGGTTCGGCCCTCGGCATCGGTCAAGGTATCGCCCAGCACCATGTAGCCGCCGCATTCGCCGAACACGGTATGTCCCGCCGCCGCCACGCTGCGCAATCCGGCCAGGAAGCGGGCGTTTCCGGCCAGACGCTCCGCATGCAGTTCCGGATAGCCGCCGGGAAGGTACACCGCGTCGGCGCCGGCGGCCGGCGCCTCGTCCTCCAGCGGCGAAAAGAAGGTGATTTCGGCCCCGGCATGGCGCCAGCCGTCCAGTACATGCGGATAGCAGAACGAAAACGCCCGGTCGCGGGCGACCGCGATCTTTTGACCCAACGGCGACAACGGCAGGACATCCGTGTTTGCGGTGGTGCCTGTGGCGCGGGCCAGGGTGCGGAGGGCCGCTGTATCGATATGGGCGGCGACGGCTTCGGCGGCGGCATTCAGGAAGGCTTCCAGGTCGCCATGCTCGCCCGCCTGCACCAGGCCCAGGTGCCGTTCGGGCAGGGTCAGATCCACCAGCCGGGGCAGGCAGCCGAGCACGGGAATGTCCGGGTGGTCCTGGGCCATGGCGGCCGTGAGGATATCCGCGTGCCGGGCGCTGCCCGTTCGGTTGAACACCACCCCGGCGACGGTGACGTCCGAACGGTGACGGGCGAAGCCGCCGACCAGGGCCGATGCCGACGCCCCCTGGGCCGCCGCATCGACCACCAGGATCACCGGCCAGCCGAAGGTGCGGGCCGCGTCGGCGGTCGAGCCCTCGTCCAGTTTGGCGCCGTCGAACAGGCCCATGACCCCTTCGCAGACGATCAGGTCCGCCCCCTTGGTGGATGCGGCCAGGACGGACGCCAAGGTTCCGTCCCGCATGGCCCAAAGATCCAGATTGGGGCAGGGCCGGCCGCCGGCAGCCCGATGAAAGGCGGGATCGATATAATCGGGGCCGACCTTGGCCGAAGCCACGGGAACACCCGCGTCGCGGAAATGACGCAGCAGGCCAAGGGTCAACAGCGTCTTGCCGCTGCCCGAGGATGGGGCGGCGATGACGATTCCCGGCGGCAGCCCGCCGGTCACAGCAGGGACTTGATCTTGGCCGCCATGGTTTCAGCGTCCGTCTGGGTGCTGAAATGGGTCAGGAACTTGCCGTCCGGCCCCATCAGATAGATCACCGATGAATGGTCCATCAGGTAGGCGTCCTTGTCCCCATCCTTATCCGTAACCTTGGCGTAATAGACGCGGTAGGCCTTGGCGGTCTGCTTGATCTGCTCCGGCGTGCCGGTCAGGCCGACGATGCTGGGATGGAAGTGGGCGACATAATCCTTCAGCACCTCGGGCGTGTCGCGCTCCGGATCGACGGAGACCAGGATCGGCACGACCTTGTCGGCAAGCGGGCCGAGCTTGTCCATGGCCGCAGAAATTTCGGTCAGCGAAGTCGGGCAGACGTCCGGGCAATAGGTGTAGCCGAAAAAGATCAGCATGGCCTTGCCCTGGAAATCCTTCTCCGTCACCTGGCGGCCGGTGTGGTCGGTCAGGGCGAAGGGGCCGCCGATCTTCACTTCAGGCGCGGTGCCCGTGCGGGGTGAATCGGCCAGGCGCTGTTGCGCGATCACGGCAACGACGGCGACCAGGATCAGGGCCGCCAGGCCGATGGCGATGCGGCGCACCAGGCGCAGGCGGGAAATGGTCTTGTTGGGTTGCTTGCTCATGGCCTCGTTGCCGGCTGTTTCAGCGTGTGGGAAAGGTACGGACTTTGTCCGCCTATTCAACCTTTCTCCGTCACGAATGTGGCCGTAAATAGACTAGGTAATAGGTTCCGGCCACGAACAATCCGCCCCCGGCCATGTTGCCGAGCGTCACCGGAACGAGATTGCCCATGAAACCCGCGAACGTCAGGCCGCCGACACCCCCCGGCAGGCCCGCCGCCGCCACATAAACGTCATTACCCGCCGCCAGCATACCCACGGGGATAAAGAACATGTTGGCGATGGAATGCTCGAAGCCCAGGGCGACAAAGGCGGTGATGGGGAACAGGATGGCGAAAATCTTGCCGATCACGTCATGGGCCGCGAAGCACAGCCAGACCGCGAGGCAGACCAGGGTGTTGCACAGGAGGCCGCGCACGAAGGCGGTGGTGAAATCCAGGTCGACCTTGGCGGCGGCGATCTTGACCGCCGTGGCGCCGACGGCGCCGGACCCCAGGTCCATATAGCCGGACCAATAGGCCAGCACGGCCATGGCGACGGCGCCGGCCAGATTGCCGACATAGGCCACCCCCCAGTTGCGCAACAGCGCCACTGTCGCAATCTTGCGGTCGGCCCAGCCCATGACCAGCAGCAGGTTGCCGGTGAACAACTCCGCCCCGCCGACCACGACCAGAACCAGGCCGAGGGAGAACGTGATCCCGCCCAGGATGCGCGACGGCCCCAGGCCCAGGCCGTGGTCGGTCATGGTCAGGGTGATCAGCATGGCGCCGAAGGCGATGAACGCACCGGCCAGCAGGGCCAGGGTCAACAGCGGCAACAGGGGCAGCCCTGCCTTGGCCACGCCGGCGACCTCGACCCGTCGTGCCATCTGGGCCGGTGCATAGGCATCGAACAGGCTCGGGTCCCGGCCCGGGGGTGTCGCTTGATCGGCCATGGGGGCATTCCTCCTTGGGCGGTTCATTGCACAGGCTTTGTCCCTCTCTTTGTTTTCCCCTTTGGGTCACGGCGGGTCAATGCGCTAGATTCCGGCCATGCCCGCACGCAAACCGGATGGAAACCTGAAACGTGGCTGGACCACCGGCGCCTGTGCGACGGCGGCGACGGCGGCCGCCTATGAGGCCCTGGTCACGGGCGCCTTCCCGGATGCGGTCACCATCACCCTGCCGCGCGGCGAGGAGCCGACCTTCGATCTGGTGCGCACGGGCCTGGACAATGGCGCGGCGATCGCCGCCGTCATCAAGGACGCGGGCGACGACCCGGACGTGACCCATGGGGCCGAGGTCTCGGTATCGCTCCGCCCGGGACCCGACGGGACCGGCGTCACCTTTCGCGCCGGGCCGGGTGTCGGCACGGTGACCCTGCCCGGTCTGCCCTTGGCCGTTGGCGAGCCCGCCATCAACCCGGGCCCGCGCAAGATGATGACCGGGGTGGTCAGGGATTTGTCCCGCCGCCTGAACGGCCCGGGCGATGTCGAAATCACGGTCGCCATCAAGGACGGTGAAATCTTGGCTGAGAAGACCATGAACGGGCGTCTCGGCATTCGCGGCGGGCTGTCGGTGCTCGGCACCACGGGCGTCGTCATTCCCTATTCCTGCGCCTCCTGGATTCACTCGATCCACCGCGGCGTCGACGTGGCGCGGGCGGGTGGGCTGACCCATATCGCGGCGGCCACGGGCTCGACCTCGGAAGCCGCCGTGAAGGCGCTTTACGATCTGCCCGACATGGCGCTGATCGACATGGGCGATTTTGCGGGTGGATTGCTGAAGTACCTGCGCCGTCATCCTTTGCCGCGCCTCACCATCGCGGGCGGCTTCGGCAAGCTGGCCAAACTGGCACAGGGGAATTTGGATCTGCATTCCGCGCGTTCGTCCCTCGACCTGAAAAAATTGGCGGCCCTCGCGGGCGACGACCGGGGCTTGGCCGAGCGGATCGCCGCCGCCAATACGGGCATGGAGGCCCTGACCCTGGCCCAGGCGGTGGGCGTTCCAATCGCCGACCGGGTCGCGCAGGGCGCGCGTGAGGTCGCCCTGGCGGCGCTTGCCGGCGACGTCGCGGTCGAGATCCTGGTGTTCGACCGCCAGGGACAACTTGCCGGGCGCGCCGGTGGTTAGCAGGCTCCTGATTCTGGGCGGCACGGCGGATGCCCGCGCCCTGGCCGCCGCCGTGCAGGTGCGCTGGCCGGACATACGTATCATCACGTCGCTGGCCGGGCGCACGGCGACCCCGCGCCTGCCCGTGGGCGAGGTCCAGACCGGCGGCTTCGGCGGTGCCGGCGGGCTCGCGGATTACATCACGGCCGAAGGCGTCGACGCCCTGATCGACGCGACCCATCCCTTCGCCGCCGAGATTTCGAAAAGTGCGGCAGAGGCTGCAACAATTGCCCATGTGCCGCGCCTGGTTCTGACCCGCCCGCCGTGGCAATTTGTGCAAAATGCTGCAGTGCAACATATGCGCAGCATAAGTGCAGCAAAATCCGCGTTGGAAAGCGGCGGGCAGCGCATCTTTCTTGCCATCGGCCGGCAGGAAATAAATCAATTCAATGCGTTAAAAGGCCGCTTCTTTTTGCTGCGCTTCATCGACGCGCCCGCATCGCCGCCGCCCTTTGACCGCTGCGAGGTCCTGATCGGCCGCCCCGGAACCTATGAGGATGAGCGCAAAATGCTGCAGCAATTCGCCATCGATACCCTGGTCGCCAAGAACGGCGGCAGCGCCGCGTCGCGGGCCAAGGTCGATGCGGCGCTGGACCTGGGCCTGCGCGTCATTCTGATTGATCCGCCGGATCTTCCGCCGCCGCCCCATGCCGAAAGCATCGACGGGGCCCTCGCCTGGCTGGACAGCCTTTAGGACGGTTGCGACTTTTTGGGGCGCAGGACGTGGTGGTGATGGGCGGCGTAAAGGGCGGAATCGTCGAACGCCGTTTCGCCCAGTGCCCGGCCGACCAGGATCAGCGCCGTGCGCGTGAAGCCCGCCGCCTTCACCTTTTCCCGGATGTCGGCGAGCGTGCCTTCGACCATTTGCTGGTCCGGCCAGGTCACGCGGTAAGCGACGACCACGGGGCAGTCAGCGCCGTAATGGGGCGTTAGTTCGCGCACCACCTTGGCCAGGTTGTTGACCGACAGATGCACGGCCAGGGTCGCGCCGCTGCGCCCCAGGGTTTCCAGGTCCTCGCCCGACGGCATTTCCGACGCCCGCACCGACGTGCGGGTCAGGATGATGGTCTGGCTGACCTGGGGCAGGGTCAGTTCGCGTTTCAGCGCCGCCGCGGCGGCGGCGAAGGCGGGCACGCCCGGCGTCACGTCATAGGGAATGTCCAGCGCGTCGAGCCGGCGCATCTGTTCGGCGACGGCGCCATAGATCGACGGATCGCCGGAATGGACGCGGGCGACGTCCCGGCCGGCGGCATGGGCCGTCTCGATCTCGGCGATGATCTCGTCCAGGTTCATCGGCGCTGTGTCGATCACCCGGGCCCCCTCGGGGGCTTCGGCCACGACCTCGGCCGGGACCAGGGACCCGGCGTAAAGCACGACCGGGCAGGCCTTGATCAGGTTCAGGCCGCGCACGGTGATCAGGTCGGGTGCGCCCGGTCCGGCGCCGATGAAATGGACGGTCATGTGCCGGTCTCCTTGTTCTGCATTTTTCCGGCGTAACCGCGCGGCGTATAGACCCACAGGCGCGTGCCGCGCGTGACCGCACGGGTGTCGCTTGAGCCGATCATCACCAGGGTCAGCATGTCGACCAGATCGGCGGTCAGATCCTTCAGGTCGATGATCTGGATGGTCTCGCCGTCGCGGCCCAGGTTGCGGGCCAGGATCACCGGCGTGTTTGGCGGGCGATGGGCGAGCAGGATGTCCCGCGCCTTTTCCAGCTGCCAGCGCCGCCGTTTGGACACGGGATTGTAGAGCGCCATGACGAAATCGCCCTCGGCGGCGGCGGTCAGGCGCTTTTCGATCACCTCCCAGGGGGTCAGCAGGTCCGACAGGGAGACAGCGCAGAAATCGTGGCCGAGGGGGGCCCCTGCCCGCGCGGCGGCGGCCTGCAGGGCGCTGACCCCGGGCTCGATGGTGACGGCGATGCGGTTCCAGCGGGGGTCGTCCTTGCGGTCGATCAATTCGACCACCAGGGTCGCCAGCGCATAGACTCCGGGGTCGCCGGAACAGACCAGGGCGACCTGCTTGCCTTCGGCGGCGAGGTCGAGGGCCTTGCGCGCCCGGGCTTCTTCTTCCGACAGCTCCGACGAATGCAGCGCCTTGCCTTCGGCGGCGGGGCCAAGCAGGTCCAGGTACAGACCATAGCCGACCAGGTCCGTCGCCTCGGCCACGGCGCGGGACACGGCGGGCGTGCGCCACAAGGGCGTGCCAGGGCCGGTGCCGACAACGGTCAGCCGCCCCCGCGCCCGGCCCATGGCCGACGCGTCGATATTGCCGCGGGCCCTTGCGACGGCGCAGGTCGCCCGTTTGGATTTGGTCTTTTCCACGATCAGGGCCGCATCGGGCCCGCCAGCCGCCAGGGCCGCGCCTTCGGCGACGCCGTGACAGCCGACTTCGTTGAAGACGACATCGGACGGATTGGCGAGGCGCGGCGTTTCGGCCTCCAGGGTGGCGGCGTCGAAGAAGCGCACGGGCAGGCCGAGGGCCTCGCCCAACGCGTTCACGGCGGCCTCGTCCATCTTCACGTCGATGGAGGCGACGCAGGCGACGGCCCCCGGCGCCAGGCCGTGCTTCGCCAGGGTCTCGGTGACGAGGTCGCGCAGCTCTGCCGGGTCGGCGTCCCGTTCACAGCCGACGCCGATGGCCAGCACCGGCGGATGCAGCACGAGGTCTTCCGTTTCGTCCACGCTGCGATCTGTTACCAGAATGCCGGGCTGTGCCGACGGATCAATGGGCAGGCCGGCATCCGTGAGCCAGCTTGCATCGCCGGCCTGAACGTCCAGGCGCACGGGCGCGCCCGCCAGCAGGGCGGCGGCGACGGGAAGGGACTTCTTGCGGTTGGCCACCATCCAGCCCGTGGGCGGGTCGTCGACGCCGATGCCGTGGCGCAAGTCGCCGGTCGTGGTCACGGCGGCGCTGATGCCCAGCGCCTTGGCGATCTCGCGGGCCAGAACATTGGCGCCCGAATGCCCGCCCAGCAGCGGCACCACGGCGCTGCCGTCCTCGGCCACGGAAATCACCGGCGGCTCGGCGACCTTGTCGGCCAGCAGTGGGGCCAGGGCGCGGATCAGAATACCCGAGGCAAAGATGCCGATCACCGGGTGCCCGGCCCGGAACAGGCGGGCGGCATGGCCGGTGGTTTCGTCGAAGAAGTCATCGGCCTCGGCCACCCGGCCGACCCGGCCATGGACCAGCGCCGCCGGAATGACGCCCTGCAGGCGGCGGGCCAGTGCCGCCCCCGGTTCGGTCACGGCGAGGATGACGGGCGGGGCGGTGGTCATGTCTGGGGCTCCGTGGTTTCAACATCCTCGGGCGAGCGCACCAGGATCATGGAAAAATAGGGGGCCGTGTCGGGGGCGTCGGCCAGTGGCATGACTTTCTGATCGGCCATGGTCGCGCGTTCCACATATTGCGCCCGGTCGAGCCGCCCCAGCTTTTCGATCACGCCCCGGATTTTCGGCAGATGGCGGCCGACCTTCATGATGGCGGCGGCTTCGGATTTGGCCAAGCGGGCCTCCAGGTTGGCTTCATCCAAGGGCCCGGGGATCACGGTCAGCACCTGGTTGCGCGACACCAGGGGAGCGCCCGCCACGGCGGCGCAGGCGGCCAGCGAGGAGACGCCGGGCACGACCTGGGTCGGATAATCTTCGGCCAGACGCAGGAACAGATACATGAACGAGCCGTAGAGAAACGGGTCGCCCTCGCACAGGATCGCGACGTCGCGCCCGGCGGCGAGGTGCCCCGCGATGTCGCGGGCATAGTCATCGTAGACATCGTTGGCGGGAAAGCGCCCGGGCACCATGGGGGTGACGATGGCGATCTCGGTCTTGCCCGCCGGGATGTGGGGGGCGGCGATGGCGCGGGCCAGGCTTTCCGTCCCTTCCGCCGCCGGATAGGCGATCACGGGCGCCTGGGCAATGACCTTCACGGCTTTCAGCGTCAGCAGGTCCGGGTCGCCGGGTCCGACGCCGACGCCATACAGGGTGCCGGGCTCGCTCATGATTTGGTCACCGCCCATTGCAGCACGTCCATCAAGGGCCGCATGCCGGTTAGGCCGCCGACCGCGTCGGCGCGGGCGACGGCGATGCGGGTCAACTCGCCGCCATGGGCCCGATGGTTTTGAATCAAGGTCTCCTGGGCTTCCAGGGTCACGCCGTTGGCGACCAGACGCCCGCTGGGTTTAAGGGCGGCCAAGGCCCCCTCGATCACGCCGGGCTGGGACAGGCCGCCG
>CEQK01007310.1_pt1 | contig 12993 bp, 9 predicted proteins | sample 531051 | NCBI WGS metagenome assembly CEQK01 (sample SAMEA2621229, study PRJEB7988) | marine metagenome | biome: marine biome (ENVO:00000447); feature: deep chlorophyll maximum layer (ENVO:xxxxxxxx); material: "saline water (ENVO:00002010), including plankton (ENVO:xxxxxxxx)" | depth 150 m
CGGCTTGGCCATCAGGCCGCGCATCCCGCCAAGCTGACGCATCTGGCTGGGCGAACCACGGGCACCGGAGTGGCTCATCATGTAGATCGAGTTCATCTGCTTCTGACGGCCGGTCTCGGGGTCGAACTCGACCGCCTTGATTCGAGCCATCATCTCGTCGGCAACCTTCTCGGTCGCCTTGCCCCAGGCGTCGACGACCTTGTTGTACTTCTCGCCCTGAGTGATCAGGCCGTCGTTGTACTGCTGCTCGTATTCCTTCACCATTGCATCGGTGTCGGCGACGATCTTCGCCTTGGCCGCCGGGATGACCATGTCGTCCTTGCCGAAGGAAATACCGGCGCGGCAGGCATGGCCGAAGCCGAGCTGCATGATCCGGTCACAGAAGATGACCGTATCCTTCTGACCGCAGTGACGATAGACGGTGTCGATCATCCGGGAGATGTTCTTCTTGGTCATCTCCTTGTTGCAGGTGTCGAACGGAACCATGACGTTCTTCGGCAGAAGTTCGCCGATCAGCATGCGGCCCGGGGTCGTTTCGTGGATCTCGCTGACCTCGTTGCCGTCGGCATCGATGGTCTTGAAGCGGCCCTTCACCTTCGAGTGCAGGGTAACGACCTTGTTCTCGAGCGCATGGTGGAGTTCGCCGAGATCGGAGAACACCATCCCCTCGCCCGGTTCCTTCTCGGCCATGATCGAGAGATAGTAGAGACCAAGCACCATGTCCTGCGACGGCACGATGATCGGTGCGCCGTTCGCCGGGTGCAGAATGTTGTTGGTCGACATCATGAGCACGCGGGCTTCAAGCTGGGCTTCAAGCGAGAGCGGCACGTGAACGGCCATCTGGTCGCCATCGAAGTCGGCGTTGAACGCGGTGCAGACGAGCGGGTGCAGCTGGATGGCCTTGCCTTCGACCAGGGTCGGTTCGAAGGCCTGGATACCCAGACGGTGAAGCGTAGGCGCACGGTTCAGGAGAACCGGGTGCTCGCGGATGACCTCGTCGAGGATATCCCAGACTTCCGGCTTTTCCTTCTCGACCAGCTTCTTGGCCTGCTTGACGGTCGAGGAGTAACCCTTGGCGTCGAGACGGGCGTAGATGAACGGCTTGAAGAGCTCGAGCGCCATCTTTTTCGGCAGGCCGCACTGGTGCAGCTTGAGTTCCGGACCGGTCACGATGACCGAACGGCCCGAATAGTCGACGCGCTTGCCGAGCAGGTTCTGACGGAAGCGGCCCTGCTTGCCCTTGAGCATGTCGGACAGCGACTTCAGCGGACGCTTGTTGGCACCCGTGATGACGCGACCGCGACGGCCGTTGTCGAAGAGCGCATCGACAGCTTCCTGCAGCATCCGCTTTTCGTTGCGGATGATGATGCCGGGCGCGCGCAGTTCGATCAGGCGCTTCAGACGGTTGTTACGATTGATCACGCGACGGTAGAGGTCGTTGAGGTCGGACGTCGCGAAACGGCCGCCATCGAGCGGAACCAGCGGACGCAGGTCCGGCGGGATCACCGGGATCACTTTCATGATCATCCATTCTGGGCGGTTGCCGGAATCGAGGAAATTCTCGACGATCTTCAGGCGCTTCATCAGCTTCTTCTGCTTCAGGTCAGAAGTGGTCGAAGCCAGTTCGGTGCGCAGTTCGCCGGCGATCTTCTCGAGTTCCATGCCTGCGAGAAGTTCGAAGATGGCTTCGGCGCCGATCATTGCGGTGAAGGAATCCTCGCCGAACTCGTCGACGGCGATCATGTATTCCTCTTCCGACAGAAGCTGGTTTTCCTTCAGCGACGTCAGGCCCGGCTCGGTGACGATATAGTTCTCGAAATAGAGCACGCGCTCGATATCCTTGAGCGTCATGTCGAGAAGCGTACCGATGCGGGACGGCAGCGACTTGAGGAACCAGATGTGGGCGACGGGAGCGGCGAGCTCGATGTGGCCCATGCGCTCACGGCGAACGCGCGACAGCGTGACTTCCACGCCGCACTTTTCGCAGATGACGCCCTTGTACTTCATGCGCTTGTACTTGCCGCACAGGCACTCATAGTCCTTCATCGGACCGAAGATGCGCGAGCAGAACAGGCCGTCGCGTTCCGGCTTGAACGTACGGTAGTTGATGGTCTCGGGCTTCTTGATCTCGCCGTACGACCAGGAAAGGATCTTCTCAGGGCTGGCAATCGAAATCCGGATGGAATCGAAGGTCTGTGCCGGCTGCTGATTGTTGAAAAGGTTCATGACCTCATGGTTCATGCCTGTCTCCTTTAGGGCGCTAACCCTGGCTTGGAATGGTGCCGGACAGACCCCGGCGACTGGCCATTCCCGAATATCTAAGGCCGCAATGTGCGGAATTGATGTCCCGTTACCCGGCAACCTCCGGGAGAGGGACGGACGGGCGGCCATCCAAGATGACCGCCCTGCCCTTTGTTATTCCGCCGCGTCCGGAAGCTGGTCTGCTTCGGTGGGCTCGTCGTCCTTGAAGGTTTCAAGTTCGACATTGAGGCCCAGCGACCGCATTTCCTTGACGAGAACGTTGAAGCTTTCCGGAATGCCCGCCTCGAAGGTGTCGTCGCCACGGACGATCGCTTCGTAGACCTTGGTACGGCCGGCCACGTCGTCGGACTTGACCGTGAGCATTTCCTGCAGCGTGTAGGCTGCGCCGTAAGCCTCGAGTGCCCAGACCTCCATCTCGCCGAAGCGCTGGCCACCGAACTGCGCCTTACCACCGAGCGGCTGCTGGGTGACGAGCGAGTACGGACCGATAGAACGAGCGTGGATCTTGTCATCGACCAGGTGGTTGAGCTTGAGCATGTAGATGTAGCCCACGGTCACCTGCCGGTCGAACTCCTCGCCGGTACGGCCGTCGTAAAGCGTCGACTGACCGGACACCTTCAGACCTGCCATTTCGAGCATCTCGTTGACGTCGGCTTCCACGGCACCGTCGAAGACCGGCGTTGCAATGGAGACGCCACGGGTCGCCTGCTCGGCCAGACGGACAACCGACTCATCGTCGTACTTGTCCATCGGGTCGCCCTTCGGACCGGTGCCATAGACGCCGTCGATTGTCTCGCGCAGCGGCTTGATGTCGCCATTGTCCTGGTAGGCTTCGAGCATCTGGCCGATCTTCTTGCCCATGCCGGCGCAAGCCCAGCCAAGATGGGTTTCGAGGATCTGACCGACGTTCATGCGCGACGGCACGCCCAGCGGGTTGAGCACGATGTCCGCATGCGTTCCGTCTTCGAGGAAGGGCATGTCTTCGCAAGGCAGGATGCGGGAAACCACACCCTTGTTGCCGTGACGGCCGGCCATCTTGTCGCCCGGCTGGATCTTGCGCTTGACGGCGACGAAGACCTTGACCGTCTTCATCACGCCAGGCGGAAGCTCGTCGCCACGCTGGACCTTTTCGACCTTGTCCATGAAGCGCTGCTCGAGCAGCTTCTTGGAGTCGTCATACTGGGCACGGAGCGCTTCGATTTCGCCCTGCAGCTTCTCGTCTTCGACAGCAAACGTCCACCACTGCGACCGCGGATATTCCTTGATCGACTCAGCGCTCAGTTCGGTGCCCTTCTTGAAGCCCTTCGGACCGGCAATGGCTGCGTTACCAGCGAGCATGTCCGACAGACGGCCGTAGGTGTTACGGTCGAGAATGGCCTGCTCATCATCACGGTCCTTGGCCAGGCGTTCGATTTCCTCACGCTCGATAGCCATTGCACGTTCGTCCTTTTCCACACCATGGCGGTTGAAGACGCGAACTTCCACGACGGTACCGTAGGTCCCGGGCGGCATGCGCATGGAGGTGTCACGAACGTCGGAAGCCTTCTCACCGAAGATGGCGCGCAAAAGCTTCTCTTCCGGCGTCATCGGGCTCTCACCCTTCGGCGTGATCTTGCCGACAAGAATGTCACCCGGCTGCACTTCCGCGCCGATATAGACGATACCGGCCTCATCGAGGTTACGGAGCGCCTCTTCCGACACGTTCGGGATGTCGCGGGTGATCTCTTCCGGTCCGAGCTTGGTGTCGCGGGCCATCACCTCGAATTCATCGATATGGATCGAGGTGAAGACGTCGTCCGAGACAATCCGTTCGGAAAGCAGGATCGAGTCCTCATAGTTGTAACCGTTCCAGGGCATGAACGCGACGAGCACGTTCCGGCCGAGTGCCAGGTCGCCGAGCTCGGTCGACGGGCCGTCAGCAAGAATGTCGCCCTTGTTGACCAGATCGCCGACGGTCACCAGCGGACGCTGGTTGACGCAGGTGTTCTGGTTCGAACGCTGGAACTTCTGCAGACGGTAGATGTCGACGCCCGACTGGGAGGCCGTGAGGTCTTCCGTAGCGCGGATAACGATACGTGTCGCATCCACCTGGTCGACCACACCGCCGCGGCGGGCAGCAATCGCAGCACCGGAGTCGCGTGCCACGACCGGCTCCATGCCGGTGCCCACGAACGGAGCTTCGGCACGCAGAAGCGGCACGGCCTGACGCTGCATGTTCGAGCCCATGAGAGCGCGGTTGGCGTCGTCGTTTTCCAGGAACGGAATGAGAGCCGCTGCAACCGAAACGATCTGCTTGGGCGAAACGTCCATCAGGTCGATCTGGTCGCGAGGCGCCATTTCCACTTCACCGGCATGGCGGCAGACCACGAATTCAGCGGTCAGCATGCCGTTCTCGTCGACTTCGGCATTTGCCTGGGCCGCACGATACTTCGCCTGCTCCATGGCCGACAGATAGATCACTTCGTCGGTGACCTTGCCTTCCTTGACGCGACGATACGGGCTTTCGATGAAGCCGTACTTGTTCACGCGAGCGAAGGTCGCCAGCGAGTTGATCAGACCGATGTTCGGGCCTTCCGGCGTTTCAATCGGGCAGATACGGCCGTAGTGGGTCGGGTGCACGTCGCGGACTTCGAAGCCGGCGCGCTCACGGGTCAGACCGCCCGGTCCAAGTGCCGAAAGACGGCGCTTGTGGGTAATCTCGGAGAGCGGGTTCACCTGGTCCATGAACTGAGACAGCTGCGAGGAACCGAAGAACTCGCGAACCGCGGCAGCAGCCGGCTTCGCGTTGATCAGGTCCTGCGGCATCACGGTGTCGATCTCGATCGAGGACATACGTTCCTTGATCGCGCGCTCCATGCGCAGAAGGCCGAGGCGGTACTGATTTTCCATCAGTTCGCCGACCGACCGCACACGGCGGTTGCCGAGGTTGTCAATGTCGTCGATCTCGCCCTTGCCGTCACGCAGTGCGACGAGGGTCTTGACCACTTCCACGATGTCTTCCTTGCGCAGAACGCGCACGGTGTCCTCGACGTCCAGGTCGAGACGCATGTTCATCTTAACGCGACCGACGGCCGAAAGGTCGTAGCGCTCGGGATCGAAGAACAGCGACTGGAACATGGCTTCCGCCGATTCCATTGTGGGCGGCTCACCCGGACGCATCACCCGGTAGATGTCGAACAGCGCATCCTGGCGGCCTTCGTTCTTGTCGGCAGCCAGCGTGTTGCGGATATAGGCACCCACATTGATGTGGTCGATGTCGAGGATCGGTACTTCGTCGTAACCGGCTTCCAGAATCACCGGAAGCGTCTTCTCGTCGAGCTCGTCACCGGCTTCGAGATAGACTTCACCGGTGGCCGGGTTGACGATGTCTTCGGCCAGATAGGCGCCGTACAGGTCGTCGTCAGTGGCCTTGATGGCCTTGAGACCCTTCTCGCCCAGAACCTTCAGAAGACGCGGGGTCAGCTTCTTGCCGGCTTCCACAACCACTTCACCCGTGTCGGCATCGACCAGGTCGGTGACGGCCTTCGAGCCCTTGAGGGCTTCCGGGTTGAACGGAATGCGCCAGTTCTCACCGTCGCGGACATAGGCCGACGAGGTGTAGAAGGTCGAGAGGATTTCCTCGGCATCCATGCCGAGCGCCATCAGAAGCGACGTCGACGGAATCTTCCGGCGGCGGTCGATACGCGCGTGCACGATGTCCTTGGCGTCGAACTCGATGTCGAGCCAGGAACCGCGATACGGGATCACGCGTGCGGCGAACAGCAGTTTGCCCGACGAGTGGCTCTTGCCCTTGTCGTGGTCGAAGAACACGCCCGGCGAACGGTGCATCTGCGAAACGATGACGCGCTCCGTGCCGTTGACGATGAACGTGCCGTTGTCGGTCATGAGCGGCATATCGCCCATGTAGACGTTCTGTTCCTTGATGTCCTTGATCGACTTGGCGCCGGTGTCCTCATCGATATCGAACACGATGAGTCGCAGCGTCACCTTGAGCGGGGCAGCATAGGTGAGATCGCGCTGACGGCATTCCTCGACGTCGAACTTCGGCGCTTCGAATTCATAGGATACGAAATCGAGCGTTGCGGCGCCCGAGAAGTCACTGATCGGAAAAACCGACTTGAAGACTGCTTGCAGTCCTTCGTCGGCGCGCCCACCCTCGGGCTCGTCCACCATAAGGAACTGGTCGTAAGACGCCTTCTGAACCTCGATGAGGTTCGGCATCTCTGCGACTTCAGGGATTTTTCCGAAAAACTTGCGTACGCGCCTACGACCATTGAAAGTATGGGTCTGAGCCATCGTCGCTCCTTGTTGTCATGCATCCGGGCCTTCGAGTGACGGCTGCCGCTGGCCAGTCGGCGCCGCCTTTCTAAGAGGTTCCCAAGGAACCCATTACCCAAGGACGGAAATCCGGCCTTGGGTAATGGTTTCGATAGGCCCGGATGGCGGAGAAAACCGCCACCCGGGTATGTCGTGACGAACTCTTACTTGAGTTCGACCTTGGCACCAGCTTCTTCGAGCTTCTTCTTGAGCTCTTCAGCTTCGCCCTTCGAGATGGCTTCCTTGATCGGCTTCGGAGCGCCTTCAACGAGGTCCTTGGCTTCCTTGAGGCCCAGACCGGTGATCGAACGGACTTCCTTGATCACGTTGATCTTGTTGGCGCCGGCGTCGGCCAGGATGACGTCGAATTCAGTCTTCTCTTCGACGGCTTCAGCGGCAGCGCCACCGCCAGCAGCGGCAACAGCAACCGGAGCAGCGGCGGAAACGCCCCACTTCTCTTCGAGCATCTTCGAAAGCTCAGCGGCTTCCAGGACGGTGAGGTTGGAAAGGTCTTCCACGATTTTGGCGAGATCAGCCATTGTCTACTTCCTTTGTTTCGGTACGAACCGTTTGTTTGGTTTTATGCAGCGAAGATCCGACTATGCGGCTTCGTCCTTCCGGGCATAAGCGCCGATAACGCGCGCAACGCCGCCTGCGGGGGCGTTGACGACCTGTGCGATACGGGTTGCCGGGGTCTGAACCATTCCGACAATCTTTGCGCGCAGTTCGTCCAGCGAAGGCAGCGAGGCAAGAGCCTTGACACCTTCAGCGTCGAGCGTGGTGGCAGCCATCGCACCGCCGAGGATGACAAGCTTGTCATTGGCCTTGGCGAATTCGACGGCGATCTTCGGAGCAGTAACGGGATCCTCGCTGTAAGCGATGAGCGTCTGACCTGTGAACAGGTCCGACATCCCTTCCGACTCCGTGCCCTGGAGAGCGATTTTGGCAAGGCGGTTCTTCGCGACCTGCACCGTGCCGCCGGCAACGCGCATCTTCGAACGAAGATCGTTCATCTGCGCAACCGTCAGACCGGTGTAGTGGGCCACGACAACTGCGCCGGAAGCCTGGAAGACTCCGTTCAGTTCCGTGACGAATTCGCGCTTTTCCGCTCTATCCACTGCGTTTCTCCAATTGACAGGCGATGTTGCCATCCCCTGCCGGGTTTGCCTTTTGCCGCTCGAGGCTCACGAGGAACCACAAGCGACGCTTGAGGATCCTGTCCCCTCGCACCGGCTCCCTCGCGGAAGTAAGCGGCACAAGGCATCACGGTTCGAACCAGAAACGGGATGAATTATCCCGAAAACGGTTCTCACCCGTCTCATGCGGGCCTGGCGATTAAGGCGAACCACCCGCAATCTCGGACAGGGTGCCCGGTTTGACCCGGACATTTCCGACCCGAAGATCGGAAACTGGAAAGAAACCGGACGCTTGCGGCCGGTTTCTAATTCTTCACATCAACCAGCGTTGACGGTGGCGACGTCGATCTTGACACCCGGACCCATGGTCGAGGAGATCGCAACACGCTTGAGGTAGTTACCCTTTGCGCCCGTCGGCTTTGCCTTGATCACGGCATCGGTGAAGGCGCGGATGTTTTCTTCCAGCGCTTCCTGCGTGAACGAAGCCTTGCCGACGCCGGCATGCACGATACCGGCCTTCTCGACGCGGAACTCGACAGCGCCGCCCTTGGAGGCTTCGACTGCTGCCTTGATGTCCATGGTCACGGTGCCGACCTTCGGGTTCGGCATCATGCCACGCGGGCCGAGAACCTTACCGAGACGACCGACGAGCGGCATCATGTCCGGGGTCGCGATGCAGCGATCGAAATCGATCGTACCGCCCTGGACGACTTCCACCAGCTCTTCGGCGCCGACGACGTCTGCGCCTGCTGCCTTGGCTTCGTCAGCCTTGTCGCCACGTGCGAACACTGCGACGCGAACCGAACGACCGGTGCCGTTCGGCAGGTTGACCACGCCGCGGACCATCTGGTCTGCGTGACGCGGGTCGACGCCGAGGTTCATCGCAACTTCGATGGTCTCGTCGAACTTGGCCGATGCGCGATCCTTGACGAGACCGACGGCCTCGGAGATCGGGTAAAGCTTTTCGCGGTCGATACCGTCACGGCTCTTCTGAATGCGCTTTGCTACTTTCGCCATGACCTTAACCCCTGACTTCCAGGCCCATCGAACGGGCAGAGCCCTCGACCATGGCCATTGCGCCTTCAACGTCAGCTGCGTTGAGGTCCTTCATCTTGGCTTCGGCGATCTCGCGAACCTGGTCGCGGCTGACCGAACCGGCAACATCCTTGCCGGGAGCCTTCGAACCGGACTTCAGCTTGGCAGCCTTCTTCAGGAAGAAGCTGACCGGCGGCTGCTTCATCTGGAAGGTGAAGGACTTGTCCTGGTAGTAGGTGATGACGCAGGGAATGGGCATTCCCTTTTCCATCTCCTGCGTGGCGGCATTGAACGCCTTGCAGAATTCCATGATGTTAATGCCACGCTGACCAAGTGCCGGACCGATGGGCGGCGAAGGGTTCGCCGATCCCGACGGGACCTGCAGCTTGAGCTGGCCTGCAACTTTCTTAGCCATATTACTCTCTGCCTTTCATTGTGCCGGAGAACCCGGCGGCTGCGGTTGCGTGGTTCGGATCATGCGGAACGGCTAGCTCCACTCCCCTCCCACGCGGGAGATGCCGGCCCATGCTGCGATCGGAAACCGCAAACACGCCGGCGGGCCCGAAGCGGCTTTCGCAAGGAAAACCGCCGGACCCGACAGATCAGACCTTCTCGACCTGACCGTATTCCAGCTCGACCGGTGTCGCGCGACCGAAGATCGACACTTCCACCTTGAGGCGCGAACGCTCCTCGTCGACTTCCTGAACAACCCCGTTGAACGAGGCAAAGGGGCCATCGGAGACCCGGATCTGCTCGCCGATCTCGAAGGAGATCGAGGGCTTGGGCCGCTCGACGCCTTCCTGGACCTGGGTGAGGATACGCTCTGCTTCCGAATCCGGAATCGGCACCGGCTTCGAATCGGAACCGAGGAAACCGGTCACCTTCGGCGTATTCTTGATCAGGTGAAACGCCTCGTCCGTCAGGTCGGCGCGCACAAGCACGTAACCCGGGAAGAACTTGCGTTCGGCATCCACCTTGCGCCCACGGCGCATCTCGGTGACCTTCTCAGTCGGAACGAGAATCTTCTCGAACAGATGGCTCAAGCCCTTCTGGCGAGCCTTTTCCTCGATTGATTCTGCTACCTTCTTCTCGAAGTTCGAGTAGGCATGCACAATGTACCAGCGTGCAGTCATTTCATTTCCCCGCGATCAGGCGCCGACATTCAAGATCAGACCGATCACCCAGCCCATCAGCTGGTCAGCCGCAAAAAAGAAGATCGCGGCCAGAAACACCATCACGAAAACCATGAGGGTTGAGATCATCGTCTCGCGCCGGCTCGGCCACGTCACTTTCGACGTTTCGGCTCGCACCTGCTGCAGAAACGAGAACGGATTTGTCTTGGATGCCATTGTCTGTCCACGCTTTTACGGCGCGTAAAGCTGGTCGTCCAGCCCCACGCACCGCGTGTCTGATTGCGCCTACATATAACCCCCGTCCCTGATTCACAAGAGGCAATGTCGACTTTTTGGTTCATACGCGAATGCGGCCCGCCACCCAGTTGCAGCGTGCGGAGGACATGCAGAAGATCAGGCTTCGTTCGCGATCATCACGATCGTGAAGAAAATGGCAGGGGCAGCAGGGCTTGAACCCGCGACCTGCGGTTTTGGAGACCGCCGCTCTACCAACTGAGCTATACCCCTGTGCATGCGGCCCGCCGCATTTGCGGCCCTCATTTGCCTCACCATCCGTAAAAGATCAAGCCCTGTTTCCGACCTCTTTGCGCTTTTGGTTGTACGGCATCCGCAAAGCCCCGGATATGGCCGGACGGAAGGGCCGGCGAAGCGGCCTATATATAATGTGTAGGCGCGACAGCAGGAGCATGCCCTCCCTGATCCCGGCCGAATAACCTTACCTCACGACAAATTACGGAAACCGTATTGTTGTGATGCAATTGCGCACACGCCGCCGGAACCGACTCGCACCCTTCCCCGTTTTGCTGCCATCGAAACGATAAAGACGACCATAAAGGAGAGAACGCTATGGCCGACATTCATGAACGCGACACCTACGTTGCCGCTACCGATTCGGGTTCTTCGACAGGCGCCTGGATTTTCGGCATCTTCGTTGCTGCCCTCGCCGCCCTTGGCATCTGGTATTTCTCGTCGACCGCCCCGACAAATGATGGCGTAACCTCGGCTCCGGCTACGCAGACCGAGCAGAGCGCGCCGGCTGCGTCGACGGACAACTCCGCTCCGGCAGCATCGACCGAGTCGGCTCCTGCCGCGTCGACCGACGGTGCCGCTTCGACCGAAGCCGCTCCGGCCCCGGCCAACTAAGACATTTAGTACTATCTACCTCCAGTCACGCGGTCCCTTCCCCGGGGGCCGCGTTTCTTTTTCATATCACTTCCGATCGCAGCCCAGCGCACACTCGCGGTTAGCGCCTGTTCCCGGCGCATTTTCGAAGGTGCATCGGCGTGGATCTGGCGGATTGCCACACAATTTGTTGAGGGCCTTGAACCCCACGCAACGGCCGGAGGCATTGTGTCTGTATCCAGGACCACCCTTGCACCCACAGCCTTGGCAGGCTGGCCGTTCCGGACAGCGCGCTTGGGCAGAGGTATGGCCAACCAAAGCCGCAGGTGCAGCCAACATCATTGCAATCGAGAGCCGAACCAACAAGGACTCAAACGTCCACGTAGGTCCGCCAGTTGTGCTCTTCATTGAAACCAAGGAGGTCCCGGATCTTCCGGTTCGAGATCATTCCGGAATTCGGATCGACCTCATATTTGAAATCGACGCCCGGGAAGAAGCGCTTGGCAAGGTCCTGCACACTCTCATTGGCCGTCACTGTGTCGTTGACCGCATTGAACACCTCGAAACCGAGACCGTCCTTCTTCAGACACAGATCGACGATCTGTCCGAGATCGCGCGCATCGATATAGGACCAGGCATTGCGAAGCCGCGTTTCGGGGTTGGCGACGAAATCCTTGAACATCCCGTATTCGTCCGGCTCGATCACATTCCCGATCCGGAGTGCATAAACATCGGCACCCGTGCGCTCGGCAAAGGCGCGCGCCGTCTTTTCGTTGCAGACCTTGGACAGACCGTAGGAGTCCATGGGATTGACGTCATAGTCCTCGTCGAACGGCAGGTAATGGGGATCGCGATGACCCTCGGCAAAACAGATCCCGTAAGTCGTTTCGCTGGATGCGACAATCACCTTCCTGATGCCGAGCTTCACCGCCGCTTCGATCACGTTATAGGTGCCTACGGTGTTGGCCTGGAAGGTGACGTTATCGGGCTCGATCAGGATGCGCGGAATGGCAGCGAAATGCACCACCGCATCGAACGGCTGCACGCCCTTGCCATGCTCGAGATCGGCGAAGTCGGTATGCATGGTCAGCGCGTTGAATATCTGCCCTGAATCGGTGATGTCCGCCTTGAGATTGGTCACACCGGGATGATCGAGCGGAACAAGATCGATGTTGTGGACCTCATGCCCGGCGTCGATCAGATACGGCACGACATGCCGCCCCGCCTTGCCCGAACCGCCGGTGAACAGAATACGCTTTCCCATGATCTTCTCCCTTTGAGTCGAGGGCGAAATATAGGCGCTTGCCCTGAATTGAAAACCGCCGAAGGCGACAACTCTCCGTTTTAGGTGGCTGCTGCCAAACCGACGGCAAAAGAAAAGGCCCCGCCGTTACCGGCAGGGCCTTGATCACTCCGCACGACGCTATCGATTATTATTCAATAATCGAAGCGACGATGCCGGCGCCGACGGTGCGGCCGCCTTCACGGATAGCGAAGCGGAGCTTCTCTTCCATGGCGATCGGCACGATGAGCGCGACGTCGACGGTGACGTTGTCGCCCGGCATCACCATCTCGGTGCCTTCCGGAAGCGTCACGATACCGGTCACGTCAGTCGTACGGAAGTAGAACTGCGGACGGTAGTTCGTGAAGAACGGCGTATGACGGCCGCCTTCTTCCTTGGTCAGGATGTAGGCTTCGGCCTTGAACTTCGTGTGCGGCTTCACCGAACCCGGCTTGCAAAGAACCTGGCCGCGCTCAACGCCTTCGCGCTCAACGCCACGCAGCAGCGCGCCGATGTTGTCGCCGGCCTGGCCCTGGTCGAGAAGCTTGCGGAACATCTCGACGCCCGTGCAGGTCGTCTTCTTGGTGTCGCGGATACCCACGATTTCGATTTCGTCGCCGACATTGACGATGCCGCGCTCGACACGACCGGTCACCACGGTGCCGCGGCCCGAGATCGAGAACACGTCTTCGATCGGCATCAGGAA
>CEQK01077626.1_pt1 | contig 12954 bp, 6 predicted proteins | sample 531051 | NCBI WGS metagenome assembly CEQK01 (sample SAMEA2621229, study PRJEB7988) | marine metagenome | biome: marine biome (ENVO:00000447); feature: deep chlorophyll maximum layer (ENVO:xxxxxxxx); material: "saline water (ENVO:00002010), including plankton (ENVO:xxxxxxxx)" | depth 150 m
CGCCGGTGCCGGTTTCGCAGGGGCCGCCGGCGCGGCGACCGGTTGCGGTGCCGGCTTTGGCGCAGGCGAGGGGGCCATGGCGGGGGCCGGGCGCTTGGGCGGCACGGGTTCGACGCGTCCGCCGGGGGCGGGCGGTTTCCCGCCCTGTGCAGCCTGACGGGCGGCATTGGCCAGGGCGGCGGACATGTCGGGCATGGGCGGTTTCGCGGCTGGCGCGCCTGTGGGCTTGGCGGAGGCAGGCTTGGCGGGGGCGGGCGTTGCGGGCGCGGCGGGCGCCTTGGCGGCTGCGGGGACGGCCGGCGTCGCACTTGGCGCGGCGGGCTTGGCCGGGGCGGCGGCCTCGGGCGCCTTGGGCTTACCGGCATCGGGTTTCGGCGCGTCGCTTTTCACGGCGTCCTCGGGCGGGCGTTCCATGGGTTGCTGGCCGAACAGGCGCGGCAGGATTTCCGCCGACGGTCCGGCCAGCGCCACGCGGCCCTGGTCAAGGGCAATCAGATCGTCACAGGCGGCCAGCAGGATCGGGCTGTGGGTCACCAGGATGACGGATCGGGTCTTGGAAATTTCACGCAAGGTGTCCCGTAGGGCTTGCTCCGCCTGGCGGTCCAGGCTGGCCGACGGCTCATCCATCATCAAGACGGACGGATCACCCAGTAGAGCCCGGGCGACGGCGATACGTTGACGCTGGCCGCCCGACAGGCGTGAGCCCGCTTCGCCGATATCAGTGGCGTAGCCGTCGGGCATGTCGATGATGAAGTGGTGAACGCCCGCATGGGTCGCCGCCTTGATGACCTGTTCGTCCGAGGCGTCGGCATGGCGGTGGGCGATGTTGTCGCGGATGGTGCCGGCGAACAGCACGCATTCCTGCGGAACGTAGCCCATCCAATCGGCCAGTTCGTGGCGCGTGAACTGGGCAATGTCGGCACCGTCGAGCAGAACGCGGCCGCTGGTCGGCCGGTACAGGCCTTGCAGCACCTTCAACAGGGTCGTCTTGCCGGACCCGTTGCGCCCGACAAGGGCGTGAATGCCGCCCGCGGGCAGGCTTATAGTGACGTTGCTGAGGATCGGCTTGGTGCCTTCGACGTAATTGAAGACGACGTTCTCCGTGCGCAGCTCGCCCTTGGGCGCTTCCAATTCGATCTCGGACTCCGCGCGTTCGCTGGTCGTCTCGAAGGTCTGGCCCAGACGCTCAGCCGCCTGCTTGAATGAATTGAACGTTCGCCATTGGTTGACCAGTTGGTTGAGCGGCCCAAGCAGCCGGCCCGACAGCATGTTGGCCGCTATCAGCGAGCCCATGGTCATTTCCTGATTGACGATGGCCAGCGCGCCGACGGTCGTCATCAGCAGCGTCGTGCACATGGTCAGCGAGCCGCCCAGGTTCGAATAGAAATCGGTCTTGGCGCCGCGCACCGCGGACTTCTCGATGTTGTCGGCGTGGCTTTGCTCCCAATGGGGGCGCATGGCCTGGTCGAGGGCAAGGGCCTTGATGGTGGTCCGCCCCTGGATCATTTCCGCGATCAATTGATCGCGCGAGATGGAGGATTGGCGTTCTTCCTGGTTGGCGGCGGCCATGACGTTACCCGACTTCCAGGCGACGAACATGAACAGCGGCAGGATCACCAGCAGCACCGGCGCCACCGGCGGCGCGATGACGATGATGAGGATCAGGAACATGAGGACGAAGGGCAGGTCGGTGATCAGCACGGCCGAGCCGCCGGACAGCGTGTTACGCACCGTGTCGACATCACGGAACAGGCCCTGCCAATGGCCGGCCGGTTTGGATTCCAGTTCGGACAGGGGCAGCGACATCAATTTGTCGAACAACTGGCGGCCGACCAGCACGTCAACGCGCAGCGCCACGGTCTGCATGACGCGCGACCGCGCCAGCTTCAATACCAAGTCGAAGATGATCACGGCGATCATGCCGATGACCAGCCCCCACAGGGTCGAGATGCCTTTATGGAACACGACGCGGTCGAAGACCTGCATGGAAAACACAGGCGTCGCCAAGGCCACCAGGTTGATGAAGGCTGACATCAGCACGACCTCGCGAAAGGTCGGCATGAGTGATTTGACGAAGGGCTTCAGCCACGCCGTATTGTTGGGTTCCGCCATGGAATTCCCGCTGCTCCTAATATCCCAGCGTCAGACTAATGTATGATGGTAAACACGGGATGAACAGGGGATGCGCGTATGACGCCGCCCGAACGGCCCGGATTTACGGCGTTTCGATGCTTTGAATTTCCGCGTGTGTGGGCTTTCGGGCTGGCGGCATGGGCGGGAACCTGTGATAATGTGGCGGTAACTCCCACATTGCAGGCGGAATGCCGGGCACAAACAATTGCCGGCGCCGCCAGGGGACGGGAGTAGCCCGCCCGGAAACGTCCAAGACGAAACCGGGAAGGGCCGAGAAAGGGGAGCTCAGAATTGCCTGACGAAGGCCGCGCGGACGTTATCCCGCCGACGGTACCGAAAGGACCGAACAAGCCCGGCGTGGCGATGCGCATACTGCGCGCCATCGGCCGTGGGCTCTATCGGTTCTTCCGGGGTGCTGTCCGGCTCGAACGCGTTGTCGGCTATGTCTTGCTGTTCGGGTTCCTTGCGCTTTACATCGCCGACCCGAAGCCTGTTCAGTTCATGCGCCTGAAGGGTTTCGACTTCTATCAGCAGATGAAGCCGCGCGAAATTCCGCCGCCTGAGCGCAAACCCGTCACCATCATCGATCTGGACGAAAAAAGCCTGGGCGAGGTCGGTCAATGGCCGTGGCCGCGCAACATCTTGGCACAACTGGTCGACAATCTGATGAAGATGGGCGCCGTTGTGGTGGCCTTCGATATTGTCTTCGCCGAACCCGACAGAATGAATCCGGCTGCCATCGCGGATGCGCTAAAGGGGCTGGACGAGGACACCAAGAACAAGATCCGCCAGTTCAAATCCAACGACGAGATCTTCGCCGAAGCCATCAAACGCTCGCGCGTCGTGCTGGGCCAGTCGACCGTGGAAAACGAGCTTGAGGGCGTCAAGCTGCCGCCGGTGAAGAAATCCATCGCCATTCGCAAATACGGGCCCAACGTGCCCGATCCCCTGGATCTATTGCCCAGTTTCCCGGCTTTGGTGCGCAACGTGCCGATCATCGAACAGGCTGCCGGCGGGCGGTTCGGCGGACACGGCATTTTCTCGATCATTCCCGAACAGGACGGCATCATCCGCCGCATTCCGTCGCTATTCGTTCAGGGCAAGGATATGTTCCCCGCCCTCAGTGTCGAGATGCTGCGCCTCGCCACCGGGCGGCCGACGATCCTGGTCAAGGTCGATCAGGCGGGCATCAAATCGCTGGGCATCGCCAGGGGCTTGGAAATTCCCACGGATCAGAACGGCCGGATGTGGCCCTATTTCTCTAAGTCGGACAAGGCCAAGTACGTATCGGCCGTGGATGTGCTGAACGGCACCGCCGACCCGGCCATGATCAAGGGCAAGCTGACCATCCTCGGCACCAGCGCCATCGGCCTTAAGGATATTCGGTCCATCCCGACGGAAAGCAACATTCCGGGGGTCGAGGTCCATGTGCAGATCATCGAAACCGTGCTCAACAAGGCCTACCTGACCCGTCCCAATTTTGCCCGAGGCTTGGAGCTGTCGGTCATCTTGTTCGGCGGATTGGCGATGATCGTCCTGGTGCCTTGGGTCGGGGCGCTCTGGACCTTCATGGTGTTCGGCGTGACTACGGCCGGCGTCGGGTTCGGAAGCTGGCATGCCTTCGCCGAATACCGCATGCTGATCGACGCGGTTTTCACCCTGGTCGCCATCTTCCTTCTGTATTCCACGCTGACCTATCTCAACTACGTCCGCGAAGAGGCGTCAAAGAAACAGGTGCGCGGCGCCTTCGCCCACTACCTGTCACCGGACATGGTCGAACAGCTGGCCAACAATCCCGACAGCCTGAAGCTGGGCGGCGAAATGCGCGAACTGACCCTGCTGTTCTGCGACGTGCGCGGGTTCACGACGATTTCAGAACAGTTCGATCCTGTCGGCCTGACGGCCCTGATCAACAAACTTCTGACGCCGCTGACCAACGCGATCCTGCAGCGCAAGGGCACCATCGACAAGTACATGGGCGACTGCATCATGGCGTTCTGGAACGCGCCCTTGGACAACCCGAACCACGCCATGGACGGCTGCCGTTCGGCGCTGGCCATGCTGGCCGAGATGGAGCCCTTGAACGCGCGCCTGGAAATCGAGGCCAAGGAAGAAGGCCGCAAGCACATTCCGCTGAAGGTCGGGCTCGGCTTGAATTCGGGCCCGGCGGTTGTCGGCAACATGGGGTCGGATCAGCGCTTCGACTATTCGGTGTTGGGCGATTGCGTCAACCTGGCCGCCCGCCTGGAAGGCCAAAGCAAGACCTATGGCATGAACGTCGTCCTCGGGCCGTCAACCAACGAAGCGGTTAAGGACGAACTGGCGACGATCGATCTCGACTTCATCCAGGTCAAAGGCAAGACCGAGGGAACCTATATCTACGGTCTCCTGGGAGACACGGATGTGCTGCAGAAGCCGGAGTTCCGGAAGGTGCAGGGCATGATCAAAGAGATGATGGATACCTATCGGTCCATGGATTTCGAGACCGCGAAACGCATGGTCGCCGAGATCAGAGCCTATCCGAAATGTTGGGACCTCGAGGCCGATCTGGGGCCGCTGTGCGATATCTATGACGAACGCATCGACGAATACATGATCAACCCGCCGCCGGCCGATTGGAACGGCGTGTTCGTCGCCACCAGCAAATAATCAGGCCAGGTCCAGGGTCGTCTCCATCACCGGCTCGTCTTCCAACCTTTTCACGCGGAATCCCAGTGCCCGCACCATGTCCAACATGGGGTGGTTGCCCGCCATGACTTGGCCGGCCATGGTCTTGGTGCCGCGCGCCCGGCAATAGCCGATCATTTTTTCCAACAGCTTGTACCCCAGGCCCTGACCCTTGAGGTCAGAGCGCACGATGATCGCGAATTCGCAGGTTTCATTGTCGGGGTCCGTGACCGTGCGCACGACCCCCAAGGTCTCGCTGCCCGAACCGTCGGCCTTGGGGGCCGAGGCGATGAAGGCCATTTCCCGGTCGTAGTCGATCTGCGTCAGGCGGGCGATTTCCGAATGCGGAAATTCGCGGACCAACCCGAAGAAGCGGAAGCGGATATCCTCCGGCGTCAGCCGGCCCAGGAACTCGCGATGCTCCGGCTCGTCTTCCGGCCGGATCGGGCGCAGCAATACCTCGAGGCCGTTGTGCAAGGTGAACGGTTCTTCCAACTCGGCCGGGTACGGGCGGATCGCCAGGTCGCGCGACCGATCGCCCGTGGGGCGGGCGACACGAATGCGGGCGTCCAGCGCCAGCACACCGTTTTCATCGGCGAGCAGCGGGTTGATATCCAGTTCCATGATCTCGGGAATATCGACGATCATCTGCGATATCTGGACCAGGGTCAGGCAGAGCGCGTCCATGTCCACGGGCGGGCGGTCGCGATAGCCCTGCAGCAGGCGCCAGACGCGGGTGCGGGAAACCAGATCACGCGCCAGGTGCATGTTGAGCGGCGGCAGCGATACCGCCCGGTCAGCGATGACCTCGACCGCCGTGCCACCCTGGCCGAACAGGATGACCGGCCCGAAGATGGCATCGCAGGTGACGCCGACGATCAGTTCATGCGCCTTCGCGCGGTCGGCCATGCGTTGCACGGTAAAGCCTTCGATGCGCGCATCTGGGAACTTTTCGCCGATGATTTTGAACATGCGCTCCGCCGAGGCGGTGACCGCTTCGGCCGTGTCGAGGAACAGGTCGACGCCGCCGACGTCCGATTTGTGGCTGATGTCCGGTGACAGGATCTTCAGGGCCACGGGGAACCCCATGGCCTGGGCCTTGGCGGCGGCTTCCGCGGGCGTGGTGACGATATGGGTTTCCACCGTCGGGATGCCGTAGGCCGCAAGCACCGATTTGGCGGCCGGTTCGCTCATCATGGCGTCGCCGCTGGCCAGGTGGCCCTCGATCATCACCCGCGCGACCGCCGTTGCCGGGTTGAACTGGGCGGGCAGGGAGGTCGGCGTTTCCGTCAACGTTTCCTGGTTTCGCTTGTAGGTAATCAGGTGCATGAAGGCGCCGATGGCCTCGCCCGGCGTGTCATAGGTCGGCACGCCCGCATCGCGCAGCATCTTGCGGGCGGGCGCCACCGCTTCCTGGCCGACCCAATTGGCGAGCACGGGGGCCTTGGTTTCCCGCGCCACATCGATGACCGCCTGCGCGGCGGCGGTGCTGGATGCCGTCGCCGTCGGCGCGTGCATGACCAGAATAGCATCCGCTTCCTTCGCCGCCAGCACGGCCCGCATGGCGGCGGCATAGCGTTCCGGCGGCGCGTCGCCGATGATGTCGGCGGGGTTTCCGTGCGACCAGGAGGCCGGCAGAACCTTGTCCAGCGCGGCGATTGTGGCGTCGGAAAATTCGGCCAGCCGTCCGCCCGTTTGCGCCAGCCGGTCGACCGCCATCACACCGATGCCGCCGCCGTTGGTCACGATGGCAAGCCGGTCGCCGGGGAACTTCGGCGCTCGGGCCAGGGTTTCGACCGCGGCGAAGATTTCTTCGATGGTGTCGACGCGCAACATGCCGGCGCGTCGGAAGGCGGCGTCGTAGACCGCGTCGCTGCCGGCCAGGGCGCCGGTATGCGATTGCGCGGCCCGGGCGCCGGCGTCGCTGCGCCCGGCCTTGATGACCAGGACGGGCTTGTTGCGTGACGCCGCCCGCCCGGCCGACATGAAGGAGCGCCGTTCATGGATCGATTCCACATACAGCAGGATCGCCCGCGTGCCCGGATCGCTGCCCAGGTAGTCGAGAACGTCGCCGAAATCCGTATCCAGCGCGTCGCCCATGGAGATGAAATGGGAAAAACCGATGCCCCGCGCCCGCGCCCAATCCAGCACGGCGGTGCACATGGCGCCCGACTGGCTGGCGAAGGCGATGTTGCCGGGCAGGGCGGGCAGGTGGGCGAAGCTGGCGTTAAGCCCGATCCCCGGCACCAGCAGGCCGAGACAGTTGGGGCCCAGCAGGCGCATGCCGTATCTCCGCGCCATCGCCAGGACCTCGGCCTGTGCCGTGCCGCTGCCGCCGGGTGCCGGCGTGGCGCCAAGCCCGGCCGTCAGCACGATGGCGGCGCGGGTGCCGTGCTTGCCCAGATCGTCGATGATCTTCGGCACGGTGCCGGGCGGTGTGCAGATGACCGCCAGGTCGGGGATCACCGGTAGGCTTGCGACGTCCGGGTAGGTCAGGACGCCGGCGACGGCCCGACGCTTCGGATTGACCGGCATGATGGGGCCGTCAAAGCCACCTTCGAGCAGATTGTGCATGACCAGATTGCCGACAGCCCCCTTGCGCTCGGACGCGCCGATCACGGCGACGGAGGTGGGGTGGAACAGCTTCCTGAGGTTTCTGACGGTCATGGTTCCGCGCGTTTCGATCCGCCGCCGATGATAGCTTTGGAATGTTGCAGGGCGATCACAGACCGGAAGTGACGGAAGGACACGGGCAGTGGACCGGACCCCGTTATTTCGAGGTCATGACCCAGACGCCGTTCCAGTCGGGGGGCGGTTCCGATTTCAAAAGCTCGCATCGCTCGATATAGGTTTCCGCCAACTTGTCGTTGGGGTTGAGCGCGATGGCTTCCTTGAAGGCCTTGGTGGCTTTGTCCCACTCGCCCTTGTCGTAATGGCCGCGTCCGGATTTGAAGTGGTTCACCGCTTCCATCAGGTTGGGGAAGGTCTCGTCCGTGTGGAAGTCCAGAACCTCATAAACGCCGACCGGTTCGGTCTTGCCCTTGACGATGACCTTGTCGATGTCGCGGATGCGGTAGGTGCCCTTGAGCTTGCGGTAGGTGAATTCGGAAATCAGTAGCCGCGCCGAATACTGCTTGCACGCACTTTCCAGGCGCGCGGCCAGGTTCACGCCGTCACCGATCATGGTGAAGTCCATGCGCTTGGGCGATCCGATGTTGCCCGACACGATGTTGCCCGTGTTCAGGCCGATGCCCATGTCGATGGGCATGTCGCCCTTCTTCACGCGGGTCACGTTCCATTCGTCCAGTTCGCGGAGCATGGCGATGGCGGCGCGCAGTGCCCGGTCCTCGCAATCCTCGAGCGGCAGCGGCACGCCGAACCCGGCCATGATGGCATCGCCGATGAACTTGTCGAGCATGCCGTTCTCGCGGGAGATGCAGTCCACCATGATGGTGAAGTATTCGTTCAGCATCTGCACCGTGCCCTGCGGACCCAGGCTTTCGGTCAGGGTGGTGAAGCTGCGCACGTCCGAGAACAGGATGGTCGCTTCCAGGCTCTTGCCGCCCAGGATGTCCTCGCCGCCCTTCATCAACTGGTCGGCCAGGCCCGGGTCCATGTAGCGCGACATAGTCGACTTCATGCGTTTTTCGGAGGAGATGTCCTCAAGCATCAGCATGGAGCCGAGCTTCTTGCCTTCCTCGGTCGTCAGCGGCAGGAAGTGCACGTTGACGGACTTGGTTTCCTCGCCCTGTTTCAACTCCTGGTCCATGGTGATGTCCGGCTCCTGGGTTTCCTCCAGAAGGTCCAGGCGCTCGTTGATCCAGGGGTTCTCGATGGCGAAGAATTCCTGCGCCTCCTTGCCGATGATGTCGTCCTCGTCCTCGCACTGCAGGATGCGCAGGCCGGCGGCGTTGCAGGTCACGACCTTGCCGTCCTCGTCGATGGTGACCACACCGTTGGACATGCTTTCCAGCATGCTTTCGTTGTAGTTCTTCATGTTCTGGACGTCTTCGAACAGCTTGGCGTTTTCCAGGGCGATGGAGACCTGCGCCGTGAACGCCTTGAGCCGCGTTTCGTCCTCTTCCGTGAACGGCCCGCCGCGCTTGTTCAGAACCTGGGTCACGCCGATCATCTTGCCCGCCTTGTTGACCACGGGCACGCAGAGGATCGAGCGCGTGAAATACCCGGTCTTCTTGTCGAAGGCCGGGTTGAAGCGCAGGTCCGCGTAGGCGTAGGGAATGTTGATGGTGTCGCCGGAACAGAACACGGCCCCGGCGATGCCCAGATGATTGGGCAGGCGGATTTCGCCCAGGGAATCTCCCATCGCCACGCGGGAAAACAACTCGTTGGTTTTTTCGTCGTTGAGGAACAGGGTCGAGCGGTCGGCGTTGAGCATGCGCGTCGCTTCCGACATCACGCGCGACAGCAACGAGCCCAGTTCCAGGTTCGACGTCACGTCCGAGACCATGTCCAGGAACTTCATTTCCTGTTCGCGGCTTTTCTTCATGCTCTCGACGAATTGCGTGCTCTGCAATGCAACGGCGGCCTGGGTGGTGATGGCCTCAAGCAACGCCAGATCGTCGTCGTTGAAGGCCTCGCCGTTCTTTTTGTTCAGGCACTGCACGACGCCGATGATTTCGTCCTTCACCGTCTTCACCGGCGCGGCGCAGATGGTGTCGGTCTTGAACCCGGTCTGTTCGTCGACGGAGCGGTTGAAGCGCTTGTCGGAATAGGCGTCGTCGATGGTCTCGCCGATGCCGGAGGTGAACACGGCGCCCGCGATGCCAGTGTTGTTGAGAATGCGGATTTCGCGCTGGAAATTTCCCTGGGCGACACGGGAATAAAGCTCGCCCGTGGCTGGGTCGTTGAGGAACAGGGTGCCGCGTTCGGCGTTCAACTCGAACACGATGACCTCGACCAGGGTTTCCAGAACCTCGTCCAGGGATTCGATGCCGGCTACCCGGCGCGACACGTTCAACAACATCTCCGCCTGTTTCAGGCGGCGGTCGGCTTCGTGCAGCTTGCGGTGTATTTCCTCGTCCGTCACGACGGTCCCGGCGGCCGGACGGGCGGCGGGGCGGGCAGGAAGCGTGCCGGCGCTGTCGCGTTCGATCGTGTCGGATGATGGTTGATTGCCGCTCATTGCCGCGCTTCGGAACCCCGCTGGGACTTGACCTCAAGGGTACGCCGCAGGGTGACGATGGCCTGCTGCAGTTCGCCGACTTCGTCGCGCCGTGTGCGGTTCAGTTCCTGCACGGTCTCCTGATGCCGGAAGTTCAGGTCTTCCATTTCCTGCCGCAGATGCGCCACGGTCGCCTTGAACTGCTGAATTTCATCGCGTCCGGCGGAAACGGCTTCGTTCAGCTCTTTTTCCTTTTCAAGCTTAAGCGTCTCCATCTCGTCGCGCAGCGCCTGAATGGTGTTCTTGAGCTGGGTGATCTCGTCGTTGCCCGCGGCGCGCTCTTCCTGAACTTCCTTTTGGCGGGCGAAGTTCAGTTGTTCCATTTCCTCGCGCAGGGCGGCGGCCGTGTCCTTCAGCTGCTTGATTTCGTCGATGCCCTCGGCGCGCGCTTCCTGCTCGACGCGCTGCATATCGAAGACCTTGTTTTCAAGTTCCTCGCGGAGCGCGGCGACGGTTTCTTTCAGTTGCCGAATCTCAAGCTGTGCATCCCGCAAGTCATTCGACTCTGTGGCGGGTGAGACCGGATCACTCATCCTCGAACACCTTTCCGCCTGTGGCGGTACTTTTTGAGCATCTTCAGACCGCCATCTTAGCATGCGGATGGAACATCGTCGTGACTGCTCGTAACATAGTCGCGCCCTTCAGGGGCGGGCGTCAAGATTGCTTGTCGTTCAATTGCTTATGCCGGGATGCCGCCGGATGATGACTGCCGTGTGCCGGGACTGCGCGACCCTGTGGGAGGCCCCGCCGAGGACTGCGGCCGGGCGCTGTCCGCAATGCGGCGGCCGGCGGACCTTCAGCCATCCCGAACTGGCCTCCCTGACCCTGGCCCATATCGACTGCGACGCGTTCTACGCCAGCGTGGAAAAGCGCGATAACCCGGCCATCGCCGGGCGGCCGGTGATCGTCGGCGGCGGGCGGCGCGGCGTGGTCGCGGCCTGCTGCTACATCGCGCGAATTTCGGGCGTGCGCTCAGCCATGCCCATGTTCCAGGCGCTCAAGCGTTGTCCCAAGGCCGTGGTCATCCGCCCGGACATGGAAAAGTACCAACGCGTCGGCCATCAGATCCGCGCCATGATGCAGGACCTCACGCCGCTGGTGGAACCGATCAGCATCGACGAGGCGTTCCTCGACCTTGCCGGGACCCAGGCCCTGCACAAGGGGCCGCCGGCGGCGACCCTGGCGCGGCTGGTCAAACGGATCGAGGACGAGGTCGGTGTCACCGCCTCCATCGGCCTCAGCTACAACAAGTTCCTGGCCAAGGTCGCGTCGGACCTGGACAAGCCGCGCGGTTTCGCCGCCATCGGCCGTGCCGACGCGGCGGATTTCCTGAAAGACAGGCCGGTCGGCCTGATCTGGGGGGTGGGGGCCAGCCTGCGCGGGCGCCTGGAAAAGGACGGCGTGGCGCGCATCGGCGACCTGCTGCGCTTTGACGAACGGGACCTGATGCTGCGTTACGGCGCGATGGGCAGTCGGCTTTACAATTTCGCGCGGGGCCAGGACGACCGCCAGGTCACGCCCGGCGGGGCCGCCAAAAGCGTGTCCGCCGAAACCACCTTCGAGGACGACATCGGCGACCTGGACGCCCTGAAGGCGGTTCTCTGGCGGTTGTCGGAAAAGGTCTCGGCGCGGCTCAAGCGCAAGGGCCTGACCGGCGGGACCGTGGTGCTCAAGCTGAAGACGGATAAGTTCAGGCAACTGACGCGCTCCAGGCGGTTGGACCGCCCGACCCAGTTGGCCGACGCCATCTACCGCGCGGCGTTGCCGCTGCTGGAGAAAGAGACCGATGGGACGCGGTTCCGCCTGATCGGGACAGGCGTGCAGATGATCGAGCCCCTGGGTGCCGGCCGGCCGGAAACGGGCGATCTGCTGGCCGAGGCGGGCGACCGTCCGCGCAAGGTGGAGGAAGCCATGGACCGCGTGCGCGGCAAGTTCGGGGCGGATGCGATCAAGAAAGGCAGGTCCCTCTGAGCCTGCCGGGGCAGGTCACCAGCCGTCGCAGCGGGCCTGGGTCGCGCGGTAGCTGTCGGCGGTGTCCAGCCGGGCATCGGCGGCGGCCATGTCCCGCTGCATGTGCTCGATCAGGGGCGTCAGGCGGTCCCGCAGCAGATTGACGAAATACCGGGCGCCTGAATTCATGGATCCTGTGACCTGCGGCGAGGCGGTGGCGGCTTCGTCGGCCAGGCGGGCGCGGATGTTCGGTATATAGCTTGCCAGGGTGTCCTGGAAGTTGCGCACGTGCTGATTCTCATGCTCCAGAATCACATCGTACTGGCAGCTGCCGGGGCGATAGCGGCGGTCGACATAGACGTCGATGCGGTCGTAGCCGATGGTCAATTCCGCATCCTTCAGGCCGACGCAAAAGCCCCTCTGTAGTCGCTGGCCCTGCACCTTGACGCGGAATTCCCACTTCAGGTCCCGCCCCATCAGACCGACCGGGTGCCAGTCGGCCTGGACCGCCGCGCCGCCCGCGCGGCGGCGCTTGGCCTCAAGCTGCTTGCCGGAAAAGCCGTTGGAAAACCGGATGCTGCCGCGCTTTTCCGTCAGCCGGGTGGTCGTCTCGACCCCGGGCAGGCGGCAGTCGGCGGCCTGTGCGGGCGCGATTGCCAGGGCCATCAGGACAAGGGGCAGAAGCACCAGATAGGGCCGCAAGCGGCGAATCCTCCGAAAAACGCGGCACCGGCCGGCGCCGCCCTGTTTGAGATAGTACCGCAAAACATGCTCGTCCAGGATTCCCGCGAGGATGAATTGACGCGGTCCCGGTCCGGGGCTACCAACGATGTGAAGGGGGGCCTGATACCGCAGGGAATATCCAGGCCATGAAGTTCCAATCCACCGTGCCGGGCTTCGGCAAGAAGGTGATCATCGAGGTTCGCGTCAACGAGTACATGGCGCGCGACGTCAATCCGAACGTGCCGTTCACGCCCGACGAGATCGCCGAGGCGGCCGCCGCCTGCCGCGAGGCGGGGGCG
>CEQK01041907.1_pt1 | contig 12928 bp, 12 predicted proteins | sample 531051 | NCBI WGS metagenome assembly CEQK01 (sample SAMEA2621229, study PRJEB7988) | marine metagenome | biome: marine biome (ENVO:00000447); feature: deep chlorophyll maximum layer (ENVO:xxxxxxxx); material: "saline water (ENVO:00002010), including plankton (ENVO:xxxxxxxx)" | depth 150 m
CGACCGGGGAGGGATTTTCACCGAAAGCACCAAGCTGACGTTTTCGCTATCTCCCACGTAACGCGTCGTTGGGCGCTCGCCATCGGCTTGGCTGTCACACGGCGGCATCTGTGAAGGCGCTGGTACTGACGACCAAGTGACACATGATTCGGGACGCGGCTGATGAAGCGCGCACCTCGACGGTCATCGACGGTGGCGACGGCGGCCGGGTTGCGGCGGCGACATTTTGATCTTTTGGGCCAGAGATAAGGGGGCACGGCATGACCCGTAGCCCCCATTCGCCCTTCATGATTTATCGCATAATGTATATTATGGAAAATATTTATTAACCTAAAAAAAACAAACATTTATAATGGTCTATCGAATTCAATCTGAAATACTCAAGTGTCAGATTTGGCGGTTGGCAGACTCCCTATTCGATAAACATCCTCGCGGGGAAAGCAGCAATTTATGGTATGAGATAAGGCGTAAAACATTCATGCCCTCGACACGGCCTTACCGAACTATCTGCGCAAGAGACGACGGAAAGAGGCTTAACCATATGCACCCCAATTCAAAACTCGCTGCTCTGTCACTTGCCGTCATGACACTCACCTACTCTGCAGGTGCATTCGCCTCAGATCAACCGCCCCAAAGCCTCGGCGGGGTCGAGGGTGACGTGAAAGTGCTGGTGAAACCGAGCGGCGACCTAAGCTTCTATTTCATCCCGACAAAACAAAAACCAAAACTGAGCTTCATATGGACTGCGACAGACTTACCCTACAAATTTGGAGGAAAAGTGGCGTCAGCGCTTCAGGCGGGTTCGATAAAGGAAGTCCAGATACTCGCCAGCAAAGGGGTAACGTTTCAGAACCTCTTCAGCGATGCCCGACACTATGAAGTGTCGAATTCGAAGGGAGAGACGGTCGCTATTTTTCCGGAAGCCGAGAAACAAAAATGGCAGAAAATCGTCCAAGAAAACGTTGGACTGAGAGTTCAGGCCGTCAAAGGCATCGTTTTTAAGTCCACGGTTCCAATTGAATCTACCAACGTTCAAACATTCGAAGACTTTAAGAGCGCCCTTGAAAAAGGAGGCGTCAAAGCCAAGGCAGTTTTCGAAAAAGGATCTCTCGTCAATTTGGCCAGCGATGAAGACGGTCATGCATTAATCGCCTTTAATGGCACGACCGCTCCGATCTGGGAAAAGGCGCTTCCATCAGATCCGAGAATCAAAAGCTACACAGTTCCAATCGGCTATGAATCATTCGCACCTGAAGAAGTTGCGAGCAATGGCGCGTTAGACGTAATTCCAATTCCTCGAGCCGAGTTTCTCAGAGAGTTCGGCAAAAAAATGCTCAGCTCCGCCAAAGATCTCGCATGCGGGCAATCGGTGGTGCCGGACGAAATCTCTGTCTCGGCGTCGCTGTCTGCTGGTATCGGCATAATTGTTGAAGGCAGTGGCCAAATTCAATTTAGCGCCAAATGGGACACGTCAAAAATCTGCAATTAGGGCATGAGGCTTACTTCACCATGGCAGCCCCTCTCTCTCCTGCAAATCTCGATCGCCCCGCCGATCAGGCGTCGGGCACATCCAATTCCATGCCGTCATAGGCCACCTCCACCCCCTCGGGCACATAGGCCATGAGCGCGTCGTAGTCGATGCGCGGGCTCATGTGGGTGATGACCATGCGCTGGGGCTGGATGCGCTCCCACAGTTCAAGCGCGGCGTCGACATGCAGATGCGTCGGATGCGGCTGCCAGGCGAACACGCCGACGATCCAGGTGTGCACTCCCCGCACGGCTTCCACGCCGGCATCCGTCATACGTACGAGGTCGGTGGTATAGGCCAGCGGCCCGAAACGCAGCCCGTGGGTGGTCGAAAAGCCGTGATCCTGTTCGAACGCCAGGCCGTCGATACCGCCGGCGGTGAACGGCGTGCCGGCCTCATAGACGTTGGGCGTCAGTGTCGGCTTGTAATAATGCTCCGTACCGGCATGCAGCGGCGCCAGGACATAGGCGAAGCGTTCCTGAACCGACGCCAGGGTTTCCGCGTCGGTCCATAGCGGAATGGCGGCCCCCATGGCGCGGTTGATGCTGCGGATATCGTCAATGCCGTGCAGATGGTCCGCATGACCATGGGTCAGGACCAGACCGTCCAAATGCTGCACGCCGGCACGTAACATCTGTTCACGGAAATCGGGCGCGGTGTCGATCAACAGCCGTTTGCCGGCTTTTTCGATCAGGATCGACGGCCTTGTGCGGCGGTTCTTGGGGTTTTTCGGATCGCAATCCCCCCATCCGGCCTCGATCGAGGGAACCCCGCTGGAGGCCCCCGAGCCCAGGATCGTGACCTTCATTTCCGTCCCCTACCCCTCGCCCCGCACCGCGGCCGCGGCCTTGGTGAACAGGGTGAAGAAGTTGTCGGTCGTGCGCAGGGCAAGATCGTCCGGGGAAATCCCCTTGAGTTCCGCGACCTTGGCGGCGGTCAGGGCGGTGAAGGCGGGCTCGTTGCGCTTGCCGCGCTCCGGCACCGGGGCCAGGAAGGGCGAGTCCGTTTCGACCAAGAGCCGGTCGAGCGGCACGTCCTTCACCGTGTCGCGCAGGCCCTCGGCGGTCTTGAAGGTGACGATGCCGGAAATGGAGATGTAGAGCCCCATCTCAACGGCCTTTTCCGCAACTTCGGGCCCGGCGGAAAAGCAGTGGATCAGGCCCGGAAACGGCCCGCCCGCGCGGTATTCCTCGTCCATCACCCGGAGCGTATCGTCGTCGGCGTCGCGGGTATGAACGATCAGCGGCAGGCCGGTCATGCGCGCCGCATTGATATGGGCGCGGAACTGGGTTTCCTGAATGTCCCGGGGGCTGCGTTCGTAATAGAAATCCAGGCCCGTTTCGCCGATCCCGACGACCTTGGGATGGGCCGCCAGCTCCGTCAATTCCTCGGCGCTGGTAACCTTTTCCGTCGCCGCCTGATGCGGATGGATGCCGACGGTGCAGAAGATGTTCGGGAACCGCTCGGCCACGGCCTTGACCTGGTCGAACTTGGACAGATGGGTCGAGATCGTCACCATATAGGCAACCCCGACCGCGCCCGCCCGCGCCACCACGGCGTCCAGTTCATCCCCGAAATCCGGGAAATCCAGATGACAGTGACTGTCGACCAGAAAGGGTTGGGTGGCGCCGTCCATAGCCTTAGGCCGCTCCCTGGGTCTCGTCGTCCTGAAAACGGGGAAACACCCCTTCCGGCTTGGGCAGGGCCGCGCCGGGCGTCAGGGCTACGCCGGGGGCCAATTGATCGAGGGCGCGGGCATCCGCCGCCACGGCCAGTTGGTCCAACAGCTTGGCCGAGGTGTCGGGCATGAAGGGTTGGGTCAGGATCGCCAGACGGCGGATGGTTTCGGCCAGCACGTATAGCACCGTCGCCATGCGCGCCGGGTCTTCCTTACGCAGCTTCCAGGGGGCCTGATGGTCGACATAGGCGTTGGCTGCGCGGATCACGGTCCAGATGGCCTCCAGCGCCTCGTGGAACGCCTGCCGGTCCAGGGCATCCCGCACCTGTCCCAACAACGCCGCCGCGGGATCGAGCAAGGCCTTGTCATCGTCGGTGAACTCGCCCGGCGTCGGCACCGTGCCGCCGCAATTCTTGGTAACCATGGACAGCACGCGCTGCGCCAGATTGCCGTAATCGTTGGCCAGTTCGCCGTTCATCCGGTTGACCATGGCGGAATGGGAAAAATCGCCGTCGTTGCCGAACGGAACCTCACGCAGCAGGAAATAGCGCACCTGGTCGAGGCCGTATTTTCCAACCAGATCAATGGGATCGATGACGTTGCCGACGGATTTGGAAATCTTCTGGCCTTCGTTGGTCCACCAGCCGTGGGCGAACACGCGTTTCGGCGGCTCCAGCCCCGCCGCCATCAGGAAGGCCGGCCAGTAAACCGCGTGAAAGCGCAGGATGTCCTTGCCGACCATGTGCAGGTCGCAGGGCCAATAGGTGGCGAATTCCCCCTGCTCGTCCGGATATCCCAGGGCCGAGATGTAGTTGGTCAGGGCGTCGAGCCAGACATAGAAGATATGCTGGTCGTCGCCCGGCACCGGCACGCCCCAGTTGAAGGTGGTGCGCGATACGGACAAGTCCTGCAGGCCGCCCTTGACGAAGCTGGTGACCTCGTTGCGCCGGCTCGGCGGGGCGATAAAGTCCGGATTGGCGTCATAGAACGCCAGCAGGCGGTCTTCCCAGGCCGACAGGCGGAAGAAGTAGCTGGGCTCCTCCACCCATTCGACCTCGGCGCCCGAAGGGGCGACGCGCGTGCCGTCAGGCCGCTTGGTCAGTTCGCCCTCGCCGTAGAACGCCTCGTCCCGCACGGCGTACCAACCGGAATAGCTGCCCAGGTAGATTTCCCCGGCGTCGATCATGCGCTGCCAGATCGCCTGACAGGCCTTGATATGGCGCGGTTCCGTGGTGCGGATGAAATCGTCATGGCTGAAATTCATGAAATCGGCCAGGGTGCGGAAATTCTGCGATACCTGATCGGCGAAGGTCTGCGGGTCGATGCCCTTGGCCTGGGCCGATTTTTCCACCTTCTGGCCGTGTTCGTCCGTGCCCGTCAGGAACTTCACGTCGTAACCGTCCAGGCGCTTGAACCGCGCCAGCACGTCACAGGCCAGGGTCGTATACGCATGGCCGATATGCGGCGCGTCGTTCACGTAATAGATGGGGGTGGTCAGGTAGTAGGGCGTGGCCGGCATTTCGGGTTCCAATGGCACAGGGTCAAAGGGTGGCGCGTCGCGTCCGCGTTATCGCCTAACCGCCGCTTCGGTCGTGATGAACGCGTTGAGAACCACCTGCTTGCGGTCCAGGTTGGCGGCGGTCGTCGCGGCAAGCAGGCGCGACACCTTTTCCCATACCTCCAGCCAGCGATCAAGGCCGGCCATGGCATTGAGCTTGGCCACGACCTGGGCGTCGATGATGCTCGGCAACGGCCCGCCGCCGGCGGCGATGATCAGGCGTTCCAGCCACCAACGCAGCGTCTTGGCGAAAGCCGCGAATTCGGCTTCCTTCCCGGCACCGCCCAGACGCCCTGCGAAATCATGTAAATCCTTGGCCGGAATGCCGTCCGGCAAGCGCGCGAGCAGGCCCGAGACCTCGTCCAGCATGGCCAATCCCCCCTGCTCCGCCAGATCGAGGGCATACCCGATGCTGCCTTCGGCGACTTCGGCCAGACGCGCCGCCTCGGCCGCCCCCAGATCGGGACAGCGCTGGGCGATCAGGGCCGCCACGGCATCCGCAGGCGGCGGCCGCAGGGTCAGACGCCGGCAGCGCGAACGGATGGTCGGCAGCAAACTGCCGGGGTTATGGGACACCAGGATAACCAGAGCCTGGGGTGGTGGTTCTTCAAGTACTTTGAGAAGCGCATTGGCGGCATTTCGGTTCATGTCGTCGGCGCTATCGATGACGACCACGCGCCACGCCCCCTCGCCCGCCGTCAGACTGAGAAAGCCTTTCACGGCGCGGATGGCGTCGACCGGAATCTGGCCCTTGCGCCGGCCGGTTTTCTCGTCGACCGCGCATTCGACCACCATCAGGTCGGCATGGCTGCCGGCCAGCGTGCGGTGGAACACGGGATGGGTGGGGTCCAGGTAAAGCCCCGGCCCGTCTCCCCCGGCCCCGGCAGGCGCAGGGGCCGGTTCCGGCGGCGCATCGCCGAACAGGCCCGGGCCGTCGTTCGTGGGGGCGGCCTTGGCCAGGACCGCACCGTGGCTCAGGACATAGCGCGCGAAACGGTGCGCCAGGGTCGCCTTGCCGATGCCCTTGGGCCCGGTGATCAGCCAGGCATGGGCCAGGCGGCCGGCCTCAAGCGCCGTTCGCAGGCTCTCCTCGGCCTCCAGATGCCCGATCAGGTCCGGATTGGCGCGCGGGTCCAGGTCCGGGGCATCGTCGTCACTCATCGGCCCGCGGCTTTCAGGTCGGCGCCCAGGCGATGCGACACGGCGGCGCAGATTTCCCGCTGCACATCGTCGACGGTGCCGGTGGCATCAACCACGGCGCAGCGTCCGGGTTCCGCCTCGGCGATCGCCAGGAAGGTATCTCGGATGCGGGTGTGAAAGCCCAGGTCCATGCGCTCATATCGGTCCTCGGCCCCGGCACGGCCGAAGGCGCGGGCCAGACCTTCCTCCACCGGAATGTCCAGGATCAGGGTCAAATCCGGCTGAAAGTCGCCTAGGATGTCTTCCTTGAGGGCCTGAATGCGCGCCAGCCCCAGGCCGTGCCCGCCGCCCTGATAGGCCAGCGTGGAATCGGTGAAGCGATCGCATAGCACCCAGGCGCCGCTTTCCAGCGCCGGCAGGATCGATTTCTCGACATGGTCAACCCGGGCCGCGAAATGCAGCAGCACCTCAGCCACGGGCGGCCAGCGATCAATCGTGCCGCGGACCAGCAGATTACGGATATCCTCCGCTCCCGGCGTGCCGCCGGGCTCCCGCGTGGTCAGGACTTCGATACCCGCGTCCTCCAAGACCTTGGCCAACAGGCCAAGTTGGGTCGACTTGCCGCCGCCCTCGCCGCCTTCGAATGTAATGAACTTGCCCGTCGTCACCGGCCGGCACCCCGACTATCCTGGTTATCGCGCGTTCCGTGCATGTTTGCGGTCAGTTGCCGCATCCCTGGCCGGGCGGCGCTAACCGGAAACACCCAGAATGATAGACCGGAGAGCGCTCATCACCCTACCGAAAAGGCCCAGGCGTTCGGCGCCGTCACCAGCCAGAAGCGGGACTTTGATCGCTTCGCGCTCGGGGAAGGTCAGGGTCAGGGTACCGAGCTTGTCACCCGCCTTTACCGGGGCCGGCACGGGCGTTTGGTATTCGACGGTCACCTTCATGCCCGCGCGTTCCTTGCGCGGCAGGGTCAGCAGCATTTCGTCGGTGACGATCAGCGGCACTTGCGCCTTGTTGCCGAGCCAGATATCGACCTTGGCGACTTCCTCACCGGCCTTGAACAGGGCGTAATTCTTGAACTCGCGGAAGCCCCATTCGAGAAGCCGTTGCGGCTCCTCGCGCCGGGCGCGCTTGTTGGTCAGGCCGTTGACGACCAGGATCAGCCGCCTGCCAAGGCGTTCCGCCGAGGCGGTCAGCCCGTATCCGGCGTTTTCCGTATGCCCCGTCTTCAGGCCGTCGACACCGATGCCCTTGCCCAGCAATTCGTTGCGGTTGTGCTGAGTGTGGTTGTTGTAGGCAAATTTGCGTTCCGAGTAATAGTGGTAGAACTCGGGGAAATCCTTGATCGTCCGCTTGGCCAGGGTCGCCAGATCGCGCGCCGTCATGCGGTGTTCCGGATGGGGCCAGCCCGACGCGTTGCGGAATGTGCTGTTCTTGAGCCCGATTTCGCGGGCCTTTTCGGTCATCATCTCGGCGAAGGCATCCTCGCTGCCGGCCAGGGCCTCGGCGACGACGACGCAGGCATCGTTGCCCGACTGCACGATTATGCCCTGCAACAGATCCTCGACGCGGACCCGCTGGCCCGGCTCCAGGAACATGGTCGATCCGCCCGAGGCCCAATTGCCCTTGCGCCAAGCGTTCTCACTGACCACGAACTCCTCGTCGAGGGACAGGCTGCCCTCCTTCAGGCGTTCGAACACCATGTAGACCGTCATCAACTTGCTCATGGACGCCGGCGGCATCAGGGCGTCCGCGTCCTTTTCGAACAGCACGGCGCCGGTCTGGCTGTCGATCAGGATGGCCTCGCGGGCGACGGTGTCCATGGCCGCAGCCAACGGCGCGCCGAACATCATGGCAGCGATCACCACGGCACCCGCTGCAAGGCGGCGCAGATGCGGAACGGAATGGAATACGGAATTCAATGTCGTCATCATACTTCGCGCCCGCTGCTTAAAGGCGCGTCCTTCTGGTTCCTTGTAACGCCCGGGACCGGGCGTCTGGGACAATCTTAGGACCGACCACGCCATGGAAATGGGGCGGAAATGGGGTCAGGACCCCGCCCCTTTGCCGTCAACGATGATCCGTGCCCCTGGATAACCGATGGCCTGGAGTTGCTCAAGGGCCCGGTCGGCATCCTCGACCGTGGCCAGAGGACCGACCCGGACACGGTAGAAATCCTTGTTGTCGATCAGGACATGGGAAATCGTCGCCGGCGACACCCGGTTGACCATGATCTGGGTCCGCATGGCGTTCTGGTAATTGGTGAAAGCCCCCGCCTGAACAAAGATCTTGGTCGGCCCGACGGCGACGGTGGTGACTTCCGGTTCGGCCGGCGGGGCGGGGCGAATGTCATCAGCGACGGCGGCTTGGCTGCTCGGCGCCGATGCGGGTGGCGGGCTGGACGGCTGGGGGGCGGCCTGCGCCCCCGGCGGCGGCGGCAGGGATTCGGCGCTGACCGAAGCTTTCGGCATCTTGTCCACCTGTATGGGACTGCCGTGTTCAGCAATCGAGTCTTGGCCGAGAATCTGCGCCTTCAGGGCCTGCGAGCGTTCGGCCAGAATCTGCACCCGGACCCGCGCCGTACCCTGATCCTTGAACCCCAGCAATTGCGCGCCGCGGCGAGAGACATCGATAATGCGCCCCTTGGCGAAGGGCCCCCGGTCGTTGACCCGAAGCACGATGGAACGCCCGTTTTCCAGGTTGATAACCCGCACGAAGGACGGCAGCGGCAATGTGCGGTGCGCCGCCGTCAGGTCGTTCATGTCATAGGTCTCGCCGTTGGCCGTGTCCTTGCCGTGGAAATCACTGCCGTACCAGGAAGCGATCCCGGTTTCGTCGTAGTCCCATTCCTCGGCCGGATAATACCAGGTGCCGGAAATCTGATAGGGGTTGCCGATTTTGTAATGGCCCGTGGTTCCTGCCGCCCCCTGAAGGCGCTTAGTGCCGGAAATCAGGAACTGGGTTTCGGCGCAACCGCTGACCAGTATGGCCAATCCCAACAAGATCAGCCAGTTAACCTTAATACGCCCAGCCATGGCGCCGCCCCCTGAATACGAAAATGTAGTAGAAAATTTACGGAAATCAGCCTTTATTTAGTGTAGTCGAGTCCGGTCCGCCCGGCAACCACGGGCGTTACCCGCCATTGCCGCGCAGATGATCAAGCAATCGGGAATCCGGATAGCCGTCCGGCGCCAGACCTTCCCGCGCCTGATACCCCTTGATGGCACGCCGTGTCTTGGCGCCGGCGATGCCGTCCTGCCCCCCGGCGTCGAACCCCTTTTCCGCCAAAAGACGTTGAATTTCACGCATGTCGGATCTTGATAAGGCCTTGTCATTGCTTGGTTTTTTGGCAACAAGAGGCCCCTTGCCGACCAGCCGGTCGGCGAGATGCCCGACCGCCAGGGCATAGAGGATCGAACGGTTCCAAACGAGAATGGTTTTATAATTGCCGTAGACCAGAAAGGCCGGACCGTCCGCCCCCGCGGGCAGGATCAGAGCCGCGTCAATGTCCACCGCCGGCAGATCGCGGCCATCGGCGCGACGCACCCCCCTCGCCTGCCATTCCTTTAATTTCAGATTCTTATCAAGACCGCTTAAAGCAAAATCGAAACCTTTCGGCAGGCGCACTTCGCGCCCCCAGGTTTCGTCCGGGCGCCATCCCGATTTCGACAGGAAATGCGCCGACGAGGCGAACACGTCCGGCAGGGAGCGCCACAAATCGCGGCGCCCATCGCCGTCGAAGTCGATCGCATAGGCGCGGTAGGTCGAGGGAATGAACTGGGTGTTGCCCATGGCCCCGGCCCAGGATGCCTTCACATCCGCCGGGATGTCGCCGCGGTCGATGATCTCCAGCGCCGCCATAAGTTGCTCTGAAAAGAACTTGGAACGCCGGGGGTCGAACGCCAAGGTCGCCAGGGACCCGATCAGCGGAAAGGTGCCCGTGTAGTCGCCGAAGTTGCTTTCCAGCCCCCAGAAAGCGACCAGAAAGCGGGGGGGCACGCCGTATTGCGCCTCAACCTTGTTCAACAGCGCGGCATGGGTCTTCAACAGCTCGCGGCCGCGGGCGATCCGCTTGTCGGAAATCGTCTTTTCGTAATACTGCCAGAAGGTCATGGTGAATTCGGGCTGGCGGCGGTCCAGCTCGATGACCCGGGTGATGTAAGACGCGCCCGCCAGGGCCCGGTCCAGGGTCGCGGCGGAAATGCCCCGCGCGGCGGCAGTTGTTTTGAAGGAATCGAGCCAAGCCTGGAATTCGGCGGCGCTCGGCGGGGTTACCGGTTCAACAGAGGCAGAAGCCGGCCGAATACCAAGGCTTCCAAGCCAAAGAGCGCACAACAACGACGCCGCGAGCCATATTGAACGTCTCTGCATGATCCTCGATACCCTGCCCGACCGATAGCGGTTGCCTCGCCTGGGCCATGAAGGCCTTGTGCCATAGGGATTTGACCGCCGCAAGGCCCGGCGCGCTGCCGGGCGCCGCCCCGGGGGCGGTTTCCGCTCAGGGAGCCGGGTACAGGCTGTCGCTGCGCCCCAGAACATAGGCCACGGCCATACCCAGGAATTCGTGGACGGCGGCATCCAGCATGGATTGACCGCCCAGGTTTTCCAGGCTCAGCGTCCAGCCCCTGGCCGGCAACGTAATGTAATCGACGGGATAGGGAATAACCGGCCAGCCTTGCTTGCGAAACAGGCCGACGGCGCGCGGCATATGGCGGGCGGAGGTAATCATCACCCAGGGACGATCCGCTTCGACCGCCACCAACTTCCTGCTGAACACCACGTTTTCCATGGTGTTGCGTGATTCCGACTCGACAATCACCCGCGACATATCAAGGTTGAGCAAATCAGCCAGGTCCTTGAAATAGTGCCCTTCCTTGGCATCCTGGGCGAACAGGCTGCCCGACCCGCCCGTGAACACCAAGGGCACGCCCGGCCGGGTGTCGCCCAACATGGCGAAGAACAACAGCCGTTCCATGCTGCTGTCGACAGCGATCTGCCCCCGTTCGCGGGAGATCACGGGATTGATGGAGCCCCCAAGCACGATGATCCCGCCGATCTTTTCCGGCAATTCCGTCTGCTTTGGAAAGCGCTCCTCCAGATCTCGGATCATCATCTCTCCGATCGGGATCACGGTGACCGCCCAAAGTGTCAGGATGCTCACCCCGAACAGCATCAGGCCGGCGCGGCGGAACCGGGTCAGAACGAGAATAAAACCGACCGTCATGCCGAGGAACATGACCATCGACGGCTTCAACAGAAACCACATGACTTTGGACAGGATGAAATACATGGCCGGGCTTGTACCTCAAGCCTGGCCCAAGCGCACGCAAATCCACGTAACAGGGATGATGTCGTGTTATCTCCGCACGATCTTGCAAGGTCCAGACATTAAAAAAAGCCCCAAAGGGCCAAGTAACATGACGACGCGAAAGGCGTTTGAATCTTAGACTTGGATATCGACCGTCTTGCCATTGTTGGCGGAGAAATCAGGGGATTTGAATTCGCTGTCGGCACCGCCGCCGGATGCACGGTCACCTTCGGCGGAATGGTGGGAATTCTTATTTTCGAGGACGGCATCAACGGCAGCGTTGCGGTTACGGTTTTCCTCGGCCGTCTGAACGACGGCTGCGGTCGCATCCTCGCGCCGATCGGAAATTTGTTCTGCCGCGCGCTCAAAAACGACTTGCCGCACCACCGCCAAATTAAGGGCGGTGAGGGCTGCGCTTGCTCCCGGCGCTTTCTGTGCCGAACCGATCATTGTCAGGCGGTCCCTTCTGAACCTACACGTCGCGTGATCAAATCATCTCACACGGATTACATTCGTATACTATCAAGGTCGGCCATAAACAGCAACCCCCTATTGACAATTTTTTCATTTTATGGATCGGGGCTGATTTCCGCCATTTTGCCCCCCCAAAAACGCGAAAAAATTACTGCGAAATCGGTTCCTGACAGTAACCTGACAGAAGTTTTTGGTCTTTTTTTTGGGGGTTTGTGACTCTGGTCACTGCCCTGCCCGTATGCATTAGCAAGAATGCATGCAGCAGAACGTCAAACGGACGGACATGCCGGGATAGGAGGCTTCACAATGACGAACCGCTCCACCAGACTCATCGGCAGCACGCTGGGCGTGGTAACCGGGGGCGCCCTCGCCGCCATCGGTGTCATCCACATCATTCAGTTAAGTCTTCTTCGGCTTTTCTAGGCGGGCGCGACCGACCTTCGCTTAGGCTTGACAGCCGCCCACGAACACGAGAGACATCCTCCCTCCACTCGGGCTAATAAGTCCGGACAGGATGGGTGGCCGAGCGGTTGAAGGCACTGGTCTTGAAAACCAGCGTGCGTGAAAGCGTACCGTGGGTTCGAATCCCACCCCATCCGCCATTATACTTGCCGACCAATGCCGACCGTCGGCGCCCATTGGCAAACCGCGAAATTTCAATCCGACATTTTCCGGCTTCTCCCATCAGGCTTCACTCCATAGGTATCCTCGGCATATGACGGACGATGCCGTAGACCTGCCCATTCTTGATTCCGTAGACCTGCCCATTCTTAAAGCCCCCCATTTTGAGAAGCAGCAATCGTCTTTGCGGCATCTGAATCCCCATTCACAACAATCACGCTGATATAGCGCCTGAAATACGGTATGATGTTTCGACCCACAGTTGAAAAATCTGTCGCCACGCTGGGACGCGCTGATTGAGGCCGTTTGCGCAGGTTCCCAGACACGATTTTGATTACCTGCCCAACGGTTAATTTCATTATGGGATGCCGTCCCGCCGCGTCATGCGGCAGCAATTGGCACCTTTCTTGCGTTGCAGGCCGTAACGACGGACTGACGTAGGCAATCGACCGGGTTTTGAAGCCCCCAAATCAAATCGAACCCGCAAAAACCGGGCATATCCGACGCATTCTCCGAATCTGGCAGGCGGAAGGTAACCATCGGGATATGAACACCAGCGCAACACCCTCCGCACCACGCTTGCAGGCTTGGTCGATAACCGACCGGCTTGAAGTT
>CEQK01079082.1_pt1 | contig 12865 bp, 15 predicted proteins | sample 531051 | NCBI WGS metagenome assembly CEQK01 (sample SAMEA2621229, study PRJEB7988) | marine metagenome | biome: marine biome (ENVO:00000447); feature: deep chlorophyll maximum layer (ENVO:xxxxxxxx); material: "saline water (ENVO:00002010), including plankton (ENVO:xxxxxxxx)" | depth 150 m
AACCTCCAGGGCAAGGCGGACTGCGACCAAGTGCCTTACCCGACCTGGGCCGAAGACGGATTCATCACACCGACGCCTGGCAACGTGGTCGATTATCACGCCGTCGAGGATTGCATCCGCGAAGCCTGCGCCCGGTTCGAAGTCCGGGAAATCGCCTTCGACCCGCACATGGGGCGCAACATGATGGCAAACCTCGCGGAGGATGGCTTGCCCGTCGTCGAGTTCCGACAGGGCTGGGTCACCATGGCGCCGGCGGTGAAGGAACTGGAGCGCGCCATTCTCGGGCGGCAGCTTCGCCATGGCGGGCACCCGGTGCTGCGCTGGAACTTCCAAAACATCGCCGTCGAGACCGACAAGGCCGGGAACAAGAGCTTCCACAAGGGCAAGTCCCGCGACCGGATCGACGGCGCGGTAGCGGCAGCGATGGCGGTGGCGCGTGCGGCGGCCGGGGACATGGGAATTTCGGTTTACGATTCGGACGCATGGTCCGACGAACATGCGTTCATGTGAGGTGAGACATGGCTGGTGAAAGCGAACAACTGGTGGTCATGCTCGAAGCGCGGATACGCGAATTCGAGAAGAACATGGCCAAGGCCGAACGGACCGGAACGCGTTCCTATGACCGGATGCGCCGCGGCAGCCGCTCTGCCACGCGCGATATGGAACGCGACATGATCCGGTCGACCAGCAGCATCAACCGGGCGCTCGCCGGCACTGCCACCCAGATCGGAAGCTTCGGCAAGACGATGGCGACGGGGCTTATTGCGGGTGTGGCAGCCGGCGGGATTGCCGGCATCATACGGCAGGTCAACGACGTGGCGCGTGGCGTTGCGGAAGTGGGGGACGCGGCGCGCATCGCCGGGATCGACGTGAAAAGCTTTCAGGAGCTGGCCTTCGTCGCGCGACAGAACCGGATTGAGGTCGACGCCCTGACCGACGGCATAAAGGAGATGAACCTCCGCGCCGACGAGTTCATCCTCACCGGCAAGGGCTCCAGCGCCGAGGCCTTCCAGCGGCTCGGCTATGACGCCGAGACGCTAAAAGAGAAGCTGAAGGAGCCCTCGGAGCTGTTCTCCGAGATCATTGGGAAGCTGCAGAAATTCGACAAGGCGGCGCAGATTCGTATTGCTGACGAGATATTCGGCGGTACGGGTGGCGAGAAGTTTGTTCAGCTGATCGAACGGGGTGAAGCTGGCATCCGTGACACGATCAAAGCCGCTAACGATCTTGGTATCGTCATGAATGATGAACTGATCGAAAAGGCGGCGGAGGTGGATCGTCGTTTTAATGCGATCGCCAGCACCGTCGGCGTCGCCCTCAAATCAGCGATCGTCTCGGCCGCCGATAGCCTCGCCGAATTCATTGACGGTTTCCGCGACTTTCAAAATCAGAGATCCAGCACCCTTGAAGCCAGCCAAGCCGAGATTGGTCTGCGCCGGCTGGAGCTGGAGAACAAGATACTCGAGGTTCAGAACAACGGCGCGATGACAGAGCGAGCGCGTACCCGGGCCATCGGTCAGTATCGGAAGGAACTGGAGAAGCTCACTGCCGAAGATGCAGCGATCACGGAAATTCTGAATGGCCGCATCAAACCAATGACAAGAAGCGGGAACGACACCTGGACCCCACCCGATCCGTCGAGTTTCAAAAACCCGCCGCGCGACAGGGCAGCCGAGAAGGCCGACCGAGAGCGTGAGGCAGTCCAGAAGTTGATCAGAGAGCTTGAGGAAGAAATAGCGGTGTCTCATGGCACTGACGCCGAAAAACGTGCCCTGGAAGCAAGCAGGAGAGCCGGAGCGACTGCAACAGAAGACGAACGCCAGAAGATAATCGATCTAAACGAGGCGTTGTTTCAGAACCAGGAGGCGGCACGGCAGGCGCGAGAAGCTGCGGACTTCTTCGGAGATGCAGCTTACGACGCGTTCATGGACATGGTTCCAGCGATCGAGACCGGCAACCGAGCACTCGACAACCTTATTAATAAACTAATCGAAGCGGTGTTTCAGGCGACACTATTGGGACAGGGCCCGCTTGCCGGGCTAGTCGGTGGCGGAGGGCTGGCCGGCGGCATTTTGGGTAACTCCCGTTCGTTCGTGCCCAACACGACGCTGGGCGGCTTTCTAGGACTTCCGTCATTCGCGGGGGGCGGCCAGACCGGCAGCGGATCAAGAGCGGGTGGAGTTGATGGCAAGGGAGGTTTCCCTGCGCTTCTCCACCCAAACGAAACTGTCATAGACCATACGAAGTCAGGGGGCGGAGCCGTGAATGTTCATGTCACCGTAGGCGTCGACGTGGACGGCTCCGGCAATCTGACCCCGTTCGTCAAAAGTGTGTCCCAAGAGGTGGCGAGCGAGGCGGTTTCACGACAGTCGAAGGTCGATGAAAAGCAACTCCCCGGACGAGTGGCGGGGGTGATTAAAAATCCGAAGTACGCGAGGTGGATGCGCTGATGTTCACTCTCCGCGGCGATACGCTCCAAAACGCAGAAAGCAGGAGGGGGCTATGAGCATCATATACCCGCGCGAAATGCCGTACGATACAGACACGGAATGCACCTTCGAACTGGATCCCGGAACGGTTCAGTACCCGCAAGGGAACGGCCACCCACCCATGGTGACAAAGATCAGGGATTCACTGTGGAGTGCAAGTTTTGCCACAGTTCCGCTCAATCTCGTGGAACGCGCCGAATGGCAGGCTTGGTATAACTCCCTCCACGGTGGGCTGAAAAAATTCTTGGGGTGGGACATCACTCGTCATCAGCCACTCGGCTACCCGAATGGCGTGCCCGCGATCCGTGACGGGACTTGGGACGGGACGGCTACCGTAGAGGACCTCGGAACGCCGGGACTGATTAGCGTGTCGGGTGTGCCGGCCGGCTTTATCCTGCTTCCGGGGGACCGTGTTGGGCTCACGGAAGGTGAGCGGTTCGGTTATTTCGAAATCTCGACCAAAAGCGTAGCCGACCCCGATGGCACGATGGAGTTGCCTGTTCACCCATGGGTATCATCCGTTTTTAGCACCGCAGCGACAGCCGTGCTTTTCCGCCCGCGTTGCCGAATGGCGATAATTTCGCAAAGCTTCAGTTGCCCCGGGGTGCCAGGTCTGGCGCGTGTCAGTTTCCAAGCTGTGGAGGCGTTCTGATGGTTTTGCTGAGTGAACGGCTTGCTAACTTGATCAAAGCAGGCGGGCCACCGCCGGATTTCGCCCAAGAGTATGTACGGATATGGCGCGAGCTCCACGAAACGCGCCGATGGCATGCCGGAGGCCTTCCCGAGCCGATCAGCTATACCGAGATAGATGCCTATGTTGCCCTGACGCGCACGCCTCTAGAGCCCCATCAGGTTCGCATCATACGCGCCATGGACCGTGCGTGGTGCGAGAAAGCCGGCACCGGAGGCGGGGCAAGCAGGTCGCAAACAAGCGGTTCCGCCATTACCCCCGAGTTGTTTGATGCGGTGTTTGGTTGATGTCCCGGGTACGCCGTAGAGGCCGCTGCCGGCCGAAATCCGTCTCAACGCGTTATTACAGCGAATGGACAGCCTTTCGCTATGGCGAAACACGAACGTCGCGCCTTAAGCCGATATTGAAAGGCAACAAGCGCAGCCATGTTGTCACGGAGACTGCGAAGGTTCTCGCGGATTTCGACCTGACGCCGTTCGAACACGAGGCGGCGTGTTATCACGGCCTGCGTGCGGGATTATGCCTTGATGGCCACGCTTGGGCTGAGGCCGACGCTGACGCCTTTGCAATTGTCCAAGAGGCATTGAAGAAGAATGCCGCCGTCCGGCCCAGCTGGGAGCAAGGTCAACGAGAGTACACCACGCCTAGGGAGAACTGCTCCTGGTGCGGCGGCGAGCTGGGAGGCGACAGTGCGACCCGGTTCTGCTCGGCCCATTGTGCCAAGATGGCTATCACACGGCGGAGCTACGAAGGACTTGCTAGAGAGAATCGCGCACGTGTGCAGGCGCTTCGTTTGGTAAATCAATCCCGGAAAACGCCTCGGTCTTGCGAAGAGTGTGGAAAGGCGTTTCTTCACAATGGAGAGAAGGATCCCGCCAAGTTCTGTTCCCACCACTGCTATGCGGTTCATAAGGCCAAGACGGAACCCTCACTTGAACGGGAGTGCCGCACCTGCGGCGACAGCTTCAGGGCCAAAGATGAGCGGGCGATTTTCTGCAGCACGGCTTGCCAGACCCTAGAGAGCCGCATGCGACGGGGAACGATGATACCCGTGAAAGTGTCAGCGCGTGTTTTCGATTATCTGTTCACGCGGCCGATTAATATGCGACCAGATGAGTTAACGCCCGAGCGGCTGGACCAGCTGATCGCGGCTTTGTAGTGACTAACTATCATCGCCTTGCTTTGTGTCATCAGCCTCTTTTGCAACGGTGCTTCGCTCTGCTTTCAGCTTTTCCAAGGTTTCGGCTTTTTCTGCTGCGATCGACTTAATACGTGTAAGCCGTTCCTGTCGCTCATGCCGAGCGATGTACCATTCGTCAAAAAGCATCTCAATTAGTTCGATTAGAGACTGAGCTTCCCCGGGATCAACCTCGACGATAAGGTCAATTTCCTTCTCCATGTGTGCTCCGATATTGCCGATAGCTTTCACAGCATCAATTGCATCCATGGTTTCAGCGGAAACACCCTTTGGCGCATTTCCTTCGTCAATTTTCTCCCGAAGTTTTTTGATCTCATCGAACAGAGTTCTTTTCCGAATATCGCAAAAATCTCTGATCATGCCTTGGAGGCAGCGGCGAGCAAGTGTGGCTGCAGCTTTCGGACTTAAGTCACGGATTTTACAAGCCTCTACATAATCTTCCCTTAAGGCTAAAGGAATGTATTCAGGCTGACGTTTAGCTTTACTTTCCGGCAAAAGATCCCATCTATAAAGAAGATCTTTGACTATAAGCTGGTTAGAATTATAGGCTCTTTCAGCTATATTCAACGACGCGGACAGGGTAACCATATTACAATTTGGATTTAGGCACCTTATCGCAAGATTAGTTACAGAAAATTTTCCAAGTTCTGAGTCTCCGATGTAAACCATATTGGAAATCTCATGGGTGTTGTTGTTGCTGGCGACTTGATCTCTATCGCAATATGAACATGTCCATGAAAAATCCGCCATAAATGCACCGCAGCTCTTTTATTTACCATTTCTGATTTGGGATATCGTATTAAATCTCGCCTTTGCATAGCAATAGGAAGACGACAGAACAAGCATAAGCCGACCCCCCCCCCAAAGGGGAGTGTTGATTTTTCGGGCAAATCAGTTGAACGTATCCGTGGGCGTAGAAACCCGGACCGAGATATACCGCACCTTTGGCGAGGTTGCCGGATCGATTGGCGTCGATCGGCTGCGGTGAAATTGAACGTGCGACTTGGCGGTCGCGCGACCCGACCAATATGGCCGGGGGCGAACGCCATGTCCAGAGCGAAAGCTTAAAATCGTTCGGCCTGTCTCTCGGCAGGTTTCTACCCCCCGGCTCCGGGCCGATCCCGGATCTAGGCATGGCGCGATGCGTCATGCCGCCGGCCGTAGAAAGCTGGTTCGACCGAGAGACCACGCCATGCCCAATTTCACCGAAAGAAACCGTTTCCTGCCCTCCGACCAAATAAGCGCGCGCGACGTTATTCAGTGCGGCTATGATGCAGCATCGCTTATCGATGTGTGCGCTGCGCTATGCCGTTCTGAAGAAAAGCTGGATGCCAGATCCGCAGGGGCGGTAGCTTCCTGCCTCGAAATTGCCTGGGAATTGATGGGACCGGTTCTTGCGACCGTAGAGCAAAATCAGCCCGCCATTGATGATGAGCGGGCGAGTCCCGGCTGCCGCAGCCCCGGCGGCAGAGCAGACATCTAAAGGAAACTCTGGCGCTTCAGTGCCGGAACGCCTCGCAATCCACACAACCCACAGCCTGAAAAAGTATTTTTGTTGCGCCAATCGGTGCGGCTGTGGGCGTGATTGCTGCTCAAGATGGAGACAAAAATGCAGAGATTCGCAGACCATATCAGCGCAGCCGTCAATCAGTATGAGCTGGCGAAACGCAAGGTGGAAGAAGCGGCGAACGCAATCCACCCCGATGTTCTCGGGCGAGCGCCGACCAAGAGCGAAATCAACGACTTCCATCACAAAAATAACGTTCGTCGCGGCGCGGTGAGCCGCATCTGCAAATGGCCGGTCGCCGACTTCGCCGGCCTGCGGGCGAAGGCGAAGGCGCTTTATCAGGTGATGCGCAGCGAGGACTCGTTACCACGCAAGGACGTTGACGCTTTGCTGCAGTCGATTTTGCAGATGAACAAAAAGACCGAGGCGGATTGAATACTGCAGTTGCATCATTTCTGGAATCATGCAATTGAATGATTATGAGCACAAAGCCAAATCTCCTCTTCTCGCAGCCTGACACGATCGCAATCGCGCGCGTCCCCACGGTCACCTTTAATACCTGGAGGAAGCGGAACGGGCTGTTCCCACGCACGACCGCGGACAAGTCCTGGAACTACTACACCGGCCCGGAGGTCATGGTCGCACGAACGGTGGCCATCATGTCCCGCGCGGGCTTATCACCCAAGGTGGCGATCAAAGCCGCGATGGATCTTCTCCCGGAGTTCGAGAGGGTGTGGGAGGATACATATCGGCTAATGGCTGGCGTCACGGCCGTCCTTGTCGAGGACCGGGAAACCGACGCTCTCAAATGGGTTTTTTGCACTCGCGACGAAGACCTGGCCAACGTTCTCCGGGGAACTGAGACAAAAACGCCTCTTGGTATCAGCCTATTCATTCCTCGCGTCGTTAACGAAGTCATGGTCGGGATGCACAAGGTCGGTGGCACTGACAATCCTTCTTTCCATGAGCTGTATGAAAAAGTGTCCCCAGCACCCTTTGACGGTGGCAAGCCGTGACTGATCGCCTCCTCGTCACAAAGGAAGTCGCTAAACGGGCCGGTTGCGACCCGAAAACCGTCCGCCGATGGGTGAAGGAAGGCAAGCTGTGCGGCGTGAAACCCGGCGGCGCGACCTCTGCGCTCCGGTTCGACAAACGCGACGTGGACCGCTTTTTGAGTGGAAAGAAGGGGTGATGTGATGGCCCGGTCTATTCCCTTCAAACAGGCTGACGTTTTGCGAGCTGTAAAGGGTGCGCGAGCCGCGGGAATGGAATTGGGGCGTGTCGAGATCGATCCGGCGACGGGCCGAATTGTGCTGGTAGCGGCTACCGGTGCGCAGGAGCCGCAAAACGATCTGGACCTGTGGCTGGAGAAGAAGAATGCGCGTCCGGCTTAAGGGTATTAACTCACGCACCAAGCGGCTGGCGGATGGCACCTCGCGCACCTACTGGTACGCCTGGAAGGGTGGGCCTCGTCTGCCGGGCAAGCCGGGCGATCCCGAGTTCATCGGCGCTTACAATGAAGCGGTGGCCCGTAAAGTCGAGCCGAAGTCCGGCACCCTGCAAACCGTTCTCAACGGCTTTCAGGCGAGTTCCGAATGGGACGATCTGGCAGAACGGACCCGCCGGGATTATGTCCGCAAGATCAGGGAAATCGAGGCTGAGTTCGGCGATTTCCCGATTGCCGCACTTGCTGACCGTCGCACGCGGGGCGTGTTTCTCGCCTGGCGCGACACGCTTGGAAAACGCTCGAGGCGGCAGGCCGATTACACATGGCAGGTTCTTGCGCGTGTTCTCTCGTGGGCGAACGGCCGAGGGCTGGTGGCGGCAAATCCTTGTGAAAAGGGTGGGCGGCTCTATCGCGGCACGCGGGCTGACAAAGTGTGGTCTGTCGCGGATGAGGAGGCTTTTCTCACGGTTGCGCCGTCTCACCTGCATTTGCCGCTGATCATGGCGCTCTGGACCGGACAGCGACAAGGCGATCTGCTGGCGCTGGTCTGGCAGCAGTATGACGGCGCGCGGATCCGGCTTCGGCAGTCCAAAACAGGCGCGCGCGTGACAATCCCTGTCGGTGGCCCGCTGAAATCACGGCTCGACATGATCCGCCAGAGAGAAGGGCGCATATTGCTCAACTCGTTCGGAGAGGAATGGAGCCCGGATGGATTCCGAGCGTCGTGGCGAAAGGCTTGCCGAGCTGCGGGGGTTTTGGGGCTGACCTTCAACGATTTGCGGGGGACGGCCGTTACGCGGCTGGCGCTCGCGCAATGCACTGAGGCAGAGATCGCAACGATCACCGGACACACACTCCGGGACGTGCGCTCAATCCTCGATGCTCACTACCTTCACCGGGACCCTGCGCTAGCAGAATCGGCCATTCGGAAGCTCGAAACGGGAACGAAAATTCCCGACCGTGCTCCCGACCGGCCCGATATGTTCCACAACGAAGATGGAAAAAAGTCTTAGAAAACAAATGGCTGGGGAACCTGGATTCGAACCAGGACTAACGGAGTCAGAGTCCGTGGGTCTACCGTTAACCTATTCCCCAAAGCCGGGTTGTCGGACTGTCATGGCGCTTGGCAGCGCGGGCCGCGTCCGAACGGGGGCTATTTAACATACTTGCGCCTTCGATCAAGCCCTCTTTCGGCATCCTGATACAGTTTTTGCCGCACCAAACGGTCGTGTCGCCGGTTGCTAATGTTGGAACTAACCCAGGAGTTTCGGTGTTTCCCTGAAAACGCTTGGCCCGCTTAATCCGGCTTCGCCTGCCGGAGAAAATATGGAGTTGTATTTATGACGGAGAAGATCCCGCAAAAGGAAGCCAAACAGGGTGAGAATTCCAACAGGGTTCTCATCGTGCTCGGTGCCTCGCTTCTCGCCGCACTGGTGATCTGGGGTGCCTCGGAACTCTACTTCAATATTGCGCTCGAGCCGGAAGTCGAGCAGTCGAATTCCTGATAGTGCGGGGTCGGTCGCGCCGCTAACTTTTCGTTTTCCTGAAAAACATTTTGCGAAGCGGCAGGGATTTGTTAGTCTTGCGCCAACGCAAAACAAGAACGCGCCTCTGAAGGACCGGTATTTAAGATCGTCCTAGATCGGCGCGGCAGGATATATCGTGACCGACTCCGCGGACGGCTCCAAGCCGAACCATGTGGAGATACGGAACGGCAAGGCTTCTTCGACAAGCGCCTCGAAGGCTGCGGTCGAAGGAACAGGGCAGGGTGCCGGCGGAAATGCCGCGTCCTCTTCCGGTGCCAGTGGCGGGAATCCGTCCTCTGGTGCGAATGCCCCCGCATCTCCGAATTCCTGGAAGACCGGCAAGAAGCGTCGCCGAAGACGACGCGGACGCGGCGGCGCTTCCCCGAAATCGCAAGACGGAACAAGTTCCTCAACCAAGTCAGATCTCGGCAAGCCGGGCCATGCCGCTGATTCCGCCGATGGTGTCGAAAATGCACGCCAAGGCGGGGCGGGGGCCAATACCGACACCAAGCCAAGCGACGGGCAAACGCCGTCAAAGTCCAAGCGCCGCCGCAGGCGTGGTCGCAGCGGAAATGGAAAGCTGCGTGAGTTGCAGGGTCACACGCTTCCTGCAAACAAGGAAAAGGCGGGCAAGGACAACCAGAGCCAGGCCGAACCAGCCGCAGGTCCCTGCCGGGATGCGGCTGACAGGCGCAATGTGCAGCGGGGGCGCTCCGACACTGCGCGTCAGCAGGACGACGATCTTTATGCGGCACTCGACCTTGGCACCAACAATTGCCGTCTGCTGATCGCCCAGCCGACGCGGCCCGGTCAGTTCCGTGTCGTCGATGCGTTCTCGCGCATTGTCCGGCTCGGCGAGGGGCTTGCCGCGACCGGTCGTCTGTCCGAAGAGGCCATGGAGCGCTCCGTCGAAGCCCTTAAAGTCTGCGCGACCAAGATTTCCGGCCGGAAACTGCGCCTCAAGCGGCTGATCGCCACCGAGGCATGCCGCTCGGCGGAGAACGGTCCGTCCTTTCTTGAACGCGTCCGCGAGGAGACCGGTCTCGATCTCGAGATCGTCGATCGGGAGACCGAAGCGCGGCTTGCCGTGGCCGGTTGCTCCTCGCTGATTGATCGCGGCACTGACGGGTTGGTGCTTTTCGATATTGGCGGCGGCTCCTCCGAGATCGCGTTGATCGATTTGTCGCACAACCGTACCAACCGCCTTTCCGATCACATACGCGCCTGGACGTCTTTGCCCATGGGCGTCGTTACGCTCTCCGAACGGTACGGCGGCGGCACCGTGACGCGCGAAACTTTCGACGCGATGGTCGCGGACGTTGAAAGCCATCTGGCCGCCTTCATGCCGCAGGACCTGCCGTCCTTTTTCTCCGGCGACGGGGATGCGCGTTATCATCTGTTGGGAACGTCCGGCACGGTCACCACATTGGCGGGCCTCCATCTCGAACTGCCGCGCTATGATCGCCGAAAGGTCGATGGCGTCTGGCTGAGCCGGTCCGATGTCGACGCCACGCTCGAGCGGCTGTTGTCGTGGAACTTCAAGGAGCGCGCGGCAAATCCCTGCATCGGGGCCGATCGCGCCGATCTGGTTCTTGCCGGTTGCGCCATCCTCGAAGCCATCCGCAAGCGCTGGCCGTCGGAGCGCATGCGCGTGGCCGACAGAGGCCTGCGTGAGGGGCTTCTCAATGAAATGATGGGTCGTGACGGTGCATGGCGCCGCGCGGGTCGCCGCTACCGGGCACGCATGCGTGCCGGTGCCCATGGCGAAGGAAATCGCAAATGACCAAGCCGCCATCTCCGAAAGGACCTTCGAACGGTCCCACCCGTGCCAAGTCGGGCGGTCGCAAGCTTGGCCAGAAGGTGAAAAAGAGCAAGCTGAAGGCTTCGTCGCGCCGCTGGCTCGAACGGCACCTGAACGATCCCTATGTGCAGCGATCCAAGCACGAGGGCTACCGCTCGCGCGCTGTCTACAAGCTCTTGGAGATCGACGAGAAGCACCAGATCCTCAAGGGCGCCAAGCGCATCATCGATCTCGGCGCGGCTCCGGGCGGCTGGTCGCAGATTTCGGCGACCGTGACCGGCTCCACCGATCTGGATCCGAAGGTCGCGGCCATCGATTTTCTCGAGATGGACCCGCTTCCCGGTGTCCGCTTCATCCAGATGGATTTCCTCGAGGACGAAGCGCCCGAAAAACTGATGGAAGCCTTGGGTGGCTCACCCGATCTGGTGCTCTCTGACATGGCGGCTCCCACCACCGGCCATTCGCGAACCGATCATTTGCGCACCATGTATCTGTGCGAGGTTGCGGCCCATTTCACAGTCGATGTTCTGCGGCCCGGCGGGCACTTTCTCGCCAAGACCTTTCAGGGCGGAGCCGAGCGCGAGCTTCTGACCTTCCTCAAGCAGAATTTCAAATCCGTCGTTCACGTCAAGCCGCCCGCAAGCCGTTCTGAATCGGTCGAGATGTTCGTTCTCGCCAAGGGCTTCAAGGGCCGCAGGCGCGATGATCAAGATGATGAGGCCGACGCGGGCTGAGCTCACCCTGACGCAGGAGTGTAACGTCTCGGCTCTGCCTGGAAAGCGGCCATAGACCGCAGGTCCGGACGATAACGAATATGTGTGTTGTCATATCGGCCTGGTGCTCCATGTGGACCTGTTCATACAGGGAGTTCAACCAAGGAGAGCAAGATGACGTTCACGCGCCGCCACTTCATCCATACCGCAGCTGCCACCGCCGGCACTGTGATGATACTGCCTTATGCGACCCGCGCTTTCGCTGCTTCAGCAGATACCTTCACTGCGGAGGCCGGTGATTTCGTCGTTCATCCGATCGAGCACGCCTCCTTCGTACTGGAGACGCCGGCGGGTGTGATCTATTCCGACCCCGTGGGCGATCCTTCGCTTTACGAGGATCTTCCCGCGCCGGACCTGGTTCTCGTGACCCACGAGCATGGCGACCACTTCAATGCCGATACGCTGACGGCACTCGTGAAGGACGATGTCGCACTGATCACCAACCCGGCAGTGCACGACAAGTTGCCGGACGGCCTCAAGGAAAAGGCCAAGTCGATGGCCAATGGCGAGTCCGGTGAGTGGGGGGGCGTGTCGATCGATGCGGTTCCTGCCTACAATATCACCGAGGAGCGCAAGAACTTCCACCCCGAAGGCCGCGACAATGGCTACGTGCTGGGCTTCAACGGGTTCCGCGTCTACATTTCCGGCGACACCGAGAATATCCCGGAGATGGGCTCGCTCGAGAACATCGATCTGGCATTCCTCTGCATGAACCTGCCTTTCACCATGGATGTGGAGCAGGCAGCCGAGGCGATTGCGGCCTTCAAGCCCAAATATGTCTATCCCTACCACTATCGCGGCAAGGATGGCGGCACGCAGGATCCCGCCGAATTCGCCAAACTCGTCGAAGGCCAGACGGAAGTGAAGATGGCGGAGTGGTACAGCTGACGCATCTGAAAACGATCTGATGGAAAGCCCGGCATCGCGTGCCGGGCTTTTTCCTTTCCCGGCAGGCGTGCAAGCCCTGCCAGATGCGCATGGCAGCCCGGCAGGGGATTGGCCGAACTTTCTGTCCATTTGCGCCGTTCCGCACTTCCGCATTGCACAAAGGCGTGTTACCAGCCCTTGCCAACGCGAAAGGCGGATTCCCAAGATCTGCATCTGACAGGAAGCTAGCGATGGCGAACATTCTCCAAACATCCACGGGCGGATACGCCCTCACATTCGACGACGTCCTTCTCCAGCCGGGCCATTCCGAGGTCATGCCGGGGCAGACCGATATCTCGACGCGCATCGCCAAGGATTTCGATCTCAACCTGCCGATCCTGTCGTCCGCCATGGACACCGTCACGGAAGGTCGTCTCGCCATTGCCATGGCTCAGGCCGGCGGCGTCGGTGTCATCCACCGGAATCTCACCCCCGTCGAGCAGGCAGAGCAGGTTCGCCAGGTCAAGAAGTTCGAAAGCGGCATGGTGGTCAATCCGGTCACCATC
>CEQK01063302.1_pt1 | contig 12814 bp, 4 predicted proteins | sample 531051 | NCBI WGS metagenome assembly CEQK01 (sample SAMEA2621229, study PRJEB7988) | marine metagenome | biome: marine biome (ENVO:00000447); feature: deep chlorophyll maximum layer (ENVO:xxxxxxxx); material: "saline water (ENVO:00002010), including plankton (ENVO:xxxxxxxx)" | depth 150 m
AACTTCCAGCAAAACTTGTCTAATGCGGGCCAAACTGTCCATAGCACCTATACTAAAGTACAACTTAATCATACCTTTAATGGTCCGGCTAATAGTATTATTGGTTTCAACAACTATTATACAGCGTTAGATTATAGTGATATCGCAGGAGGTACTTTTACGACCACTAATAAGTTAAAGGATAGCGATCCTAATGGTTTCGGTACTACGGGAATGTCTTCTACAATATTTCCTGGAACTTTAAATACCGACGGCTCTATGCCAGCTGCAAATTATCAGCATTGGGGCTTTTATTCTGGTTTTTACCCAGGAGATGTTTGGGAGTTTAGAGTAGCTTCTGTGTGTTATAATCCATATAGTCAAACCAATAGCAAATTGCAGCAATCGCCAAGTTATTCTCAAACATACACATTTACACAACCTAGCTGTCAAGAGTTATCTGGTCAATCAACTGGTGGTGCTATTACTGGATGTTAATAAATAATAAATTATGCAAATATTAAAACTTACTTTTAACCATAAATTAAATGAATCTTTACAAGTTGGAGATACAGCTTTTTATGCACCAACACAACCTAAAAGTATTTTTAAAACAAGTCAATATGATAGTATTGTTAGAATAGGTAAAATAACAGAAGTTGGAGAAACGCACATTAAAATTTTATGGGATAGCGCTAATATTGTAGGACCTGGGGCTGATGATTTTATAATGTTTGCAAAAGATAGAACAGTAAATACCTCTAGTTTAATAGGTTACTATGCTGATGTTCAATTTAAAAATAACTCTACAGAAAAAGTAGAGCTTTTTGCAGTAAGTTCAGAAATTACTGAAAGTAGTAAATAAATAATAAAATATGGTTATAAAACAATTTATTTTAAATACTGAAGATGCTTATGCTGGAGGTGAAAACAGACCATTCAGTATAATTGCTGATGGTGGAGCTAAGTTTAGTATGGAAGTTAAAAATGAAGATGGTTATTATTATAATTTTTTTAACAATACATTTCAAACTAATAAGATAGGACTGTACGATGTAACTATTAATAATGTTTATCGTGGAAATATATCTTTTCCAGCTGTTAGTGATGCTGATCAGTATGATATATATTTGTGGGCTGTAGGTGATACTGAACACACGCCTATTGAAGAAGTTAGATTTGATGATGGTAGTTTAGATATAAATTCTACTATAGGATCAAACTCTAAATTAGTTCAAAAAGTTATATACCAAACACTACCTATAAATTTAACATTATCAGCGGTGTCAATAAACTTGTTGACAGCTTGGGGTAGTGTTTCAGTTTCCGATGCAACTATACCAACAACTGTAGGTAAAAGTTCTCTAAAACAACCTTTTGAAGTTAAAGTTACAACTGCAGCTACTAGAGCTTGTAAAATAAGTAAACAACCAGTAGCTAATGATATAATAACAGCTAAATCACGAACAGTTGGTAGTGCACCAGAAAACATAGAAGGTGAAAATATTTATCCAACAGCTAGAGCCGCTTTTACTGGAGATGATGTTAACGGTGCTGTTACTAGCGGTGCTGTAGTTAGAATGGATAATACTGACTTATCTGCAGAAATTGCAGTTGGAGATAGGGTTACAACAACAGCCACAACCGATACTGTAGATGGAGCTATTACAGATGGTGCTGATATAGAAAAAATTGTAATGGATAATAATGTTGCTTCAAAAATGGCTGTTGGAGATAGAATAACAGGTACAGCTGAGCTTGATGCTGGTGGCTTTTATGTTAGATCATTAAATCCAGACGGTGACAATGTAAAGGAATTTAGGATTGGTACTGAAGATCTTGGTGATAAAGTTATAGTTGACGGTATACCAGATGGTACAACTCTTACTTTTACTTCTAAACTTAATAGAACCACAACTACAGTTACAGTTGTAGAAACTGGTGGTGTTGCCACTGATTTTACAATGTCACAAGCAATAGCTCTTCACGATAATGCTCCTTTAACTTTTACGCCTAGAAAAAATTTTAGATGGCCATTAGATAATATTAATGGATTAACACAGGGAGATAAATTACATGTAACAGGTAACGCTACAGCAGCGAGTATAACTGATTACGTAGATTCAACAACATTAAGAGAAGGTTTAGAAGATGAAGAATTAATTATACATCGTCAAATAAATGCCTTAGATACTCTTGGTAAAAAATCTACAAGAACTAGAAATGCAACAACAAACTTAGTCACAGTTACTCAACCTGGAAATGTTGTTTTTAGTGCACAACAAGCTTTTGCTTTAGCTGGTGATTCTATAAAGTTTTATGGATATGGCACTGCTAGCGCTCAAATAGCTGGTGGTTGGGAAGTTGAGTTTACTGATTTAAAAGTAGAATTAACTGATTCTACTTTTATTAGCGGTACAAAACCAACAACAACAACAACTGGTACAGTTAGCAACAGTACAACTATAGGTGTTGCAGATAGAGAGGGTATAATGCAAAATGTATCTACAATTAGTGGTATAGGTATAAATCCAGCTGTAGTAAATCCAACAATAACTAGTACGCAAGCTGATGGTGCTGGTAATTGGACTTCTGACGTAGCTCAAACGTTAGAGAATGGTATAACACTAACTATTGATAACACAAGTAGATTTGCATTAATCACTGGTAATGTGGAAATAAAAAAGGCTGGAACAGGGTCTATTGAATTGGTTTTTGATTTAGAAAAGTTCTTGACAGCTAGCTAAAAAGGTAAAAAAAGTGTAAAAACTGTAATTATAAACACACGAGAAATATGAATAATAAAAATATAAAAATATGTCTGTAGGTTTAATTAAAAAATCATGGGTGCATTCTAGCAAAAAAAGCCCTAGTAAAATGGGTGTTAGTCCACTAAAAGCTTGGTGGAACAAAACTAGAAAAAAAAATGAACAAGCTATTGAAGATGCTCAAAAAAATTATGATGCACAAATGCAAGCTTTTAAAGAGCAAGAATTTACAAATATATATAAAGACGTAAAAAATCCATATGAAAATTTACAAACTGAGTTTGAAAATGTATATGAAGATATGACTGTTAACCAACAGCAAGCACAGTTTGAAAAAGACATGGCTCAACAACAACAAGCTAATATAATGCAAGGTTTACAAGGTGCAGCTGGTGGAAGTGGTATAGCCGCATTAGCTCAACAAATGGCACAATCAGGTCAACAACAAGCACAACAAGCTTCAGCATCTATAGGTCAACAAGAAGCTCAAAACCAGGCGTTAGCAGCACAAGGAGCCGCTAATGTACAAGCGATGGAAGCTGGTGCTCAAAAAGATGTTTTAAGTGGCGCAGCACAAGCTGAAGCAATGAGATTACAAGGTGAAGCTGATAAACAACAATTTGGTCTCGACAAACAAGCAACATTACTCGGTATGTCACAACAACAACTTGGTACAGCTATTGACACTGAAAAAGAAAGAAAAGCTAACAAAGCACAAATGTGGAGTAACCTTCTTTCTGATGCACGTCTTAAAGAAAAAATAAAAAGAACAGGTACTTCACCTTCTGGAATACCTATATATGAATTTAACTATATAGGTGGTAATAATAGATATAGTGGCGCTATGGCTCAAGATCTAATATCAATGGGTATAGATGCTGTGTCAGTTGAAGACTCTGGTTATTATAGTGTAAACTATAATAATATTGATGTAGATATGAATCAAATAAACTAACACTATGGTATATGATACAATGACCGCATTATCCATGTTTAATGAACGCGGTAAAAAATTTAGACTAAAAGAAGGTTTATCTCAACAATTGAGAAACGAGCAATCTGGTATTGACGTAGAAGAATTTGGTGCAAACATGCGTACTGAAAACAACATGGGTGTATTTATAGAGGGCTCTGCCTTGTATAAACAAGCTTCAATGATAGAAGCTAAAAAAGAAATAGAAACCATGGAGTACAAAGAGAGTGTTAACATGATGAATAGTATTAGAGGTGGTTTTGAAGGTTTAAAAAATGATTTGTATTATTTAGCTGATTATAAAGCAAAAAACTGGGATAACATAGGTGGTGTTTCTAAACAAGAGCCAATAGAAGAGGTTGAGTTTTTACATGATTTAATTTTGCTTCCAGATCAGTTAGATCAAAGTATAGTTTTAAGTTTTGATGGTAGCACGATACAGGGTCCAAATGGAGATCAGATTCCTATAAGTAGTTTACCAAAGCTAATGCCAGCTGAAATAGGTGAGTCTGTTAAAGAGCCTTTAAACGAGTTAATTCAACAAGCTTCAGAAAATAAACTAAATGGAAGACAGTTTAACCAGCATCAAATAAAAACAGAAATTAAAATTATACTTGATAATTTAAAAAAACAAGGTGGTATTAAAGCTATTAAGTCTTTAGCTTACGATGTTCCATTTAGTGTTGGTGAAACTTATGGTACTTTTATGGATGATTACTTTGATCAAGAGGATATAACTGGAGATGTAAAAGAGTGGGAAAGTTTAAACCCTACTGAAAATATTGAAGATGTAAAAAGAGGTGTATTACCTACTCTATGGCATGAAAAAAATAGTGACGAAATGGAAAATTTGTTAGAAAACTGGTTACTTTTTAAAGTTAAAGATAATTATGATTTAACAGAAGATACATCAAAACCAAAATCTCCAACAAGTAATATGACACCTAAAGAAAAACTAGAATATTACAGAAATTTATCTAAATAATATGGCTACAGATTTAAATCTACTTATTGAAGAAATGGAGGCTAATGGTGACCATGAGCTTATACCTGAGCTTATACGAATGAAAGAAGAGGAGGAAAACAAGAATAAAATAAAAAATCCACCTCCACCAGAAAACCCAAACCTATCAGGACCTAGAATAGATTTAGTTGAAAATAAAGATCAAGAGGTTGATATAACACAACTCATGGTTCAAGATTTTTATAATTCTATAAATAGCTTTAACAATAGTGTTAAAAATGGTGACATAATACTAAAACCACCAGTAATAAAAGATGAAAATGAGTTAACAACAAAAACAAAAGAAATCACTATTAATGACACGCCTGTCATTCTTGAAAGAGACGAAGAGATTGGTAATCATAAAACTGTTACACCTGTTGTTATTGGTTCAGAAGAAGATAAAGCTATAATTAAATTAAATGAAAATAGAAAAACAATTAAAAACCTAAGGAACGATTATATAAACGATGGTAATATAAACGTAAAAACAGTTTATGATCAAAACTCCCAAAGCGATATAGTAATACCAGATTTTAGCGATACAGAAGCTATACAAAAGATGAATGACGATTTACTATATAAATATCTAAACAATAGTTCTGATTTTGAAAACATTAAAAACAATATATTAAAAGAAAAGCAAAGCGATTTAAACAAACAGCAGGAAGAAATAAAAGCAAGATTATCTAAAAAGTATGATTTAGAAAATTTAGAATCAAGATTGCTTGAAAAATTTGATGTTAAAAGCCTTCAAGAAAACATGTGGAATGAAATAACTACAAGGCTTCAATCTTCTATAATTGAAAAACAAAAAGCCATAGAGGAAAGCGTTATGACTTCTTTAATAAACGATGTTGAAAATGGTAAGTATGAAGGTTATGACCAAGGTGGTCTTCAGAACGTGTATCAAAAATTGGTAGAAGAAGCCATGAAACCTATTTTAGACGAGACTAACAAAATGGCTAACGATGAGTTATCAAAGTACATGGACTCTGTTTTAGAAGAAGTAAACGCTGAGTATGGTGATATATTAAACAAAGCAAATAATGAGTTACAAAAAGAATTTCATTCTGCTCAATGGGGTGAAATTATTAATGATCCAAGATTTCAAAGTTTAACTAGCGAGTTTTACGATGAGCTTAATTATCTTAATTTACAAGATGAAAACGATTATATAGTAGACAAAAACACATGGGGCTTATTTAAAGATGCTCAAAAAACGTATGATAAAATAGGACTATATAATGTACCTGTACTAAATATGCTTTCTCCGTTTCAAGTTTATAATGGTGGTAGAAAACTAATAACATCACTTCAGTCAACTTATACAGCTAGTAAAATAAAACTTGATTATAATCTAAGATATGATAGGCTTATGAAAAACTTAAGCTTATCTCAAAAAGAAAATTGGAACGATGAGGACGTTGGTTATGTAAACTCTAATGGTGATTTTATAAAATGGGGAGATAACGAAAGAGAAAAATTTGGTGTTGCTTTTCCTTGGCAAATAAAAAGAATGGGTAACTTTCCTTATGCTGATTATAAAAAAGAAGCTAAATGGGGCGAATCTAGAGACGCAATGCAAATAGTTGTTGATCAAAACAACAAGAATATAGCTATAGATTTTGCTAAAATATTTGAAAGAAGAGGTGTTGAAAACGCATATGACAAAGGTGACATGCATAAAATTATGTCTGGAAACTTTAGTTTAAAAGATGTATCACTGATGGTTTCTGATCAAGCTGTTAACATAGTTACAGCTATAGGTAGTTTTGGTATGATACCGGCTGTACAAGAAGGTGCTGGTGTTTACGAGCAATTAATTCAAGATGCTGCTAGAGAAAAGTTTGGATTAAGACCAGATCAACAACCATCAATAGCGCAATTATTAGAAGTTGCCAATGACAATGCGTTGCACGATTTGATAACGAGCAAATCTCAACTTTCTGGTATAATAATGGGTAGTTTAGAGTATATTGGTGCAAATCAATTAGTAAAACCATTTTTTAAAAATTTAAATGTAGGTGTTGCCTCTTTAATTAGAGGTCAATACAAGAGAATGTTACAGTCAGGCGTTGCAATGGTTGGTCAATCTGCTAGTGGTAGTTTTACAGAAGCTATAACGGAGGGATTACAAACCGCTGTTTCAAGTGCAGCTACAGGAAATTGGAGTTCAGAAGAGTTTTTACAAGCTATAGGGCAAGGTGCTATAGTTGGTTTTGCTCTTCCTTTTGGTGGTAATGTTGTTGCGCAAAGCGCTAGAGAATTATCTTCTATATACAGAATAACATCTGGCAAACTAAATAAAGAATCTGCAGAGGCTTATTTTAATGGACAACTAAAAGAATTAGAAAACTCTTTTAAAAACGGTAAGATTAAGAAAAAAGATTATGAAGAAAAACTGGAGATAATAACTAATTTAAGAAACGCTAACACTAAAATACCTCGTGAATTCAAAGGTAAGCAAAAAGAAAAAGTTATTAATCTTTTAATAAGAAAAGAAGAATTAAACAAAAAAATTGAAGGTAAAGATAACAAGCTAACAAAAAAAGAACAAGATGAATTAAGCGTTATTAATGAGCAGTTGATGACTGAATCTGATAAAGAAAAAGCGCAAAAAAATTTAGATAGAAATATTGAAGCAACAAAAACGTTAGCGGAAAAATTAAACCTTATTGTTAACACAATAAAAAAAGAACAAGGCGGACCTACTACTGTTCAAGAGTTGTATAATGAATGGGTTGCTCAAGATCCTAAAAATAGACAGGCTCAAGATGTAACAAAATCTGATGGGTTTTTAATGGGCGATAAAGTAATTATAAATTACGAAGTAGCAAAAAGAACAGCCGCGGTAAGTGTTGGGACACATGAGATACTACATGCTATTTTAAGAAGTACGCTAAACGATGAAAATGGTAACATAACACAAGACGGTATAGATTTAGTTGATGGTTTTTTAGATCAATTATTTATAGCCGATATAGATGCTTACAATAAAATAGAACAAAGAATAAATAACAACTACAAATACAATCGTAATAAAAACGGTCAAATAATTTCTGAAAAATCTATTGATCAATATTATGAAGAATATTTTAACGTATTTCATGATCTTATAGTTAAAGGAAAAATTAAGTCTGGTCAAGAAAATTTATTACAAAGAATCGGAGGTGTTTTTACAAATTTATTTAGAAAAAAAGGTTTTGAAAAAATAAAATTTCAAGACGCTAATAAAGGTAAAGATGTGTTTGATTTTCTTGTTAACTATAGTAAAGATGTTAAAAGAGCCATGAAAGGCAAAGGAAGTGTTAGACAAGAAATAATAGATTTAGCCACCAAAGGTAAAAAAGCCGATATTAGAGTTACAAAAATTGGTGGTGTTTCTTTTTCTAAAACAGCTTCTGAAAACGTACAGCAAATATATGATACACAAGGTGAAGCTGGTATAGCAGGTATACTAAGCGAATATAAACCTATGGTAAGTAATATTGTTAATAAATACAAAGATGTTCCAGGTTTTGATAGACAGTTACTTATAGATGAAATAGAAACTGGTAAGCGCGGTATATATGATTTAGTTAGAGAATATAATCCAGAATCAGGTGTCCCATTAGCAGCTTTTATAAACAAGTATTTAAGAGCTAGGGCTATAGAAGCTGCTCAACGTGTTTTAAAAACTGATTTTGAAGTAGATATAACAGAACAAAAAACTATAGCCGCAGAGGTTACTGAAGAAGCAGATGTAAAAAGAAAACCTAGAAAAAAGAAAGTAGTTTTAGCTGAAAGATTAGGTATTAATGATAAGGTTTCAAAAGCTATTAAAAAAATAGTTCCAGATTTAAACTTTGATAAATTAACTTTTAAAACATTAAACAATAAAATTCCAGAAATAGTTGGTGAATTATTTGGAATATCATCTAAAAAAATTATTAGTGGTGCTAATATAACTAAAAAAGAATTACAATCTTCACAAATGTTTATTAGTAAGAACGCAGATCTACTAATCAACATGTTACCAGAAGGTGCTACAGCTAGTGGTACTGCTACTGGTGTACCTAAAACATTATTAAAAGCTTTTTATACTAAAACAGAAAGAGCAAAAGCAGCTAAAACAGGTAGTAAAGCAGGATTACCAATACAAGTAAAAAAAGATATAAGTAGAAAAGACTTCTTAGAAACTTTTGGTATTATAGATGGTAAACCAGTTCGTACAGATAGAAATACATCTGCTAGAGTGTTAGCTTTGGCTAACACCTTAGGTAAGATGATAACCAACCAGGCTGTAAGACAAGAAATAGGAGAAAAAAACATTAAAGCCAAAGAGGTAGTATCACGTATAAAAGATGGCAAGTCAAGCGTTATGTTTAGTAATTCTTTTTGGGGGAATTTAGAAATTGATCCGGCAATATTTGAAGCAATATATGGGTATCCTATAGGTGATTTAGGCAGTGCGCATGGGTATAGTAGAGTTCCAAATAAAAAAGATAAAACTAGAGATCTTGACGCTATGTTTAATAAAACAGAAACGTTTAGAGATGCTGGTGTTAGAGTTATAAATACATTTCTTGAATCACACCCTGAGTTTAGACAATTAATAAGAATAACAACAACTGGAGGCAAGAAAGCTGGGTTTTTTCAATTTGTTAATATTTTCGATCAATTAATTAACGAAATCGATATAGATGAAAGATATATTCCTAGAACAAAATATGGTGGTGAAGGAGCTGTTTATAGTAAAAACTTTCATAAAAAATTAAAGGAAGGAAAATTTGATAAATTAAACGCTGAAAGACTACCGTTGTTATATGACTTTTTTAAAGCGGTAGAAGCGCACTTACAAAATTATCCAGAAGATGTTTGGATGTTTGAAGAAATATTATTAGACACTGGTAAAGGTCAAAACGTATTTACTAGAATATTAGCTCCATTTGCTTTTTACCCTATAAATCCAGATACAGGTAAACCTATTTTTAATCAAGCCATCAAAGAGGAACATACAGATCCACAAAATTTAATAGGTAAAGCGTTGTTGGCTGGTGCAATGTTTGGTAAGGTAGATGAAGTATGGAAAGTTGTAGGAAAGTCTTATATGCAAGGAGCAATACTTGATAGTAAAAAGCATGGGCATGATAAAATAATAGAAGAAGCTGGGTATGGAAGAAGTATGCCCGATATTTATTACAAAGGAGTAGTTCCTAGACTTCTAGATGGTAGTTTAGTTTTACCTGATGGATACGCTTCTATAGTTAGGCTTGCTGCTGCTGTTAGTAAAAAAGGAGAACGTATAGATCTTAACATGTATAAGTTATATAAAGAAGATATGGCTATCACTGAGTTTTTTAAGGTCGATGGTATTAAAAACCCAGATGGTTCTAATAATATTGAACTACAAAACGAAACAATAATAAGACAATTAACTGGTGAGGTTGCGCCTGGTTATGGTGAAAGTATTTCAAAAGTTCCTTTTAGTAAAAGTATAAACGAAGGAAAGACATTAAGTAAAGCTATAATGTTTTCACGCTCTTCTGAAAATCTAACTAAAGGTATTACTGTTTTAGATTTTGATGATACATTAGCCACAACAGAATCTTTAGTTAAATACACCACACCAGAGGGTGAAACAGGAACGTTAAACGCTGAACAATACGCTAGCACGTATGAAGACTTATTAGATCAAGGTTATACGTTTGATTTCTCAGATTTTAACAAAGTTGTAAAAGGTAAGTTAGCACCATTGTTTAATAAAGCAATGAAATTACAAAGCAAGTTTGGTCCTAAAAACATGTTTGTATTAACAGCTAGGCCGCCAGCTGCTCAAAAACCTATATATGATTTCTTAAAAGCTAACGGTTTAAATATACCTTTAGAAAATATTACTGGTCTTGGTAATTCCACATCGGAAGCTAAAGCGTTATGGATAGCTAATAAAGTTGGTGAAGGATATAATGATTTTTATTTTGCTGATGATGCGTTACAAAACGTACAAGCTGTCAAAAACATGTTAGATCAATTTGATGTTAAGTCTAAAGTTCAACAAGCCAAAGTTAAGTTTAGTAATAGTTTAGACCCTGAGTTTAATGACATACTAGAAGAAACAACTGGTATGCAATCTGAAAAAGAATTTTCTACTGCTAAAGCTAAGTTAAGGGGTAAAGGTAAAGGTAGATTTGATTTCTTTATACCACCGTCTGCTGAAGATTTTAAAGGTTTATTATATAGATTTTTAGCTAAAGGCAAAAAAGGTGAACAACAAATGGCTTGGTTTAAAAAAGCTTTATTAGATCCTTTTGCTAGAGGATATAGAGAACTTAATGAGGCTAAGCAATCTATGTGGAACGATTACAACGCTTTAAGAAAAGCGATGCCTGATGTTCGTAAAAAGCTAACAAAAATAATAGAAGGACAAAAAGATTTTCGTTATTCAGATGCCGTAAGAGTTTACTTGTGGGATAAAGCTGGTTATACTATCCCTGGTTTATCTCAAACAGATTTAACAAAACTAACAGATGTAGTTAATAACGATCCAGAATTACAAGCTTATGCTGATACTTTAGGATTAATATCTAAAAGACCAGAAGGATATGTTGAGCCTAGTCAAGAGTGGTTAGTTGGTAATATAATGTCAGATTTAGAGGGGGCTAATAAAGTTAATAGAGCAGATTTTTTAGCTGAATGGATAGAAAACAAAGATATAATATTTTCTCAAAAGAATTTAAACAAAATAGAAGCTTTATATGGAGCTAATTTTGTAGAAGCTTTAAAAGATATGTTGTATCGTATGGAAAAAGGTACAAATAGAACTACAGGTGATAATAGACTTGTTAATGCTTTTCAAAACTGGATAAACAATTCAGTTGGTGCTATTATGTTCTTTAACGCTAGATCAGCTGTACTACAAACTTTATCTACTGTTAACTTTATAAATTGGGGTGACAATAATATAGCTAAAGCCGCTATAGCTTTTGCTAATCAAAAACAATTCTGGAAAGACTTTACATTCTTGTTTAATTCAGATATGTTAAAACAGAGACGTAAAGGATTAAAGACAGATGTTAACACTGCTGAGCTAACAGAAGCTGTTGGTAGATCAAAAAATCCAGTTATGGCCGCGTTAAACTATTTATTACAAAAAGGTTTCTTACCAACGCAAATAGCGGATAGTTTTGCTATATCATCTGGTGGTGCTACTTTTTATAGAAATAGAGTTAATACATATTTAAAAGAAGGTTTAAGTCAAAAAGAAGCTGAGATAAAGGCTTTTGAAGATTTCCAAGAGATTGCAGAAGAAACACAACAGTCTTCTAGACCTGATTTAATATCACAACAACAAGCTTCTACTCTTGGTAGATTAATATTAGCGTTCCAAAATACTCCTATGCAGTACATGAGGTTAACTAAAAAAGCAATGTCAGATTTAGTTAATGGTAGAGGTGACTGGAAAACAAACGTGTCAAGAATATTATATTATGGATTTGTACAAAATGTAATTTTCTTTAGTTTACAATCAGCATTATTTGCATTAGCATTTGACGATGATGAAGAAGATGAAAAAAGAGCTAAAACAGAAGAAAAGAAAATGCAAAGACTGTATAATGGTATACTTGATAGTATATTAAGAGGTACAGGTGTTGGTGGTGCCGTGGTTTCAACTATCAAAAACATGATAATAAAATTTGCTGAAGAAGAAGGTAAAGGTTGGAATAAAGATTTTGACAATGTTGTTATTGAAGGACTTCAATTATCTCCACCAATAGGATCTAAAGTTAGAAAACTTAGAAGTGCTGGAAGATCTTGGAGCTATAATAGAGATGTTATTAAAAAAATGAACTTTTTTGATATTGACAATCCGGTTTGGGATGCTATAGGTAATGTTGTGTCTGCTTTTACAAATGCTCCTATGGATAGATTAGTAAATAAAACTAAAAATATTAGAGAAGCTTTAAATGAAGATAATGCTACTTGGCAGAGAATAGCTTTAATGTTAGGTTGGAATCGTTGGGATTTAAATATTAAAAGCGATAAAATAGAATTAGTAAAAACGATTGTTAAAGAAGAAAAAAAACAAAAAGCTAAAGAAAAAAGAGAAGC
>CEQK01007008.1_pt1 | contig 12784 bp, 22 predicted proteins | sample 531051 | NCBI WGS metagenome assembly CEQK01 (sample SAMEA2621229, study PRJEB7988) | marine metagenome | biome: marine biome (ENVO:00000447); feature: deep chlorophyll maximum layer (ENVO:xxxxxxxx); material: "saline water (ENVO:00002010), including plankton (ENVO:xxxxxxxx)" | depth 150 m
GCTTTCTTATCGTCCAATATAGGCCTAATCTCACTATTGAACATTCCTCCCGGTTGAAGGGTAAGCTTACGCCCATGAAGGGCTATTGCTGCAATCTGTGTGGGCTGTGTCTTATGTGGATTTCTAGATCCTGTTTCAAAGTCAAATACAATTATATCTCTATAGTTCATTACCAACCACCTCCGCTAATAGATTAGATTTTATCTTAATTAATTGGTCAAAATTAATGTCTAATTCTTCCAAATAATTAGTCACCAGCCCTGCAACAATTTTACTTTGTGACTGTCCTGTGAAAGAACTCACCATCTGCATTTTGTCTCTAAGGTCTACTGGAAATACATAACATACATTAGTTGTAGGATTGATAAAAGTTGTATCTGACTCCATAAGCTCAGTTATAGATTGAACATCCGCATCAGACAACTTAAACCACTCGCCTTCAGTATTTTTACTAGAATACATTTTATGCAATGCAGCTTCACTTACAAGTGCCTCATCACAATCTGCCAATAGCTCAATATCAGGTCTTGCGGGTTTCAATGTTTTCAACCTCTCATGGGGAGTTTTCGCCTTACCGATTTTGTACTCATCACCTGATTTCATTAAATATGTTCTCATCTTACAGCACCTTTCAATTCAAAAAACTTATCAACTGCATCGTCTATATTCTTGTAAATCTTACTAAATTTTAATTTCTTAGAGTGTACTTGATAGGTACGAGACATCCCATTTCTCGATGGTATGTAATTGCCTAAATTGCATAGGCTAATGTCTTTGTACTCGATAGCACATCCCGAAAATAGGACTGATTTATAATCCGATTTGATATCCATTATTACTCCTTAATCTCCATAATTTTGCTTAGTAGGTCAATGCCAAGTATATCAAACTTTACATGACCCTGATCTTCAAGATCTCCCATTTCAAATCCAGCTATTAGGTTTTTACTTCTATCCTGAACCATAGGGCACACCTCTCTTAACTTTTTAGATGATATGATAACTCCTGCAGCATGTTTGCCTTGGGACTTTATTGTGCCCTCTATATCAATAGCCTGCTGAAAGACAGATGCTAAAGGGCCTATCAAATCATCTTCACTGTTGACCTTGCACCATCTATCTAAAATTTCTGGCTGATATAGTAGAGTCCACTTAATTAAAGACTTCTCTCCACTCTGCTCCATGAGGTCAGATACATCTGCTTCATTTGGTATGTTCTTAGTTATATCGTTCATCTCCCCAAAAGAAACATTACTGTTAATACGCATAATTTCTTTGAGAGCTGCCTTACCTTGTAGTTTGTTAAAGGTCAACATCTGGGAAACATTATCTTCGCCATACTTTGACTTAATATAGCCTATAACTTCATCTCTTTTCTCCGCTGGAACATCTAGGTCAATATCGGGAAGTGATACATGACCATCGGTATTTCTACCAGCGTTGTAAAATCTTTCAAAAATTAAATCATATTGTATTGGGTCAATTTCTGTTATGCCGATCAAATAAGATATAAGACAGCCGGCAGCAGAGCCCCTTCCGGGCCCCGGAAGCCAACCTCTTGATCTGACGTGGTTGACAATATCTTGAACAATCAAAAAATAACCAGATAGATTAGCTTCAAATATAACATCCATTTCCGTCTTAATTCTATCGAGATATTCTTGCTTTTTACTCTCGTCATTAACCTTACCTGTAACCGCAAGCAACTCTCTCCAACCATCCCTACATAACTGTTTAAGGTAGTCATCTTCAGTGTAGTCGTCTGGACAATCAAACTTAGGCAGCATAGGCTGTCCTAGTATTTCATATTCCTCGCACTCATCAGCGATATCTGCAGACCAGCTAATTTCTTCTTGAGTATACAGTTTTTTCACTTGCTCTGGCGAAGGAAGGTAAAAATCGTCTGAACTAAAAAACTTCTTTAACTTCTTATTATCGTCTAACTTGTTAGCAACCTTAGACATGTTGGTTTTTATGCCTGAGCAAAGGAGTATGCGGTGTAGTTCTGCTTCACATGACTCAACATAGTAGACTGGCTTTTGTTTGATGCTATCTGTAGATATAAGATTTTCATCTGAAATAGAATCAATAAGCTTATAAACGACCTCATCGGAATAGCTGTTCTTTTTAGATACTAAATCTATTAGAGAATACCAACCCTCTTTGTTCTTCGCTAATAAAGTTTTCGTCTTGCCATTTTCAAACTCAAATGTGCATCCTATTATTGGCTTTACGTCTTGCTTTCGGCACTCTTTAAAAAATGCTACAGCTCCAGATATAGTATTTATATCAGTGATGGCGCAAGCATTATAACCAAACTCTTTACATTTGGATATTAGCTTGTCGGGCTTTGAAAAACCTCTTTGCAGGCTAAAGTGAGTCTTATTGTTTAGTGGAACCCAGTTCATTATTTACCTCAAATTCATTCAACTCTGAAATCGCAACATTATGGCAGTCAGCTCTAACAACAAAACCATTTGAAGGATCTATCTGGCCTTTAGTAAGCTTTCTAGCCTTCTCGAAATAATTATCGTGAGTCAACCAACCTAGTACCCACGCCCTACCCCATCTTTTGTTTTTGTTTTCTATTCTAACGAAAACATACCTGTCACATTTTTGCCTAGTGTTAAAGTTTGCAACTGAGCAATCGTAGTAGGGCTTAGGGGGCGACGTGCATCTCTTTGTTTTAACATCATATTTGATTCCGTCTTTAGAAACCAAATCATAATCATATGTGTTATTAATTGTACCATCAATAACAACATTTGCAACCTCTTCACCTAAAAAACCAGCAATATTTCCATCGCCTTTCATGATGGAGTTTTTAATAACTCCCATCTCTCTAGACTTTGCCCATGCGCGTTTCTTCATATCTTCTGTAATTTTTACTTCAATCATTATCCGGGAGCCTCATAATATCCAACATCAAAACCTTCTCTAGTACAATTCTGTATAGTGTCTAACATTCCAAACTGTTCTAAATGATTGCTGACATGCCTGCACATACTCTCATTAGTTCCGGGCCAGTCTTTCTTGCAAAAGTCGCAAAGTTTTTGACACTTCCAATGAGACTGGGTTCTAGAAAGCATTCTAGGTCGTGTTGTCTTCTTGATTTCCTCAAACCTATCCTTAAGCATGCCTAAAAATTTACGTCTGTCACTTTCTTCAAAGCAGATACTGAAAGGACCTCCATCTCTAATAAAGTATATCGACATAATGGCATCACTATATTCAGGAAAAAGGTGAGAAATCGCGTAATGATACAACATTAATTGCGGATCTTTACAGAGCTTCTCGTAAGTTTTTTCCTCGCCTGTCGCCCAGTTTAACCTACGGCCAGTCTTCCAATCTATAACTTCAATCACATTATCGTCTACCTCTGTCACGAGGTCGATTGTACCCTTAATCGCAAGCCTGCCTTCTACTCTAGTACCGTCTGGCATATCGTATTCATATTTAGCCCAGTCCTCTTCGATGGGTATATCAAACTGTGGTTCAGCCGCTACAATATTTCTCTTTCTGGGATCAAAGTTTCCGTCATCATAGGTCAACGCTTCCCAAGTTAGTTTATCACAAAACTTATAATCGGCATTAGTGTAATGATGATTGCAGTTAGATGTATAGTGGTCGTAGCTACGCTTAAGGATTTCGTTTACAAATTTCTTTGTTCCGAGTCTACGTTTAGTAAACTCGACCTCTCCGATAGCGTCATCCTCAAGCAATAGCTCGGCCTTGTCTTGATGTAGCTTCTTGCAGCCAGCGAGAACTTCCATAACTTTATGTACAATAGTTCCTAACTGAGCCTTTTTACCAGATACACTTTGATGACCTAGAACATAAGTCATAAAGTATTGCATCTGACAATACTCGAAATTGTTGTAGCTAGAGCTACGTATATATGTGACTAACATTTATTCGCCTTCTTGTTTGATAGCAGTAATACCGCCTACCAGTCCCTCAAAAGATGATTCTTCTGAGTCGATAGGTTCTACTGGCGCTTCTTCTTGTGCTACTTCTCCAAGCCAGCCCCATTCATCCATAAGTTCCACAACCATTTTATTGGTTTCTAACACGCTTAAGTCTTGATTATCTATAACAGAGTCGTAGCCTTCAAATCCATCTAGAGCTAGTTCGCTATTATGGTTGTCTTTTAAGTTGCTTCTAGTGAGGTGAATAACCTTTCCTCCAGCTCTCTGAACGGCCTCTACTTCATTTGGAAATCTGCAGTCAGAAATCACTGCAATTAAAGGCTCTTCATTAGATATGTTTTTTATAGTTCTTTCTGTCCATATATCAGAGTAGATGCCCCTACAAATATCAGTGCCAAAGACCTGTAAGAATTCTCTAGCTGTCATTCGACCCGTTTCATCACCGTCATAGCCGGGAATATCTTCCCATCTAATCCATGTCAGACTGTTTTTTTCAGCATTAGAGCCATAACACTGCTCCTTACTTAAACCAAAAAGTCCTGTAGCTATCTCTTTTAAGGGGGAAGCAAACGCATAATGCTTGATGAACGGCCACATATTATCGACAGCCCAAAATGCGAATTCAATATCCTCTCTAGTGACATCTAAAACTCCTTGATTTGAGCCGTCAGTAGAAACTATCAACTGGCCTTTGTCTGATATAGCAAAGTCATCGAGCAGTCCATGAGACTTCATTTGATATCCGTGCAGGAAATTACAGCAAGTGTTTTTGCCTGACTGTTTTTTACCCGCAAATGCTAAAATTCTAGTCATTAAAGTACCCCTTCAAGTTCGTTTATAATTTGTTCTTTGATTTGTTCTATGCTCATTTCACCAATATCTTTCTCTGATATGTCTGGACGGTAGTAATTAAACCTCCTACCTCCCTTTTTAATGATTTGTTCAGCGGCTCTTTCACCAGCCTCATCGGTGTCTGTTAAAATTACTAAATTTAAAGCTCCACTCTGTTCGAGCAAGACTAACTGTTCGTCACTTAGACTTGCGCCGAATATACCGACGCAGTTTTTAACACCCGCTTCGTGCATTCTCCATACATCACCCTGACCTTCTACTAGCACGGCAGTTCCTGTATTTAGTATCTCTTCTTTGGCCACGTTCATGCCGTATAAGTATGCGCTTTTTCTAAACCCTTTACTATGCAGCCATTTTGGTTTCATCCACTCGGAAGAGGCGCGGCCAATACATCCAACATAATTATAGTCTTCATCGTAGATTGGGACAACAATTCTTCCAGACATTGGCTTATTTTTATTATTGCACATTCCAATGTCAAAGTTTACCAGAGTTTCTTCTTGATAACCTCTATTGATATAGTATTTAGAAGGTATGGCAATGCTTTCAACTATTTCATTTCTAGAAATCTTAGGAGCTTCTCTAAAAGGACTTCGTTCAAAAGTTTCAAGTATCTTGATATCATTATTAGTTTCAACGGCAGTGTTTGGTATATCTTCTGCCTTGAGGTCAAGAAATTTTAAGCAGAAGGAGTAAGCCGTATAGATATCTATCTCTTTACTGAGCTTGTTTGCTAAAGCCCCTCTAACAAAACCAAAGAGACTCTTAGAGTAATCTTCTTCACAGTGCTGCGTCCAGCACGCCCAATTACCTTTAGAGGTATTGCCATCAGTAAAGATACTACACCCCATCGGATTATCACCACCATGAATAGGGCAAGCGAAGGATAGTCTGTTAGGATGCTCTTCGTACTCTATATCAAAATACGACATTATGTCGTGTAGTCTGGGAAATAATTTATTCGATATCTGAAATATCTGTGTATTGTTCAACGCCATTTTCTGTGTCAAAGCCTTTATTCTTAGTATCGCTGGATTTGCGGAGCTCGTTTCTTGTTCGACCTTCCGAAATCTTTCCAAACTTGCCGATCATATCCATGTTGATATAGTCTCCATCATCAAGACCAGACCCGTGTCTGGCGACAATCGGCACCAATTTTCTGTTACCGTTTTCTTCAAGATCATCCGCCATCTCTTCATCTGATTTCATCTTAAAAATACTAAAGCTAGTACATAGCCATATGAGTCTATCAGATCCAGAAACAACGTCTGTTGATTCTTTTGTTATACCGTCTCGATTAAGCTGCACAAAGCTCAGGCATGGTACATCATACTTGACAGTAAAGTTATGCAGTTGTGTTATTTGAAAGCCTAAGACTTGAAACTCCTGCATTGAATTAGATATACTGTCGGAGTTCATAAGTTTAAGGTAATCATAAATTATGAGACAGTCTTTTGTTCTTCCATTTTCGTCAAAGCCTACCTCTTGATATATCCACTTACGCATAATGCTTAGTATGTTTTCAAAAGGTTGACCCGCAATGCTTACATAATGATAAGGTATATCCTTTAGATGTTCGGCTCCCTTTTCTACCTTTTCAACATCTAGCTCGTTATTTGCAAACTTACCAGCAGCAAGCCTGTTTATTTCGACATTGCTTAAATTTGCCAGCATTCTATTCAGGTGATCTTCCTTAGACATCTCAGTATCTAGCATTAGTACTGGGATATTTAAATTCTTCGCCACATGTAGAGCTACAGCATCTCCAAACATAGACTTACCTACTTTAGGTCTAGCAGCAATTAGGTCAACACATTTTCGTCTTAAACCTCCACCTATAGCCTCGTCATAGACTGGAAACCCAGTGCTTATGCCAATAGACATATCTTTGTTTTCTTTGAGGTATTGGATATATTCATCAACCTCATCGCCAATAATCTCAGGCTTGTTACTTGCTCTCTGATATATTTTAGAAGTGACCTCTAAAACAGGCGATTCAATTAGAGAGATGATGTCATTTATATCTTCATCTCCAGTGACTTTGTCTATCTCAGAAGAACAAACCTTCAAAGTCTTTTTGACATCACGAGCGACTTTAAGTTTTGAGATTTTAGCTGCATGGATTTGTACGTTTTCCTTATTTATAGGAAAGTTAAATAACGATCTTATAAAACCTATCTCTTCTGGACTACTAATATTTTCATAGAAGCCTAGTTGATTGGCTGAAGATAGCAGGGAAGAAAGCTCCACGCTCTGAGAGTCTTTCATAGACTTCTCAATACACTTGAAGATGATTTGGTTCATCTCGTTTGTAAAATAGCTAGAGTCAACAAAATCAATATCAAGATAGCAGTCTAATCCATACTGACATATTCCAGCCAGCACAGCTCGCTCAGCCGCTAAGTCTTCTAGCTTCCGTTTATTTTCTTTATTTCGTACCATAATAATCCAATATTGGCCATAGCATAAGAAATCCACATCAATGCGTGTGGATAATCTTTTTGTTTAATACATGAGCCGCATACGATAATATACATCAATGCGGAAACAGCTATCGCTGTCATACCAAAAGTCATTTACATACCTCTAAATATATAAAATCCCATACAAATAGTGGCGCTTAAAAATACACCGAGTAAAAAATCTTTCCATTCTAAAGTTATCGCTTTTTTCATTATCCAAAAAATCCTTTAATCTTAGTTAAAATATCACCACCTCCAAAACCTCCTTTGAAGATAACTAGGTATGCTACTATAGCACCTGCGATGATAAAAAACAACCATTTTCTTTTAGATGCAACCGCATAAATCTTTTCTTTTAATGCATTCAGCTTCTCTAATCGGTATTCCCGTCTTTCCTTTACTTTTTCTTTACGTTCTTCTTTTCTATCTTCTTTAGCTTCTCGACGAACCTCTCCTCTAGTCCTAACAGCTTCTTCTGCGGTAGGTTCTTCGGGTGTCTCTTCTTGACTTCTAGCAGCTTTCCTCTCGGCTAGTATTTCTTGTAATCTGTTAAAAGGCATTATTATCTCCCAGTGCTGCCAAAACCACTATCGCCTCGGTCAGCCTCATCTAAATTTTCAACTTCTATAAAATCTACATCCTCTACCTTTTGTATAAGTATCTGAGCAATCCTATCACCCGGCTCTATCATAAAAGTAGATTCTGAAGTATTAAGTAAACAAACTTTGACTTCTCCCCTATAGCCGGAGTCAATTACTCCAGCTAAAACGGCAATGCCATTTCTTACCGAAAGGCCTGATCTTGGCCAAATAAGCCCAACACACCCTTCTGGTATTTCTATAGCAATTCCTGTTGATACCAGTTTCCTGCAGCTTCGCATGACAGCGTCTGTCTTGGAGGCATACAAATCCCATCCAGCATCTGTGACGTTCGACCGTGTTGGAACTCGTGCGGTTTCTGATAATAGTTTTACTTTGACCACTATCTTCTCCTTCCAGACAGGCAGGCGTCACAAACAAACCATTCTCTTTTATGAGATTCATGTACATCAAAGATCTGTCCGCACTCCTGACATTTTTGAGATATCATTTTAGAAGGGTTTCTTCTTTCTGTTAGTGCAACATCTGGCGTAATTATATCCACATGTTCTGTCTTGTCGTCCACAAACTGATTTACTCTATCTTTAATAGAATTCACTGGTACGTGACGTTCTCCTTTAGCCTCTGATCTTTCAGGCATAGAAAAATCATCGACAGAAACTTTTCTTATTGGCTTCTCTTTTGGCTGCACTACAGGCTCAGGTTCTTGAACGGTAGAATTGTCGGCTATAAGCTGATTAGCCATAGCTATCAATTCAGCATCGTTCAAGGCTATACCCTTTCTTAGGAGGTCTTTAGCCGTTTCCAGTACGCTCATTAGTATCCTCTTTTCTTCCCTATGTCATGCAGTACCGACGCCATTTTCTTCACAGCATCTATCTTGCCTGACAGTCTATTTATTCTAGCCTCAGCCGTTAGCTTTAATCTATTTAACTCTGCGGCTAAGGGGTTTTCTTTTATAGCAGAGTAGTAACGCATCTCCCATTTAGCGTACTGCCCTCCATAGTTGTCCATTTTATCTGCGACGATAAACCAGATGCTATCGCTACAAAATTCTACAACTGTCTTTTCTTTATTATGTAGGGTTTGTAGATATTCGGCATGTGAAAATAACACAAAGCTAAAAGAAAGCGCTTTTTCTTGACTCAATGATCTGATATCATCAGACTTCATTGACATAATTTCAGCGACTTCCTCATTCTTTTCAGCTAAGTCTATGTTTCTATCTTCTATCCAGTCATCGACTTTCTGTAGAAATTCATTTACTTTCTGCTCGTTAGTCAAACTTTGCTCTCCATTGTTCTTCAGACTCATCATAATTTAGTTCAATCAAAGTCATATGGTTTAGTTTACACCAAGCTCTTTTATCTTTGTCTCTCGCTTGAGCTTTGAAAAAAGCCATCTTGTCTTTGTGAAAAAATGAATTAAACTTAAAGTGCTGTTCCCCGTGTACTTCTACGATCAAATCTCTATTAGGTACATATAGGTCAGCATACAAAAGCGTTCTCCTAGAACCTGTTTTAGTTCCCGGTAGTGTCACTTCCTCTAGTATTCTATCATAAGGATATACTTCTTTCAAGATGGATCTTGCTTTTTTATGCAAAGAAGATCTGTTTTTTTCATCTACTGAGGCTTGGCTTCTAGAGGGGTTCCACTTCCAAGTTTTACCATCAAGACCTTCTACGTGCATTAAAGCATACCCTTTATTTCATGCTCTAAGATAGTAACTACCTCTTCGTTACTTAGCAAGAAGTTGTACAGCTTTTCTTGCCCCTGAAACTTTACTGCTTTGAGAACAGCATCTACATTATCTGTGTCAACTTCAGGTTTAATTTTTTTGACAGTCTCTTTGTGGGCCAGCATAAACTCGCAAGTCAACCAAGCTCCCGCCTTAGCTATGAGTCCAATGTCCAATGCCAACATTACGAGCTCTTGTATCTTGTCGATTCCGTGCCCATATTTAATCCAGCTTTGGCACTCAGTTCCGGGAGATCCCATAGAAGAGCAGACAACTTTCCAGTTTACCGCCTGACCGACCTGAGTATCTGACTGAACCCAAGGAGTGATTGACTTCACTTCCATTCTAGTGTCTGCCTGATATTGAATTTTTCTCCCACAATCAGGCATTCTTGAGGCTCCATATCCAGAGGTGTTCGCAATGAAGTGGGTAATGATGATCAGTGTCGCCTTTTGGTTTGGGACTATTTGTCCCATTTTCTTGCAAAACACAGATAGAATTTTTGGTAGACCTGCGCGTCCGGGAGTCATGTCTCCATCCAGCTCTTTTTCGGGCATTAGAGAAGAAGTAGAATCAATAATACAGACACAACCTTCATTTTCTTTAGCGCTAACTAATTTGACTGCGATATCTAGAAAAGCCTCTGCGCTTAATGGTTCATCCTCAGAGTGAATGATCTGCATCTTTTCTTTGTCAAGACCATCTACACCAAGTAGGTTCATTTCTTTTAGCCTACCCTCTGCGTCTAGGTATATAATAGGTCTTCCATCCTTTTGGCAGTTTGCTGCGATCTGTAACGCTGTTGTAGTCTTGCCGCATTTAGGATCTCCGGTAAGAATAACCCAAGAACCTTCTTTAATCCCACCATTTAACGCTAAGTCAATAGAGGGGCTGACACTAATGACTTTATAGTCTTTTCGCCTTTCTAAAACTTGGTTTCCGGTAGAGATTACATTGCCATATTTTTTTACAATTTCTTTTACAAACGACGGATCGTCTTTCTTAACTCTCGGCATCTTTATTCCTTAACTTTGAAAAAAGTGTTTTAGATCCAAACGGTTTTCTTGGCTTTGCATTTGGATCTGATTTCTTAATATTTAACTTTGTTTTCGCAACAGTTGTTTCTTTGACACTGTGGTTAGAGATTTCTTCTTTAACCCAGTTTGGCAAGGCAGAATATACTCTTTTGTTTTTATTTATTATATAATCGTAAACCCTCTTCTCTCCAAATTCAGATATGAGTTTGTTACATCTCTGTACCTGTCTGGTGTATTGAGCTTTTTGCGTTTTCGACCAGAACTTGTAGGCTAGAGATCCCTTGTTGTCTTTCTCTGCCTTCCTTTGGACGAGTATCTCGGCTATGTATTGTGCAGTGGTACAGTACTCACCCGTTGAGGGTGATTTGAACCTGCTCACTTTGCTTCTTTTCTGAGCCATCTTTCCAGATCATATAAGATAAATTTTCTTGAGTAGTTTTTCTAACTTGGGCAAAGTCTACAAATGAACACTCAGGCCAGCTGTATTTTTTGATTTCTACATGTTGAAGATCATCCTTTAATATACCAAAAGTCATATGTTGATATGATGGGCCATCTCCAGTGTTCATGTCGATGTCTTTTGAAAAGCCTCTAAGTATGAAGAATCCGTCTAGACCATTCTCATCCTCGAAAACAATCTCTTCTGGAGCGCCCATAACTATTACCTGAGCTTTACATACACACCTGCCGTTTTCTTCGCAATATTCTTGCAGTCTAAGCCAAGGACTTTCTTCTACTCCCGGACGTTCATAGTCTCCCCAAACAATCGTGTCATCGTCAAGAGTACATTTCCAAGTCATAGAAATGTCCTCCATGATTAGCTTTCTAATGTGGTTATCTCTTTGAGTGCATATCATCTTAGTCTCCTTTGATTTTATGAATAACTCCCCTATATCTTGCAGGGGTAGGATCTTCCTTTGGGGGCTCTTTCTTGTATTCATCAGCTCTCATGGAAGCGCTCTCCGTCATAGTGACAACTCCGTACTTTTTGTTTCTGGCCATTAAATCTCCAGACGTAGGAGCTTGTGGTGCAGCCTCTTCCTGCTGCTCAAGCGAATCAGAAAATTTCTTGACAGAAGCTTCCGACCTATCAAGCTGTTCCGCCAACTCTTCTGTGGGCAGATGTTGATTATCTGTGATATATTTTTTTTCATCTTTGGACAGTGGACCTTTTTTAGCCATGTTAAATCTCCATCATTAAACGTCTTGCTCTAGTAAAGAAAATTCTATCTTCACTAGATATATAATCAATATAATGGTTAAATACACTCTCTTTAACCTTCTTAAAGGAAAAGTATGGCCTGCCTTGCTTGCCTTTATCTGCTCCAAACGGGTCAAATAAATCTCCTCTTCCGTATAACACATAATATGTATAGCTGTCACCAGCAATTACCTTCTTGGCGAAAGCATTTTTCTCTTTATCAGGAACGCTACCTAGAGTCCCGAAAAGTTGTATCTCCGTCTTAGGTGGCTGAGGTATATCCAAGCCATCTAAATTTTCATTCTCCCATCTAGCCATTAACTCTCTCCAATTTATCTTTAATCTTGCGTATGCAGTCGGCCCTGTTAAGACCTTCAACTGCAATGACTGCTTTATTATTTATTCCATGTTTTTGAATTACATCTTTAGAAACAGGCATCGGATACAATGTTCCATCGGACATCACTTCATGTATCCGTATATCAAATGTGACTATTGCTTTGTGAGGGCTTTCAGCTCTATTGTTCTTGCTAGACATTATCACCCTTCTCTATATATCTTTTCTTTTCTTGTGCTGTCATCTTGTTGATTTTATTTCTGAACCTGTTTACTTCTTTATCTTTAATATGCTTGTCCATATTATCAGCCTTCATCTTGTCTTGAAGCTCATAATTTCCCATTTTTTGAGTATTTCTATCTGCAAGATGTTGCACAGTCGTAGGATCGCCTTTTACGAAAGCGTTAGGCGCTTGTAGAATGACCCGCCTGTATTCCTCTAGCCCACACTCAGGGCACTTTGTCAGGGGTCTATCGGAAAATTTTTGGAATATCTCTTCGGAAAAGCCGCAGCTACGACATTCGTAATCATAAGTTGGCATGTAAAACTCCTGTAAATAAGTCTATGATATTATAGAATTACCTATCGAGTTTGACATCTATTTTCTTCAAATTTTCTGAGAATTGTTGC
>CEQK01005449.1_pt1 | contig 12783 bp, 14 predicted proteins | sample 531051 | NCBI WGS metagenome assembly CEQK01 (sample SAMEA2621229, study PRJEB7988) | marine metagenome | biome: marine biome (ENVO:00000447); feature: deep chlorophyll maximum layer (ENVO:xxxxxxxx); material: "saline water (ENVO:00002010), including plankton (ENVO:xxxxxxxx)" | depth 150 m
GCCGCGCGGCAGGAAGCGACCGGGTGGCAGCTCGACGCGAGCCGCACGGAGGATGGGCTGGTGGTGGTCGAGACGCAGAACGCGCCCGAGACCGCGATGCTGACCGCGGTCGCGCGCCACCCGCTGGGGAAGAAGACCACCCGCACCCTCGCCTTCACCCGGCAAGATGATGGCCGCTTCATCGCGAACCAGCCGCTCGACGCGGGACGCTGGACGCTGCGGATGACCCTCTCCGACGGGGATCGCAAACGGGTGATCGAGGCACCGCTGTCGTGAACACCTCCGTCGATGCGCCGCCAACCGTGCCGACCGCGCCCAGCGCGGCGGATGCCTCGATCAGCCTGCAAACGACGCGGCTGACAGTGCCGGGGATGCGCTGCGCCGGGTGCATCTCCAAGGTGGAGCGCGGGCTGCTGGCGCTCGACGGCGTATCCGCAGCGCGGGTCAACCTCTCGGCCAAGCGGGTGACGGTCGATCACTCGGAAACGCTCGACGATATCGCGCTGGTCGACGCGCTGGAGCGGATCGGGTTCGAAGCGCAGGCGATCGAAAGTCCCACCGCCCAGCCCGCCCCGCCCGACCGCGAACTGACAAAGGCACTCGCGGTGGCAGGCTTCGGCATGATGAACATCATGCTGCTGTCGGTCAGCGTGTGGTCCGGGGCCGACGGAGTGACGCGAGAGCTGTTCCACTGGCTCTCCGCACTGATCGCGCTGCCGGTGATCGTCTATTCGGGCCGCCCCTTCTTTGGCTCCGCACTCACCGCGCTGCGCCACGGGCGTACCAATATGGATGTGCCGATCTCGATCGGCGTACTGCTCGCCACCGGGCTCAGCCTCTACGAGACCGCGACCGGGGGCGAGAACGCCTTTTTCGACGGCGCGACCATGCTGCTGTTCTTCCTGCTCGCGGGCCGCGCGCTCGATGCCGCGATGCGCAACCGCACGCGCGCAGGCATCGCCTCTCTGCTGAGCCGGATGGGCCGCCACGCGACGATCCAGCTGCCCGACGGCTCGACCCGTCGGCTGACCGCAGAGGAGCTGGAACCGGGAATGACCATGCTGGTCGCCGCGGGCGATGCACTGGCCGCCGACGGCACGATCGAGGCCGGGACCAGCGCGATCAACAACGCCATGCTGACCGGCGAGAGCACGCCGGAGGATGTCTCCATCGGGCAGAGCGTCCATGCGGGCGCGGTCAATCTGCTCGCGCCGATCCGGGTGCGGATCACCGCCGCCGCGCAGGACACCGCGATCGCGGAGATCGCGCGCCTGATGGACGAGGCCGGGCAATCGCGCAGCCGCTATGTGCGGATCGCGGACCGTGCCTCGCGTCTCTATGCCCCGGTGGTCCACACGCTCGCCCTGCTCGCCTTCGTCGGCTGGATGATCGCAGGCGCAGGCTGGCACCAGTCGCTGGTGGTCGCCATCGCGGTGCTGATCATCACCTGTCCGTGCGCCATGGGGCTGGCCGTGCCCGCCGCGCAGGTCGTCGCATCGGGCGCGCTGCTGAAGAAGGGCCTGCTGGTGAAGGACGGCAGCGCGCTGGAACGGCTGGCAGAGGCCGATATCGCGGTGTTCGACAAGACCGGCACTCTGACCCTGGGAGAGCCCGTTGCAGAGCTTGCGCATGTCGATGAGCATGCCCTGCCTGTCGCGCTCGCGCTCGCGCTGTCGAGCCACCATCCGCTCAGCCGCGCGCTGACCAAGGCGCTCACCGCGCAGGGCGTGAAGCCTGCGGCCATCAGCCAACCGGAAGAGATCGCGGGCGAAGGCGTGTTCGCCATGTTCGACGGGCAGCGCGTCAGCCTGACCCGTCCGCTGGGCGATGGCGGCGCGACCGCGACCGAATTGCGGATCGCCAGACAGTGCTGGACCATCCCCTTCCACGACGCGCTGCGTCCCGATGCGGCCGACGCCATTGTGCGGATCGCGGCGGCGGGGCTCGATAGCCGGATCATCTCCGGCGACGCGGACACGGTCGTCTCCGGCGTCGCGGCGGACCTCGGCATCAGCGGGCACGGGCGCGTCTCCCCTCAGGCGAAGCTGGCCGAGCTGGAGCGTCTGAAGGCCGAGGGCAAACGACCGCTGATGGTCGGCGACGGGCTGAACGACGGGCCGGCACTGGCCGCCGCGCATGTCTCGATCGCGCCGGGTACGGCCAGCGACGTGAGCCAGCAGGCCGCCGACGCGGTGTTCGTGGGCGAGCGGCTGATGCCCGTCGCGCTCGCGGTGGTCGCCGCGCAGCGCACGATGCGGGTCGTGAGGCAGAACTTCGGCTTTGCGATTTTGTACAACATGCTCGCCATTCCGCTGGCGCTGGCCGGGCTCGTGACCCCGTTGATCGCGGCGATCGCCATGTCGATCAGCTCGCTGGTGGTGGTTGCCAATTCGCTGCGGCTGGCACGGGCAGCGCGATGAGCGGGCTCACCTTCCTGATCCCGATCGCACTGGCGATGGGGGGCCTCGGCCTCGCCGCGTTCTTCTGGGCGGTGGGCAATGGCCAGTACGACGACATGGACGGGGCGGCGAACCGCATTCTGATCGACGAGGAACCCGGCGATCAGGATCGCGGCAATGGGGAGCGCACCGATGATCAGGCCTGACTGGCTGCTGCTGATCGGCCTCGCTCCGATGATGCTCGGCCCGCTGTCCAGCGGCGGCGATTCGATCACCGCGCAGCTGTGCAGCGGCGGCGTGATCCGGATTCCGGTCGATGGAGATGAGCCAGATCAGGTGCCCGAGCAGCCCTGCTTCAAAGCGTGTCACGCGGGCAATTGCCGCAAACGCTCGGACAAGGGCGACACTCTCGAACTCGAGTAAAGGAGAACGCGGATGCCGCCGTGGCTTTTGCCTGCGCTGATGGGCTCGCTTGCAACGACCAGCCTGATCGCGGGTATCTGGCTGCTGCTGCATCTGCCGGATGTGGCGCGGATTTTCGCTGCCGCTGGGCGCGGGGTGATTATTCGCAATTCAGGCAGGAAATATGCCTCTCACGGGGCCGTGTGGCTCGCGCTGATCCTGTTCAACGGCGGATGGATCGCCTGTCTGGCGCTGTGGATCTTCGTGATCGGCAGCGATAGCGCTGCTTGAGCGGACCGGCCACGCGGGCCGGTCCGCACCAGTCTTCCTCACACAGCCGAGCTGAACTGGCGCGCCGACACCGTGCGATAGGGATCGAACAGCGCCGCGATGGTGCGCGCATAGGGCAGGCCGTCGGGCTCGATCGAGAGCCACTCGCGATCGATATGCGCCAGCCCGCGATCGATGAAGGGCGTCAGTCGCGGGGTCACTTCGGCCAGCAGGCGCGAACCCACGCGGCTGCGCCCGTCGCACAGCAGCCGCTCGATGATCGCCCCGCGATAGCGGTCGTCGGCAGAGCGGTGGATGCCGCGGGTCACGGTCAGCTGACCATCGCCCGCCTTCATCCGGTAGCGGCCGGAATTCTTCTCGTTCTGCGCGAGCAGGCCGGGGAAGCTGCTGATCGCCGAGGCGCCGAGCCCGATCAGCACATCGCTGGGGTCATCGGTGAAGCCCTGAAAATTGCGCCGCACCCGGCCACTGGTGGCCGCCGCCGCGAGCGGATCGCTGCCCGCCTTGGCAAAGTGATCGAAGCCCACGGGCACATAGCCATGGGTAAGGAAGTAACCGAAGCCTGCCGAGGCCATCGCGAAGCGCTGATCCCGGTCGGGCAGGTTGGTCGCATCGATCACGCGCTGCCGCGCGACGATATGCGGCACATGCGCATATCCGAACAGCGCGACCCGGTCCGCACCCAGCACGCGGGTGCGGTGCATCGAATCCTCCAGATCATCGAGCGTCTGGCCCGGCAGGCCGTACATCAGATCGAAGTTGATCGAGCTGACGCCCGCCTCGCGCAGCCAGTCGACCGTCTGCACGATCAGCTCTTCGGGCTGGACCCGGCCGATCGCCTGCTGGCAATGCTCAGCAAAGGTCTGCACGCCCAGACTGGCCCGCTCCACCCCCACGGCGGCGAGCACCTGCGCCCATTCGCGGCTCATCGTGCGCGGATCGAGTTCGATCGAGAAGACCGGCTCGTCGATCTCGAACTGGATCGTCAGCGCATCGATCAGGCGGAGGAATTCGACCGGCGCGATCGCATTGGGGCTGCCCCCGCCAAAGGCGATCCGGCGCACGCGGGTGCCCCGGGGCAGCAGCGCGGCGACCGTCTCTATCTCGCGATGAAGCGCGCGCAGGTAGCTTTCGAGCCGCTTGCGCTTGTTCGCCTTGCCCGTGTTGCAACCGCAGTAGAAGCAGATCTGCTCGCAGAACGGGATATGGAGGTAGAGCGATACGTCCCCCTCCGTCCGCTCCAGCGCGGTGCGATAATGGCAGGCCGGCAGGACGTCGAAATCCGCCGCGGTCGGATAGCTGGTGTAACGCGGCACGGGCGTTTCCAGCAGTTCGGGATGATAAGGCCACATGGCGGTGCAGCCTAGTCATGCGCGGCGATGCGTCTTTGCGCTGGATCAATTTTGCGCAGAATTCCGGCGAATTGCCATTCTTGATCTGTGTCAATGCAGCGCCGCACCGACGGGCCCATCTCTCCCCTCGCCGCCCGGACGGGGCGGCTGACATGGAATGCGAGAAGGATCGAAGAGATGAAGCGTCTGTTTGCCGCAATGCTTGTTGGAACCGCCATGCTGGCCACGCCTGCCGCGGCTCAGGATGAACAGGGCAACATCCAGGTGAAGCTGCTGGGCACCGTCGTGATGCCGGACGGGGCGATCAGCGCCGTCAATGTCGACACGGTCGGCCTGCCGGGCGACACCCAGACCGAGGCCAACGACAATGTCGTGCCCACGCTGGCCGTCGAATATTTCGTGTCGAAGAATTTCTCGATCGAGACGATCTGCTGCATGACGCAGCATGATGTCGACGCGGTATCGGGCCTGCCGGGTGCCGAGCTTGTCGCCGATGCGAAGCTGATCCCTGCCACCGTAACCGCCAAGGGTCATTTCGACCTCGGCCCGGTGAAACCCTATGTCGGCGCGGGCGTAACCTACTTCCTGTGGGTCGATGTCGATCCGGGCGAAGCCACGCTGCCGCTGGGCGTGACCGAAACCGACCTGTCGAACGAATTCGGCTTCGTGCTGCAGGCCGGGATGGACGTGCCGCTGGGCGATAGCGGGTTCGGCCTGACGCTGGATGCGAAGAAGTACTTCGTCGACACCACCGCCAGCTGGTACGCGGGTGACACGCTGGCCATCCAGACCGAGCACGATCTCGACCCGTGGGTGCTGAGCGCAGGCGTCAGCTACCGCTTCTGACCGATCGGCAGGGAGGACCGGCCCGATGACTCATACCGATTTCAAGGACTGGCCCGCCCTGGCCGCCAACCTCATCCCGGCGATCAAGCAGCTGCATCGCGGCGCGCCGGAGGTGATGAAGGGCTTTCGCGACATGGGGGCAGCGGCGCATGGCGCCGGTGCCCTCGACGCGAAGACCAAGGAACTGCTGGCGGTCGCGATCTCGGTCGCAGTGCGCTGCGACCCGTGCATCGCCTACCACGTGGATGGCGCGCGCAAGCACGGTGCCACGCGCGAAGAGATTGCCGAGACGCTGGGGCTTGCGATCTACATGGGTGCAGGACCCAGCGCGATGTACGCGGCGCAGGCGCTGGAGGCCTACGACCAGTTCGTGGACGAGGCGGGCGGCGGCGAATAGCCGGGACGGCTAGCTGGCCAGATCTTCCAGCGCTTCGCGGTCTTCGATCGCGACTTCGCGGCGGTTGGGCAGCGAGACGACACCGGCTTTCTTGAGCTTGGTGAATTCCCGGCTGACGGTTTCGATCGTCAGCCCCAGCACGTCCGCAATCTGCCCGCGGCTCAGCCGCAGGGCGAAGGCACCCGGCTGCGTGCCGACCTCTTCCTCGACCGGAAATCTGGTCGACAGGTCGAGCAGGAAGGTCGCCACGCGCTGTTCCGCCGTCATCCGGCCGAGCAGCAGCATCCATTTGCGCGTCCGGTCCAGCTCGGCCAGCGTGCGCTCCAGCAGCTTGTGCTCAAGCTTGGGATGTTCGCGCGCGAAGCGGTCGAAATCGGCGCGGCGGAACACGCAGACCAGCACATCGGTCAGCGCCTCGACCGAATAGGGGGTCGACTGGCCGAACGGGCGGCCGATGAAATCGGCGGGAAAGGCGAGGCCGAGGATCTGCTCCTTGCCGTCGGCGGTGCTGGTCGAAAGCTTCAGCATCCCTTCCACGACATTGGCGACGACGACCGCATCATCCCCCTCCCACAGCAGGTTTTCACCCGCGCTGAGATGGCGGCGCTGGCCGATCGCATTGAGCGCGATGATCTCTTCATTGTCGAGATCGCCGCAGATCGCGCGGTTGCGAACCGTGCAGGCGTCGCAGAAATTCGCGGTGCGGGAGAGGAAAGGTTCATTCATTGCTGCTCAGCGCCATAACCGGTTTGACGATGCGGGTGAAGGCTCGCAGTGTAAGACCGTGACTAGGCACAGGTTTTGTGCCGCGCAGTCAGCGATCCTGCCCCAAACCCAGCGTCACGAACCGCTCCAGCAGCCACGATGTCGCCGGGCCCGGGGCCGCATCGGCGCGATGGATTGCGGAAAAGCGGAAAGGCCCTCCGGTATCGTCGGGCATCGCCAGCCTGACCAGCGTGCCCGCAACCAGATCCCCCTCGATCATCGGCAGCGGCATGTTGCCCCACCCGATCCCCTCGCGCAGCAGCGCGTGTTTCGCGCCGAGGTCCGCCAGCCGCCACGTGTGCGGGGACTGGACCGCAAAGTCGCGCCCCTGCGTCAGCGGAGAGCGGTCGGTCAGCACCAGCTGGATATGGTCGCGCCCTGCCCCCGGCTTCAGCTTGGTTGCGCGCGCAAGAGGATGGTCGGGCGCGGCGACAGGCACCAGCAGAACCGAGCCTGCCTCCACCCGGTCGAGCCCCTCGATCCCTGCGGCGACCGGCCCGGCAATCCCCAACCCCGCATTCCCGTCGAGCACCAGCGCGGCGACCGCGCCCAGCGCCTCGACATGCAGACGCAGCGGCACGGTGGGAAATTCGCTGGCGAAGCCGCGCAGCACCTGCGCCAGCCGCTCGGCAGGCAGCATCACGTCGACCGCCAGGCTGACCTCCGCCTCCAGCCCTTCGAGCAGCCCCTTGGCCCGCGCGCGCAAGCCGGCGAGCCCGGCGGCGACCACGCGCGCGTCGGCCAGGATCGCCTCGCCTTCCTTGGTCAGCACCGGTTTCTTCGTGCCCTCGCGCGTAAACAGCGTGAGGCCGAGCTGCGCCTCGAGATTGCTCACCCCATAGCTGATCACCGACACCGCCCGGTTCAGCCGCCGTCCGGCGGCGGCAAAGCTGCCCTCCTCAACCACGGCGAGGAAGATCTGCAGCTGGTCGAGCGTGGGGGAGCCGGGTTCGGACATTTCGACTTTCTCGAACAATTGGATCTAACTTATCCCACTTAGCAGCAGGGGTGCGCAAGCCTAAATCGGAGCCAACGCAGCGGAACCGGCACCTGCCGATGTCCGCCAAAGGCAAGGAGAATCGCAATGATCGAACTGCGTCCTTTCGATAGTCTCGGTGGCGAAAACCACGGCTGGCTCGATGCCAAGCATCACTTTTCTTTCGCCAACTACCACGATCCCGCGCGCGTCCACTGGGGCAATCTGCGGGTGTGGAACGACGATACGATCCAGCCGCACACCGGCTTCCCGCCGCACCCGCACCGCGACATGGAAATCATCACCTATGTCCGCAAAGGCGCGATCACGCACGAGGACAGCCTGGGCAACAAGGGCCGCACCGAAGCGGGCGACGTTCAGGTGATGAGCGCGGGCACCGGCATCCGCCATTCCGAATACAACCGCGAGGACGAGGTGACGCAGATCTTCCAGATCTGGATCATCCCGACCAGCGAAGGCGATGCCCCGCAATGGGGTGCCAAGCCCTTCCCCAAGGGCGACCGCGCAGGCCAGTTCGTGACGCTTGCCAGCGGTTACGAGGAAGACGCCGACGCCCTGCCGATCCGCACCGATGCGCGGGTGGTGGGTGCGACGGTCCCTGCGGGGGAAACGGTGGAATACCCGCTCGGTGCCAACCGCAAGGCCTACCTCGTGCCCGCAAACGGCGCCGTCGAGATCGACGGGCAGACCGTCAACGCACGCGACGGCGCGGCGATCAGCGATCTCGATGTGCTGCGGATCACCGCCAGGGAAGACAGCGAAATCGTCCTCGTTGACGCGGCCTGAAACCTCTCACAAGAAAAGGAACACCCCATGACCAATATCCTTCATGTCACCGCCAGCATCCGCAGCGAAGAATCCGTCTCGCGCAAGCTCGGCAACAAGCTGGTCGAGAAGATCGGCCAGGGCACCGACGCCAGCATCGTGACCCGCGATCTGGCGGCCAACGACCTGCCGCTGATCGACGCGGACCGCTTCGCCGCCAACCTGACCCCGCCCGCCGAGCGTGACGAGAAGCAGCAGGCGCTGGCAGACGTTGCCGACGCGCTGATCGCGGAGCTGCAGGCCGCCGATACGCTGGTGCTCAGCCTGCCCGTGTACAACTTCACCATGCCCTCCACGCTCAAGGCATGGGCCGATCTGGTCGCACGGGCCGGGACCACGTTCCGCTACACCGAAAGCGGCCCGGAAGGTCTGCTGACCGGCAAGAAGGCCTATGTCGTGATCGCCAGCGGCGGCACGCCGATCGGCAGCGAGATCGACTTCCTCACGCCCTGGCTGCGCCACTTCCTCGGCTTCCTCGGGATCACCGATGTCGAGATCATTGCCGCCGATGGCATCATGGGGATCGATGGCGAGCAGAAGATCGAAGCGGCCGCACAGACCATCGAGACGCTCGCCGCCTGACGGCAACGCCTGAACGCTAACGTCCGCCGGGGTGCAGCAATGCGCTCCGGCGGATGATTATGTCCGATCTGCCTTCGTGGTGCCGACTTGCTGTTCCTGAGGGACATTCGGCACAAGGATCAGCACGCCCTGCTCCACCCGCCACTGTGCCAGCCGGCTGAGCAGGTTCATCCCGATCACATTGGTCTCGCCGATATTGGGCGCGAGCACCGCGTCGAGCCCGAAGGCGGCGACATTGCCGAAGCGCAATTCCTCGATCGTGGTGGTGCCGACCGAGATCGTGCCGTTGGCGGTGGTCATCATCACCGGCAGGCGATCGCGCCGCTCCTCCAGCCCCGCCGCGCGTGCGGTCGGCTCCGAAATCGCGGTCAGCGTTGCGCCGGTATCCACCAGGAAACGCGCGGGCACACCATTGACCTCTGCATTGAGCCAGTAATGCCCGTCGGGCGACAGCTCCACGCGGGTTTCCCCGCCGACCACGCTCTGTTCGGGCAGGCCGACTTCCGACATCGCGACGTCGAACCGAGGATCGAGCCGGGCGAGCTGGAGCACGATCAGCACCAGCACGCCGCACAGCACCAGCGTGCTGCCGGTGCTGACGATCCGCCCGATCAGGAGATCGCGCCGGGCGAGCGCAGCGCCCAGCCAGCCGATCAGCATCGCGGCAACCGCGACGATCAGCAGGCCGCTTTGCGGAATGCTGCCGATACTGGCGGCCAGCCGGTCGAACACAGGGGCGAAGTCCATCATCGCAATATAGGGCACACTCGCGTGCTAATCCATGAACAGGATGGCGATTGCCGCTTGCTTTCCCCGCTGGCCAGGACGAGCGCTCAGGGCGCGCTGCGCGGGATGCTGGCTTCGGCGAGGACCACGCTGAAGCGCTCCTCCCGGTCGAGCCAGCGGCCCACCGGCGTCCACTCGCCCGCCAGCAGCTGCTTGTCCGCACTGCGGCGGTCGAACTTGTGGCTGTTCTCCGTGTGGATCGTCTCGCCCGCCTTCATCGCGAATTCTTCGCCCGCGATTTCGAAGGCGATGTCCTCCTGCGCCACCAGATGCATCTCGATCCGTGCAAACTGGTCGTTCCAGCGCGCTGCATGTTCCAGCTTGTCGACCGGAATCGTCCCGCCCAGCTCGCGGTTGATCCGCCGCGCGAGGTTGAGGTTGAACTCGGCCGTCACCCGCCCTGCATCGTCGTATGCGGCTTCGAGCACGCGCGTGTCCTTGATCAGGTCCATCCCAACCAGCAGCATGGAACCTTCGCCAAGCGTCTCGCGCATGGTGCGCAGCAGATCGGTCGCGGTGCGCGCAACCATGTTGCCGATGGTGCCTCCGGGGAAGAAGCCGAGCTTGGGCATCTCGGCCACTTCCTCGGGCAGTTCGACGCGGCGCATAAAATCGGCCTCCACCGGGAAGACCGGCAGGCCGGGGAACTTGGCCGAGAGATCGGCGGCGGCGGCGCGCAGAAAATCGCCTGCAATATCCAGCGGCACATAGGCCGCAGGGTCGATTGCGCTGAGCAGAGCGGGCGTCTTCACCGACGATCCGCTGCCGAACTCGACCACGGCGCGCCCCGGCCCGATCGCCTCGGCGAAGTCCGCCCCGCGCTCCTGCAGAATCTGCGTCTCGGCACGTGCTGGGTAATATTCCGGCACTTGGGTGATGTCTTCGTAGAGCTGCGATCCGGCATCGTCGTAGAGCCAGCGTGCGGGGATCGCCTTTTGCCCCTCGCGCAGGCCCGACAACACGTCGGAGCGAAACGCACGGTCGACGCCAGACTCGTCGAGGTCGACGAGCTTGAGCCCGGTTTGATCGGTCATCAGATGTCCTTCGCGAGCCTGAGGCCGGTGAACTGCCAGCGCTGGTGCGGGTAGAAGAAGTTGCGATAGGAGGCGCGCGAATGGCCGCGCGCGGTCGCGCAGCTCGCGCCCTTGAGGACGAACTGCCCGCTCATGAACTTGCCGTTATATTCGCCCACCGCGCCTTCTGCCGGCTGGAAGCGCGGATAGGGCAGATAGGCGCTGCGGGTGAACTGCCAGCAGTCGCCGAACAGTCCGGGCGAGCCGACCGGATGGACCGGGCCTGCAGCGTCGAGCTGGTTGCCTTCGCCCGGCTCGTGCGCGGGCGCTTCCTCGGCATGCTGTCCGCGCGCGACCGCTTCCCATTCGAACTCGGTCGGCAGGCGGCCGCCCGCCCACGAAGCGAAGGCATCGGCCTCGTAATAGGAGATATGCGTGACCGGCGCGTGCGGATCGCGCGGTTGCCACCCGGCGAGCGTGAATTGTTCAGGCCCGTTGTCTTCATCGCGCCAGTAGAGTGGTGCGGAGATGCGGTTCTCCTGCACCCAGGCCCACCCGTCGCTGAGCCACAGCGCGGCATTTTCATACCCGCCATCGGCGATGAAGGCGTCCCATTCTGCATTGGTGACCAGCGTGTCGGCCAGCGCGAAGGGTTCCAGCAGCACGCGGTGGCGCGGGCCTTCGCAATCGAAGGAAAAACCCTCCCCCTTGTGGCCGACCGCGCCGATCCCGCCGGGATGCTCGGTCCAGCCGCGCTCCCTCGCCTCGGCCGCGGGCAGCTGCGCGTCGAACATCGCGGGGCCCAGCGGGTTCTGGAACAGCGCGTGCTTGATGTCGGTCAGCAGCAATTCCTGATGCTGCTGTTCGTGCGCGACGCCCAGCTCGATCAGCGGCGCGAGGTCGGGATCGCCCAGCAGCTCGCCCATCGCCTGCGTGACGGCGGTCCGCCAGTCGAGCACTTCGTCGACACTCGGGCGCGACAGCATGCCGCGCGAAAAACGCCCGATCCGCTCGCCTTCGGCCTCGTAATAGGAATTGAACAGGAACGGCCAGCGCTCGTCGTGCAGGGTGTAATCCGGCAGGTTGTCGCGCAGCAGGAAGGTTTCCCAGAACCATGTCGTATGCGCCAGATGCCACTTGGCGGGCGAGGCGTCTTCCATCGACTGGATGGTCGCGTCGCTCTCGCTCAGCGGCGCGGCGAGCGCCTCGGTCAGCGCGCGGGTTGCAAGGAAGCGTTCTTCGAGCGGGCTCTCGCCGCTCGATGTTCGCAGTCTGGTTGAAGCCACGGATTCTCTCCCACCTGGCGAGCAATCCTGTCCCACCCTAGGGAAAGGAATGCAGCAGGGGAAACCCGGTTTCCGAATTTATCCTTTGTGTGGTCGCGACGTCTGTCTTTGGCCGCGCTAGCGAACCTTGAACCTACGCCGCCGCAGCCGCGCGATCGACCTGCGGCTGGAGCATTTCGGCGATCGAGAACGCCAGCTCCAGCGCCTGCGCCGCGTTGAGGCGCGGGTCGCAATGCGTGTGGTAGCGGCTGGACAGCTCGTCGTCGGTGATCGCGACTGCGCCGCCGACGCACTCGGTCACGTTCTGCCCGGTCATCTCCAGATGGACCCCGCCCGGATAGCTGCCTTCGGCCCGGTGGACCGCGAAGACATCCGCCAGCTCCGCCTTGATCCGGTCGAAGGGCCGGGTCTTGTAGCCGCTTTCCGACTTGACCACGTTGCCGTGCATCGGGTCGCTCGACCACACCACCGGGTGCCCTTCGCGGCGAACCGCGCGGATCAGCTTGGGCAGGTTCGCCTCGACCTTGTCGTGGCCGTAGCGGGTGATCAGGACCATCCGCCCGCTCTCGCGATTGGGGTTCAGCGTATCGAGCAGCCGCAGCAGAACATCGGGATCGAGGCTCGGCCCGCACTTCACCCCGATCGGATTGCGGATGCCGCGCATGAATTCGACATGCGCACTGCCCTCGAACCGGGTCCGGTCGCCGATCCACAGCATGTGCGCGCTGGAATCGTACCACTGCCCGCTGTTCGAATCGCGCCGCGTCATCGCCTGTTCGTAAGGCAGCAGCAGCGCTTCGTGGCTGGTGTAGAAATTGGTGCCCTGCAACTGCGGCAGTTCG
>CEQK01078935.1_pt1 | contig 12759 bp, 19 predicted proteins | sample 531051 | NCBI WGS metagenome assembly CEQK01 (sample SAMEA2621229, study PRJEB7988) | marine metagenome | biome: marine biome (ENVO:00000447); feature: deep chlorophyll maximum layer (ENVO:xxxxxxxx); material: "saline water (ENVO:00002010), including plankton (ENVO:xxxxxxxx)" | depth 150 m
CCAAGCATATGGATATACTGTAGTTTCATCAAATGAACCCATCATATTTGAATCAGAGTATAGTCCCCCTGTTAAAGTCTGCTCTTTGTTACTATTGCCACTAACACCTACATTACCATTAAAGGTACTAAGTCCATATACAAACCCTGCCCATCCTTTAAAACTTCCATCAGTGTTAGTATGCCAAAAATTACCATTATTAATAAGAGTGCTTTCAACTCCAAACTTCTCTTCTTTAATGCTAACATTATCTATAGAAAAAACTTGATTTGCAGCACCAGCTGTTGTTGTTCGAAATTTCAATACAGTACTATCTACAGCTTTAATATATTCTCTATGAACCCCATTGGCAGTTCTTGCAGTCCCATTTTTTGTTCCCATTATAGCTCTTACTGAACCAGATGTATAATTTTTAACCTCAAATTCAACTAAATAAGACCTTCCAACTATAGGCGTAAACTCTGCTAAATCATTCCAAGTTAATATATCTTCATCTGATGCACCAGAACTTATGTTCACATCCCATTCATCATTGGCTGCATCGTATGTGCATCCAGCAGAATCTACCCAATCGCCAGTATCTGATGACATATCTCTATTAGCAGTACTCATAAGTTCTTCATTACCAAGATTGGTATATGCTTCATCTTGAGGAGCGTCTTTAAGATAAAGTAAACTTCCATCTACATTTTCCACTAAAGACTTAAAGTTGTCATTTAAACTTCCATCTTTATAAAAAGTAACGTGTGTTCCTATAGGAGCATCAAGACCGCTTGCAAATACTGTTTTTGCCGTAGAATCAAATATTATAGTACCCCCATGCATAACGTTATAATCTATTTCTTTGCCCTTTAATATATTCCTATGTCCAGTTTGTCCTTCATTATATCTTGCTAAGTAAAAATAGCCATTATTAGTTTCTGTTTGTCCATAATTGCCATTAAAACTCATTCTATTAATCCATATATTATAACTAGTAGAATTAGAGTAAGTTTTTCTAATACTTCCTAAATAACCTCTTTCTACAACCATTATTGTACTTCCTTCTGTTTCCTCGAAAGACATAACTTTCATTAATTCTTCTTCGTGAGTTAATTTGAAGTTAGTAGTTTCTGTTGTAAATCTTATGACATCGCCAGGATTAATTACCCCCCTTAAATTATCTGTAGTATCCTCGCCTGGATTCCAAGCCAATGTATCCACAGCTACATTTGTTAAATTTTCTGTAGTCGCTGTTCCTGGTATTCTTCCATAATGTTGTTGAGTTAAAGTTAAAACATCTCCCACTTGTTCAACTGATATTCTAGCACAATGATTAGCTTCTCTTTCAATAGCAGCTTTAAGATTAGTGCAAGTAGCTGTTATAGAACCAGTCATATCAAAATTTGTCCCTACATTACTACTATTACTAGCCGTATATGTAACAGTTTTATTATCTTGTATAGAATTTATAGCTATTTGTTCGCCATTCAAAGGGCCTGTACTTGAGAATGTAATTGTTTGAGTTGCTCTAACAGGACCTATAACTATTTCTTCTGCATACTTATCAATTGCTCCTCCTAGAACTGTACTAGTAGGTTTAAATGTAGCATATGTTATAGCGTGAGCGCCTGGGCCTTCTTGTGTTCTCTCTGAAACAAACCTCTCCATATGAGGTATTATAGAAACATAAGATAATTTAGTCAAATCACCTTTAGTACTTAGATAACTTAATTGACCACTTCTAGGAGTATATTTACTATAATCCTGAACTCTGAAAATTTCTGTATCTGGAGCTGGTAATTTGTGATTATTAGGGTTGTCTACTCCATCATCAAATACTCCTCTATGTTGCGCTGTTTCAGCACGTGAGAATGAATCACTTGATGCCCCAACAAATCTATTTGACATAATACCGCCTAATATACCATCTTTTGTATCAGGCTCCACATTAAGTGAATATGAAGCAGAATCAATTGGAATATCTTTTTCAGAAGCGTTTAATACGATTCCTAAACCAAAGTTGTTTATCTCTTTAATCCTTTTTGGCATTATTCTCCTTTGTTACCCATTCAACTTTTATAGAAGAAACCCAATAATCTGTAGGGACTTCTATATATTTCCATCTAGCAGTTCTCCCCATACCGTTGTTCTCCCATCTATTATTTGTACTATATCTACAGTAAATCTTCCACCTTTATAATAATCTACTATTGCAAATGCATGTGCCCATTTGTGCTGTCTACCACCTAGCCATGCGTTCTTTTCTGAACTCATGTCTTTTAAACATCCTAGTGACCATGCTGATTTTGGACCATCCATAAAAGTCACACTATCTTGTTGCAGGGAATGATGGTGGCCATATATTATATTGGCACCCAATTTCCTGAGATGATTCGCTGCGTGGTATTGTCCACCAAAATGGTGCCCGTGGTAAAAATAGAGCTTTCCTATTTTAAGATATTCACCTGGAGGGTGATACTTATATCCCCGTTCTTTGAACTTACATGCTTGTTCGAAACGGTATCCCTTTAAATAAGGATGCTCTTCTACGAATCTATCTAACCACTCATCATGATTCCCTGCACATATATGTTTTTCTTTACACTTCACTTTGTCCAATGATTCATCAATTTCATCCAACAATTCATTAACGCCTTTAATATCCGCATCTACTTTAGGCATAATGTACTCTAAAGGTGGTTTTTTCTTACGTTTCCATTGCCAGTGGGATACACTACCAAACTCACCTAAATCGCCTAAATCTACGTATATTTCGGGCTTTACAAGCTCTATTGCTTGTTTAACTACATTAATTGCCGCTCTATCATGTATAGGCGCATGTTTATCTGGAGTTACTATAGCACGCTTTAGTACTCCGTTTTTAGTTTTTTTCATTATCAAAAAACTCCTAATTAAATTTAGAAGGAGGAACGTAACCCCAATCTGATGGGTTAGTCCAAAATCCTTTCGCTAACTGAAGGTATTTTTCAGTTATATCTTCTGCAAAACGCAGAATAGTATTCTCACATATATCACATTCCCAAAATAATATCCCATCATAACCTCCCATAATCTCTACACCAATCATTTTAGGGGATGAACATTTCAAGCAACACTTTGGTTTTTTTAATTGGGCTTCATTAGAACCTTCAACAGATTCGTCAAGAAGATTTTCAACCAAATTCCCTTTAACATCTATAACATCTTCTAACATAACTAATCTATTTAACTTAGAAAAGCTACTGTTCACTACTACTCCTCGAGCTTTGTTTTCACTTTTGCCCATAGTGTATCATCTAGTTTATTACTGCTTTTAGCAACTAAGTAATCTCCTAGAGCTATTACTACGGCTTTTATAACTTCTTCACTAAACATGCTTTTAAGCATAGAAATTAACAACTTTTTCATTTACACTCCTTTTTCTTTACAACATTTACAAATCAAGTCTCTCTGTGGGTGAGCAATCTCTTCTAATTTTTTGATTCTCTCATGATGACTTTTAGCTATTCTTTTATCATCAGCTTTTTCTATAGCTTCAAAAACCTTTTTAATAACTGCTTTGCCAATCATTTTCCCTATTAATACATTTATCACTTGTCTATTCCTAACCAAGTTAGAACAAGTCCTATAACAAAAGTCAAAGTTCCTCCTATTGTTTTAACTGCCGTAATGTTATTTTCAGCTTTTCTCAACCTACCATTTATCTTTTCTAAATGAGCATGATTTTCTTCAACCTTCTCTCTAATATGAGAAAGTTCTCCGCTAATCCTAACTAAGTGAACAGTGACTTCGCTCCTGTATTCTTCAGTACTTTTTGTTTTCATTTCTTTCTTGCATTCTTAAGAATTTATCTTTAAGTCCATTTCCGCTTAATTTAGCTATTACTTCAACTAAAGTTTTATAACTATTCTCAATTCCTTTTTGCTCTAATTGCATCTTCTTTTGTTGGTCTATCAATTTAACTAATATACCTTCAATTCTCCCAAAAGACTCTCTTAACTCTCTTGTTAATTCATCTTGTATAAACTTTGTAGATTTCCATATATAAAAAGCCATACCTACACTCATAGCAACTGCTATACCATATCTATCTAATATTGAGAACCAATCCATTATCTACTCCATAAAAATAATAATAACATTACTATCTTATCAAGAAGCCAAAGTGCTAAAATCAGCACATTTGTCTTCATTTTTTATTAGAAGGCTTTTCTTCTTCTAACATTCCAGTTAAAACTTCTATAGCTCCTTGAAGTTTAATAAAGACTTCTCTGGCTTTTTCTTGTTCTAACTTAAGTTGTTCTATTTTTTCTTTTAAATTCATTATGTTGTTATACTTGCGTAATGTCCTCCAACTATAATCCATCTACTTCCATTGAAAATACAATGCAATGCTTGAACTTGCGAACTTAATGTATAAGATTTAATAACTGTTCCGTCATCTTTACGTCCTCTAAATGCATTAGCCGCATCTGTAACACTTGCATGGTCACCTGTTCTTACTGTAATAGTATGACTAGCTGTAGGAGTTATCCATAATTCTGTTCCAACATCTGGATTTCCGCCATTGACAGTTATAAAATCTAAATCATCAGAAGTTGATGATTCTGATGTAAATTGACAAAATGAACCTGCTGTATTTTTAACAATATTACCAACACCACTTGCAATAGTTACAGTAGCTCTATCTCTTACTGACAAAGCTCCTGCGCTATGATGCATCCAACTTTCTAACCTTACCTTTCCTGTAACTCCAGTTCCTCTTAATAAAAGATTTTCATATGCTGGATTAGCTGGGTCTGTTGTATCAGTTACTGTTTTCCATATCCATGATGCGCCTAATGTTCCACCTGGAGTAATACTTATTAATCTTATTGCTCCTGCAAGAGTATCAATATAATGGTTATAACCACTCCAATCAGTTCCACCACTATTGTTTACACCATACCAATTTAATTGAGCTCCTTCATCATTGCCCGCAGAGGCAGGGACTAAAGCTATACTTGGAGCAGCTCCAGCACACGTAATATATGCACTATCCTTTCTAGTTGATGTACCGACAGTAAGAAATGCATCAGATTTTGACATCAATAAACTTCCATTAGGAATCTCAAGGTCTACTCTATCATTGGTTGAAGTGCCTTGAATTTTAAGTCCTGTTTTTATAACATTAGCTGCACCACCTGCTGTTTCAGTTTTTACTGAAAACCATAATCCTCCTCTTTCTGCATCATCTACTGTATTTACTATATCAGCAAACATTGTAGCATATTCAGTAGTTGCTCCACCAGCATCTTTGCCGTAAAATTTAAAACCTCCTAAATCATCATTATTTGCAGGACTAGCACTATCTCTATAAAATCCTATTAAAGGAGCCTTTCCATTACCTGCTTCATTATTAGATAAGACAAGTTGTTCTTGCCCAGCACTTGTCCCATTAATCTTTAAACTATTTGCACTTGTATCCCATAACAAGTAATTAGAAGCTGTATCTCCCCAAAATGTTACATCAAAACCTGTATCATCTTGACCTACTTGAACTGTACTAGAGAAAACAGCAGCAGCTGTGCAATTAAAGAATGCTCCACCAGCTACAAGTGTATCGCTAAAAACTCCGCCTGTAGCAGCTAGTGAACCATTAATAGTCAAAGTTCCTGAAGACAAAGCTAATAAATCTAAATCATCTGTATGTCCTATATTAGTACCATTAATTACAATATTATCTACAGTTACTTGTTCGAATTTAGATAATTCTGTACCTGTTCCTCCACCTGTCTCTTCTCTTGTCCATGTAGTCATTTTAGAAATCCTGTTGTTTTATAGTTCCAGTTACTTGATAATTACTTTTAGAATATTTTTTAGCTTCTTTAACTCCTATAGAATACTCTGCATCAAAATACTGAGCTAACTTTAATTCCATATTTCTAGGGTCTTTATATCCACCTGCTATAACTTTGGTTACAATAGCTTCATGAAATTGTGAAGGTATCTGATTCCATGTATTAGTTGTACTATTAACAGTCAAATCAACATCTCTAGAGATTGCATATATTCTTAAATCCTTTGATTCCGATAATGAGCCCCAATCAGATGTATAACCATCTTTAGTAATAGCATTTGTCAATTTTTCTACAATACCTATTCTTTTCAATTTGTCTACATACCATGCTCTAGTTTTTTTATTAGCCATTATTCACTTTCTCCAGTATCATCATCTATTGTAGGTTTCCCTAGCAACATAGGAATCTGAACATCATTTAACCAAACAGATTGTATTTTAATAATATTAGCACTAATAGTATAATACCTTTGGTCTTTATTTGCAGTTGCTGTATAAGAATCTTTTACTATTTCAGTTCTAGCACAAAAATCATCCTTCGCTCTATTAAGCCTATTTACAATTTCCTTCTCTCCTAAATGAGGATGGTGTTGTTGTATTAATTCTATCATTTCTTTAACAGTCATTATTCTCCTCTAGGTGTTGCATCTTGCTCTATAAATCTACCCATTTCTGAAACATATGCTTTATTCAACTGCTCTATTTGAGCTGTTAACATTCCTTGCATTTCAACATCTTCCTCGTCTTGTACAAAGTCGCTTACATAAGCTTGCAATAAGTTAATACAAGCTTTTAATACAACTGCCTGTAAACATGAATTAGGTAAACCTGTTATATCAGCATTATCCCATCCGCTTGTACCTTCTATGTATGAGAAATGCCAAATAGTAGCTACTTGATTAGCAGTAGGTACTGGAAATATTTTCAACTTAGGGTCATTAGCAGTACTTACATCATACGTATATACAGGCGATTCTACTGTAGCAGTATACATACTAGTAGCATCCTGAGCTCTTAAAAATTCAAAAAAGGGGACTGGGGTACATTCTCTAACTTCAGTCCCTGTATCAGATATCTCTCTCGTTACTAGTAGAATCTTCTTTTCCTCAGTTGCATCCAAACCAGCACTACTATTAACTGTAGACCTACCAGCTACATACTTCAACAGTAATTCAGAAGGTAAAGTATCAGCTACTTCGTTAACAGCAGCATTGAATAAATCAGCCTTACTATTAACTGGAATAGCAGCATAGTCACTTCCTATTAAGTCCTCTATCCTTTGTTTTACAGTAGCCATTATTTCTTTTTAACCTTATTTTTTAAATTAAGCTTCCTTCTAGTGTCAGTTTTAACACCATGCCAAGGATTCCCTATACTTGTAGAATAAACTACGCCCATTTACGGTTTCTTTTGCTCTGATTTTTTAGAACCACCTTTTTCTTTTTCTTTTTCTGGCGGTCTTTCGTCTCGCCTAGGGTCACGCCTATCTACAATTGGTTTTCCTTTATCAACTTTAGGTGCCTTTTTACCTTGCTTCTTTTTATCGTCTTTATAAGACATAGTATCTCCTGCTGCTTCAACACCAGCTGTGCCAAGTGCAAACAAGTCTATGTGCATTCTTTCTTTTTTCCAACTCATTATTATTACTCCTTTAATTAAAAATTATGTGGCAATAGCGTGAAAGTTAGTGTATCACTGCTATGGTCACTATTGTCATCTGCAAATAATGCAAATCTTGTGTATTTAGCCATTCCATGTGTTTCTATGTCATATAGAAAAAAATATCTATTATCACTACCGTCAACTAAAGACATATCTATAAAGTTTATTTTAGATATATCTTCACCAGTACCTGCAGTTACACTGCTTCTTACAGTAGTTGTATGCTGAGCCTCTTCAAACCAATTTGTACCATCTTCACTATGCTCTATTCTAAGCCAACAATCTGTACCAGGCATGCTAGTGCTAAATTGCATTAAAACTAAAAAATCTCCTTTAATAGGAACATCTATTGAAGATGTTCTAACAGGTACACCGTTATTAGCTCCCCCACTCCAATCTAGTAAGGAAATAGTTTCTGTACTATGGCCAGTTCTAACGCTAACTCCTCCGTTTGCATTTTCAGTTCTATGTATCCTTGTCCAGCCCATTAGCCTCCTCCTTCATTTGAAAATTCTGTATCTCCTTTAAGCAACTTTCCATTAGGAAAGAAACAAAGTTCAATATATCTTATTGACAAAACATCTCCAGTGCCTGAATGTGAATGATGATATGTTAATTTATTAGCAGTACCAGCATTAGTATCAGCTTCTATAAACTCTTCATGTACTCCTACCGTACTTGTTAAATTTCTTGCAGTACAAAAATCATTACTTTCTCCACCGCATTCAAGTTGTATACTGCCAGCATTTTCAGTAATTTCATAACGTAATCTAAAAACTCCTCCGTGATAAGCATCTGGATTAAAAAGAGCAGCGGGAAACACTAAAATTTGCTTAGAACCATCACTTGTGCAAGTTGCATTACGACCATTCGAGTGTTCCGAAAAATCTGTACTGAAAACCCACCAAACACTGTTCCACCCATCTCCCCCTGTTCCATAAAAACCTGCATGTTCTCCATACAAATTAATTAGAGCATTGCCAGTTGGGGAAGTAATTCCTTCTGTTGTTACATCCCCTTCTGGAATATTTTTAGAACTATCTACCACAACTTCTTGACTAAGGTGAGGGATTTTAGCATCTCCCAACCTATACCATGTATCTAATTGATGTGATAAAGCCCATTCATTATGGTCAAATGGTTCCCTTCCATTATATATTGTTTGTACTTGTTCTGGAGTGAGGGCTACTTTATAAGTAGCTAAATCAGATATCTTTCCATTCATTGCATACGTTATAGAATTAGTAGAACTACTATTATAAGTAGCACCAATTAAAAAATGTGTAGGGTTGTCACTTGCATCTTGAGTGTAAGACATAGTCCCCCGTGCTGTTCCATTTATATATACAGTTGCAGTACCACCATCTGCTACGACAGTATAATGGAGCCACTCTCCTACTTGAGGTGATGGGGTTATTGTAATAGCACTAGAAACATTATTAGCATCAGCTACTCCTATTGCTGCTTTTGTACCAGTAAAACCCATATACCATCTTTTGTAATCATGACAACCAAGGACTTGGGTTGTACTAAAATCATTCATTTTAACCCAAAAAGTTGTAGTAGCATTAGTGTGTATATAAGCAGGGCTCCAACCACTATAATCAGCAGCTAGTGTAGAACCAGCACAATCTCCTGTTCCATCAAATGAAAGAGAGAAAGAATCTGTTATTCCATTACTAGGTATATCTGTGTGACCGAATCCCATTAGTCTCTAGTTACTCCAAATTTTAAAGTCAAATCACTTGTTGCTCCCCAAGCAGAGCTACAAGCTGTTCTTAAAACAGCAGCTACATATACATCTTTAGTATTCGTATCTGCCTGTAAAGCTAATCCAATATTTCTTTTTGTTCCCACATAAACATCGCTATTTCCTAAAGCTGTCCAGTCAGATAAGTTTACGTGACCTAAAACTTTAGCATTTACAACTTCTGCAGGAGTCATAGTTCCAGATATTGCTGTACCAGCAGTACCAAAATCTTGTGTTACTTGACAGAAAATAAAATCAATAGAAGGGGCGTTATTATCATTACTTATAGCTGTAATATTATGCAATATACAGCTACCTCCCTTTACAGAAACCATATTTTCTATCGCAGTTGAATCAAACAATAACTCTCCTACTGCATCTGTTCCACTTGCACTTACTACAGGTGTCAAAGTCAGTACGTCAACTCTCATCTGATTCAATTTTTTATCAGCTGAAAGAAATTCACCAGCAGTTGTCTTTGCTACAGTTACTCCAGCTTGTGTTATTGTTAAATCACTCATTTAAATCTCCATGTTGTGTGAAGGGGCCGAAGCCCCCTCACGATTAATAAACTAACCACTTATTATGATGGGTCAGCACCTACACCTGATATTGTTACATCAGATTGGTTAGGACCTCCATTATAATAGATTAAAGATACAGTAGCTACAGCAGTGCTGTTTCCACTATCTTTTTCCATTTGTACTTTAAGTCCATCAGATATTGGACCATCATATGCTCCAATAGCTGTTGTTCCACCAGTCTGGTCAACAATCAAATCATTACATCCAACTAGATTTTGGTATGTTCCTGCAGAGTTTTTCATCAAAAGATGAGTGTCTGCTTGAATAGTACCAGCCGCATAAGAAACTTCTATTATGAAACTTCCAGCTGCTTTTAGCTCATTAATAACAGGCATTGAAGACCCGCCACTAACTGCGCTTGATGTAGAATTTGTAACCGCAGTAGAAAGAACATGGTCTGTTGTGCCACTTTCAAAGGCATCACAAACTTCAGTTAATTTTACCCAGCCATTACCAAGTTCGGTTTTAGTCCATCCATTATCACTTTGTACATCAGCCATTATTCACTCCTTCCTTAAGAGAACTTAAGAATTGCATGAGTTTCAGGCACACTAATTTCCAAGCCAGCTTCTGTGATGATTTGGTCTTGTCTACCATCTACACCGTTGTCTTGTACGTTAGTTTCAATGAAAGTGTCTCGACTAACACCATTACCCACAAGTGGTCTGTAAGCTACATTCTTCATATCAACACATACTGCGTAGTCTTCCCAAGGACCTCTTAATAGAGGTTCTTGAACAAAGTGTAAATTACCAAATATAGTATTTACCATTGTTACTGTATGCCCGAAAGCACCAGGAATAGTTTCTACATCAAGTCTGTATTGAGATGAGCCTACAGAATTATTTAGAAAACTTCCATTACCTAATTTATTCAAATAAGTAATGATTTTTCTTGAAGCTAATACCAGTTTGTTACCACTGTTACCAGATTCAGGAGCAAAGAAATCTTCCATTGCATCTAAAAACGCATCGTAACCAGATGAGCTGTAAGACATATTGTATATTTTGCCATATTGTTCTGCATATGGTAATATACCCCAACTATATCTAGTAGGAGCAGTTGCAACTGCTTCAGCAGAAGCTTTACCAACACCAAACAACATTGTTTGCTCAATATCCATTTTATGTTCCATCAACTTATCTTGCCAGATTCTTTGGAACTCATTAGCAATACCTCTATACTCAGTAGCTAAAGCAGTGCCTGAAAAGATATTCATACCAGTTTTGAATATTTGACAATATCCTTCTCTGTCATATAATTTATCTTCCCAACCAGTTGGCTGTGCTGTTCCCTCTGCATATGCTGAGCCAATTACTTGACCTTGAGCATTATCATTGAAAACAACTGTACCACTTGCTGGCCATGCTTCAGTAGATTCTATTTCTAGCGTAGAATCAGAACCACCTACTAATGTTATAGTTGTAATACCATTTGTTCCATCTGTTCCACTATGAGCGATAGCTGCATTCGTATTAACTTTCATTCTACGAACAGTTCCACCGCTGTCTACTATAGCTAAAACAGAACCTGGTACTAAGAAATGACAAGCAGAATTACCTAAAATTTTGCCATATTTGTCATATCCACAATCCAAGATTAAATTGTCTGCCTCTGCATCAGTTATTTGTCCGTTACCATCTGTACTAACTGTCCAGTTACCAGCCATATTAACTTGGAAATTACGTCTTTGCCACTGATGTCTCTGTTCTAAAAACTTAAAAACAGGGTCATTAGTTGCTTTTTTTGCCACCTTCGATAAATATACGAAGAATGGACTTTGTATAGGAGCTAATTCAGCAACACGTTCACCGAAGTTAAACTTACGTCTAGTATCGTTTAACGAAACGCTTCCAGCTGCAGCTGTATTAGGGCCTCCCGCATTCGAAAATACATTCGCCATTGTTCCATCCTTTAAATTAGCCCGTCTTCAACTGTCTTTCGACCTTCAGTTGGGCGGATTATAAAATTACTTCCAGGGATTTTTACTATTAAAATTCCCTATCATTGTATCCATAATCTTATCTTCAAAACTCCTAGAATCTTCATTAGTTTGACCAGAAGGCATCACTCCCATTGGTGATGGTACTTGCTGAGCATTTTGATACTGTTGAAATTCAGGACTAGGTTCAGGGTTTGAGGTAACTTGCTGTACAGGTGCTCCACCTTTTTGTAGCCTATATAATTGGACAAGGTTATCGATATTTAATGATTTAGGGTTTGACATTGTTTGCATGAAATCTTGAGTCTCTGCTTCATTCATTCCATAGTTAGCCATCACATGCTCTTTAATACTTCTTTCTTGCGTTTTCTTTGCCTGAAAAGCTTGTTGCTTTTGAGCTTCAGCTATTCTTGCATTATCTTGCGCTTGCATGCGTTCTTCAACTACGGCTTCTTGATATTGAGTTCTCAAAGTATTGTATTCAGTCATATCATCACGCCAAACTTCTACATCATCTAGATACCTAGCACTATCACTTTGAGGGTCAGCATACGCTTCTTCTCTACTGTAATGTCTAGGTTTTTCTGGTTTTGCTGGAGGCGGAGGAAAATTCTCAGCATTATCTTGAGGCTGTTCTTGAACAGGTCTTGTTTGCTGTTGACCTACTTGAGCAATTTGATTCTTTAAAGCCTTATTCTCGTTAGCCATTTTATCTGCTTGAGATTGCCAATATTGATATCTTCTATCATCATTTGCAACTTCTGCAGGTTGCTGAGTATCTTCTATCGCGTTATCCTGAACAGGTTGTCCTTCTTGAGGAGCTGTTTCAGTATTTCCTTCATTACCATTATTAAAAGCACTTTCTCCTGTTGAATCTACAAAGCCCTCGCCAAAAACAGCTTCTTCTAAAGAAGCATATTCAGTATTCTGACTTTCTTGAGGGGTGTCTGTATTTTGTACATTTTCTTGTGACATTTATTTCTTTCTCCTTTTAGCTGCC
>CEQK01012855.1_pt1 | contig 12732 bp, 13 predicted proteins | sample 531051 | NCBI WGS metagenome assembly CEQK01 (sample SAMEA2621229, study PRJEB7988) | marine metagenome | biome: marine biome (ENVO:00000447); feature: deep chlorophyll maximum layer (ENVO:xxxxxxxx); material: "saline water (ENVO:00002010), including plankton (ENVO:xxxxxxxx)" | depth 150 m
CGCCGCGCGCCAGCTGGTCAACCACGGCCACATCACCGTCAACGGCGGCAAGTGCAACATCCCGAGCCGCCGCGTCGTCGTCGGTGACGTGATCGGCCTGGGTGCCAAGGCGAAGGACATGGCGCTGGTCATCGAAGCGCAGAGCCTGCCCGAGCGTGACATTCCCGACTATGTCGCGCCCGACGGCACCGACAAGGTGACATTCACCCGCGTGCCCAAGCTCGACGAAGTGCCCTACCCGGTTACGATGGAACCGAACCTCATCGTCGAATTCTATTCGCGCTGATCGGTTCGCTAAGCTGACAACAAGAGGCGGCCTCTCGGGGCCGCCTTTTTTGTGCGTGGGATCAAGAGGTTCCGGCGACAAGCAAGCGGAATTCGACGCGAACGATTTCCTAATAGTTTCCCGTTATCGCGGTCGGATGGACTTACCCGATCTCGACAAGCACGCGCGCGACGAGGACCGACGCCTTGAAGCGTTGGCGGATCTGGCGGTGCTCGACACGCCGGTGGAGGCCGAATTCGACGAGCTGACCGCGCTTGCCGCGTCGACGTTCGGGGTTGAAAGTGCTGCCATCAGCCTGGTCGATCACGATCGGCAGTGGTTCAAATCACGGGTTAACCTGTCTTTTGCGGAAACGCCCCGCGATATCGCCTTCTGCCATTATACCGTCGAACAGCGCGACCTTCTGGTGGTAAACGACGCCGCGCAGGATCCGCGCTTCCGCGACAATCCGCTTGTGACGGCCAAGGGCGGAATTCGCTTCTACGCGGGGGCTCCGCTAATCCTCGACGATGGTTCGTGCATCGGCAGCCTGTGCGTCATCGACCCCGCCCCGCGGCCCGACTTCGACGAGAAGGGTGCCGGTCTGCTCAAGGGGCTCGCCCGCCTCGCTTCGAGCCTGCTCATCGCGCGGCGCGAGCGGCTAACCGGCGAAATTGCAGCTAAGGTCATCAATGCCACCACCGACGCGATCGTCGCTGCGGATCGCGAGGGCAAGATCGTTCTCATGAATGGCGGCGCGGAGGACATGTTCGGCCACCCTGCGGCAGACGTGCTGGGCAAGAGCATCGAGATTCTCATGCCCGAACGCTATCGCCATGGGCACAAGGAACGGCTCGACCGTGCGAGCGCCTCGAGTCAGATGGGCAAGTTGAGAACTTTCGGCGAACTGCCCGTTCGGACGGCCGACGGGGAGGAACTGCTTACCGATATGTCGCTCGCCCGCTGGGGAGGCGACGACTGCGCCGGCGGCTTCGCAGCCATTTTCCGCGATATCCGCGAGAGAAAAGCGCTGGAGACAGACCGCAACCACACTCGCAATCTGCTCGACGCGATCGTCGCCAACTTGCCCTCGCTGCTGTTCGTGAAGGATCTCTCGACCAAGAAATACGTCCTCGTGAACGACAAGGCGTGTGAAATTATCGGTTTGCCGGAGAGTGAAGTCATCGGTCGAAGCGACCGTGAACTGTTCGGCGCCATCGGCGAAGAATTCGAGCAACGCGACCTGAAGGCGGCGCAGACCAAGCGACCGTTCCGCTACGAAAGCACATTTGTCAGCAAGAATGGCCAGTCCTTCGATATCCGGACAAGCCGCATCGTGATGGATGGCCCCGATCGTCCTGGGCAATATGTCCTCGGCGTGGGCGAAGACATGACCGATTTTCGCCGCACCGAAGCCGAGAAAAAGTGGCTCGCGCGCTACGACGAGCTGACTGGACTGCTCAACCGGACAAGCCTTTCGGAACTGCTTGCGGATTGTGTGGGCGAAGGCACGCCGTTCGCGATGCTGTGCGTCAACCTGGACCGGTTCAGGGCAGTAAACGAGCAATTCGGCCAGGCGGCAGGCGACGCAGTTTTGCAGGAAATCGGCACCCGGCTACAGATTCTCTGCGGCGCGCAGGCGACGATCGCCCGGGTCGGCGGTGACGAATTCATCATTCTTTTGAAGGGCGACCGGCTGGAAAGCCGGACTATTCAGCTCGCCCAGAAGATCGTTAGCACCGCTGCAGCGCCCATCGTGGCCAACGGGACCTTCTGCCATATCGGCGCGTCGGTGGGCGTGGCCTTCTTCCCCGAAGACGCCAGCTTCCCGCAAGCACTGCGCGACAGGGTCGAACTTGCTCTGGATCGCGCCAAGAAGCAGGGCGGCGGAAGGATATGCCTATTCGATGCGACGCTCGATGCGCAGGTTCGCGATAGCCGGATGCTGGAAAGCGATCTGCGCATCGCGATCGATCGAGACGACATCGTGCTGCATTACCAGCCGGTGATGTCCGTCCGTACCGGGATGGTCAGCAGCGTGGAGGCGCTCGCCCGGTGGGAGCATGAGACCCGCGGACCGATCAGTCCGGAAATCTTCATCGCGCTGGCCGAGGATTGCGGCCTGATCGACAAGCTGGGCTGTAAATTGCTCAACCGGGCGTGCGAAGACATGCTTGCCCTTCCCGACACCGTGCGGGTCGCGGTCAATCTATCGCCGCAGCAGTTCAAATCGGGCGACCTGGTTCCGACTGTGCGTGCAGCGCTCAAGCGTACCGGCGCGGACCCGCGTCGGCTCCAGCTGGAAGTAACCGAGCGTCTGGTGATCGAAAATGCGCAGCAGACCTTCGCCCAACTTGAGGCATTGCGGAGCTTGGGCATTCAGATCCTGATGGATGATTTCGGGGTCGGACATTCCTCGCTCAGCTATTTTCAGATGTTTCCGTTCGACAAGGTGAAGATCGATAAGTCGTTCATCGCCGACATCGAAACCTCGAAGACCGCGCGGGCAATCGTCGAGGCCGTGATCGGCCTCGCACACCAGCTGTCGATGGGCATCGTTGCCGAAGGCGTCGAGTGCGAAGAGCAGCGCAGCTTGCTGATCGAGCTGGGCTGCACGCATCTGCAGGGCTATTTCTTCGGCAAACCGGCACCGCTGCAACAGGTCGCGCAACTCGTTGCGCGCAAGGGGGCGCCCGCAGTTGCCGGGGCGTTGCGCAGAAACCCACCGCATGGGGGCCACGCATTCACCTCCGGAATGCGTAGCGCAGGCTCCACCACAGGATAGCGATGTTGATCGCGCTGAGCACGATCGCCCAGAACCAGTAGGACAGGCCGAGCGCGGCGGAGATCGCGCCGGTGTCAGAAACCTGCGGCATGCCGCCCAGCATTCCGCCTTCGGTAAACAGATATCCCGACTGCGCCCATACGCTGATGACCGCCTGCACGCCGAGCAGCTGGATCGCGAAGTGCTGCTGGTCCGCATTGGTATTGCGTGCGATGGCTAGGATCGCAATCCCGGCGATCGGCAGGACCAGCCAGCCCGTCATGCTGCGGACCCAGATCGCCGTCGTCACCAGCAAGGCCGAACCGAGCACCGCGAGCGCGATGCGCGTGCCCTTCAGCGTGCGAGACGAAGCGATCAGCGCCGCGCCTGCCAGCGCCGGGCCGATCGGCCCGCCCGCCGCGATGATCGCATCCTGCAGCGCGGTGCGATCGGGCGAGACCAGCGACATCGCGACGCCCGATCCGTCCGGATAGATCACCAGCGAATCGAACCGCTCGCCCATCAGGATGGCGGACAGGCCATGGCCCATCTCGTGGAACCACGTGGACAGGATGGTGAAGGGATACAGCAGCAGCGCGCCGAAGGGCGCCTGCCAGATCATCAGCGATCCCAGACCGAGAATAACGAGCAGCGTGATCCGCTGCTGCCGGTCCTGTTCTGCGAGGTAGCTCATCCTGTCCGAAGATAGGTATCGCGAAAGCCGCGCGCAAAGGCGGCGAAGCGATCCTGCGCGATGGCATCGCGCATGGCCTGCATGAGCTGCTGGTAAAATCCGATATTATGCTCGGTCAGCAGCATCGCGCCCAGCATCTCGCCCGATTTGATCAGGTAATGCAGATAGGCGCGGCTGTAGGTGGCACAGGTCGGGCAGGCGCATCTGCTGTCGAGCGGATCGGTATCTTCCGCGAAGCGCGCATTGCGAAGGTTCATCGGGCCATCCCAGGTGAAGGCCTGCCCGTTGCGGCCCGAGCGGGTCGGCAGCACGCAGTCGAACATGTCGACCCCGCGCTCCACCGCGCCGACCAGATCGTCCGGCTTGCCGACCCCCATCAGGTAGCGCGGCGCATCGTCGGGCAGCTGGCCGGGCGCGAAGTCGAGCGTGGCGAACATCGCCTCCTGCCCTTCGCCCACGGCAAGCCCGCCGATCGCGTAGCCATCGAACCCGATTTCGCTCAGCGCCTCGGCAGAGCGGCGGCGCATGCCCTCGTCCAGCGCACCCTGCTGGATGCCGAACAGCGCCGCGTGGGCGGCGTGCTCGCCGCCCGCGTCGAACGCATCGCGGCTGCGCTTTGCCCAGCGCATCGACATCTCCATGCTCGCCTCGATCTCTGCCAGCGGGCGGTCGGCGCGCGGGCACTCGTCGAACGCCATCACGATGTCGCTGCCCAGCAGTCGCTGGATCTCCATGCTGCGTTCGGGCGTGAGCATGTGTTTAGAGCCGTCGAGATGGCTGCGGAACTCCACCCCTTCCTCGGTCAGCTTGTTGAGGTCGGACAGACTCATCACCTGATAGCCGCCGCTATCGGTCAGGATCGGGCGGTCCCAGTTCATGAATTTGTGCAGCCCGCCCAGCCTCGCGACCCGCTCCGCCCCGGGACGCAGCATGAGGTGGTAGGTATTGCCGAGGATGATGTCCGCGCCCGCTGCGCGCACGCTTTCGGGCTTCATCCCCTTGACCGTGGCGGCCGTGCCGACCGGCATGAAGGCGGGCGTGCGGATCTCTCCGCGCATCATCTGGATGGTGCCGGTGCGCGCGGCACCGCTGCGGGCGGAAATCTGGAACTGGAAACGGGTGCTCATCGCGATCATCCGCTAATGCAGCGCGGCGGCGCTGTCGATCCGCCAGCGCATTCCCTTTTTACAAGCATTCACCTTTCGCTCAGTGCTTGCACTGCAACGCAGGCCGACCGACCAGTATGGAACCCTCGCCCCCTATGATCCGCCAGCTTGCCCCCCTCGCCTGCCTGCTCTCCGCGAGCACCACTGCCGCAGCGCAACCCCCCGCGCGCCCGTGCATCTCGCCTGCGGAGAACGAGGCGCTGGTCGCCTATGTCATGCCCGAGCTTGTCGGCGCGCTCGAACAGCGGTGCGCGGGTGCCCTGCCCGCCCAGCCCTTCCTCGGCACACGCTCGGCTTCGCTCAAGACCAGGCTCGCCCCGCAGGCGGAGCGTGCATGGCCGCGTGCGCGCAAGGTCGCGCAGCGGCTGGCAGGTTCGCGTCTGCCGGTGGACGGGCCTTTCGAAGGCGTCGCCAAGGCTGCGCTCGCACCCGCCGCCGCGACCATGATCGCGCGCGGCTTCGATGGGGAACGATGCCGGATCGCGGACCGCCTGCTGGCCGAACTGGCCCCGCTGCCGCCCGAAAACCTCGCCCGCGTGATGGCGCTGTTCCTCGAGGTGGGCAGCGCCGAGCGCGACGAGGTGCCGTTCCGCGTGTGCCCCGCGAACTAGCTTCGGTCAGAAACCGTAGACCAGCGTGAAGCGGGTCAGCGTATCGGTGCTGCTCTGGTCGGCACGGACATTGCTGTTGTATTCCAGCTGATAGGAAAGGCGCGATCGCAACCGGTCGCTGACCTTGAAATCGATGCCGCTGAGCAGATTGAACGTCGTGTTCGCGCTGTCCACGATCAGCAGCGCCTCGGCCCCGGTTTCGGCCACGGCATTGGCGTCCTGCGTGAAGGTGATACGGTCGGAAAGCTTCCAGTCGAAGTCCATCCCGAACAGCCCGGCAATCCGGTCGACGCTGGTGCCGTCGGTGCGCTGCGTCACGCGATAGGCCGGGCCAGCCTTGATCGAGAGGGTCGCGGAATCGCTATCGAGCAACGTGTAACCGATCCCTCCTGAAACCGCGTAGCGATGGTCGAAGCCCTGGAACTTGTCATGCTCGTACTGCGCGAGGCCGTAGGCGAACAGGTTCTCGCCCATCTCGAAGCGCGGTTCGTAGGCGATCAGATACCGCTCCCGGCTCGTCACCCCGTTGGAGCGCTGGTAGTCCGCGCTCGCGCGCAGCGCATGGGTCCAGTCGATTCCCTCACGCTTCAGGTTCAGCGCGACCGAGAGACCCGCATCCTCGCTGTTGCCGGTCGACAGGAAGGCGCCGACCTGTCCTTCGCCGGACCACAGGTCGAGCAGTCCGGCCTGGCGGATTTCTTCCTGCTTGTGCTGTTCGGCAAGCCGCTTGGCCTCTTCCTGATCGGCCTGCCAGGCGACCGCCAGCGCCTCGATCTCCTCGGCGTGATCGGGCTGGGTCTGCTTGGCCAGGTCGAACACGGTTTCCACCTTCGCCTTGTCGCCGGTGGCGATGGCGGCGTCGATCATCGCCTGCACATCGGGCGGGACCTCGGCGAGAGCGGGCGTTGCAAACAGGCCGCATAGTGCTGCGGCAACAATCGTTCTGGTCGGCATGGCGAGCCGCTTAACGCGTCAGTTGCGCAACCGCCACCCGGTACGGAAGATGTATGCGATGACTGCTGTACAGACCACGAGGAAGGCCAGCGTCAGCGCCAGCGAAACCCAGATGCTGACGTCGGCAGAGCCGTAGAATGTCCAGCGCAGCCCGCTGACGAGGTAGACGATCGGATTGGCCAGCGCGACCGTGTTCCACGGCGCGGGCAGGTCCGCGATCGAATAGAAGGTGCCACCCAGAAAGGTAAGCGGGGTCAGGATCAGCATCGGGATGATGCCCAGCTTTTCGAAACTGTCCGCCCAGATGCCCAGGATGAAGCCGAACAGGCTGAAACTGGCCGCGACCAGCAGGATGAACACGAAGGCAAACACCGGATGCGCGATGTCGTAGGGCACGAATATCCGCGCGGTAGCCAAGATGATCGCCGCCAGAATCAGGCTTTTGGTGGCCGCAGCACCGACGAAACCGGCGAGCGTTTCCGCCACGCCGACAGGTGCGCTCAGCAGCTCGTAGATGGTGCCAGTGAAGCGCGGCATGTAGATGCCGAAGCTGGAATTGCTGGTCGTCTCGCCCAGCAAGGTCAGCATCAGCAGGCCAGGGATGATGAAGGCGCCATAGTCGACCGAGCCCACGTCGGGCATCCGGTCGCCGATCGCGCTACCGAAGACGAGGATATAAAGCGAAGTGGTGAGCACCGGCGCGAGCACCGACTGGAACGCCGTGCGCAGGAAGCGCCACAGCTCACGCCGGTAGATCGACCATGCGGAACGCGCGTTGAAGCTCATGCCGCCTGCTCCTCTTCATCGCCCAGCAGGGAGACGAAGATGTCCTCCAGGCTGCTTTCGCGCACATCGATGCCGACATAGTCGATCCCGCTCGCGATCAGCGCCTTGGTCAGCTCGGCCACTTCCTCGCGGCCCTTGCCCGTGCCGTCGCCGCCGCGATAGCAGATCGAACGTCCGCCCTCCTCCAGCTCGACTGGGAAGGCGGCGATTGCGGGCGGCAGTGCGCCAAGCGGCTGCGCGAGCATCACATGCGCCTCGGTCCGGCCGAGCCGGGCCATCATGGCATCCTTCTGGTCCACCATCAGGATCTTGCCGCCGCGGATGATGCCGACCCGGTCGGCCATTTCCTCGGCTTCCTCGATGTAATGCGTGGTCAGGATGACGGTGACACCGCGCGCGCGCATCGCGTCGATCTGGTGCCACATGTCCTTGCGCAGCTCGACGTCGACGCCCGCGGTCGGCTCGTCGAGGAACAGCAGGTCCGGCTCGTGCGCCATCGCCTTGGCGATCAGCACGCGGCGCTTCATGCCGCCCGAAAGCTCCATGATGCGGTTGTTGCGCTTGTCCCACAGACTCAGCGAGCGCAGGATTTCCTCGATCCGCGCGGGATCGGGGGCGAGGCCGAACAGGCCGCGCGAATATTCGACCGCATGCAGCACCGGCTCGAACATGTCGGTCGAGAGTTCCTGCGGAACCAGTCCGATGCGCGCGCGGGCCTGCCGCCAGTCGCTTTTGGTATCCTGCCCGAAGGCGCGGATCGTACCCGATGTCGGGCGCACCAACCCGCACACCGCGCCGATCAGCGTGGTCTTGCCCGCGCCGTTGGGGCCGAGCAGAGCGAAAATCTCGCCTCGGTTGATGGTCAGATCGACATTGTCGAGCGCCTTGAACCCTCCGGGAAACACTTTTGTGAGGCCGGCAAGCTCTAGGATCGGTTCAGGCATGCGCGACTATTTGGCGCAAGCGGCAGGTATTACAAGTGAACCTGTCAGCGATTTAACCATCAACTCGCCGATTGCCTGCAATATCGCCCCGCCCGCTCGCGCGATGCCGCCCGGGCGGCGGGTCATCGTGGCGGCAATAGCAGCGAGGAATCCCCGTAGGAATAGAAGCGGTATTCGTGCGCGATGGCGTGCGCGTAGGCCTCCATCATCCGCTCCCGCCCCATCAGCGCGCTGACCAGCATCATCAGGGTCGACTTGGGCAGGTGGAAATTGGTCATCAGCCCATCCACTGCGCGAAACTCATATCCAGGCGTGATGAAGATGTCGGTGTCGCCGGCGAATGGCTGGATCGTGTGGTTCTGATCCGCCGCGCTTTCGAGCAGGCGCAGGCTGGTGGTGCCGACCGCAATCACCCGGCGGCCCTCGGCGCGCGCGGCGTTGAGGCGCGCGGCTGCCTCTGCGGTGATCTCCCCCCACTCGGCGTGCATCTTATGTTGCGCGGTATCCTCCGCCTTCACCGGCAGAAAGGTGCCCGCGCCGACATGCAGCGTCAGCGCTTCGCGCACGATCCCCGCCGTATTGAGCCGCTCGACCAGTTCGGGTGTGAAATGGAGCGCGGCGGTGGGTGCAGCGACGGCACCCGCCTTGTCCGCGAACAGGGTCTGATAATCCTGGGCGTCACGCTCGTCCGCCGCGCGGCGTTGCGCGATGTAGGGCGGCAGAGGCATCGCGCCTGCACGGGCGAGCAGTTCCTCGACCGGCTCTTCACCCGCAAAGGCCAGCGTCCAGCTGCCATCCTCGGCCCGCGCTTCCGCGGTTACCGAGACGCCATCGGGGAACCTGATCGTGTCGCCTTCGCGCAGCCGCTTGGCGTTGCGCACGAAGGCCTGCCAGCGGCGCGCGTCGATCCGCTTGTGCAGCGTCGCGCCGATCGCCGCGCCCGATGCACCCTCTCGGATACGCTCGCCTTCGAGCTGAGCGGGAATCACGCGGGTGTCGTTGAAGACCAGCACGTCGCCTGCGCGCAGCAGGTCGGGCAGGTCGCGCACCTGCCGATCGGCAAACGGCGCAGCGCCGTCCACCACCAGCATCTTCGCCGCGTCGCGCGGGGCGACGGGGCGAAGGGCAATCCTCTCCGGCGGGAGGTCGAAATCGAACAGGTCGACTTTCATGAAAGTCGATCCCGATCATCCTGAGCTTGTCGAAGGGCGCGCATGGGGGCTGCCGCTAGCGCGTCGAAGCGATCGGGTCACTCCCCGATCGGGGCGTTCAGTTCGTCCACGCTCATCGTGCGGGCGTCGGTGTTCGCGGGCGCGGCCATCTGCGCCGGGCTCGGCGCTGGGCGATTGTCCGCCGCGATCGATGCCTGCACGATCCGGGTCGGATTGCTGGGCGGCTCGCCGCGCACGATCGCGTCGACCGCATCCATCCCGGCGATCACCCGGCCGAAATTGGTGTATTTCTTGTCCAGGCTGAAGCGCGGGTAGAACACGATAAAGAACTGGCTGTTCGCGCTGTCTTCCGACTGCGCGCGCGCCATCGACACGGTGCCACGCACGTGCGGCATCGGGTTGAATTCTGCCTTGAGATCGGGGAGCTCGGATCCGCCCTGTCCGGTGCCGGTCGGATCACCGGTCTGCGCCATGAACCCGTCGATCACGCGGTGGAAGATCACCCCGTCGTAAAAGCCTTCACGCGCCAGTGTCTTGACCCGCTCGACATGGTGCGGCGCCCAGTCGGGCATCAGGCGGATCGCGACCCGCTGCCCGTTCGACAGGTCGAGGAACAGGATATTGTCCCGGTCTTCCTGCAGGTTGTAGTCGATCGTCGCATAGTCGGACATCTGCCGCTGGGCCGGCGGCGCATCGGCGTCGATGTCCTGTGCCGCGAGCGGAGTGGCGGCCATCGCGGAAAGGACGGCGGCGGAAAAAAGGGTCTTGAGCATGTGTCTCACAAACGAATTGTGGAGGAATGGCGCGGCGATACTAAGCGCGCGCTGTCGGTGCAATGAACGAATGCTGCGGGGCGGCGGCTCTCAATAGTCTCCCTTGAGGCCGATCTTCTCCACCCGAGCGACCACATCGTCGCGCACGGTCGGGCTGACGAAGTTGGAAATGTCGCCGCCATACAGCGCGATTTCCTTGACCAGCTTGGACGCGATCGGCTGCAGCGAGACGTCGGCCATCAGGAACACGGTCTCGATCTCGTCGTCGAGCTGCTGGTTCATGCCCGCCATCTGATATTCGTACTCGAAGTCCGCCACTGCGCGCAGGCCCCGCACGATCATGCTGGCCCCCTGCGCCTCGGCAAACTTCATCAGCAGCGCGTTGAACCCGATCACCTCGACATTATCGAGGTTCATGTTCGCGACCTCGCGCTTGACCATCGCCAGGCGCTCCTCGGTGTCGAACATCGGGTTCTTGGAGGGGTTGGTGGTAACTCCGATGATCAGCCGGTCGACCAGACGCGCGGCGCGGCGGATGATGTCCGCGTGCCCCCGCGTGATCGGGTCGAAGGTGCCGGGGTAGATGCCTATACGCTCACTCAACGATCCCGCTCCACAATATATCTGGCAAGGTCGCAGAGCACGCCCGCATCCTCGCCGTAATGGGCCAAATGTCCGCAGGCCTGTTCGACCAGCGCCTTCGCCTGCGCCCGAGCGCCCTCGGCCCCCATCAGGGTGACGAAGGTCTGCTTGCCCTGTTCGTCGTCCTTGCGCAGCGCCTTGCCCGCCTTGTCCTCGTCACCCTCGTGATCGAGCAGATCGTCGGCGATCTGGAAGGCGAGGCCGATATCGCGCGCGTAGGCGATCAGGTGGCCGCGCGCATCGTGCGGCACACGCGCGAGGATCGCACCCATCTCCACGCTCGCGGTCAGCAGCGCGCCGGTCTTCAGCTGTTGCAGGCGGGTGATCGTGGGCAGATCGTAGGTCGCGCTGTCGGCGGCCATGTCCATCGCCTGCCCGCCTGCCATCCCGCTCATCCCGCTCGCCTGCGCAAGGCAGCGGACCAGTTCCGCCTGGATGAAGGGATCGCTGCTCACCGAACTGTCGGTCAGAATATCGAACGCGAGCGCATGCAGCGCGTCGCCGGCCAGCACCGCGGTCGCTTCGTCGAATGCCTTGTGCACGGTCGGCTTGCCGCGGCGCATGTCGTCATCATCCATGCACGGCAGATCGTCGTGGATCAGCGAATAGACGTGGATCGATTCGACCGCCGTACCCGCCAGCACCGCCGCTTCGCGCGACACGCCGAGCATCGTCGCGGTCGCCACCAACAGCAGCGGGCGCACGCGCTTGCCGCCGCCGATCGCCGCGTGGCGCATCGCCTCCACCAGCGGGGCGCGGGTATCGCCGGGCACCGGGAGCAAGGCGTCGAATGCATCGTCCACATCCGTACGGATCGTCGCGAGTGCCATCTTGAGCCGGGCGCCGTGGGTATCCTCGAAATCCATGTCGGGCGCCTGCGTCACTCGGGGCCGTCGAACGGCTTCGTACCGCTCGGCTGGCCCTTCGCATCGAGCACGATCGCCTCGATCCGGGCCTGCGCCGCGTCGAGCCGCGCCTGGCACGCCGCGCGCAGCTTCTCGCCCCGTTCGTACAGCGCGATCGACTGGTCGAGCGGCACCTCCCCATCTTCCAGCTGGCGCACGACCTGCTGGAGCGCCCTGAGAGCTTCCTCGAAGCTCATGTCGGAAATGTTCTGTGGATCCTCTGCCATCGCGGGCGAGCATTGACGCCCTGCCGATGCCGGGTCAAGCAAGCGCACACGGGGTTTGGGGAAGAAGCACATGTTCATCGGTCATTTCGCACCGGCTTTCGTGGCTGCGGCGTTGACGCCTCAGCGGCCCCGGCTGGGGCTCTATTTCATCGCCGCGCAACTAGTCGACTGGGCGTTCTTCGCGCTCCTGCTGGTGGGTATCGAGGAGATGCGGGTCTCACCCGGGATCACCGCGATGAACCCGATGGACCTATACCACATGCCCTATACGCACAGCCTGCTCGGCAGCGCGGGGTTCGCGGTTGGCTTTGCAGTGCTTGCATGGCTGGTCACGCGCGACCGGTTGGCGAGCGTGCTGGCGGGCTGCGTCGTGTTGTCCCACTGGCTGCTCGATCTTCTCGTCCATCGCCCCGATCTGACGCTGGCAGGCAATCTGCCCAAGCTGGGCCTCGGCCTGTGGAATTATCCGGCGGTGGAAATGCCGCTGGAACTGGCGCTGACCTTCGGCGCGCTGGCATTTTTCCTCTCCCGCACGCGCGGCCCCGCGGGGCCTGCGATCGTGCTCGGGGTGCTGCTGCTGGCGTTGCAGGCGGTCAACTGGTTCGGGCCGGAGCCGGAGGCGGTGACGCCGGCGATCTCGATCACCGCGTTCTTCGCCTACGCGCTCGCCACGCTCGGCGCATGGTGGCTGGGCCACACGCGACGTGCGAAACGATAGCGTAGGACTGGCGCTGGCACGCGGAGCGGTTTAAGCGCGCGTGCCATGACTACTACCACATCCGAGATCACCCCCGAAGTCGTCGAACAGCACGGGCTGAGCCCCGAGGAA
>CEQK01067645.1_pt1 | contig 12694 bp, 10 predicted proteins | sample 531051 | NCBI WGS metagenome assembly CEQK01 (sample SAMEA2621229, study PRJEB7988) | marine metagenome | biome: marine biome (ENVO:00000447); feature: deep chlorophyll maximum layer (ENVO:xxxxxxxx); material: "saline water (ENVO:00002010), including plankton (ENVO:xxxxxxxx)" | depth 150 m
GCCTGGTTCGGGCTGGTGCTGCCATGCCTGCTGTTGAACTATTTCGGGCAGGGGGCCTATCTGCTTGCGTCCACCGCGCCGGTCGACCAGCCGTTCTTCCAGATGGCGCCGGACTGGGGCCACATTCCGCTTGTCATTCTCGCGACAGTTGCGACTGTCATCGCCAGCCAGGCGGTCATCTCCGGCGCTTTCTCGCTTACACGTCAGGCAATCCAGCTGCACATGCTGCCGCGCATGAACATCGTGCACACCTCCGCCACCCAGACGGGACAGATCTACATCCCGCAGGTCAACTGGATGCTGCTTGCCTGCGTGCTCCTGCTCGTGGTGGGTTTCCGTTCCTCCGAGCACATGGCGTCAGCCTACGGCATCTCGGTGACTGGGGAGATGATGGTGACGACGCTGCTTCTGTTCATCGTCATGCGCGGCAAATGGCACTGGAGCTGGCCGGTAGCGCTCGCCGTCGCCACACCGGCATTCCTGATCGATTTCATGTTCCTCGGCGCCAACGCACTCAAATTCTTCGAAGGCGGCTGGGTGTCGGTCACCATCGCCTCGATCATCCTCCTGGTGATCTGGACATGGCGTCGCGGCAGCAGGCTATTGTTCCAGCTCAGCCGCGCCTCCGAGACGAAGCTAGACGAACTCATCAGACAGCTCAGTTCGAAGCCGCCCGAATTCGTCGATGGAACCGCGGTCTTCCTGACGGCGGATGCAGAGACTGCACCGACCGCGCTCATGCACAGCCTGAAACACTACAGGGTCCTGCACCGCAAGAACGTGCTTCTGACCGTCGGCACCCGCCCGCAGCCGCGCGTGCCCGACGACGAGAAGATCGATTACAAGGAAATCAACGAGCATTTTGCCCGGCTGACGATCAATTACGGCTTCATGGAAGATCCGAACCTGCCGGCAGCACTCGTGATCGCCCGCAGGAAGGGCATCAAGTTCGAACTGATGACGACCTCGTTCTTTCTCTCGCGACGCTCGCTGGTGCCGTCCAGGGATGCCGGCATGCCGCTCTGGCAGGACCATCTGTTTCTCGCCCTGTCGCGCAACGCCTCAGATGCCTCGACCTATTTCCGGTTGCCCACCGGCCGCGTGGTCGAAATCGGGGCCCAGGTCGTTATCTGACCTTCATGACGCGGTGCCGCGCACATTGCGCTCCATCAGCCGCTGGAAGAGCCTTGGCGAAAGGCTGTTGATCCACCAGGCGAGTTTCGCGATCCGGCCGACCGGGATCATCGGGCATGACTTGTCGTAGCCCTTGAGAATAACCGCTGCCGCGTCATCGGGCGTCATGTAGTCGATCCCGTCCCCGGCCGATCCAGGCCGTGCGATGCCGTCGGCCTGGCGTTGTTCGTTGCCGATATTGGTGGCGACGAAGGAGGGCGCGGCAATCAGGGTCCTGACCCCGAAACTCTTCTCCTCCGAACGCAGCGACTTGAAGAATCCCTCGACCGCATGTTTGGAGCCGGCATAGGCCGTGCGGTGATAGAGCGGACTGAAGCCGGCAACCGACGAAATGGCGAGATGGGTGCCGCGCGCGGCGCGAACGGAATTCAGGAAGGCGCGCGCCATTTCAACGGCGGCGAAATAATTGATCTCGAAAACCTTGCGGTGAGAGGTTTCGTCCGACCTGTCGAAAGCGCCGATCTGGGTGATGCCGGCGTTGTAGATGACGAGGTCAATCTCGGGATAAATCTTGAGGATCTTGGCGAAGGCGATGCGCCGGGCTTCCGGATCGGTGAGATCGCAGGAAACGGGCCACTGAAAGGCTGTGGTCGGCAGCTTGCCTGTATCGCGGTCAACGAGGATCGTCATCCAGTTGCGGTCCTGAAGTGCACGGGCCAAGGCTTGGCCGAGGCCGCCTGCGCCGCCGGAAATGACTGCTGTTCTGGTCCTTTCGCTCATCTCAAAGTCCTGCCCATTTGCGCCAAAGCTCAAACGTCTCGGCGCTCGTCTTTTCCGGCACGTAGCCGAACTTGCTCTTCAGTGCATCGTTGGCAAGAACCGGGCGATACTGGAGAAACCGCACCTGCTCGGGGCCGTATTGGCTCAGTCCAAGCGGCCTTGCGACGGCGAGTGCGGTTTTCACCAACCAGACTGGCAGTCGCGTCAACGGCTTTCCCAATATTTCGGCCAGTTCCGACATGCCGAGCGCGCCGTCGCCGGCTACATTGTAAATCCCGGCCGGGCCATCGGTTGCAGCGCGTTTGAGAATTCGCGCGAGATCGCGGGTCCAGATGAAGACGAACGGGGTCTCGCTGCCCTTGAGCGCCAAGAGCCGGGGTTTGTGAAACAGCGCCGTGATCTGGTTGTCCGTTCCTTCGCCGAGCACTGTTCCGACCCTGAGAACGACCTGTTCCAGTTCCGGATGATCGCGCCGTGTTTCGGCCAGCATCTCTTCGACAAGCCGCTTGTGGTGGGCATAGGGAAACTCGTGGTTCCCACGTATGGGATCGCTTTCAGTCAGCGGCACCGAGTTGTCGGCGTGATAGCCATAGGCCGCACCAGAGGATGTCACCACCAGCCGCCGGACATCGGCGGCGAGTGCGGCGTCGATCACATTGCGCGTGCCGGTCACATCCACATCATAGGCAAAATCCCGGCCCGTGCCCTTGGGCGGATTCACGACCGAGGCAAGGTGCACGATGACCTCGGGTCTGGTTCGGCCAATGACCTCGGCGGGATCGGAGCCGCGAACGTCCATGTATTCGAAGGACGCGTAATTTGGCAGGTTTTTCGGACGTGCTTTGTCGGTCGCAATCACCTCGTGCCCCGAAAGTTCATCCAGGAGCACTGCCGCCACCATGCCGGCGGCCCCGGTGATCAGGATCCGTGTCATCGGGCAGCTTCCGTCCTGCTCATGACAGAGGCGAGCGCAATGCCCGAGATTGCGTGCCAGATCCCCCAGGCGGCGGCCACCACGGCCATACCGCCCAATCCCTGAAAGAAGGCGAAGATCAGAACGAGGCCGAGACCCGAATTCTGGATGCCGGTCTCGATCGTCACGGCGCGCCTGTCGAAGGCCGAAAGCCGAAAGATGCTTGCCGTCAGATAGCCGCTCAGAAGGGCCAGCGCGTTGTGGATGAAGACGAGTGCGAAGACAGCGCCGACGAACTGCAGGAAGAAATCCCAGTTGGCTCCGAGCGCGAGCGCGATAAAGGCCGTGAAGATCGCCATCGACAGCCATTGTAGCGGGCGGTTGATTTTCGATGTGAGGTCCGGCCGCATCACGTTGAGCGTAATACCAAGAACAAGCGGCAGGACCAGCATCAGTCCGACCGTAATCGCCACCTGAAGCGGATCGATGGATGTCGACCGCAGGATTTCGCGGGTCGGCTCATAGAGATTGCCCCACAGCGCGATATTGACGGGCGTCAGGATGATGGCGCCGACTGTGGCGATTGCCGTCATCGAAACCGAAAGCGCCGAATTTCCGCCCGCCCGATGAGTGATGAAGTTCGAGATGTTTCCGCCGGGACAGGCTGCAACCACGATAAGGCCAAGCGCGATCGAAGGTCTGGGCTGGGCGATCAGCAGCATGACGAAAGTGACGACGGGCAACACGATGAATTGCGAGAACAGCCCGACGAGGAGGGACTTCGGTGCCTTGAGCAGCCTTTTGAAATCGCCCGGCGTGAGATCGATGGCGATCGAGAACATGACGATCGCCAGCACCGCGTTGAGGATCTGCAGCGATGTTGGACTGAAATTCAGAACGACGTCGTCGATGCTTTCCACCGAATACCCCTCCAAAAGGATTGCCGGTTGTATCCGGCTCTTTTCCCGCTTTTATCAGGGAACGCTGTACTTCCCCTACGACTTTTTCAGGCGCCTGCGAGCTGCCTGATCCAGCCGGTCACCGCATTCCGGTATGTCGCCTTGTCGACGTAATAGGCCATGCGCGCGAGCTTGAGGTAGTTCATGCCCCCGGTCGCCCGGTCGAACCCGCCGGACTTCTCGGCCTTGAGTTTTCGCGCGGCAGCGTTTCCATCGCGCAGACCGGCGACATAGCGTGCCACCATCTCGGCCTGCTCGTGCCGGCCCTGCCAGCCCAGCCCGCTTGCCTCGACCATGCCCAGGACAAAAATGTCGTCGCGCTCGGGATGCATGGCATTGAGATAGAGGTGAGGGGCATCGCCCTGCCAGTTGAGCCATTTCCTGTCGATGAACGGGTAGTGCAGCTTGTAGCCGGTGGCTGCGACGATCATGTCATAATCGCCGGTCGAGCCATCGGTGAAATGGACGGTGTTGCTATCCATAGTGGCGATATCGGAACGGACTTTCAGGTCGCCGTGGCCGGCATGAAACAGCACCAGCGAGTTTACCACCGGATGGCTTTCGTAGAGCGCGTAATCCGGCTTCGGGAAACCGTATTTCTGAGGGTCGCCGACGAACCATCTCAGGATCATGCCGTCGATCATTCGCTTGAGCCACATCGGCAGCTTGATCATGCCACCGAGCGTGTCTGCCGGTTTGCCGAAAATGTATTTCGGCACGAAGTAATAGCCGCGCCGCATGGAAAGATCGCAGCTGATTCCGTGATGGATTGCATCGACCGCGATATCGCAGCCGGAATTGCCCGCGCCGACGATCAGAACACGCTTGCCGTCGAACTGGCTGGCGCTGCGGTATTCGGACGAATGGATCAGCTCGCCCGCGAATGTACCGGGGAAGGTGGGCCGGTTCGGTTCGGACAACGTGCCGTTGGCGATCATCACGCCGGCATAGACCGCTTCATGCTCGCCCTCCGCGTCCGTCCAGGCGACGCGCCAGCCGTCGCCGTTACCGCCGACTGGCTCAAGTTTGGTGACTTCAGAGTTGAACTTGTAGCGGTCGTAGAGGTGGTAATGGTCGGCGAAATCCTGAAAATAGGCCTTCATCTCGCGATGGGAGGGATACTCCGCCACATCCGCGCGCATGGGGAAGTCAGTAAATTCGGTCATCGTCTTGGACGAGATCAGGTGCGCCGATTCGTACATGGTCGATTTCGGATTATCGATGTCCCACAATCCGCCGACATCGTCGCCGAGTTCGAAACCGTCATAATCGACGCTTTGCTCGGCAAGCGTTTTCGCAGCCGCCAGCCCCATCGGTCCGGCGCCGATCAGCGCGAATTTCTGTGTGGTCTCCGTCCCGTGCGGCATCGGTCTTCCTCTCCGAAGAACTTGCTTCACCTCTTTAAATTGAACGATCGTCCAAATTATGCAAGATGCCAACCATGAAAAATGTGACGGATCCTGAAAAGAAGCGGCAACGCGCGCCTTCCAAGCGGGCCTTGGAAACACGTGCGCGGATCCTCGATGCGGCGGAATTGCTGTTTGCGGAGCGCGGTTTCGATGGCGCTTCGATCCGCGATATCGCCACGACCGCCGGTGCTCCGGTTGGCCTGGTTCATCATCACGGGGAGGGCAAGGAGGAACTCTTTCGTCAGGTCGTCGCCCGGCGCGCCGATGAACTTTCATCGCTGCGCCTGGCAGCGCTCGAGATCTGCAAGGCCGCAGGAAAGCCGGATATCGCGGCAATTATGCGCTGCTTCGTCGGACCGTATCTCGAACGCGCCGAGAGCGGCGGGCCGCAATGGTTCGCCTATGCGCGGCTGGTTGCCCATGTCTCTGCCGATCCGCGCTGGCGCCGGATTTCCTCGCGCCATTTCGATGCGACCGCTGCCGTCTTCATCGACGAGATCGCAAGGCTTCATCCGGATGCATCACGCGAAAGGATTGCCACCGGTTTTGTCTATTCCGTCGCGGCCATGCTGGCGCTTCTGACCTCGCGCTGGCGCATCGGAGAATTGTCGGGCGGCGAGCCTCCCGTAAGCATCTCGGGCGAACTCGAAGAGCTCGTGGCATTTTGCGCCGCCGGCATTGCTGCCGCCATCTCCAAATGAAAAACCCCGGCACGAAGGCCGGGGCTTTCCTTGTTCTGAGATCGATCCGAAATCAGACGGAGTAGTACATGTCGAATTCGACCGGGTGCGGCGTCATTTCGAAACGCATCACTTCTTCCATCTTGAGTGCGATGAAAGCATCGATCTGGTCGTCGTCGAACACGCCACCGGCGGTGAGGAACTTACGATCCTTATCGAGGTTTTCGAGCGCCTCACGCAGCGAGCCGCAGACGGTCGGGATCTTCTTGAGTTCCTTGGCCGGCAGGTCGTAGAGGTCCTTGTCCATGGCCTTGCCCGGATGGATCTTGTTCTTGATGCCGTCGAGGCCGGCCATCAGCATGGCCGCGAACGCCAGATAAGGGTTGGCGGTCGGGTCAGGGAAGCGGACTTCCACGCGCTTGGCCTTCGGCGAGGAGCCGAACGGAATGCGGCAGGACGCCGAGCGGTTACGCGCCGAATAGGCGAGCAGAACCGGTGCTTCGTAGCCCGGGACCAGACGCTTGTAGGAGTTGGTCGACGGGTTGGAGAAGGCGTTGATGGCCTTGGCGTGCTTGATGATGCCGCCGATATAGAACAGGCAGTTTTCCGACAGGCCGGCATATTCGTCGCCTGCGAAGGTCGGCTTGCCGCCCTTCCAGATCGACTGGTGAACGTGCATGCCCGAACCGTTGTCGCCGAAGACCGGCTTCGGCATGAAGGTTGCGGTCTTGCCGTAAGCGTTGGCCACCTGGTGGACGCCGTACTTGTAGATCTGGGTCTTGTCGGCCTGACGGGTCAGCGTGTCGAAGACCATGCAGAGCTCGTGCTGCGAAGAGGCCACTTCGTGGTGGTGCTTCTCGACGGTCAGGCCCATTTCGGCGAGAACCGTCAGCATTTCCGAGCGCATGTCCTGGCAGCTGTCGATCGGGGGGACTGGGAAGTAGCCGCCCTTGACGCGCGGACGGTGGCCGAGGTTGCCGGTCTCGTAGTCGGCATCGTCGTTCGACGGCAGCTCGGTCGAATCGAGCTTGAAGCCGGTGTTGTACGGATCGGCCTTGTACTTCACGTCGTCGAAGACGAAGAATTCCGGTTCCGGGCCGAAATAGGCGGTGTCGCCGACACCGGCTGCCTGCAGATAGGCTTCCGCCTTCTTGGCGGTCGTGCGCGGATCGCGGTTGTAGGCTTCGCCCGAGATCGGGTCGAGAACGTCGCAGATCAGCACCATGGTGGACTGTGCGAAGAACGGGTCCATATGCGCGGTCGCCGTATCCGGCATCAGCACCATGTCCGACTCGTTGATGGCCTTCCAGCCCTGGATCGAGGAGCCGTCGAACATGACGCCGTCGGCGAACATGTCCTCATCGACTGCGGACACATCCATGGTGACGTGCTGCAGCTTGCCCTTCGGGTCGGTGAAGCGAAGGTCAACGAACTTGACGTCGTTGTCCTTGATATTTTTCAAGATTTCGTTGGCAGTCGACATAACTGGGCTCCCTGAAAGAATTAGTGCGCGGCTTCTGAGCGATACCGTCCGCGCTGTCCGAAAGAAGGACTAAGCCTTCATATGGCCTCGTCACCGGTTTCGCCAGTCCGAATGCGGATTGCTTCCTCGATGCTCGACACAAAAATCTTGCCGTCACCGATCCGCCCGGTCTGGGCGGCGTTGCGAATAGCTTCGATCGCGGTCTCGACGGACCCGTCGGGAAGCACGACTTCAACCTTCACCTTGGGCAGGAAGTCGACCACATATTCCGCGCCCCGGTAAAGTTCCGTGTGGCCCTTCTGCCGGCCAAAGCCCTTGGCTTCGGTTACGGTGATACCCTGAAGTCCCACTTCCTGGAGAGCTTCCTTCACTTCATCGAGCTTGAAGGGCTTGATGATCGCTTCGATTTTTTTCATTTGTTAGCCTTGCCTCCGCTAATTGCAGTCGCGAACAGATACCGCCGCACATCCGCCCGACGCTGAACCATAAGCACAAGCCATGCCAGTTCACCGGTTTTTCCGGTGCCCGCTCGACCTGAAATTCTCCAGCCCATCAAATCCCAGTGGTGCGACGACGGTTTTGAATGACCCGCGGCATCCGGTCTGTGAACCTGACGCGAGCAGGATGTCGAACGAATCGGCGCTGCGCATCGGTATCAGTTCTTATTCCGCACCCTTTATGCCCAGATATTCCTCTAAATGCACATAAAATATGCGATATCGGCGACGAATTCACCCGTCGCCATGGTCTCTTTGCGTGCTTGACGCATGATGGGCCGCATGGCACGCAATCGCAATGGCAATTGAAAACACCCGGCTCTTTACCCCCGCCGCCATGGGCGCTGTCGACCGTTCCGCAATCGAGGTCGGGCTCAGCGGCCCGGGGCTGATGGAACGCGCAGGAGCGGCCGTTGCTGCCAGCGCGCTTGAGCACTGGCCCGGCCTGAAACGCGGCGTCATTCTTTGTGGTCTCGGAAACAATGGCGGCGACGGACATGTGATCGCGCGATATCTGGCCGGCGCGGGCGTTCCCGTCGAACGCTTCGGCATGACGCCCAAAAAGGGCACTGATGCCGCTTGGGCGTATGACAGCTTTCCCGGCGCGATACACACACTTGCGGACTACCAGCCGGAACAGGGCGATCTCGTCATCGACGCATTGTTTGGAGCAGGACTCGACCGCGCGGTTTCAGATGAGATAGCGCAATTGATCGAGCGTGTCGAGCTCGCGAAGATCCCGGTCCTCGCGGTCGATCTTCCATCCGGCCTGTCGGGCTATTCGGGCCTGCCGACAGGTCCGTGCTTCCGGGCGCAGCGCACAGTGACTTTCGCGGCGTTGAAGACCGGCCATGTTCTGTTGCCAGGCCGCGATCTCTGCGGTGAACTGGAAGTGGCCGACATCGGCATACCGGCCCGTCTGATCGCGAGCGACGATCCGGTGTTTATCAACGATCCGTCGATCTACGGCACGACCAGCGCTGAGATCGCTGCCTCGAGCCACAAATACGCCCGCGGGCATCTGGTCGTCTTTTCCGGTCCCCTGATCTCGTCGGGTGCTGCGCGCATGTCGGCCATGGCAGGATTGAGGGCAGGGGCGGGGCTGGTGACGGTTGCGTCGCCACCCGGCGCGGTCATGGCGCAATCGGCGCATTTCACCGCCGTCATGCAGCGTTCGATCGTTGATGCGGATGCGCTGTCGGAATGGCTGGAAGACGATCGCCTCGCCGCCTTTGTCCTCGGCCCGGGCTTTGGCAACAAGGAGCTCGCAAGGGACTACGCCCGGATGGTTCTGGAAGCGGGCAGGGCGCTCGTACTCGATGCCGACGGTCTGACGGCATTCGGAGAGACGATCACCGACCTTTCCGCTTACGATGCCCCGAAAGTGCTGACACCCCATGAAGGCGAATTCCGCCGTCTGTTCCCTGACCTGCTCGACGATGACAATCTCTCGAAGATCGATCGGGCGCGGCGTGCGGCATCGCACGTGAACGCAATCGTCGTCTACAAGGGCGCCGACACGGTGATCGCGGCACCCGACGGACGTGCGGCGGTCAATTGTGATGCACCCGCAAAACTTGCGACGGCTGGCTCGGGCGATGTGCTCGCCGGCATTATCGGCGCATTCCTGGCCAATGGCAGGCCTGCATTCGAGGCCGCCTGTGCGGCTGTCGCACTGCATTCCGAGGCCGCCCGGAGCGCGCCTGACCGGATGACCGCCGAGGACCTGATATCAGCGATCTGAGGTCGGTCAGTTGAGTTGCTGCTGACCGCGAAAATAGGATTTTGGCGGCTGTCCGAGCATCCGGCGGAACATGTGCGTGAAGGCCGGCACGCTGTCATAGCCGAGATCGAGCGCCACGGTCGTGACCGATTCACCTGCCGACAGCCGCGGAATTGCCGCCATCAGGCAAGCCTGCTGGCGCCAAGTCGAAAGGCTCAGTCCGGTCTCTCGCCGGAACACACGGGTGAAGCTGCGCCGGCTCAGGCCCGCTGCGTCGGCCCAATGGTCAATCTCGAGATGGGCCGAGGGCGTGGCTACGAATTCGCGGCACAATTGCGCCAGCCGCCGGTTGGCCGGAAACGGCAGGCCGAGCGGTCGTTTCTGCAGCAGCGGGATTTCATGCAGCATGGCGCCGAGGATGAACTTGGCACGCGCGCTGGCCGTATCGGTCCCGATCTGCACGGCTTCGCTGATCAGCCCGCGCATCAGCGGCGTCATGCCAGTCACCTGCAACTGGTCGGGCAGGCCGGCAATGGCGCCGGAGCGCACATAGACCGATTGCATGTCTACGCGGCCCACCGTATCGACGGCATGGCGTACGCCGGCCGGGATCCACAGCGCGTGGTCGCGCGGCATGATCCAGCGTCCGGCGCGCGTGGTCACCGAAAGCACGCCGCTTAACAGATGCAGCAACTGCGCCCGCTTGTGCTCGTGTTCCGCGATGTGCCGGACGGCATCGTAGTAAAAGGCAAACGCCACCGCCGGTTCATCGGCGGAGTCTATGGCCGCATGACGCAGCGCACGCTCGGCCTCGGTTTCAAGGTGGGTGTCCAGAAAGCCTTCTGGCGGTGAGGAATCAGTCATGGCTTTGGCCCATTCGCGTAAGAAATAGACCACACCACGAAAGCGGGCTGAAAACAAGCGATGTATCACTGTGGCAACCAGCGGGATGTGCCCGCGTGACAGCCAGGAATTGTGTGATGGACGTGATGCCGGAAAAGGCCGCCTCGGTGGCGGAGACCGATATGATCGGTGCGGTGGGTCAACCCGTGGCGGCGGAGCCGGCCGCAAGCGCATCCGCCTCGTCGGCGGCCATGTCGGTGGTGCTGGCGCTCAGCCTCTGCCACTTCCTCAACGACACCATGCAGTCGATGCTCTCGGCCATCTATCCGATGCTGAAGGAAAACTACGCGCTGACCTTCGGCCAGATCGGCCTCCTGACCTTCACCTTCCAGGTCACTGCCTCGCTGCTCCAGCCCGCGATCGGCGCCTATACCGACAAGCGCCCGCTCGGCTATTCGCTCCCGGTCGGCATGTCCTTCACTTTCGTCGGACTGCTGCTGCTGGCGTTCTCAGGCCATTATGGATTGCTGTTGTTCGCCGCCAGCATGGTCGGTATCGGCTCGGCGGTCTTCCATCCCGAATCCTCCCGCATTGCGCGGCTGGCATCTGGCGGACGGCACGGCACCGCGCAGTCGCTCTTCCAGCTCGGCGGCAATTTCGGCACGGCCGGCGGGCCGCTTTTGGCCGCCTTCATCGTCATCCCGGGTGGGCAGACAAGCGTCGCCTGGTTCTGCCTTGCCGCATTGATGGGAATAGCAATCCTGACCTGGGTCAGCCGCTGGTACGGGAACTATCGCCGCGCCGCTGCCGGTCGCCCCGCACCCTCGACGGCGCTCGTGCACAGCCGCGGCCGCGTGATATTCACACTCGGTGTGCTCGCCATGCTGATCTTCTCGAAGCACGTCTACATGGCGGCATTCACCAGCTATTATACCTTCTACACGATCGCCCGTTTCGGCGTCGATGTGCAGCAGGCGCAGATCCTGCTCTTCGTCTTCCTCGGCGCCGCCGCGGCAGGCACCTTCGCCGGTGGCCCGATCGGCGACCGGATCGGTACACGGACGGTGATCTGGGTTTCGATCCTTGGGATTCTGCCGTTCTCGCTGATATTGCCTTACGCGAATTTCGAGTGGACGATCGTTCTTACGACCATCATCGGCTTCGTGCTCGCGTCCGCCTTTCCCGCCATCGTCGTTTTCGCGCAGGAGATGGTGCCCGGCCGCGTGGGTCTGGTCGCCGGCATCTTCTTCGGTTTCGCCTTCGGGCTCGGTGGCATCGGAGCCGCGGTTCTCGGCGAGATCGCCGATGCGCGCGGCATCGAATATGTCTACTGGCTCTGCTCCTTCCTGCCGTTTCTCGGCCTTCTGACGGTCTTGCTGCCTAAGCTCGAACGGTAAACGCATACGGGGTTGCCGCACGACATTCGGCAACCATATGCGGCGGTGAGATCCGCGTCGGTCGTCACTGGCGCGGAATGCGAACTATGGAAGGACAGATACGATGAAGATCGATCTCAGCGGCAAGAAAACCATCGTCACCGGCTCAACCAAGGGCATCGGACTGGCGACAGCCAAGGGGCTTGCTGAAGCGGGCGCAAGCGTCGTCGTCAACGGTCGGAAAGAGGCCGATGTCGAAACGGCGGTCGCCGAGGTTCGCAAGGCGGTCCCGGACGCCGACGTCATGGGCGCGGCAGCAGATCTGGGTTCTGCCGAAGGCTGCGACACACTGCTCAAGGCGCATCCCGCGTGCGACATCCTCGTCAACAATGTCGGCATATTCGGCCCCCAGGATTTCTTCGAAACGCCGGACGAGGACTGGACCCGTTTCTTCGAGATCAACGTGATGTCGGGCGTCCGCCTGTCGCGTGCCTATCTGCCGGGCATGGAGAAGAACGGCTGGGGCAGGGTGGTATTCCTCTCCTCGGAATCGGCCATCAACATTCCGGCCGACATGATCCATTACGGCTTCACCAAGACGGCTGTGCTCTCTATTGCGCGCGGCTTGGCCAAGCGGATGGCCGGTACCGGCGTGACCGTCAACTCGGTGCTGCCGGGCCCGACGATGTCCGAAGGCGTATCCGAGATGCTGCGCGAGGATGCCGAGAAGAACAACAAGTCGATGGAACAGGCTGGCGTGGATTTCGTCATGTCGAACCGCCCATCCTCGATCATCGAACGCCCGGCCTCGGTCGAGGAAGTCGCCAACATGATCGTCTATGCCTGTTCCAAACAGGCCTCGGCGACCACCGGCGGCGCCCTCCGCGTCGATGGCGG